>Ga0209724_1000298_pt1 | contig 50495 bp, 45 predicted proteins | sample grotaG_FD_184143 | JGI IMG/M metagenome (GOLD analysis project Ga0209724, IMG submission 184143) | Glacier valley bacterial and archeal communities from Borup Fiord, Nunavut, Canada, to study Microbial Dark Matter (Phase II) -... | ecosystem: Environmental > Aquatic > Freshwater > Ice > Glacier ... | reverse complement strand
CCACGCGAGCTGGCCTTCGGCGAGCGCGGCGACCTCGGCGGCACCGCAACGCTCGGCGATGGCAAGGGCTTCGGTCGCGAGTTGGAACGCTTCGGCATCGTCGCCGCGCCGCGAGGCGAGCAGCGCCTCGGAGCTGCGGATGTCGGCGCGCATCGCATCGTCGTCGAGCGCTTCGGCAATCGTGCGGCGTTCGCGCAGCGCGGCGTCCATCAGCGGGCGCAGGCCGACCACGTCGGCGACGTTCTCCTGCGTGGTGAGCAGGCGGGCGCGGCGCCGTGGGTCGGTGAGCGCGGGGCTCGCAAGCGCGCGCGCCACGAGGTCGAGCGCGGCCTGGTTGACGAAGCGCGCCTTCGCATCGAGCGCGGCGCGTTCGAGGTACTCGAGCGCCTTGGGCGCGTCACCGGCGCGCTCGTAGTGGTCGGCGGTGACGGCGAGGTACTCGGTCGAGCGGCTGCCCACGCGCTCGGCCAGCCACTCCGCGGCCGCAGCGTGGCCGGCGCGGCGTGCGGGCTTGAGCACGGTGTCGTACGTGACCTGCTGCAGCAGGTGGTGGTGGAACGCTTCTTCGGGCGTGCCCTCGAATGCGCTGCTGTCGCGCTGGCGGATCAGCGCCTTGCCCTGCAGGGCCGGCACGGCGGCCGGCGCGCGCGGGTCGAGCGCGCGCAGGGCGTCGTCCCAGAACACGTAGCCGAGGATGCTGGCCTGCTGCAGCGCCTGCCGGTCGGCGGCGGGCAATGCGTCGAGCCGGGCCTGCAGAACGCCGACCAGCGTGGTCGGGATGCGCGTGGCGCCGAGCCGGCCGGGCACCAGGCGCCAATGCTCGCCGTCGACCGCGATCACGCCGTCGTCGAGCAGCATGCGCACCAGCTCTTCCATGTAGAACGGGTTGCCGTCGGCACGCGACACGAGCAGCGCCTGCAAGGCCTCGGCGCCCTCCGTCACGCGCGCGAGGAGTGCGCGCGCCAGCAGCTCGCCATCCGCGGCATCGAGCGTGGCAAGGGCGACGAGCTGGTGCGCGGGGTGGCCGCTCGCCCAGTCGGCGCGGCGGTCCTGCAATGTCGGCCGGGCGGTTGCGATCAGCAGCAGCGGCAGGCCCGCGCCTTCGCGCAGCAGGTGATCTAGGAAGTCGAGCGAGCCGTCGTCGGCCCAGTGCAGGTCTTCGAGCAGCACGGCCAGCGCCGAGCCGTCGGCCGCGAGCGCGCGCAGGTAGGCCATGAGCGTGGCGAAGGCGAGGCGGCGCAGCAGCGGCGGGTCGATGCCGCGCACGTGCGGGCTGGCGGTGAAGTCGAGCCCGATGAGCTGGCCGATGCGGTGCGCTTGCTGCTCCGCGTCCGCCGCGAACCACGGTGCCAGGCCCTCGACGAGCTTGGCGCGCGCGGTGTCGGCGGTGTCGCTGTCGGCGATCTGCAGCCGCCACGCGAGCAGGTCGCGGAGCAGCCCGTAGGGCTGCATCCGCCCTTGCGGGTGGGCCCGGCCGAGCAGCAGCCAGAAGCGCTGCGGGTGGGCTTCGAGCAAGGCTTGCGCTTCGTGCAGCAGGCGGCTCTTGCCCAGGCCCGGGTCGGCCAGCAGCGTGAACGCCTGCAGCGTGCCGCCCGCCGCAACCTGGTCGAGCGCGCTGCGCAGGCGTTGCAGTTCTTGGTGCCGACCGACCAGCACGGACGCCGCGCCATCGATGCCGTGCGTTGCGATGCGAAACGCGCGTGGTTTGGCGCGCTGCACGAGGTACGTGACGAGCGGCTCGTCGCGGCCCTTGACGACGAGCGGCGGCTGCTCGTCCATGTCGAAAACGCCGCGCACCAGCAGCCAGGTGTCGCGGCTGATGCGCAGCGCGCCGGCCGGTGCGGTTTGCTCCATGCGCGCCGCCACGTTGACCGTGAGGCCACGGATCGTGCTCTCGTCGTCGACACCGCCGCCGAGCAGCACCGGCCCGGTGTGGATGCCCACGCGCACGTCGCAGCCCGACTGGCCGTGCTCTCGCAGCACGCGCTCGCCGAGCGCGCGGCCCTCCGTCAGCAGCGCCAGGCCACAGCGCACAGCGCGCTCGGCGTCGTCTTCCTGCGCCTGTGGCGTGCCGAAGGCGGCGAGCAGGTTGTCGCCCGCGTACTGCAGCACGCGGCCGCCGTGCGCGCGCACGACCTGCGTGCATCGGTCAAGTGCACCGTCCATCACGGCGTGGATCTCTTCGGGGTCGAGGTGCTGGCTCAGCGCGGTGGAGCCGACGATGTCGAGGAACAGCACCGTCACCTGCTTGAGCGCCTGTTCGGGCGGTGAGTGCGGTGAGGGCGGCGGCGCAGCGATGCCCTGCAGCACAGCCAGGCGCTCGCGCAGCGGGCCGATCGCAGCGTCGGCCACGGCGTTGCCGAGGACCGCGCGCTGGGCTTCGAGCGCGGTGATGGCGGCGGCAAGCTGTTCGAGTTCGGTCATCGCGGGGCCTGAGTTGGCGCCGATGGTGGCACAGTTGCGGCCTTGAAATCGGCCCGAGCCGGCGCCATATCGGCTGCTTCCCGCGAGCCCTTCTCCGACCCCATCCACCGCCCCACACCATGAACAAACAAACGCTCTCGTTCCAGGCCGAGGTCAAGCAGATCCTGCACCTCGTGACGCACTCGCTCTACTCGAACAAGGAAATCTTCCTGCGTGAACTGGTCAGCAACGCGTCGGACGCGTGCGACAAGCTGCGCTTCGAGGCCTTGAACAATGCCGGCCTCTACGAAGACGCACCCAACCTGGAAGTGCGCGTTGCGTTCGACGCCGAGGCCAAGACGATCACGATCACCGACAACGGCATCGGGCTATCGGCCGACGAGGCGGTGGCCAACCTAGGCACGATCGCCAAGAGCGGCACGCGCGAGTTCATGTCGGCGCTCGAAGGCGACCAGAAGAAAGACGCGCAGTTGATCGGCCAGTTCGGCGTGGGCTTCTACAGCGGCTTCATCGTGGCCGACCGCATCACCGTCGAATCGCGTCGCGCCGGGCTGCCGCCCGAGCAGGGCGTGCGCTGGTCTTCAGAAGGCACCGGCGACTTTGAGGTCGAGACGATCGACCGCGCCGCGCGCGGCACGAGCGTGACCCTGCACCTGCGCGAAGGCGAGGAAGAGTTCCTGTCGGCCTGGAAGCTGAAGGCGTTGATCGGCAAGTACTCCGACCACATCTCGCTGCCGATCCTGATGCAGAAGGAAGAGTGGGACGCCGAGGCGCAGAAGCAGGTCACCCGCGACGAGTGGGCGCCGGTGAACAAGGCGGCGGCGCTGTGGACACGCAGCAAGAGCGACATCACTCCCGAGCAGTACACCGAGTTCTACAAGCAGATCAGCTTCGACAGCGAAGCGCCGCTGGCCTACACGCACAACCGCGTGGAGGGCCGCAGCGAGTACACGCAACTGCTCTACATCCCGGCGAAGGCGCCGTTCGACCTGTGGAACCGCGACAAGCGCGGCGGCGTGAAGCTGTACGTGAAGCGCGTGTTCATCATGGACGACGCCGAGGCGCTGATGCCGGTGTACCTGCGCTTCGTGAAGGGCGTGATCGACAGCGCCGACCTGCCACTGAACGTGAGCCGTGAACTGCTGCAGGAAAGCCGCGACGTGAAGGCGATCCGCGAAGGCTCGACCAAGCGCGTGCTGGGGATGTTGGAAGGGCTCGCGGACAGCGAAGACGAGGCCGAACGCGCCAAGTACGCCGCGTTCTGGAAGGACTTCGGCGTGGTGCTGAAGGAAGGCGTGGGCGAAGACCACGCGAACCACGAGCGCTTGACGAAGTTGCTGCGCTTCGCCTCGACGCACGCCGAAGAAGGCGTTGCGCTCACCGACTACGTGAAGCGCATGAAGGAAGGCCAGGAGGCCGTCTACTACATCACCGCTGACAGCCTGGCGGCAGCGAAGAGCAGCCCGCAGATCGAGATCTTCCGCAAGAAGGGCATCGAGGTGCTGCTGCTGATCGACCGCGTCGATGAATGGCTGCTGAGTCACTTGTACGAATTTGACGGTAAGCCGCTGCAAAGCGTGGCCAAGGGCGCTGTCGATCTGGGTACGCTGCAGGACGAGGAAGAGAAGAAGAAGGCCGAAGAGGCGGCGACCGCCTTCAAGCCCGTGCTCGACCGCCTGAAGGAAGCGCTGAAGGACCGCGCGAAGGACGTGCGCGTGACGACCCGCCTGGTCGATTCACCGGCGTGTCTGGTTGTCGAGGAGGGCGACATGAGTTCGCATCTCGCGCGCATGCTGAAGCAGGCCGGGCAGACCGCGCCGAAGGCCATGCCCACACTCGAAGTGAACGCCGAGCACGCGTTGGTGAAGCGGCTCGAAAGCAGCGCGCACTTCGACGATCTGGCAAACATTCTGTTCGACCAGGCACTGCTCGCGGAAGGCGGGCAGCTCGAAGATCCGGCCGCCTACGTGAAGCGGGTGAACGCGCTGCTGGTCGCGTGAACGGTCAGGCCAGCCCGCCGAGTGCGGGCTCGGCCATGGCCTTGATCTGCTCGCGCAGCCTTGTCGTTTGTTCGGCCCAATAGCTCGGACTCTCGAACCACGGGAAGGCCACCGGGAACGCCGGGTCGGCCCAGCGCCGCGCGATCCACGCGCTGTGGTGAATCATGCGCAAGGTGCGCAGCGGCTCGATCAGGCGCAGCTCGCGCCAGTCGAAGTCCATGAAACTCTCGTAGCCTTCGAGCACGGCGCTGAGTTGCCGCGTCATCGACGCGCGGTCACCCGAGAGCAGCATCCAGAGGTCTTGCGTCGCGGGGCCATTCACGGCGTCGTCGAGGTCCACGAAGTGCGGTCCGTCGGCGGCCCAGAGCACGTTGCCCATGTGGCAATCACCATGCAGGCGAAGCTGGCGTGCCGGGCTGCCAGCGTCGAAGGCCGCTTGTGCGGCGTCGAGCGCGTCGATCGTGACCTGCGCCCACGCGCTGGCCGCGTCGGGCGGAATGATGTCTTGCGCGATCAGCCAATCGCGGTTGTCGCGCCCGAAAGTCTGCACGCTGAGGGTGTGCCGTTTCTTGAACGAGGACGTGCTGCCCACGGCATGCATGCGGCCGATGAAGCGGCCGATCCACGCCAGCGTGGCGGGGTCTTCGAGCTCCGGTGCGCGGCCCATGAGGCGCTCGCTGACGCTGAAGCGGTAGCTGCCCACCTGCGTGTCGAAACAAGCCAGTGTGGGGCCGAGCATGCGCACGAGGTTGGCGTCGCGGGCATCAGTTTCAATCTGCAGCGGCCATGCGGCTGCCACCGGGATCTCGTGCCCCGCCAATTCAGCGGCAAAGCCATGTTCTTCGAGGATCTGCGCATCGCTCCAGCGCTGCGGCCGGTAGAACTTGGCGACGACGATGCGGCCGTCCTCCAGGAAGACCTGGAACACCCGGTTCTCGTAGGAATTGAGCTGGATCAGCCGGCCGTCGCCGCGCAGGCCGACGGCGTCGAGCGCGTCGAGAACGGTGTCGGGGCCGAGGCTGGCGTACGGCGCGTCGGCGGGCACGTCAGCGCGGGCGCTGGGCAGTGGGGCAGAGGTCATCGGCGGATCGTACGCGCCGCTGCCGGGCCGACAGCTCAGCGGCGTGCGCCGCCCGAGAGGCGCGGGGGGTCGATCACCGCGCCGCCACCGTCCTCGACCGTCACGTCGGTCAGCGGATCGGGGCGCGCGTTGGCGGCCGGTTCGCTGCGCGGCGGCTGGCCGGTGCGCGATGCGGCTTTCGCGCCGCCGAGCGTGGCGAACTCGCTGCTGCCGAAGCCGTCGATTCGCGTGTCGGGGGCGAAGAACGAATCCTGGAATACGGTGGAGTCTTGCCACAGCGCCGTGCGCTCGGCGCGCCGCGAAGCGACTGCATTCGCCAGCGAATCGCGCGCCTGATGCAGGTTCGCGGCCTTCGCCGGCTGCGGCCCGCGCGCTGGCGCGTTGCTGCTGGGCACGAGCAGTTGCAGTTCGGCGACCGATGGCAGGTGATCGACCGGGCAGCGCAGGTAGCGCACCCGGCACGCGCCGAGGACCGATTGCTTGATCTGTATGGCGCGGCGCGAGTTGCCACGGTCGGTGTCGAGGTCGATCGCGGCGAGCACTCGCCCGTTGGCGCTGCACACAGCGAAGGTCACATGGCTCGTGCCTAGCAGGTCGAACCAGAACCGCACCTCGTTCGGGTCGGTCGGTTGGCAAAACCGCACCAGCGGCAGCTTCGACAAGACGATGTGATGGGGCAGTGCCTCACGCAGCAGACGGTACACGCGGCGTTCGTCGGTCGAGAACACCGGCCGGGCCGCAAGTGCCCATTCCGTCGGCAGTGCCACCGCTTTTTTCGGCTTCCGCTGCAAGAACCACCAGCCCAACGCGAGCGCGAGCAGCGCCGCAGCGGCGAGCAGGAACATCAGGGGAAGGGTCTGCATGGGTGGAAGTGTGGCGGGTCAAGGGACCCGACCCACTTCACTTGAGCGAGCCGGAAATCACACTTTACCGGATGTGCAGTGGTGCAGACGTTGCAAAGTGTCCCCCCCTTGCGTGGAAACGGGCGCAACCGGTCAGCATTGCCTGCGTTGAGTCACTCCGACGCAACTTTGCCCAACGATGCCTTGACCTCGCCGAGGGCGTTCAACATGCCGCCGATGCGCTTCGCGCCCTGCTTCAGGCGGTAGTCGATCTCGGCGGCCTGTTGCTCAACGATCTCGTCCACGTGGGATGCCAGAGTATCCGGCGGCAGCCGCAGCCATGCGTCCGACTCCGAGCCGCTGCGCTCTACGGTAGCGCCGGCGTTCCGGGCAATCTTGAGCATGGCCGTGTTTTCGCTCAGCGCGTGAATGAACAAGGTCTGCATGCCTCGATTGCGCGCGTGCAGCATGGCATGTTCAAACAGCCGCCGCCCGAACCCGCGGCTGCGCGCACTGGGCACCACCGATACGCCGAATTCCGACATGGCCGCGCCGCCGGTGGTCGGCAGCACGGTCGGGTGCGCCAAGTGCGCCATTGCGATCAGTTCTAGTCGCCGGTTGAAGATGCCGAAGACTTCGTCGTGCTCGAAATCAAGCATGTCGACGTACTTCGACATTTGTGCGTCGTTTGCCGGGTAGCCGAATCGAAGGTAGCGGTCACTCGCATCGAGCGCCAAGAGGTGTGACGTGATCCGTGCGCGGTGGCGCGGGCCAAGAGAGCGGATGGGCACCCAGGACCAACTCGGCGAGGAATCGCCCGGAGCAGGCGTGTGCGAGCTGACTTGGGGCGGTTGACTGGGAGAAGGAGTGGTGTTCACTTGAACGTCAAAGGGAATGCTCATCGCTGAGTGCGCCTGTTTTTTCGGGTTAACCCTAGTCTACGAGATATGTCTAGGCGCCTTGCTCAAAATACTGTAGACCCTTCGGAGACGGTGTTCGTGGTTCTGATACACTCAAAGGCTTTTCCGCAAATTGCCCCCGGGAAAGGTTCCATGCTGGTCCGGAAACTGGTCGGGCATGGCACACAGGCAACACGAGCGTCCACCATTCAAAGAAGTGTGACCGAGTGGGCCTGCCAGGCAACGTAGCGCGCGGTGCGAATCGTGTTCTTGTTGCATCGGGGCTTGAACTTATTCCATTGGAATGCAATGAAAACCTTCAGCGCCAAACCCGCCGAAGTGGTGCATGAATGGTTTGTGATTGACGCGACCGACAAGGTCCTCGGAAGGGTGGCCAGTGAAGTCGCCCTCCGCCTGCGCGGCAAGCACAAGCCCATTTACACGCCCCACGTCGATACCGGTGATTTCATCGTCATCGTCAACGCCGACAAGATCCGCGTCACCGGCAACAAAGCCAATGACAAGGTGTACTACCGTCACTCGGGCTACCCCGGCGGCATCCATGCCACCAAGTTCAAGGACATGCAGGCCAAACACCCCGGCCGTGCCATCGAGAAGGCCGTCAAGGGCATGCTTCCGAAGGGCCCGCTCGGCTATGCCATGGTCAAGAAGCTGAAGGTCTATGCCGGCGCCACGCACCCGCACACCGCCCAGCAGCCCAAAGTGCTTGAGCTTTAAGGAACGGCCATGATCGGAAATTGGAACTACGGAACCGGCCGCCGCAAGTCTTCGGTGGCACGCGTTTTCATGAAAAAGGGCACGGGTTTGATTCTTGTCAACGGCAAGACCGTTGATGAGTACTTCGGCCGCCAGACGTCCATCATGGTGGTGCGCCAGCCGCTCGTGCTGACCGCCAACGACGCCACGTTCGACATCAAGGTCAACGTTCACGGTGGTGGCGAATCGGGTCAGGCCGGCGCGGTGCGCCACGGCATCACCCGCGCGCTGATCGACTACGACGAGACGCTGAAGCCGCCGCTCAAGCACGCTGGCTTCGTGACGCGTGATGCGCGCGAAGTGGAGCGCAAGAAGGTCGGCCTGCACGGCGCGCGCCGTCGCAAGCAGTTCAGCAAGCGGTAATTTCACGCTCTGCACACTTTTCAGCGAGTCATCAGGGGCGCCTTCGGGGGCCCCTTCTTGTTTGCGAAGCCCCGACTGCCCACTTGCTGCCTTGAATCCGCGATAATCTTCGAATGAATCGTTTGCCACAGGAGCCGACCATGAGTGCAGTCGCCGAAAACATCCAAGCCCTTTCCAGTGTCGAGTCGGAGCCGCCGGTGCCGCTGGTGTTCACCGACAACGCCGCCAACAAGGTCAAGGAACTTGTTGACGAAGAAGGCAACCCGGAACTGAAGCTGCGCGTTTTTGTCCAAGGTGGCGGTTGTTCCGGCTTCCAGTACGGGTTCACGTTCGACGAATTCGTGAACGAGGACGACACGCAAATGACGAAGAACGGCGTTTCGTTGCTGATCGACGCGATGAGTCTCCAGTACCTGGCCGGCGCGGAAATCGACTACAAGGATGACCTGCAAGGTGCGCAATTCGTGATCAAGAATCCGAACGCGACCACGACCTGTGGCTGCGGGTCGAGCTTCTCTGCATAGGCGCAGGCATCGCACGCGACGAGCCGCCTTCGGGCGGCTTTTTCACGCCCTGTGCACGGTTCAGCCTGTTGGGTTGAGCGAGCCGAGCACGCGAGCCCCGGACGCCCCAGTGACCGCAGGCAGGCTCGCGCACTCGCGCCTGACGAACGCGCGCGCAAGCCATGCGAACGCGACGGCTTCTACCTGGGTCGGTGGAAGCCCGAGGTCCCCGGTGGAAGCCACTCGGACGCCAGGCAGCAATGCCGCCATGCGCGCCATCAGATGTGAATTGAACGCACCGCCACCGCAAACCAACAACTCGCCGGACTCCGCTGCATGAGTTCCCACAGCCGCTGCGCAGACCGTGGCCGTGAGTTCGGTGAGCGTCGCCTGCACCGATTCAACGGGTAACGCATCGGCGTTCACCACCTGTCGCAATTGACCGTCGAGCCACTTCGGGTTGAAATGATCGCGGCCGGTACTCTTTGGCGGCAAGGCGGCGAAATACGCGTCGCTGGCCAGTCGTTGCAGCAGCGGCCGGTGGACCTTGCCGGACGCTGCCCATGCCCCCGCGTCGTCGAACGGGCGGCCCGTGTGGCGAAGGCACCAGTGGTCCATCAGCGCGTTGCCCGGGCCACAGTCGAAACCGATCGTGGTGCCTTCTGCGCGCAGGGCTGTCAGGTTGCTGATCCCGCCGATGTTGAGCACCGCACCCGCCTTGCCTGGCACGCCGAAGAACGCGCGGTGGAACGCAGGCACCAGCGGTGCACCTTGCCCGCCTGCCGCAACATCCCGGCTGCGCAGGTCGGCCACGACGTCGATGCCACTTGTTTCGGCCAGCAACGCGGCGTTGAGCAGTTGCAGGGTGTAGCCGATCCCGTCGAATTCCCCAGGCCGGTGGCGCACGGTCTGGCCGTGTGCGCCGATCGCGCGCACCTCCGCAGGTACGCTGCCAGTTGCCTGCAGCAGCGCATCGGCCACTCTGGCGTAGACCCGCGCCAATTCGTTGCCTGCCAGCGCCGCGCGGTGCAGTTCATCGGTGCCCGGAGCGTTCAAAGCCAGCAACTCGGCAGCCAGCGGCCCCGCGAAAGCCTGATGCGAATGCGCCAGTACCGTGAGGCAGAGAGGCCCGAGTTCTGCACTGATGCTCACCAGCACGCCATCCACACCGTCCATCGAGGTGCCAGACATCAGGCCAATGTAGAGCTCGTTCATGCGCGCATTTTGCCCACCAAAAAGCACAAGGGCCTGCACGTGCAGGCCCTCGCGAAACACCAATTGAGAGGTACGGCTATTCGGCGTAGGCGCCCGAGCGGGCCATGCTGTCTGCCGCGTCGAGCTGGCTCTTGACACTGCGCGCAACGCGAGTGAACTCTGCCTTGGCAGCCGCGGTGAGCACCACCGTCTCGGAGGCTTTGGCCATGAGCACCGGGTCTTGTTGCACACCAGCCACCTTGACCTCGAAGTGCAGGTGCGGCCCGGTGGCCCAGCCGGTCGAGCCGACTGTGCCGATGCGCGCACCCTGTTCCACGCGCTGGCCGCGCCGCACATCAATGCGGCTCATGTGGGCATACACGGTCGAACGCTGGCTGGCGTGGCGAACTTCCACCACGTTGCCGTATCCGTTTTGCCAGCCCGCGAAATCGACCACCCCATCACCGACAGCGCGGATCGGCGTGCCGGCGGGTGCGCCGTAGTCGACACCCTTGTGCTGCTTCCAGTTGTTCAGAATCGGGTGCATGCGCATGGCAAAACCCGAGGTCACACGCGAGAACTCCATCGGGCTGGCGAGGAATGCGCGCTTCTTGCTCTGGCCATCGAAACCGTAGTAAGTGCCTCGGCCCTGTGCGTCTTTGAACCACACGGCTGAGTAGGTACGGCCGTTGTTGACGAAGTCGGCGGCTAGTACCTTGCCCGCCTGTACCCCCCAGGTGATCGGCTCACCATCGGCGGTGAGTGCCTCGTACACGACTGAGAAAGTGTCACCACGACGCAGTTCGCGATGAAAGTCCAGGTCGGTGGCGAACACCTCTGCCAGCTGTGTGGCGATGGCGTCGGGGATGCGCGCCTCGTCGGTTGCGGCGAACAGCGACGTGACCACCGTGCCGCTGCCCATGCGCACCTGCGGCGCCAAGGGCGCTGTCTCGAGGTTGGCGGTCAGCTTGCCGGCGCTGCGTGCGACGCGCAACCGGGTGAAGTGCGTTGCCGCCAAATCAGGGTTGACCGGGGCGAAGCGCGCCACGAGCTCGGTGAGCGCGCCGGTCTCGTCAGCCTGCACACGAACCATCTTGCCGCTGCGGCCTTCGAGGAGCTTGCGTGCGGTCGGGTCGGTGCGCAGGAACGATGCGGCTGCAGTATCGGTGACGCCCAAGCGCTTGAGCAGTGTGTCGGTGGTGTCGCTGGCACGGGTCAGGTCGGTGCGATACAACTGCAATTCATGTTCGGCGAGCGCGTCAAGTTGCGACTGAATTCCCACCGGTGTGACGGTTTCCGTCACGATCCGTATCGGCATGTTCGGCGCATCGGCGATCATCGGCGCAATGCCGAACGCGGTGGCGCCGAACCCGGCCAGCGCCAGCGTCACGGCGGCCGTCAGGCCGCGGGGGTGAGCGCGCACAAAGCTGCCGGTATGCACCAAGGCCTGTGACCAGGCGCGGTCAATCTTGTCGGTTGAAGTCAATTCGATCCGTGAGCAACGACGCTCTATGTGCGAGCGCCGGCATCATGGGCCTGCGCTTCGGTTGTGTCCCTTTGCCTGGTAGGCGTCTACTAGAATTCGAGGCGCCTCGGCAGGCTGGTGGAGTGTGAAATCCCCGGCTGACACCGGAGCGAAATCGCAAGCAGGCGCGCAGTATAGCGACCCTGAATTGCGCCTAAAACCCGTAAAAGCCCCGTATGTCCTTGCCTTCTTTCCCCGCTGCGTCGGCCCCTGCATTTCCCGTGACCGACCGCGTTTTGCATGCCATGCGCCTGTCGAAGCACTTGGCAGACGAACTGTTACCAGAAGCCGAATGGCTCAACAAGCTTGCCCGGTCAGAAGCAACCGGCGTGCCACTGCGCATCAAGCTTGGCCTGGACCCGACTGCGCCTGACATTCACATCGGCCACACGGTCGTCCTGAACAAGATGCGCCAGTTGCAGGACCTGGGGCACACGGTCATCTTTTTGATCGGCGACTTCACGTCGATGATCGGCGACCCGTCGGGCCGCAACAGCACCCGCCCGGCGCTGACACGTGAACAGATCGAGGCCAACGCGGCAACGTACCGCAAGCAGGCCGACCTGGTGCTCGACCCTGCCAAGACGGAGATGCGCTACAACTCCGAATGGAGCGACCCTCTCGGCGCGCGAGGCATGATCCAGCTTGCCTCGCGCTACACCGTGGCCCGCATGATGGAGCGCAACGATTTCAGCGAGCGTTTCAAGGCGGGCACGCCGATCAGCGTGCACGAGTTTCTGTACCCGTTGATGCAGGGCTACGACTCGGTGGCGCTCAAGAGCGACCTCGAACTCGGCGGCACCGACCAGAAGTTCAACCTGCTCGTCGGCCGAGCGCTGCAATCCGAGTACGGCCAGGAGCCGCAGTGCATCCTGACCATGCCGTTGCTCGAAGGCCTGGACGGCGTCGAGAAGATGTCGAAGAGCAAGGGAAACTACATCGGCATCACCGAGCCGCCCAACACGATGTTCGCCAAGCTGCTGTCGATCAGCGACACGCTGATGTGGAAGTACTTCGAGCGCTTGAGCTTTATGCAAGCCACCGAAGTGGCCGCACTGCGCGCCGAGGTCGATGCCGGGCGCAACCCGAAAGATGCGAAGGTGATGCTCGCGACGGAGATCACCACCCGCTTCCACAGCGCGGCAGCGGCCGATGCGGCCGAGGCCGACTTCCAGCACCGCGCGCGGGGCGGGGTGCCTGATGTGATCGATGCGGTATCGCTGCGCGGTGCGCCATTGGGCATCGGCGCCGTGTTGAAGCAGGCGAACCTTGCCGCGTCCACCGGTGAAGCGCTGCGCCTGGTCGACGGCAACGGCGTGCGCGTCGACGGCAGTGTGGTGAGCGACCGTGGCCTGAAACTCGCTGCCGGGACCTACGTCGTGCAGGTCGGCAAACGCAAGTTCGCGCGCGTCACGCTGTCGTGATCCACTCGGAGAGCATGCAAATGCATCGTCGGCACATTCTCGTTCTGGCCACTGCGCCAGCACTCGGGCCCTACGCCAGCCTGGTGGGGTACGCCACGCCGTCACCGACGGAGCAGGCGCGCATCGACAAGCTCATCCGCTATGTCGAACTGCAAAAGGGCATGGTCTTCATCCGCAATGGCACCGAATACACCTGCGAGCAGGCGGCGAGGTTCTTGCGCGGCAAGATGGATTCGATGGGCAAAGAGGTCAGCACGGCGCGCGAGTTCATCGAGCGCATTGCCACGCGGTCCAGCAAGTCGGGCAAGCTGTATCACGTTCGTCTTGCAGACGGCACCGTGCTGCCCGCCGGGCACTACCTGACTGATGAGCTCAAGCGCATCAAGAGCCAGCCGGCCTGATGCAGGTCAAGACGCTCCTGAAGCTGTCGGTGGCGGCAGCGGTTGCGACCATCGTCATGAAGACGGCCGCGTGGTGGATCACCGACTCGGTGAGTCTCTTGTCGGATGCCATGGAGTCGTTCGTCAACCTCGCGTCTGCGCTGTTCGCGATTGCCATGGTCACGATCGCGCAGCGCCCCGCTGACGACGACCACCCGTTCGGCCACACCAAGGCCGAGTACTTTTCAAGCGGGTTCGAGGGCTTGCTCATCGTCGGTGCTGCCGTGGGCATCATCTGGGCAGCCGGGCACCGGTTCGCCGACCCGCAGCCACTGCAACGCCTGAGCTGGGGCATCGTGCTGGCGGTCGCGAGCTCTGCACTCAATGGGCTGCTGGCGTGGCGAATGATGGTGGCTTCGCGCGAGCAGCACTCCATCGTGCTGGAGGCAGATGCGCGCCACCTCATCACCGATGTGTGGACATCCGCCGGCGTCGTGGTCGGGCTGTTGCTCGTGCAAGCCACGGGGTGGCTGTGGCTGGACCCGGTGCTTGCCATTCTGGTGGCGCTGAACATCCTGCGCGAGGGCGCCCACTTGTCGTGGCGTTCGGTCGAGGGCCTGATGGACAGCGCCGTCGAGCCCGATGTGCGAGCCCAGATCGACCGCACGCTGGCGCAGTTCGCGCACAGCGCGATCCGCTTCGATCACCTGGTCACGCGCAGAGCCGGTCAGCGCCGGTTTCTCGACGTGCACATGCACATGCCGTCGAACTGGACGCTGGGCCGTGCGGCCGCCTTGCGCGCCGATGTCGAGCAAGCCTTGATGAGCGATGTGCCGGGCTTGCGGCCGTCGATTCAGTTGCTGCCGACGGACATGGAGGCGCGCTTCAACGATCACGGCGCCGCCGGCTGACGAACTCGTGGGCCAACAATGAATCGGCCGCCCAGGTGGGCGGCCGATGGCCTCGATCAGCAACCGCCCGATGCGGGCGGCATGGGCGCTCAGGCCTTGCGGCGGCGTGCCATGAAGCCGACGACACCCAGGCCGGCGAGCATCAGCGCGTAAGTTTCCGGCTCGGGGATGCCGTTGACCGTCTTGGTGTCGAACTGCAGGTCGTCGATGGCGACGAAGTTGCCAGCCACGCGCAGGAACTTGGTGTCGTTTGTCAGGCGGTTGATGTAGTAGTACGTGTTCGACGGCGTGGTGCTCAGGCTGTAGCCCTCCAGCACGTGCATGCCGGCGTCGAGCAACTCGAACTGCAATGTGGTCGGGCCGGCGATGCCGATGCCGACCGCAGCTTGCAGGCTGGTGAACTCGACCAGGATGTCAGCGGCCCAGCCAACGCTCGGCCCGGTGCCCACGTAGTTGGTGCCGCTCTGGCTCGACGAGTAATAGCCGAGCGCAGGCCCGAGGGTGTTGGCAATCGAGGTGACGCCCATGCCTGCGTAGTGATTGGCGACGAGCGGGTTGCCGGTGACGACGTCGTCGAAACTGATCAGTGTGCCGAACAACGGCGACGGGTTCGCCGGTTGGCCAGTCGGGGTGGGCGTGCCTTGCACAAGCGCGGCCTGCGCCAGCGATGTCGACAAGAGCGCCGCAGCGGCGATGAGGGTGATCTTCATGGTGGTTCCTGTCTTGGAGTTGGGTTGTGTGGACGCGGGATGTGCACCCCGCTCGTCGCAGGGTTGAAGACGCTGACCACCAGTGAAGATTAGTTACATGGCCGTTTGCCAACAATCCCTCAACCGAGGGCTATTCCCGGGCGCAGTTCACTTGACTTGGCGCGACTTGGTGAGTAAGGCACTTCATTGCGCAGCGCCGCAACCCCGTCAGTCGGCGTACTGCCCTGCGGCCTTGATGATCGGCCCCCACTTGCCGATCTCTGCCTCGACGAACTTCTTGTGCTCTGTGCCAGAGAGCCGAGCATCGGTGATGACGACGGCACCGAGCGCCTCTTCGCGTTTCACGAACTCCGGGTCTTTCAATGCTGTGCGGAGCGCCGCGTTGATCTTGTCGGTCACGGCCTTCGGCGTGCCTTTCGGCGCATACATGCCGTGCCAGACCGACACGTTGAAGCCCTTCAACCCTGCTTCATCGAGCGTGGGCAGGTTCTTCAGCGCCGGCGTCGTCAGCCGCTTGGCGCTGGTCACGGCGAACGCCTTCACCTTGCCTGCCTCGATCTGGCTCGTGGTGTTGGTGGTCTGATCGCACATCAGGTCGACCTGGCCGCCGAGCAGGTCGGTCATGGCCGGGCCGGTGCCCTTGTACGGCACGGTCTGCATATCGATCTTCAGCGAACTCTGGAACAACAGGCCGCACAAGTGCGAGGCCGCGCCCAGGCCTGCATTCGCGAGGTTGATCTTGCCCTTGTTCGCATCGAGCCACTTCAGCAACTCGGCGTAGTTGCTGGCGGGCAGCGAGGGCTTGCCGATCAGGGTCATCGGCACTTCGTTGATCATGCCCAGGAACTCGAAGTCGGTCAGCGTCTCGTAGGGCATCTTGCGGTACAGCGCCGGCGACGTGCTCATGCCGATGTGGTGCAGCAGCAGCGTGTAGCCGTCGTTGGTGGCCTTGACCACTTTCGCTGCACCGAGCGTGCCGCCTGCGCCACCGACGTTCTCGATGATGATGGACTGGCCGCCAAGAGGCTTGCGCAGCGCCTCTGCAAGGTCGCGCGCGACCTTGTCGGTCGGGCCGCCGGCAGCGAAGGGCACGATGATCGTCACCGGCTTGTCGGGGTATTCGGCAAACGCAGCAGTGGCAGCGGCGAGGGCCAGCGTGGAGATCAGAAGTCTTTTCATCAGGGGTCCGTTGGGTGAAGTCGAAATCAGCGCGAAAAGTTTTCCGCAACATCGATGCCGCCGCAATGGCGGAAAGCACGCAAGACCCATCGACCGCGACCGCTGCGTGGGCACCTTCGCCAAGTGGTTACAGCACGGTGCCGTCGACGAACGGTGAATCCGAAACGTCGCTACCTGCGCGGCGCCGCCGACGTGCGGCGTCAGCCCAGGCGGCGCGCGTCCTCGATCACCTTGCCGTCGTTCGGCAGGCTGCCCGGCGCACACAGTGCCACGTCGCCGCGCAGCTTGGTCACGTCGCGCATGGTCTCGGCGAGGCGCGCGGCCAGACCCTCGGGCGTACCGTCGACTTCAACGTGCAGGTCCATCTGGTCCTTGGCCATCTCGCCGCTCACCACGAGCCGCGCCTTGCGCACCTCGGGGTGGCGGCGCGCGATTTCGGCTACCTGCGCCGGGTGCACGAACATGCCGCGCACCTTGGCGGTCTGGTCGGCCCGGCCCATCCAGCCCTTGATGCGGGTGTTGGTGCGGCCGGTGGGGCAAGGCCCTGCCAATACCGCCGACAGGTCGCCGGTGCCGAAGCGGATCAGCGGGTAGCCGGGGTTCAGCGTGGTGACCACGACCTCACCGACTTCGCCGTCCGGCACGAGATCGCCGGTGCCTGGCCGCACGATCTCGACGATCACGCCTTCATCGAGAACCAGCCCTTGGCGCGCCGATGTTTCGTAGGCGATGAGCCCGAGGTCGGCCGTGCCGTAGCTCTGATACGCCGCCACGCCGCGCGCCGCGAACCAGTCGCGCAGCGGCGCCGGGAAGGCCTCGCCGCCGACCGACGCCTTGGTGAGCGTGGGCAGTGCCACGCCCAGTTCATCGGCCTTGTCGAGAATGATCTTCAGGAAGCTCGGCGTGCCCACGTAGCAAGACGGGCGCAACACGGCCATCGCCTGAACCTGCTGCTCGGTCTGCCCGGTGCCGGCGGGGAACACCGTGCAGCCGACCGCGAATGCGCCGCTTTCCATCATCGCGCCTGCGGGCGTGAAGTGGTAGCTGAAGCTGTTGTGGGCCAGGTCGCCGGCACGAAAGCCGGCGGCGTACAGGGCGCGCGCGGTGCGCCAGTAGTCGGGCGCGGCGCCTTCCGGCTCGTGGATCGGGCCGGGCGATGCGAACACGCGCAACGCGCGTGTGGCTGCGGCGCGGCCGGCGCCCCAGCCCAGCGCCGAGTAGCCGCCGAACACATCGGGTGCGTCGGCGTGCGCCTGTGCTTCGAGCAGTTCGTGCTTGCGCACCACCGGCAGCGTGGCCAGTGCGGCGCGGTCGGTGATGCGCGCAGGGTCGACCGCCGCGAGGCTGCGCGCGAATGCCGGTGCGCTGCTTCGGGCATGTGCCAGTTGTGCCCGCAGTGCCGCCATCAACGCGCGCTCGCGCTCGTCGGGCGCGCGGGTTTCGAACGCGTCGTAGTACGTGTCGTGCAGCGTGTCGTGCAGCGCAGCGTCGCGGGGTTGGGTGGCGGGCATCATGGCGGGCTCAATCTTCATCGTTGCGGCCGGCCCGGCGGCGGGCATCGTCGACCAGCTTGCGCTGGCCGGTGGGGGTGTCGACGAGGTAGCGGTCGAAGCCCACACCACCCGGTTTCTTCAGGTCTGCAGCCAGTGCGCCGGCGTCGTCGTGAAAGTGCAGGAAGGCCGCACCGCGCAGGTAGAAGATGCCGGGCTTCACTTCGCGCAGGCCCTTGATCTCGCGCAGCTGGCGCAGCAGCGGCAACAGGGTCGCCAGGGCGGCTTCGTTGGCGTGGGCCATGGCCGGAGCCTCCATCAAGCGAGCCAGCGCTTGCGGCGCTTGTAGCTCTTCACGTCCTTGAAGCTCTTGCGCTCCCCGCCACCCATGCCGAGGTAAAACTCCTTCACGTCCTGGTTCTCGCGCAGGTCGACTGCCGCACCGTCCATCACGATCCGGCCGTTCTCGAGGATGTAGCCGTAGTCGGCGTAGCGCAGCGCCATGTTGGTGTTCTGCTCGGCGAGCAGAACGGTCACGCCTTCGCGGGTGTTCAGGTCGCGCACGATCTCGAACACCTCTTCCACGATCTGCGGCGCCAGGCCCATCGACGGTTCGTCGAGCAGCACCATCTTCGGCGCCGCCATCAGCGCGCGACCGATGGCGCACATCTGCTGCTCGCCGCCCGAGGTGTAGGCCGCCTGCGAGGTGCGGCGCGCCTTCAGGCGCGGGAAGTACGTGTAGACCTTGTCCAGCGTGGTTGCGACGGCGGCCTTGCCGTCGCGGCGCGTGTAGGCGCCGGTCAACAGGTTCTCTTCGATGGTGAGGTGCGCGAAGCAGTGCCGCCCTTCCATCACCTGCACCACGCCACGCTCGACCATGTCGGACGTGCTGAGCTTCTCGATGCGCTCGCCGCGCAACTCGATCGAGCCCTTGGTCACGTCGCCCCGTTCGGCACGCAGCAGGTTCGAGATGGCGCGCAGCGTGGTCGTCTTGCCGGCGCCGTTGCCGCCCATGAGTGCCACGATGCGGCCCTCGGGCACCTGCAACGACACGCCCTTCAGCACGAGGATCACGTGGTTGTAGATGACCTCGATGCCGTTGACGTTCAGCAGGATGTTGGCGGTGCTCATAAGGTTGTTTTCACTCTTCGAAACGTCGATGCCGGCGCTTTGAAGAGGGCTCCGCGAGGAGCCCTCGACAACTTTCAGCTCACATTCAGCTCTGGCAATCCTCAGGCGTTCTGCGCGTCAGCTTCTTCTCGCCCGCGTACTTGTCGGCCGCTGCACGCACCATCGGCTTGATGATCTGCTCGTCGGCCTGCAGCCAGTCGGAGGTGAAGCTCCACTTTGCGCCGTCCCAGGTGTGCACCCGCGCCCAGGTCGAGCCCATGTGGTCCTGGCACGAGGTGCTGATCGGCCGCATCACGCCGGCGAAGCCCAGCGAGTCGAGCTTCTTCTGGTCGAGCGCCAGGTTCTCCAGCCCCCAGCGCACCTGCTCGCCGGTCATGACCTTGCCCTTGCCGTAGCGCTCTTGCGCGCGGCGCACTGCCTCGATGCCCAGCATCTGGATGATCAGGCCGCGGGTGTACAAAACAGTGCCAACCTCGTCTTTCGGTCCGGTGCCCTGGCCCTTGTCGTGCACGAACTTCAGGATGTCCTGGATCACCTTCGGGCTCTGGCCCGAGGTGTTCAGGTTCAGCGCGTTGTAGCCCTTCGCGCCCTCGGCCACGTCTTTCACATCGGGCTCGGCGCCCGACCACCATACGCCGTACATCTTGTCGCGCGGGTAGCCGGTGGCTTGCGCTTCCTTCAGCGCGGTCGAGTTCATCACGCCCCAACCCCACAGCAACACGAAGTCGGGCTTGGCCTGGCGTACTTGAAGCCACGCCGACTTCTGCTCCACGCCCGGCGCCGTGACCGGGATCTTCACCAGCTCGAAGCCGTGCATCTTCGAGCGCTCGTCGAGCAGGGGCATCGGCTCTTTGCCGAACGGGCTGTCGTGATAGACGATGGCGATCTTCTTGCCCTTGAGCTTGTCCAGACCGCCTTCCTTCTTGCCGATGTGCTGGATCAGCATGTCGGCGGCCGTCCAGTAGCTGCCCATCAACGGGAAGTTCCACTTGAACACGTTGCCGTCCTGCGAGGCCGACAGGCCGTAGCCCAGCGTCACGAGCGGGATCTTGTCGGCCGCGACCTTGTCGGTCAGCGCAAAGGTGATTCCCGTGGCTTGCGGGTCGATCATCGACGCGCCTTTGCCTTTTAGTCGCTCGTAGCATTCCACGCCCTTGTCGGTCGCGTAGCCGGTCTCGCACTCTTCGAACGTGATCTTCACGCCGTTCACGCCGCCGTCGCGCGCGTTGATCATCTTGATGTAGTCCTGCTTGCCGTTCGCCCACGGCGTGCCGTTCGGCGCGTAGGGGCCGGTGCGGTAGGCGAGTAGCGGGAAGAACTGCTCCTTCGCCTGCGCGAAGGCGTTCGGTGAGGTGAGTGTGCAGAGGGCAGCCGCGATCAGCGAGGCTCCAAGCGCAAGAGACTTCAGGTGCTTCATGTCTGTCTCCAAAATGGATGGTGGGTTGGGGTGGAACGGGTCGCTCGCCGGCGATTCAAATCAATGCGGAATGATTGGGGTTTGGTGGGGGTTCAACGCGGCTTCAATGAGGGAACGGCCACAAACGCAGCTTCTCTTTCGCGGTGGACCACAGCCTGGCAATGCCATGCGGCTCGACGATCAGGAAAAACACGATCAGCGCGCCGAAGATCATGAACGTGAGGTGCGAAGCCAACGCGGTGTCGATCGGAATGCCGAACCAGTAAGGCAGCCCGTCCAGGATGATCGGCAGCACCACGATGAATGCCGCACCGAAGAAGCTGCCCATGATCGACCCCAGGCCGCCGATGATCACCATGAACAAGAGCTGGAACGACCGGTCGATGTTGAACGCCGCCGGCTCCCACGAGCCCAGGTGCACGAAGCCCCACAGCCCGCCGGCCACGCCGACGATGAAGCTGCTCACCGCGAACGCCGTGAGCTTGGCGTAGACCGGGCGAATGCCGATCACGGCGGCCGCCACGTCCATGTCGCGAATCGCCATCCACTCGCGGCCGATGGCGCCGCGCACCAGGTTCTTTGCCAGCAGCGCGAACACCGCCAGAAACGCCAGCGCGAACACGTACTTCTGTACCGGCGTTGTCAGCGGCAGGCCGAACACGTTCAGGCCGGCCACGCTCACCGAGCCCGACGACGAGTCGTTCGTCACCCATTTCAACCGCAGGCAGGCCCAGTCGACGAAGAACTGCGCCGCCAGCGTGGCCACCGCCAGGTACAGCCCCTTGATGCGCAGCGAGGGAATGCCGAACAGCACGCCCACCACCGTGCTGGCCACGCCGCCAAGCAGCAGCGCTGCGACGAGCGGCATGCCGTCGATGCGAACCTGGAAGTTGTAGGCCGCATAAGCGCCCACCGCCATGAAGGCGCCTGTGCCGAGCGAGATCTGGCCGCAGTACCCGACGAGGATGTTCAACCCGAGTGCTGCGAGCGACAGGATCAGAAACGGGATGAAGATGGCGGTGAGCAGGTAATTCGACGCGAGCAGCGGCACGAGCACGAAGGCGGCTGCCAGCAGCAGCCCGATGGCGACGCGGTCTTGCAGGATCGGGAAGATCTGCTGGTCGGTGCGGTAGCTCGATTTGAACTGGCCGTTTTCGCGGTAGAGCATGTTGTTTTCCTTCGCTGCTCAAACGCGGTCGATGATCTTCTCGCCGAACAGCCCTTGCGGCCTGAACAAGAGGAATACCAGCGCCAGCACATACGCGAACCAGATCTCGATGCCGCCACCGAGCATCGGCCCGACGTAGATCTCCGACAGCTTCTCTCCCATGCCGATGATCAGCCCGCCGATGATCGCGCCAGGCACGGAAGTGAGCCCGCCGAGAATGACCACCGGCAAGGCCTTGAGGGCGACCAGCGAGAGCGAGAACTGCACACCCAGCTTGCTGCCCCAGATCACCCCGGCCACCAGCGCCACGAAGCCCGCCACCGACCACACGATGATCCAGATGCGGCCGAGCGGAATGCCGATGGATTGCGCCGCCTGGTGGTCGTCGGCCACCGCGCGCAGCGCGCGGCCGGTCGCGGTTTTCTGGAAGAACAGCGCGAGCAGCGCCACCAGCACCGCGGCGACGCCGGCTGCGTACAGGTCTTCCTTGTTGATGAGCACGCCGCCCTGGAACATGCCTTCGAGAACGAAGATCGGGTCCTTCGGCATGCCCACGTCGATCTTGTAGATGTCGGAGCCGAACAAGGTTTGCCCGAAGCCTTCGAGGAAGTAGGTGATGCCGAGTGTGGCCATCAACAGCGTGATGTGCTCCTGGTTCACCAAATGGCGCAGCACCAGCCGCTCGATCACCCAGGCCACGCAGATCATCACGAGCACGGCCGCCGCGAAGGCCAGCACGTTGGCGAGGATCTTGTTGTCGAAGCCGAACCACTTCGGGATCCACTCGTAGAAGCGCGCCATCGCGAGCGCGGCGAACAGCACCATCGCGCCCTGCGCGAAGTTGAACACGCCGCTGGCCTTGTAGATGAGCACGAAGCCGAGCGCGATGAGCGAATACAGCATGCCCACCATCAGGCCGCCGAAGAGGGTTTCGAGGAAGAAGGCCATGTCTGTTCCGCGCTCAGTGCGAGGTGCCGAGGTAGGCACTGATCACGTCCGGGTTCGAACGCACCTCAATCGGTGTGCCGTCGCCGATCTTCTTGCCGTAGTCGAGCACCACCACGCGGTCGGAGATGTCCATCACGACACCCATGTCGTGCTCGATCAGCACGATGGTGGTGCCGAACTCGTCGTTCACGTCGAGGATGAAGCGGCTCATGTCCTGCTTCTCTTCCACGTTCATGCCGGCCATCGGCTCGTCGAGCAGCAGCACCTGCGGCTCCATCGCCAGCGCCCGGCCGAGGTCGACGCGTTTCTGCAAGCCGTAGGGCATCTTGCCGACCGCCGTCTTGCGGTAGGGCTGGATCTCCAGGAAGTCGACGATGCGCTCGACGAACAGGCGCTGCTCGGCTTCTTCGCGCTGCGCCGCACCGAGTCGCAAGGCCTGCTGGAAGATGTTCGCGCGCATCTTCAGGTTGCGCCCCGCCATGATGTTGTCGAGCACGCTCATGCCCTTGAACAGGGCCAGGTTCTGGAAGGTGCGCGCCACGCCCATCAGCGCCACGTCGCGCGAGTTCATGTGCTTGAACACCTGCCCGCGCAGGCTGATCGAGCCGACCTGCGGCTGGTACACGCCGTTGATGCAGTTCAGCATCGAACTCTTGCCCGCGCCGTTCGGCCCGATGATCGCGCGGATCTCGTGCTCGCGAACATCGAAGCTGATGTCGGTCAGCGCCTTCACGCCGCCGAAGGCGAGGCTGATGTTGTTGACCTCGAGGATCACCTCGCCGATCTTCCTTGGGCTCATGCTGCCGCCTTCACCGCTGGGAACACCTTCGCATCAAAGATCTTCAGGTCGGCCGCGACCATGCCGGTGCGGCCGTCTTCGAACTTCACTGCGGTCTCGATGTACTGGCTCGCCTTGCCGCCGTACAGCGCGCCCAAGAGCACCTGGTAGCGGTCGGCGATGAACCCGCGCCGCACCTTGCGGGTTCGGGTCAGTTCGCCGTCGTCGGCGTCGAGTTCCTTGTGCAGCACGAGGAAGCGGCTCACCTGGCTGCCGGCCAGCATGGCGTCGGTCGCCAGGTCGGCGTTGACCTTCTCGACGCACTCGCGGATCAACTCGTACACCTCGGGCTTTTGGGCCAGGTCGGTGTAGCCGGCATACGGGAGGTTGCGGCGCTCGGCCCAGTTGCCCACGGCTTCGATGTCGATGTTGATGAAGGCACACACCTTCTCGCGCTTGTCGCCGAAGGCCACGGCCTCCTTGATGAACGGAAAGAACTTGAGCTTGTTCTCCACGTACTTGGGCGCGAACATCGCGCCGTCGAACGCGCCGCCCATCATGCGGCCCACGTCTTTCGCGCGGTCGATGATCTTCAGGTGGCCGCCGGCGTCGATGAAGCCGGCGTCGCCGGTGTGGTACCAGCCTTCCGGGGTCAGCACCTCTGCGGTGGCGGCCGGGTTCTTGTAATACTCGCGCAGCAAGCCGGGCGACTTGACCATGATCTCGCCCGAGTCGATCACCTTGATCTGCACGCCGGCAATGGGCACGCCCACCGTGTCGGCATGGGCTTCGTGGTCGGGTTGCAGGCACACGAACACGGCGGTCTCGGTCGAGCCGTAGAGCTGCTTCAGGTTGATGCCGATGGAGCGGTAGAACGTGAACAGGTCGGGGCCGATGGCCTCGCCGGCCGTGTAGGCCACCCGCACCCGCGAGAAGCCGAGCGTGTTGCGCAGCGGCCCATACACGCAGAGCTGGCCGAGCGCGTAGTGCAGCTTGTCGATCACGGACACCGGCTTGCCGTCCATCAGCTTCGGGCCGACGCGCCGCGCCAGCGCCATGAAGTGGTGGAACATGCCGCGCTTGATCGCGCCCGCATCTTCCATGCGGATCATCACGGTGGTGAGCAGGCCTTCGAACACGCGCGGCGGCGCGAAGTAGTACGTCGGCCCGATCTCGTTCAGGTCGATGGCAACCGTACTCGGCGACTCGGGGCAGTTGACCACGTAGCCGCACACCAGCCACTGGGCGTACGAGAAGATGTTCTGGCCGATCCATGCCGGCGGCATGTAGGCCAGCACTTCCTCGGCGCTGGTGAGCTTGTCGAACGTGGCCCCGGCCTGCGCGCGGTCGATCAGCGACGCGTGCGTGTGCACCACTCCCTTCGGGTTGCCGGTGGTGCCCGACGTGAAGAACATCGCGGCCACGTCGTCGGCCGTTGTCTTGGCGACCTCGGCGTCGAAGAACGCCGGGTGCTGCGCGTTGAACGCGCGCCCGGCCTCGAGCAGCGTGTCGAGCGGCGCCAGCCCAGGCTCGGCGTAGTGGCGCAAGCCGCGCGGGTCGTCGAACCAGATGTGCGCCAGGCCGGCACACGTGCCGCGCACTTCGAGCAGCTTGTCGACCTGCTCCTGGTCTTCGACGATGGCGAATGCAACTTCGGCATTGGTGATCGGGAACACGAACTCGGTGGCCGCCGCGTCCTGGTACAGCGGCACGGGCACTGCGCCGAGCGATTGGGCTGCCAGCATCGCCGCGTAAAGGCGCGGCCGGTTCTCGCCGATCACCACCAGATGCTGGCCGCGCTGCAGCCCGGCCTGCGCCAGGCCGCCGGCCATGTCACGCACGAGCGCGGCGAGCGCGGCCCATGTCAGCGTCTGCCAGATGCCGAATTCCTTCTCGCGCAGCGCTGCGGCGCCGGGCCGCTTGCCGGCATGGTCGAGCATCAGGCGGGGGAAGGTGGTGGTCACGGGTTGCGCTTTCGGACGGGCAAATGGAGAAGCGTGAATGTAGAAAGAAGTTTGACGCCATGTTGTCGTTCTGACGACAATCTACGGGTCGATCTCCTTGGTGCTTTCCCTCAATGCCGTCCGTTGCCCACCGCGTGCCCGCTGCTGCGAAGCCCGTCTACCAGCGCGCCCGGACGCCCAGCCCGCGCGAGCTGGCCGACATCCCCTGGCTGCAGGCACTCGACGCGCAAGAGCGCTCTGTGGCCACTGCGGCATTGAAGGTCGCGCAGGTCGACACCGGCGAACTGCTGTGTCGCGTGGGGCGGCCCGCCACGTACTGGTTCGGCGTGATCGACGGCCTGCTGAAGATGAGCAACGACTCCGTCATGGGCGTGCCGATCACCTTCACCGGCGTGCCGCCCGGCGGCTGGTTCGGCGAGGGCACGGTGCTCAAGCGCGAGGTCTACCGCTACAACATCCAGGCCCTGCGCAAGAGCGTGGTCGCCGGCCTGGGCGTGGACACCTTCCACTGGCTCATCGAGCGCAGCATTCCGTTCAACCGCTTCATCACGCAGCAACTCAACGAGCGCCTGGGCCAGTTCATCGCCGCGCGCGAGATCGACCGCCTGGGCGATGCCGACGCGCGCGTGGCGCGCAGCCTGGCAGCGCTGTTCCACCCGGTGCTGTACCCCGGCGTGGGTGGCCTGCTGCGCATCACGCAGCAGGAGTTGGGCTATCTCGTGGGCCTGTCGCGCCAGCGCGTGAACGAGGCGCTGCGTTCATTGCAAGGCGAGGGGCGGATCCGCATCGAGTACGGCGGTGTGCGCGTGCTCGACCTGGACGGGTTGCGCCTGCACATGCATCAACGGGCGTGATGCGCCTGCGCGGGGCGCCGCGCAGGCGCGGCGTTCAGCCGCGCGTCAGGGGTTGCTGATGCCCGCCGCCACATGCCCCGACGGCACGTGCTCGGCCGCGTTCTGGATGTGGCCGGTCTGGTCGTCGAAGAAGAAGTCGGGCTCGAACTCGCGCAGGAATTCGCCCTTCGGCAGGCCGCCCAGGAACATGGCTTCGTCGATCTCGACGTTCCAGTCCATCAGCGTGCGAATCGCGCGCTCGTGGGCCGGCGCACTGCGCGCTGTCACGAGCGCGGTGCGAATGCGCATGCCGTTGCCGGGCTCGTGCTGCAAGCGCTGCAAGGCCTCCAGCAGCGGCTTGAACGGGCCGGCCGCGAGGGGTGTGGCGGCCTGGTCGCGCTCGTGGGCCTGGAACGCGTCGAGCCCGCGTTTCTGGAACACGCGCTCGGCCTCGTCGCTGAACAGCACCGCGTCGCCGTCGAAGGCAATGCGCACCTCGTTCGGGTGCGCGCTCGATGCCCGCGCCGAGTGCGGGTACACGCGCGCCGCCGGCACGCCGGCCAGCAGCGCCGAGCGCACGTCGGCCTCGTTCGTCGACAGGAACAGGTTCGCGTTCAGCGGCTTCAGGTAACGCCACGGCGATTCGCCGCGCGTGAACACGCCGCGCTGCACCGCCAGGCCGTAGTGCTGCGCCGAACGGAACACGCGCATGCCCGAGACCGGGTCGTTGCGCGACAGGATCACCACTTCCACGCGCGGCTCGGCCACGTTGAAGGCCAGCAGCTTGTTGACGAGCGAGAACGCCACGCCGGGCTTGGCCGCGCGGTCCAGCCGTTCGAGCTGCAGCTTCATGTAGGCGCGGTCGTCGTTCGCTTCGAAGTGCTCGTTCTCTTCCTCGAAGTCGAACAGCGCTCGCGACGAGATCGCTACGACCAGTTGGCCGGCAAGGGTGACAGGCATGCGGGTCATGATAGCGACGGCCTTGTTGCGTGGCCTTTGCCTGGCCTACCATCGTCGTGCTTGTGGCTTCGTGAGGTCTGTCATGAACCGAACCAACCTGTGGCCGGTGGTGTTGCTCGCCGGTCTGTGGCTCGCGCCGCTGGCGCCGGCGCGCGCGCAGGCCACCGAGTCCGACGCCGACGATGCTGCCGAGTCGACCTTCGACGACGCCGGCCTCGGTGGCGCCAAACTCACCCCCGCTGACGCGACGCGGCTGCTCGCCCAGCCGCTGCCTGACGACCTCGCTGTGCGCTACGCGCTGCTGCAGCGCCAGTTGCGCGCATCGCAATTGCTCGAAGACCGCGGCCGCTTCATCGAGCTGGCACGGCAGCTCGTCGATGCAGGTCGGGGCCGGCCGGGCGGCGACGCGTGGATCCTGCCGTACCTGAACGCCGAGTTCACCTGGGGCAGTTCGGGCAAGGCATTGCAGGCGTGCGAGGCCTTCGTCACCGATGCCTCGCTGCCGCTGGCCACGCGCGCGTCGGCGGCGCTGCGGCAGGCCTACTTCGCCTCGCAGGGGCACGACCGCGCGCTGCTCGCACGCATGTGGTCGCGTGCCGAAAGCCTGGCGAACGAGGTCATGAAGCAAGGCGCGGCGGCGCCGAAACGCATCGCCATCGAGCGCTTGCAGGTGCGCTCCGAAGTCGAGCGCCTGGGCGGCGACCCGTCCGGCCGCGTGGCCACCCTGCGCGAGGCGGTGGGCCTGGCGCGCCGCAATTACAACGACGTGAAGTCGCGCAACACCGCAGCACGCGACCCCGACGTGCTGGACGCCTACGGCTGGCTCGACGGCTCGCTGGGCATGCTGACCTACGCACTCGTCGGCCAGGGCCGCCAGCAAGAGGGCATCAACGTGGCGCAGGCCAACCTGGCACTGTGGCGTGCCGGTGTGCTGGGCGACGGCCTGGGTGCGCGCTGGAACTACCGGCTCGCGCTCGGCCTGGTCGCCACGCAGCAGTACGAGGCCGGCCTCGCGGCGGCGCGCCTGTCCGACGAGATGCTCGAACGCGCGGGCGCCGGTGGCGCGAGCCACACGCGCTGGCTCGCGCGCCAGGAGATCGTGCTCGCGCTGATGGGCTTGAAGCGCTGGAAAGAGGCCGACGAGTCGTACCGCCAGTTCCTCGCCGCGATGCCGCCCGACGTCCTGGCGCGCACCCGTGCGTCCGACCCACGCCTGCTCGTGCTGCTGGCTGCCAAGGCCGGCCGGCTCGACGAAGCGCTCGAAGGGGCCGAGCGTTCGTACCGCTCGCGCCTGCGCCTGTACGGCGCGCGCCACCCGCTCACCCAGGAAGCCGCCGGCGTGCGCGGCGTGGTGCGGTTGCTGCGCGGCGAGACCTCGCGTGCCATGACCGACTTCGAGGACATGTTTGCCGCCACGCTCGACACCTCGGCCGGCTGGCTCGACCTGGGGCAGCGTGGCGTGCGCGGCTTCGTCTTCGGGATCGCGTTCGACGAGTTCATGCGCTTCGTCGCCGAGCGCGCGTTGAAGGGTGAGCCGGTCGATGCGGCGCTCACCGACCGTGCCATGCAGATCGCCGACCGCAACAACCTGAGCGTCACCCAGCAGGCACTGACCGACAGCACCGCGCGCGTGCTCGCGGCCACACCGGCCCTGCGAACCTTGCTCGAGCAGGAGCAGACCCAGCGCCAGGCGATCAGCGTGCTGTTCACCCAGCTCAACGCCACGCTCGGGCAGGAAGACCGCTTGCGCCGCGAGACCACGACCGATGCGTTCAAGGCCTTGCCCGAGGCCGAGCGCCAACCGCGCCTGGAGGCGCTGCGCGGGGTGCGTGAGCAGGTCAAGGCGCAGCAGGCCGAGACCAGCGCCGCGCGCGCCACCTTGAACACCCAGCGCGAGGGCATCGCAAGGCAGTTCCCGGCATATGCCGACCTGGTCACGCCGGCCACACCGCGTCCCGCGCAACTGCGCACGCTGCTCGGCGCTGGCGAGGCCCTGCTCGTCGTCGCGCCCGGGGACGCCGCCACGCTGGTGTGGCTGGTGCGCGCCGATGGCCGCAGCGGCTTTCACGCGAGCCGGCTCACGGCCGGCGAGATCGCCACGCGCGTGGCGCTGCTGCGCGCATTGCTCGACCCGGCATCGGCGCCGGCCGGGTTGTCGGCAACCGGGCCGTCGGGCTCAGGGGCCAGCGCGCAGTCGCCGCCGCCGCAGCCCACCCAGCTGCCGACCCAGATGCACGCGCTCTACCGCGAACTGCTCGGCCCGCAAGAGGCGCTGCTGGCCGACGTGCGTTCGCTCGTCGTTGTCGCCAGCGGGCCGCTGGCCAGCCTGCCGTTCGCTGCACTGGTGACGCGCGCCCCCGAGGCCAACACGGCGCCGGCCTGGCTGGCGCGGCGGGTTGCGGTCACGCAACTGCCGTCGCCGTCGGCCCTGCTGGCCCTGCGCCGGGTCGCGCAAGTTGAGCCGGCGGCCAAGGCCTTGCTCGGCTTCGGCGACCCGTTGTTCAACCTTGCCGGCACGGTGCCCGCGTTGGCCCGGCCCGCAGCGACAGGTGCCACCGCCAGCGTGCCACGCACCGCCACCAGCTACGACGTCGAACTGGGCCTGCGCTACCGCGACGTGCCGCCGCTGCCCGAAACCCGCACCGAACTGCTGGCCGTGGCGGCCGCGCTCGGCGCCAACCCGAACACCGACCTCATCCTGGGTGCGCAGGCCACGCGCCGCGCCGTGCTCGAGGCGAACCTGCTCGACCGCCGCGTGGTCGCATTCGCCACCCACGGCCTGATGCCCGGCGAGTTGCCCGGCGTGTCGAAGCCAGCATTGGCGATGGCCGCGAATGCCGACGAGCGCGAGTCGCCGCTGCTCGAACTCGACGACGTGCTCGGCCTGCGCCTGAACGCGCAGTGGGTGCTGCTGTCGGCCTGCAACACGGCGGCCGGCGAGCAGGGCGGCGGTGCCATGTCGGGCCTGGTGCGCGGCTTCTTCTTCGCCGGTGCGCGCTCGGTGCTGGCCACGCACTGGGCGGTCGATTCCGAATCGGCCGCCGCGCTGAGCACGGCCATCTTCAAGGTGCAAGCCGGCGCCGGCGTGTCGCGCGCCGAGAGCCTGCGCCAGGCGCAGATCGCACTCATCGACGGCACGCTCGGCGCGGGCCGCTGGGCCCACCCGTACCACTGGGCGCCGTATGCGCTGTTCGGGGACCCGGTGCGGTGAAGCCTGCCGCAATGCCGGTTGATCCAATCCTGCAGCGGCTGCCGAAGGCTTCGCTTGCGCAACGGCAAAGCCGCTGTCGATAATGAGCTGCGGCACTTGAAGCAGACCGGAGCCCTCGTGACCAAAAAAGTTGTCTTCAATGCCGAAGAAGTGAGCCCATGAGTTCTCCCTCGATCGATCTGAGTTCCTTGCGCAAGGCATTGGCCACTCTCGTGGAAGCAAGCCAGTTCTGGGTCGCGCAGCCCGCCACATCACCGCTGAAGCCGCACTTGCGCTCCGCAGTGGTTCAGTCGTTCGAGTTCACGTACGAGCTGTCGATGCGCATGTTGCGTCGCGTGTTGATCGAACGCGCTGTGGCGGCCGATCTGGTCGCCGACATGTCTTTCAACGACCTGCTGCGTGCTGCGGCCGATGCAGGGCTCTTGGCAGACGTTGCAGCCTGGCGGGCGTGGCGCGAGATGCGCAACACCACCAGCCATGCCTACGACGCGGTCAAGGCGCTTGCAGTGGCGACTGCCGCCGGTCGCTTCGCCGCCGATGCTGCGGCGTTGCTCGCCGCGCTGGAGGCCAACATTGGGAGCGAATGACCCGCTCGCGCAGCAACCGCGGCGGGCGGCGCTGAGCGATGTGCAGACACGCACGGTCGTGACCATCATCCATGACGTGTTGCCCGACGCCGAAGTCTGGGTGTTCGGTTCCCGCGCCACCGGCCATGCACGCCCGTTCTCTGACCTCGACCTGCTGGTGACTTGGCCGGCGGCGCTGACGTGGTTGCAGCGCGCCGACTTGCGCGATGCCTTCGAGGCCAGTGACTTGCCGTTCCGGGTGGATGTGGTCGAAGCGGCCGGGCTGTCGGGCACCATCGCGGAACGCGTGCATGCCGAGCGCCTGCCGCTCGGCCCGGCATAGCGCCGCCGGCCCGGCGCTGCCGCCGGCTACTGCACGAACCCCATTGAGCTGCGCTTGCCGCGCGCGCCCGGCAGGTCTTGCACCGCCACCTGCTCGCGGTTGTCCAGCTTGGCGTTGCCGAACGCCGCCATCCACGCACGGCGCATCTCGCGCGGGGCCATCTCGGCCATGCAGTCGAGCACATCGGGGCGGGGCTCGGCCTCGAAGCGCGACCCCCAGTCGTGCTCGGCGCGGATGCTTCGGTAGAGCTTGGCGGCGATGTGCCGCGCGGCATCACGATCCGGGGCCTGGACTTCGTACACGTTCATCCGGTTCAGGATCGGGTCCGGGATGGCTCGGCCGTCGTTCGCGGTGGCCACCCAGATGACCTGGCTCGCGTCGATCGGCACCTCGGCGAACTCGTCGGTGAAGCTGCCAGCGGTGTCGTGTTCGAGCAGGCTGTACAGCGCACCGAGCGGGTCGTAGGCGTGCTCGCCGCCGGCCTTGTCGATCTCGTCGACCACCATCACGGGGTTCGCGTACTGGCCGTCCACCAGCGTCTCGAAGACCTTGCCGGGGCGCGCGCCTTTCCATTGGCTCGACGCGCCTGACAGCACCCAGCCGGCGGTCATCGAGCTCATCGACAGAAAGCCCATGCCCGTGCCGAGCAGTACCGACAACTCGCGCGCGAAATGCGTCTTGCCCACGCCGGGCGGGCCGAGCAGCAGGAGCGGTGTGATCTCGAGCGCGTCGCGGCTGTCTTCGCACAGCGCGAGCTGGCGTTTGATGTCGTCGAGCACCGCGTGGAAGTTGGGCAGCTCGTCATACAAGTGGTCCATCACCGGCAGCCCGCTCGGTTTGACCTGGAAGCGCTCGGGGCCTTTTTCGAGCATGCGTTCGTAGGTGGAGCGCAGGCTCTCGTGGTCCTTGGTCGGCAGCTTGTCGAGCTTGCGGCCGACGTCGTCGACGCGGTAGAGGCTGCGCATGCGCGCGATGGGCATGTTCGTTGTGGACCGAGACACCGTCACCAAGCCGTTCGACACGCTCATGGAACCTCCGGAAGTCGAGCACCGCATCAACCCATTGGGGCAAAGCGTGCCACGGTTCAGCGGCGAATCAAAGCCCCGAACCCGGGCCTGTTGCGTGCACATCTCATGCCAGCGCGCTTGGCGGCGCGCAAGTCAGCGGCCGGCGCCGCGAACGCGCGCTCAGGCGGGCCAGTGCGGCAGGGTGCCGGCTACTTCACCCAGGTGTTGAGCTGGATGATCGGCAGCAACACCGCCAGCACGATCAGCATCACGATCATGCCCATGGCGACGATGAGCAAGGGCTCCAGCAACGTGGCCATCTGCATCGCGCGGCGCTGCACCTCGGTGCTCAGCTGGCGCGCCGCGCGGTCGAGCATCAGGGGCAACTGGCCGGTCTGCTCGCCCAGGCGCGAGAACATCGCCAGCAAGCCGGGGAAGCGCTTCTTGCCGGCCAGCGCCGACGCCAGCGGCGCGCCTTCGCGCACCTGCACCAGCGCATCCATCGCGTCGGCGCGCATGGCGCGGTTCGACAAGGTTTCGGCGGCCGCCTGCAAGGCTTTCAGGATCGGCACGCCGGCGCTCGCCAGCATCGCCAGCGTGCCGGCGAAGCGCGCCGCGTTGTAGCCGCGCGCGAGCTTGCCCACGAGCGGGATCGTCAGGAACCCGGCATCGAAGCTCTGCCGGAAGGCGGCGTTGCGCAGCATCAGCGTGAGCAGGCCGAAGCCGGCGGCCAGCAGCAGCACGAGTGCCCAGCCCCACTGGCGCAGGAACGCGCTGATCGCGAGCATGGCGATCGTCAGGCCCGGCAACGCCCGCTTCGAACTGGTGAACACCGAGGCGACTTGCGGCACCACGTAAGTGACGAGGAAGACCACGATGACGACCGCGATCAGCGACACGATGGCCGGGTAGAGCGTGGCGCTGATGAGCTTGGACTTGAGCTCCTGGCGCGCCTCCAGGTCATCGGCCAGCCGTTCGAGCACGCCGCCGAGCGCGCCGCTTTGCTCACCGGCCGCAACGACGCCGCGAAACACCTCGTCGAACTCTCGCGGCGCGCTGCCGAGCGCACGCGCGAACGGCGAGCCGCTGTTCACTTCGCTGCGCAGGTGTGCCACCAACTCGCGCTGGCGCGGGTCTTCGGCTTCTTCGCTGAGCGCGGTCAGCGCACGTTCGAGGGGCAGGCCGGCACTGACCAGGCCGGCGAGCTGGCGCGTCCACACTGCCAGGCTCGTCGCATTGAACACGCGCCGCGTGAAGCGCAAGCCCTCGCCCTGCGTGCCGGCCGATGCGACCAGCGCCACCGACATCGGCACCAGCGAGCGCGCGCGCAACTGCGAGCGCGCCGCTTTCGCGTTCTCGGCGTCGAGCAGACCGTTGCTGGCCTTGCCGGCGGCGTCGAGGGCTTCGAATTTGTAGGCTGGCAATTGACAACCTATTCGCGGGTGACGCGCATCACCTCTTCGGCCGAGGTGATGCCCTCCGCCACGAGGCGCTCGCCGTCTTCGCGCATCGAGCGCAGGCCGCCGGCTTCGGCGGCGACGAAGATCTGCGACTCGGCCGCGCGGCTGTGGATCAGCGAGCGCACCGAGTCGTCCACGCTCATCAACTCGTACACGCCGGTGCGGCCCTTGTAGCCGGTGTTGCCGCAGAGGGCACAGCCCACAGGGTGGTAGCGCCCGCGCGCGTCGACTTTCTTGCAGGCGGGGCAGAGCTTCCGCACCAGCCGCTGCGCCAGCACGCCGATCAGGCTGGACGACAACAGGAAGGGCTCGACGCCCATGTCGATCATCCGCGTCACGGTGCTGGGCGCGTCGTTCGTGTGGACCGTGGCCAGCACCAGGTGGCCGGTGAGCGAGGCTTGAATGGCGATCTGCGCGGTCTCGTAATCGCGGATCTCGCCGATCATGATGACGTCCGGGTCTTGCCGCAGGATGGCGCGCAGCGCCTTCGCGAACGTCAGGTCGATCTTCGGGTTCACCTGGGTCTGGCCGATGCCCGCCAGCTCGTATTCGACCGGGTCCTCGACGGTCAGCACGTTGGTGCCGGCCGTGTCCACGCGCCCGAGCGACGCATACAGCGTGGTCGTCTTGCCCGAGCCGGTGGGCCCCGTCACGAGCACGATACCGTGCGGCTGCTGCACGAGTTTGTCGAACTTCTTGAGTACGTCGCCGCTCATGCCGAGCGCTTCGAGCGTGAACTTCGATTCGCCCTTGTCGAGCAGGCGCAGCACCGCGCGCTCGCCGTGCGACGACGGCAGCGTGGACACGCGCACGTCGACCGCGCGCCCGCCGATGCGCAGCGAGATGCGGCCGTCCTGCGGCAGGCGGCGCTCCGCAATGTCGAGCTCGGCCATGATCTTCAGGCGCGAGATCAGCGCGGCATGCAGCGCCTTGTTCGGCTGCACCACCTCGCGCAGCGTGCCGTCGACCCGGAAGCGCACCGAGCTGCTGCGCTCGTAGGGCTCGATGTGGATGTCGGACGCGCCGTCCTTCGCGGCCTGCGTGAGCAGCGCGTTGAGCATGCGGATGATCGGCGCGTCGTTCGAGGCTTCGAGCAGGTCTTCGATGGCCGGCAGCTCCTGCATCATGCGTGAAAGGTCGACCGCGCTCTCGACCTCGCCGATGACGGTGGCCGCGCTCGACTCGCTGCCCGCATAGGCCGTGGCAATGCGCTGGGCGAGGGTCGAAGAGGCCTCGCGTTCGAGCGCATCGACCTCGTACAGGCGCAGCACTTCGCTCAGCACCGGCAGCGAGATCGACTCGGGTGCCCACAGCACCAGTTGGTTGCCGTCGTCTTCGAGGAGCAGCGTGTGCGCCTTGGCGTACGCGTAGGGCAGGGGGTGGCGGGCGCCCATGGTGCGCGGGCTCAGTTCGCCGGCCCGGCGGCCGGGGCCGAGGCGGGCTTCAGCGGCGAACCCGCCGGCCCGGCTGGCGGCACCGCGAGCGGCACCGTTGTCTCATCGACCCGGCGCGACGGCGGCAGCACCGGCACGCCGTCGATGGGCAGCATCAGGTTGCGCTCGGGCTGCTGGTCTTTCTGCGCGCTTCGGATCAGGTCGTAGCGGTCGAGCGACAGCTTGTTCGCGCTCTCGGCATCGCGCATCACCACGGGGCGCAGGAACACCATCAGGTTCGTGCGGATCTTGCTTCGGCTTTCGCTGCGGAACAGCGCGCCGACGTAGGGAATGTCGCCGAGCAGCGGCACCTTCGATTTGTTGTCGGTGTAGCGGTCTTCGATCAGGCCGCCGAGCACGAGGATGGCGCCGTCGTCCACCACCACCGTTGAGTCGATCGAGCGCTTGTTGGTGGTCGGCCCCGAGTTGCTGGTGCCGACCGCCGTGGTGCCGGCAACCGACGACGACTCCTGGAAGATCGTCATGCGCACGGTGCCGTTCTCGCCGATCTGCGGCCGGATGCGCAGCGTGATGCCGACGTCGCGCCGCTCGATGGTCTGGAACGGGCTCGTCGTGCCGGTGCCGGTGTTGGTGTACTGGCCGGTCACGAAGGGCACGTTCTGGCCGACGACGATCTTCGCTTCCTCGTTGTCGAGCGTGATCAGGTTCGGCGTCGACACGATGTTGGTGTTGGCCTGGCTCTGCAGCACGCGCGCGATGGCCGACAAGCCATACAGCCCGTTGCCGAAGTTGCGCACCAGGCCGATGTTCAGGCCCTCGGCCAAGGCCGTTGCCGCGGCGCCGGCGGCGGTGCCCATGCGGCTCGTGGCGATGGCCGTGGTCAGGTCGATGATGTTGTTCGACGAGCTGCCGGCCGCGTTGTAGTTGGTGCCGCCGATGATCAGGTTGCGGTCGCCGCGAGCGCCGAGCAAGCCTTGCCACTGGAAGCCGAAGTCGGCCGAGTTGTCACCCGTCACCTCGACGATCATGCTTTCGATGTAGACCTGCGCGCGGCGCGAGTCGAGCTGGTCGATCAGCACGCGAAGTTGCCGGTACATCGGCTCGGGTGCGGTGATGATGAGCGAGTTGGTGGCGGGGTCGGCCTGCACGAAACCGCCGGTCGACGGCGATGCCGACTGTGCCACCGGTGCGGTCGACTGCGGTGAGGCGCCGCCGGTCGCAGCGCCGACGTTCGCGAGCGGGTTCGTCGCCTGCGCGCCGCCGCTGGCCGAGCCGCCGCCCGCGCCGCCGGTGTATGCCGCACGCAGCACGGTCGCGAGCTTCACCGCATCGGCGTTCTTCAGGTACACGACCCACACGTTGCCAGTGCTGCCGGCCGCACCCTGAGTCGGCCGGTCGAGCTTGTCGACGAGCGCGCGGATGGCCGCCATGCGCGCCGGGTTCGGTGCGCGCACCAGCAGCGAGTTGCTGCGCGCATCGACCAGCACCGACGCCGCGCTGGTGCCGCCGGGCTGCGCGCCCGGTGTCACCACGCCGGCAGCGCCGCCGCTGTCGGTCAGGCGCTGCACGAGGGCGGCCACGTCGGAGGCCACGGCATGCTTCAGGGTGATGACTTCCACGTCGCCGCTGGCAGGCGTGTCCATCGCGGCGATGATCTTGGCGATGCGCGTCAGGTTGTCGGCATAGTCGGTGATGACGAGCGTGTTGTTGCCCGGGTTCGCATTGATGGTGTTGTTCGGGCTGATCAACGGGCGCAGCACCGGCACCAGGTTGTTCGCGTTCTCGTGGCTGAGCTTGAAGATCTGCGTGAGGATCTGGTCGCCGCGGCGGGTCGTGGCGTCGCCCACGGCCACAGTGCCGGTCTGCAGCTTCGCGTCGGCCTCGGGCACGACCTTGTACAGCCCGCCGACTTCGACCACGGTGAAGCCCAGCCCGCGCAGCGCTGCCAGGAAGTTGAGGTAGGCCTCGCGCGGCGCGAGCGGCGTTTCGCTGTACAGCGTCATCGTGCCCTTGACGCGCGGGTCGACCACGAACTGCTTTTTCAGGATGGCCGACATGGCGCGTGCCACGCCTTCGATGTCGGCGTTGACGAAGTTCAGCGTCACAGGCTCGGCGCGCGCCTCGTTGCGCACGGTGGTGCTGCGCGCACGCGAGGTCTGCGCCAGCGCCAGCGGCGCGGGCAGAAGCGTGGCACTGAGCACGGCCGCTGCCACGGCGGCGGGCAGCGTGCGGCCGCGAAGGGGGTGTGGGGGGCTGCGCTTCATGCTCATCCGATCGATATGACGGAACGTGCGCCATCGCGCCGCCCGATGATGTTCAGCAGGTTCGACAGCGCCTGCTCTTCGAGCGTGGCCGCCCGCGCTTCACCGCGAAAGCGCACGCCGGCGGGGCCCCAGGTACCGTTGCCGCTGAGCTGCAACGCGCCTTCCGTAGTCGAGAGTTGCAAGGCCGATATGCCGGGGTTGGCCGGGTCGCCAGACAGGCTCATGCGGTAGCTGCCGAGCGTGTCGAGCGTGGTCAGGCGCGAGCCGACGTTGATCAGGTCGACATCGGCACGGCCGGTCACGAGCCAGCGGCCCTGCACCGACTCGAACGTCATGCCCGGTGACGCCAGGCGCACCGTGCCGCCGAGCTGCATCGTGTTCCACGGCGTGCCCAGGCCACCGAGGAACGACGTGGGCCATTGCGCCACCCAGCCCGAAGGCGGAACCAACGTGTAGCTGGTGCGGCCGAAACCGGGCTTGACCTGCAGCACCACGTCGCCGTTCAGGCAGCAGGCCTGCTTCGCGCGCACCTCCAGGCCGAGGCCGTGCACGCCCAGCGTCCAGGCCAGCCGGCCGGGCAGGGCGCTGGCGTCGCGGCTGCCGGCGCCACCGGTCAGCACGACGACGGCACTGCCCGACCACACGGTGCCACGCGCATCGGCCAGCACGATGCGCCCACCGGTGCCCGAGGCCACGTTGTCGGCCAGCCAGGCCGCCGGCGCGAAGGCCACGAGCGCCAGCAGCGCGCCCGCGACGGCGCCTCCGATGGCCCAGCGCTTGCCTGCGCCGCGCGACTTGTCCCACCGACAGCTCGGGAAGGTCGACTCGCCCCAGCCGGTGGCCGCGATGGTCGGGCTGAAGGCGCCGCGTTTGCGTTTGAGGATCACGGTGTGGCCCCGGCGAGCGCCACGCTGAGCGTGCCGCTGTAGCCCTGCGGGCCGCGTTGCAGTTGCGCTTCGACCGGCCGGGCGCGTGCGCCGTTGCGCGCTTCGAGCAGGAAGGCGCGCAGCGCTTCGGGGCTCACGCCGGTGAGCGTGAGCGTGGCACGGTCGCCCTGCAACGTGAGGCGGCCGCGTTCGCCCAGGCGGTCGGCGGCCGACTTGAGTGCGATGCCTGCTTGCGTGGCGGCCACCGGTGCAATCGCCCGCAACACCGTGCTCTCGGCGGCCACGCGCTGCACCTGCTGCATCTGCGCTTCGAGCCGGTCGAGCTGTTCGGGCGCGGCGCGCACGCTGCGCAGCGCCGGCTGCACGAGCAGGCTCCACACCGCGAAGACCACCAGCACCGCCACCACCGCGCCCAGTGCTTGGCGTTCGCGCCGGGCGCGGCTGCGCCACCACGCGTCGGCCTGCTGGCGCAGGGTGGCCAGCGCGGGCGGAAGGGTTGTGGAAGTCGTGTTCATTGGCAACCTCCGTGCTTCGCACTGCGGTATTCGCCCTTGGGGCGGCCCTGCGGGCTCATGAACGGCCCGCCGTCAATGCTGCACGGCTCAGCACGAGCCGGCCCTCGGCCGCCTCGACCTGCCAGCCGCCGGGCCGCAGCACGCTGCGGAACTGGTCGACCTGTTCGGGGCTCCAGCCGGGGGCCGAGAGCGTCAGTCGCCCTGGCTCGAAGCGCAGCGTGTCCACGGCCGGGCGGTCGGCGGGCCAAGCGGAGGCAGCGGCCTGCAGCATCGGCTCCAGGTCGGTGTCACCGGGCTTGCCGGCGAGCGTGCGCAGCGCTTGCGATTCGCGCTGCATCACGGCCTCGGCGTCGCGCTGAACATCGAGCGGGCTCACGTTCGGGTAGGTCGCCTTGACGAGGTCGCGCAGCGCCGCCTGCCGCGCTTCGATGGCACTCCCCTGGTGCCACGCCCACAGGTTCAGGCCGACGATCTGCGCCAGCACGAGTGCGGCCAAACCGTAGCGCACCGGCGCCCATTCGCGGCTGAAGAAACGCCGGGCGGAATCGGCCAGCGCGCGGCCGCCGCGGGTGCGGCGCGCCAGCTCGAACTGGCGCAGGTTCCACAGGCTGCGCCCGGCCTGCAGCAGGCGTTGCGCGGGCTGCATCACGCGCACCGGCGCGCCGACCCAGGCTTCTGCCGCAGCCACCGCGCCGGGGGTCGCGCTCCAGCGCGTCTCGGGCGGGGCGGGGTGCGGCACCAGCGTGCGTGCCAAGCCGCCTTGCAGGCGCACGCTGGCCACGCCGTCGGCATGGGCCCAGTTCAGCGCCACGCCGTGGGCCATGCCGTTCGGGCCGCTGGCATCCATCGGCGTCTCGGCGAAGTGGCCGATGGGCGGGTCGTCGGGCCAGGCCATCGGCACGACCCGGTCGACGAAGACCTCGGCCTTCTCCAGCGCCGCCAACTCGGCGCGCAGCCAGCGCCTCGAGACGGCAGCCACCCACGTGGGCTGGCCGGGCAGCGCGGCGGGGGCCAGGGCCAGGTGCACGTCGTCGGCGTCTTCGAGCAAGGCCTCTTCGAGCACGCCGTCGAGCGCAGCACGCAGGCGCGCGCCCGGGGCGCGGGGCAGGGTGATGCGGTGCCAGCTGACGTCGGCGTCCGAAAGCACGGCGATCACGGTGGTGGCCCTGGGCAGCAGCGAGGCGGCGCACTGGCCTTGTGTTTCAAGCACCAGGCCGTCGGGGCTGGTCGCGAATGGGTATTCCGTGGCCAGGCCCGAACCCTCGGCCGAAATGGCGCCGTGGCTGCTGGAACGCAAGCGCTGGCGGGGTGGAATGTGGACAACGAGGGTCGACATGAACTCAGTGGTGGGTGGCAGCCGGCATTGTAGGCACGGCCAAATCGCAAACCTTATCGAATCAAAGACTTACGGCGGGTTCTTATCAATCGATGGCAGGGCGGCGCGCGGCTCGGTGATGCGCCTCAACTGCCGGCGAGTTCCAGGCTGGCGATGCGTTCGCGCCGCATCACGTCGACCTGCCCGTTCGGCAGCCTGTGCACCAGGGAACGCTCGACCAGCACCCGCTCGCCGAGCCGGATGCGCCCGCGCACCTCGAAGTAGCTCGATGTGAAGGCGAGCCGCGCGTCCGCCAGGTCGATGCCCGGGATCTGCTCCTTGAGCTTGTCGATGCCGTTGAAGGGCGCGCGCTGCCGCACTTGCAGCAAGCGCTCGGCGGTGGCGAGATCGAGGCCCTTGATGGCGCCGACCAGCACTTCGCGCGGTGCCGTGTTCACGTTCACCTGCGTCGGCTCGCGCAGCAGCACCACGTAGGGTTCGAGTGCCTTGACGGTCGCGTCGTCCAGCCCGAACCAGGTGAGTTGCGCGACCGATTGCGGCAGCAATGGCGCATTCGCATTGGCGCCACCGCTGCCGCCGCTGCCCGTGGCGCCCGCGTCGCGCATGCCGTTGGCAATGCGCTGCGCCACCGAGCTTTCCAGCCCGATGGCCAGGCAAAGGCGTTCCAGCGCCGCCTGCTCCAGCACGTCGACCTTGCCACCGGCGGGTGCCAGGCTGGTCAGGTTGTAGCGCCCCTGCGCGTCGCTGATGCTGCCCGACAGAAATGCCTCGGGGCCGTCGTCGGCGTTGCTCTTGTCGGCGGCCAGGAAGGTGGACAAGCGCGCCTCGGCCAGCGGCGTGGCCCAGGGCTCGGTCAGCGCCGTGGGCCGGCCGCTGCGCAGGTCTTCCTTCAGGATCAGGCGCGCCCAGTCGAGCGCGCCGGAGAGGATCCATGCCGACTGTGCCCGCGCGCGCTCGGCTGTTTCAACCTGCACCGCGCGCCACTGCTGCCACACCATCGCCGAGGCGAGCGTGACGACGAGGGTGACGATGACCATGGCGGTCAGCAACGCCGCGCCGCGCTGGCGGGCGGCGGCGCGGCCACCCGTGTGATGCTGGGCGCGGGCGGGGCGGTGGATCGCGGCGGTCATGGCAGTCATGGCATCAAGGGCCGAGCAAGGTGTCGCGTGTCAGGTCGCCCAGCTGTCCGCTGCCGGGCGCAAAGCTGAGCACCACGCGCACGCCCTTCGGAAGCGCGATGCGCGGCGCCGCGATGGCGGGGCCGCTCGCACCGCTGGCTGCGGGCGCGGGCACCGGCGGGGACAGGTCGCCGGTGGACTGGCAATTGGCCCACGCCGTGCCCTGGAAGAAGTACACCTGCCAGCCGGTCAGGCCAGTGAGCGTGCGGACGTTGGCGGGGTCGTCGTCCTGCAGTTGCAGGCTGCGCAGCCAGCTGTCCTGCAACGCGCCGGTGGTGGTCACCGTCGGCCCGGCCCAGCGCACCCAGGCCGCGCTGCCGTCGGGCGACGGGCGCACCGACCACGCGACGACCTGCAACCCGGTCGGCGTGCGGCGGGTGAGGCGCACGTTCGCGCCGTCGCAGCTCAGCGCCTGCGGGACCACGGCGCTGTCTTGAATCGCGGCCATGTCCTGGTCCCATTGCGCGATCACGGTGTTCAGGCGCAGTGTGCGTTCGAGTTGCACCTGGCTGGCATCGCGGGAGCGCACGATGCCGTCGACGCCCTGCCATGCCATGCCGGCCATCACCGCCATCACGAGCAGCGCGACCAGCACCTCGACGAGCGTGAAGCCCGTCATTTTTGCCCGCTGGCCGGTGCGCGCGCCGGTCATTTGCGCAGCACCGTGGAGAGCGACAGGATCGCGCGGCCGGCGGTGTCGGCAACCTTGGCTTCGACGGCCACGAACAGCGGGTTCGGCGTCGGCCGAACGGCCAGCTTGCCGGCGTAGTCGCGGCCGAGCTGGGTGCAGGCGAAGTCGGTGTCGCCGATGGGTGGCGTCAGGCCCGACAGGCGCAGCCCGGTGAGCTGGTTGTCGGCACAGCGCTGGGCGGAGCTCACGTCGGCCAGGCGCTGCGCGTTGTCGGTCAGCGCGCCGGCGGCCTTGACGCCGGCACTGAGCGTGATCGCGACGATGGTCAGCGCCACCAGCACCTCGATCAGCGTGAAGCCGCTCGTCGAGGGCTGCCTCATGGCGCTGCCTTCGACGGTTCGTTGACCACCACGAACGGCCCGATGCCGTCGGTCGCGAGCACGAGGCGCTGGTCGTCCAAGCGCAACACGATGCGCTGCGGGCCGATCAGCGGCTCCGGGCCGAGCACCACGGCGCGTGCGCCCGGCACGTCGGCGCTGACGCCGGCCGACAACCAGCGGGTCGGCAGGCCGCTGGATGCCGGCAGCCCGACGAACCGGAAGCCTTCCGTGCCGACCGTTTCAGCGCGCGGTTCCCAGCTGGCTTGCAGCCCGGCGGCGCGGGCTTCGGTGCGCGCCGATTCAAGCAGGGCGACGAGGCGGGCGGCCTCCTGATCGAGTCGGGTGGCGGCCGGGTCGCGCAGCGACAGGCTGGCCACGGCGCTGGCGACGGCGATCAGCACGACCACGAGCAGCAGTTCGATGAGCGTGAAGCCGCGTGCGGCGCACCGCACAGGGCGGCGGCGTTGTCGTGGATGCAAGGTGCGGTGTTGCAGATGTTGCGAGGGCCGCGAGTGGCTCGGGTGCAGGTCAGGCGGCGCTGCAAGTCACTGCCAGGAGCCGATCTCGGCGTTCTTGCCTTCGCCGCCGATCACGCCGTCGGCGCCGAAGCTGTAGATGTCGATCTCCCCCTTAAGGCCGGGGTTCGCGTACTGGTAGGGCCGGCCCCACGGGTCGTTCGGCAACTTGTCGAGGTAGGGCTTCCAGTTCGGCGGCACGGCGCCGGTGGTGGGCTTGCTCACGAGCGCCTGCAGGCCTTGTTCACCGCTCGGGTAGCGCTGGTTGTCGAGCTTGTAGAGTTTGAGCGCCTGCATCAGGTTGTTCACGTCGGTGCGCGCGGCAGTCACGCGCGCGTCGTCGGCACGGTCGAGCACATTCGGCACGATCAACGCAGCCAGCACGCCGATGATCACGAGCACGACCATCAGCTCGATGAGGGTGAATCCACGCAGGCCGCGCGCGGGCTTTTGGCGCGGAATTCGATACAAGGTCATGTCAGGTTCCTTCCGGCGCACGGGGTGGCGGGGGCGACCGGTCAATCATAATGGGGCATGCCGGCTCGCCTATTTTCATTCGTCGCCTGGGCCCTGGTGGCAGCTACCGCCGTGTTCTGGGGCTTGCGCCTGTTCACGCGCGCTCCGGTGGCGCCGCCCAACGTGGTGGTGGCCATTGAAGCCGCATCGACCCGCGGCGACCTGACCCGCCTGCTCGGCGTGGCGCCGGTTGCCGTGGTGGCGCAGGCGGTGGTGCCCGAGGCCAGTGCGCGCTTCAAGTTGCTCGGGATCATGGCGCCGAAATCCGGCGTGCAGTCGTCCGCCGGCCATGGGGTGGCGCTGATCGCGGTCGACGGCAAGTTGCCGCGTGCCTACACGGTCGGCTCGCACCTCGATGCCGATTGGGTGCTGCAAGCGGTGAGCCTGCGCACCGCCGACATTTCGCCCGCGAACGGCGCTGCGGGCATGCGCCTGGAACTGCCGGCGCTGCCGATGGCGACGACCGGCACCTTGCCCTCGGTGATCACCCTGCCAGCCGCACAGCAGGCGCCGCCAGCGGTTGTGCAGCCGCTGCCTCAGCCAGCCGCTCAACCGGTGCTGCAACCCGGGTTTCAGCCGGTTCCGCCGAGCGCGCTGCCCGGCTCGCTGACCCGCTCGTTGTCGACCTCGGTGCAGGGTTTGCGCCCCCCGCCCTCCATGTTGGCGGTGCCGCCCGGCGGCAGCGATCCGGCCGGGCAACCGCCGCAGCCGGGTCAGGTGCGGCCGGGTAACGACTGAGCGCCGCCGGGGCGCGGATCAGGTTCTGGATACGGGCTCGACGGAGTCTGCAAGCAAGGGCGCGTCTGCCAGGTCAGGCGCGACCGGCGAGCGCGCATCGGCACCCGCTCCCGCAGTGGCTCGTTCCGCATCGGGCGCGGCAGTGGCGCGGGCCGCCACCGGAGCGGGCGCTGGGACGGGGCTACTGATCGGCGCTGGCTGCGTCGGGCCGGGTTCTTCGCCTTCAGCCACCTCGGTCAGCAGTGCAGCGGCGCTTCGCACCAGCGGCCAGGCCAGCGTGGAGCCGGTGCCGTCGGTGCTTTCCATGCCGAGTTCGAGCAGCGCGGACGCGTGGAAAAGCGACAACGCATGGTCGAGCCCGCGGTGGCTGTGGCTGCGGCAGTACACGCAGTAGTCGGTCACGGCCGGTGCAATCCGCGAGGCCACCATGAGCGCAGCGCAGGCCGGCATGCCGTCCACGACGATGAGGTGGCGCTTGCTGCCGGCGACCAGCATCACGCCGACCATCATCGCCATCTCGAAGCCACCGAACGCGGCCATCACCTCGACCGGGTCGACCACGTCTTTGTGACGCGCCTGCGCGCCTTGCAGCACCGCCAGCAGGTGGGCGAGGCGGCTCTCTTCCATGTCGGGCCCCTGGATCAACAGGTCGCTCAGGTTCAGGCCCGACAGGCGCGACAACACCAACGCTGCGCTCTCGTGCGCACCCACGCCGATGCCGGCGCAGATCACTGCGTTGCCGACGAGCGAATCGGCGATCTCCATGCCGGCGCGGATGGCTGCGTGCGCCTGGTCGATCGACATGGCCGAGGTGACGCGCGCGTTGCGCGTGCCGTGCGCGATCTTGCGGGCCAGCAAGCGGGCGTGCGGCGTGACGGATTCAGCCACGCCGCAGTCGACCACCGACAACTCCAGGCCCTGGATGCGCGCGAACACCGCCAATGGCAACTGCGAGCTGAGCAACTGCTGCGAAAGCAGGGCGGTCGATTGCCGGCCGTCGATCTCGAGACCTTCGACGGCTAGACCATGGTCGGCCGCAAAGATGGCGATCTGAGGTGTGCGAAAGCGCGGCTTCAGCGTGTTCTGGATCAGGCCGAGCCGTACCGCCAGAGGCTCGAGTTCGCCCAGGCCGCCCGTGGTCTCGGCCCGGCGCTCGAGCTTCTTGCGCAGGGCCTGCTCGAGCAGCGGGTTCGAGGTGGGCGTGATCAGAGAGCGATTGACCGACATGGGCATCCGGTGAGTTCAGCGCGCCGATTGTGGGGCCCAATCGGCGCGAGCCGCAATGCGCTTCGAACCGTCGACGCGCGCCAAGTCAGCGCAGGAACAGGGCGTAGACCGGGTTGTCCGTCTCGTCTTCGCAGGGGTAGGCCAGGCTCGTGAGGAATGCGCGGAACGCCTTCTTGTCGGTCGAAGGTACCTGGATGCCGACGAGGATGCGGCCATGGTCGGCGCCCTGGTAGCGGTAGTGGAACAGGCTGATGTTCCAGCCCGGGTGCATGGCAGAGAGAAAGCGCATCAGCGCTCCGGGCCGCTCGGGGAAGACGAAGCGATACAGCCGCTCGTCCTGCGCCAGCGGGCTGCGCCCACCCACCATGTGGCGCAGGTGCTCCTTCGCGAGTTCGTCGTCGGTCAGGTTCAGCGTGGCGAAGCCGTGGCGAGCGAAGTGCCGGGCAAGCTTGGCGGGTTCGTCTCGCACGGTGGTCGCCAGGCCGACGAACACGTGGGCCTCGTTCGAGTCAGAGATGCGGTAATTGAACTCGGTCACCGCGCGTGGGCCGATCAGTTCGCAAAAGCGCTTGAAGCTGCCGCGCTCCTCCGGAATGGTGACTGCGAAAAGCGCTTCGCGTTCTTCTCCTACCTCGGCGCGCTCGGCCACGAAGCGCAGGCGGTCGAAGTTCATGTTCGCCCCGCAGGTGATCGCGATGAAGGTCTTGCCCTTGCACCCGTGCGTGGCGACGTACTGCTTCATGCCCGCCACGCCCAGCGCGCCCGAGGGCTCCAGGATGCTGCGCGTGTCCTGAAACACGTCCTTGATGGCGGCGCAGACGGCGTCGGTGTCGACCACGATGAAGTCATCGACGAGTTCGCGCGTGAGGCGGAAGGTCTCTTCGCCGACGATCTTGACCGCGGTCCCGTCGGCGAACAGGCCCACGTCGGTCAGGGCGACGCGCTTGCCGGCCTTCACCGAACGAAGCATCGCATCCGAGTCGTCGGTCTGCACGCCGATGACCTTGATCTCCGGCCGCACCGACTTGATGTAGGCCGCCACACCCGAGATCAACCCGCCACCGCCGATCGCTACAAACACGGCGTTGATCGGGCCGGCGTGCTGGCGCAGGATTTCCACGGCGATCGTGCCCTGGCCGGCGATGACGTCGGGGTCGTCGAACGGGTGCACGAAGACCATGCCTCGCTCGTTTTGCAAGGCCAGCGCGTGGGCATAGGCATCGGAGTAGCTGTCGCCGAACAGCGCTACCTCGCCGCCCAGCGCCCGCACCGCATCGACCTTGACCTGCGGCGTGGTCAACGGCATCACGATCAGCGCCCTGCACCCCATGCGCTGCGCGGACAGCGCCACACCCTGGGCATGGTTGCCCGCCGAAGCGCAGATGACGCCCCGCTTGAGTTCTTGCGGGCTCAGGTGAGCCATCTTGTTGTAGGCGCCACGCAGCTTGAAGCTGAACACCGGCTGGGTGTCCTCGCGCTTCAGGAACACGGTGTTGCCGAGCCGCCGCGAAAGCGTCTTGGCCAGGTCGAGCGGCGTCTCGTGGGCCACGTCGTAGACCCGCGCGGTCAGGATTTTCTGCAGGTACTGAGGCAGGGTCAGGGGCGTTGCACCGGCCTTGCTCGCGGCACGGCTGCGCGCGGGTCTGGCGGGCGTGGGTCCGGGGGCGACCATCGGCTGTCTCCTGGGGTGGGCGGTTTGCGGCGGAGGATCATACGGCGCTGACTCGGCCCGGCTACCAGTGTCCAGTTTTCGCGTCCAAGGCAGAAAAAAGCCCAGAGCATTGCTGCCCTGGGCTGAATCCACCAATGGAGGAGGTGGAGGAGACAATCGGTGCCGGAAGGCAATGAGCGCATTGCCTTTGCTAGGCAATTGCGCATTGAAACTCACAGCGATGGAGAAGTGTAGAGGCTTTTTTGCTGCACTGCAATATACGACGGGGTGTCGATTTAGGGGGCAGGCTCCGCGTGTCGGTGCACCCATGCACAATGTTTCGTCACAAGCGCCGACATGGTGCGGCGAAGGGCAAGTCATCGATGAAGTGCACGATCAACTGGATGCCAGCGAACGGCATGGCGTTCTCGGCCGAAACCGGCAGCGGCCATCTGCTGCTGATGGACGGCGCACCCGATGGCGGCGGGCGCAACTTGGCGCCTCGCCCCATGGAGACGGTGCTTGCCGGCACTGGGGGGTGCACTGCCTACGACGTGGTACTAATTCTCCAGCGTGGTCGCCATGACGTGCGGGGCTGTCAGGTGGTGGTCACGTCCGAGCGCGCGCCGGTGGACCCGAAGGTCTTCACGAAAATCCACATGCACTTCGTCGTGACCGGCGTTGGTTTGACCGACGCAGCCGTGGACCGCGCGGTGCGCATGTCGCACGAAAAGTACTGTTCAGCCAGCATCATGCTGGCCAAGACTGCCGAGATCACGACCAGTTTCGAGTTGAAGGCGGCGTGACCCTGGGCTTACACGTCGGGCTTGCACGAAGTGCTTACAAGTAGTGCGCGGTCGAGGTCATCACGCGCGCTGCGAGCCGCATCGCCCAGCGCGCCGGCGCAGGCAGCGGTGCCGCGCCGGCTGACTCGGCACTGGCAGCGTGCGCGGCCTCGTCGGCCTGCATCTGAATCACGATGGCCCGCGACGCGAGGTCGCTCTGCGGCAAGCGCTTCAAGTGATCGGCCAAATGGGCTTCGACTTGGCGTTCCGTCTCGACGACAAACCCCAGGCTGGTCGCGTCACCGATCCGCCCTGCGAGCAGACCGATTGCAAACGCCCCTGCGTACCACAGCGGGTTCAGCACACTGGTGCGCGCGTTGAGTTCGTCGAGGCGCTTTTCAGTCCAGGCGAGGTGGTCCGTTTCTTCGCGCGCGGCGTGGGCAAACTGGCGCTTCAACTCTGGATCGCGCGTGGTCAAGCCCTGCGCGCTGTAGAGCGCCTGCGCGCAGACCTCGCCGACGTGGTTCACCCGCATCAGGGCGCCGGAAAGGCGTTGCTCGCTCCGCGCAAGCTGCGCCGGGGAGACGTCCGGTCGCGGACAGGTGCGTGCGGCACTGGCACTCCCTGAGAGCGTGCGCAGTGCGCTCTCGGCGGTGACGATCAACTTGTCCAGCGGAGTCATTCAACGAACCTGTCGGCGTGATGGAGCTGAAAGAATATCGCAGCGGCGCGGCCGGCGTCCGGTTGGGCTTGGCGCACAGCGGTGCAGCGCGACTTGACCACGCGGCGACTGCTTCGGATGGACCTCGTTGTGTTGCGACAACATAAAAGCCTTTTTTGGCCAGCAAGGCTTTCCAGTACCCGGCCCCTCTGGTGCAATACACACAACTTCCGCTGAGGGGGTTGTGCCTGATCTGCTCAAAACGGGTAGCCCGTCGAGGGTGCTTGGTGATCGGGACCTCTTGTCCAACCTAGGAGATAGTTGCAATGAAAAAATCTCTTCTCGCTCTCGCAGTTCTGGGCGCGTTCGCCGGTGTCGCATCGGCTCAATCGTCGGTCACACTGTTCGGCGTCGTTGACCTGAACGCCCGCTACGTCAAGAACGACGGCGTTGCTCGTCGCGTTTCGCTGAGCCAGGACGGCATCAACAGCAGCCGCTTGGGCTTCCGCGGTACGGAAGATTTGGGTGGCGGTCTGTCGGCGCAATTCTGGCTCGAAGGCGGCGTGAACGCCGACACCGGCACGACTAACGCCAAGTTCTTTGGCCGCCGTTCGACGGTCAGCCTGGTCGGTGGCTTCGGTGAAGTTCGTCTGGGCCGTGACTACACCCCGACTTTCTGGAACCAAACGTTCTATGACGTGTTTGGCACAGTCGGCTTGGGTGACTCACTCACTGTCGCGCAGCTGACCTCCAACACATTTGTCCGCGCTGATAATTCGATCGGCTACTTTTTGCCTGCCAAACTCGGCGGCCTGTTCGGCCAGGCCATGGTCGCTGCAGGTGAAGGTGTTGCTGCCGGCAAGTATGTCGGTGGACGCCTCGGATTCGGCGCGGGCCCGTTCGAAGTTGCCGCTGCTTACGCTCAGCAAAATACCAATACCGGCGACAAGCACAAGACGATGAACCTGGGCGGGTCATTCGACTTCGGCGTTGCCAAACTGATGGGTTACTACGACCGCGACACCTTGGCAAGCTTGAAGGAGAACCGTTACTCGATCAGCGGCCTCGTGCCGATGGGCCAGGGCGAAATCCACGCTGGCTACGAGCGCAGCAAGCTGCAAGACAGCACTTTGAGCACGTCCAACACAATCAGCAAGTTTGCTGTGGGTTACGTTTACAACCTGTCCAAGCGCACCGCTGTTTACAGCACGGTGGCGCGCTTGTCGAACGGCAGCTTGTCGCGGGCCACGATTGGCAGCGCGCCCCTTCCGGACTTCGGCGGCAAGTCGACTGGCGCCGAGTTCGGCGTGCGTCACATCTTCTGATACTGCGCTTGCCTAGTGCAAGTAGCGGCACAGAACCAAAAGCCGCCTTCGGGCGGCTTTTTCGTGGGCCTCACATTGCCGCAGAAGGTGCGGTCCCACCCTTCGTCGTGCATTGCATGAGGGGATTCCCCTTTGACGGGTGACTCGCGTTTTGCTTTCATCAAGCATTGCGACGCAGTGTGTACCGGACGCCGCGATGGTGCGGGTTGGCGTTGCGCAGGTCGGCGTGTGCAAGGCGCTGTGTGAACTCTCTTTCCTTCGTGTAGCGCCAGCCTTTCATGTTTGTTTTCGTACTTCGCCGCCTGGCCCAAGCCGTGATCGTGATGCTCACGGTGGCCTTCATCGCCTTCATGCTGTTCCAGTACGTCGGCGACCCTGTCACCAACATCCTCGGGCAAGACGCCACACCGGAACAGCGCCAGCAATTGCGCGCTGATCTTGGGCTGGACAAGCCGTTCCCGGTGCAGTTCGGGCACTTCGTTGGCAAGGCGCTTCAAGGGGAATTCGGTCTGAGCCTCCGGCAGGGCCGCAAGGTCTCTTCATTGATTGCCGAGCGCTTGCCCGCCACGCTCGAGTTGTCGCTCTCCGCGGCATTCATCGCCTTGGCGCTGGGCGTACCGATGGGCGTCTACGCCGCGTTGCGGCGCGGTACGTTCCTGTCGCAGTTGCTGATGACGGTCTCGCTTCTCGGTGTCTCTTTGCCGACCTTCCTCATCGGCATTCTGTTGATCCTGGTGTTCGCGGTGACGCTCAAGTGGCTGCCCAGTTTCGGCCGCGGCGAGGTCACGGCGTTCGGCGCATGGACGACCGGTTTCCTCACCGCCGATGGATGGAAGCACCTCGTGCTGCCGTCGATCACGTTGGCGGTGTTCCAGCTCACGCTGATCATGCGTTTGGTGCGCGCGGAAATGCTGGAAGTGCTGCGCGCCGACTACATCAAGTTCGCACGTGCCCGTGGCCTGCCGAATCGGCTTGTCTACTTCGGCCATGCGCTCAAGAACACG
>Ga0209724_1000294_pt1 | contig 50795 bp, 37 predicted proteins | sample grotaG_FD_184143 | JGI IMG/M metagenome (GOLD analysis project Ga0209724, IMG submission 184143) | Glacier valley bacterial and archeal communities from Borup Fiord, Nunavut, Canada, to study Microbial Dark Matter (Phase II) -... | ecosystem: Environmental > Aquatic > Freshwater > Ice > Glacier ... | reverse complement strand
TGCCTAACGCAACAACGAAAGACTGGAACTCTTATTAAAGGATTGCAGTGATGTTTTACTTGACGGGGTTGAAAGAAACATTCAACGACCATAGGACTCTGAGCAGCAACAAGACTGCTATAGCGGAAAAAAAAACGCATAGTGTGAAGAATAACATTCTTTCATTACCTGACCGCAGGATCATGTTTTTGAGTCAAACGTATGGCGGAAGTGTCCATGATAAAAAGATTTGCGATAAACAGCCACTTCATTTGCCTGGGGGAATTAACTTATGGCAAGACACCGGTTTTATGGGACATTACCCCAATGGCGTTAATATTCAAATGCCAACGAAAAAACCCAAAGGCAAAGAATTGACTGATGAACAGAAACAGGAAAACCGCGAAATATCCAGTTTTAGGGTACTTGTTGAGCATGCAATTTGTGGAGCCAAGCGTTGTCGTATTGTCAAAGACCGTTTGCGTTGCCACAAGTTTGGGTTCGAGGACCTGATCATGGAACTCGCTTGTGGGTTACACAATTTTAGAATTACACTGAAAAGTAATGCATTACAAAATTAATCTATATAAAGTCTAATATTAATTCGTTATGTGTCACCTTAAAAGAGCCAACTATAAAATGAAAAGTAATTCTGAAAATAAGATTATTCATGTAACGGAAGAGTTTGAAACATTAAAACTCATTCTTTCAAGTAATTCTCTAAAATTATCGTTCTCTATTGAAGACATTTATTTTAATAATAAAGTTGTTTCAAAAGCAGCACACCCTATGATTTCATTTAGTGAATATAATCTTTCGACAATCGATAATGAAAGAATAACATATGGAAAATATGGGCTAGGATTTTCGAAAGAATGGGCAAAAACAAATAATGTTGGACCTGTTTTATACGTTGGATCGACATCGGTTGCAGCTAAAGGAATGAAAGAATTACTTATAGCTAGGCGAAAAACAAATAGCGAAAAGTTGCCTGGAAAAATTAGACTTGCAATAATGGAAGTCAAGACTTTCATGAAAAATGAAAAAGGATATAATAGTAAATTAGAAAATGAAAATTTTGATTTTAAGGCTGAAAATGAATGGAGATACGTTCCAAGAAAACCGGATATAGATAATTATTTAATATCTCAGAATCAAAGGACGTATTTGAAAAATAGATACAAGCATAATAAAATGCTAGAAAAATATCCCCTCAAATTTAAGAGTGAAGCCATTCAAGTTGTTTTTGTTTCAAATCAATCAGAAAAATACGAATTGATAAAAACTTTTGGACTAGCTAATGGATTAATTAAAATATCAAATTGGAGAATTAAATAAAAGGCGAACACACAACAATGAGGCATTTTAAAAGACAACCTGACACGATATGAGAATCTTGAAAAATACAATAACCATTCTTGCGGAGATAGTTATATTAATTCTTGCAATATTATGGTATAAAAAGACTAAAGATTTTGAACCACTAATTGCAATAATTATTGGTGGAGTTGGATTATTGTCAAGTTTAATTACTAAGTTTCTTGTAAGACCTAAAATTGTATTGCATCAAAAACAAACTGATTGGGGGAGACTTACAAAAGGATATACACCAAATAATCCCCCTATAATTAGATTGGGGACTGATATACCAAATCAATACTGGGAACTTTTTTGGAATCATGCTTTAGAAATTAGAAATAATTCATCACAGACAGCATATTCGATTGATGTTAAATACATAAACACTCCTGCAAAAACTTATATTAATGGTGAGATTGGTAAAATTGAACCATTATTAGCAAATGAAAAGCGTGAGTTTATAATTAAAATTGTCCAAAATACTACAGGCAATCATTTACAGGCGGATGAATACTTAAAGACAAATATTAAAATATTGATGAAGGATGCCAAAATTTTAGTAAAATATGAAGATGAGAGTGGAACAAAATATTTCACGGTATATGATTGGTTAACTGACTCTAACAAATATAAACTATTCAATAATCTAAGAAACAAGAAATCATGAAGCAAGGTGGTAAAATTGCAGTAACAATTCTTCTTATTGTAGGATTTTTCATTATCGGTATTTTTTTTTCTGCGGCTGGTGCAAGTAAAACATTCACAGGTTTATTGGCATTGGGTATATTTTTTGGCATTCGAGCGATGTGGAAAAAACCAAAAGATGAGAATTCAACCGAAATAAAACTTGACAAAAATCAAAACTCTGAGAACGAAAGAAATATTACAAAATAATGATTCCGAATCACTACAAGACATTACAAGTAGATAGATATGCTTCAAAAGAAGAAATAAAAAAAGCTTATCGGAAATTAGCTTTACAATGGCATCCAGATAAAAATAAAAATCCTGACGCTCATAATATGTTCATCGCGATAAATGAAGCCTATCTTATATTATACGATGATGAAGCAAGAGCTAAATACAATATCGAACATGATTTTTATTTTGCTCCGCAAACTGAGCCAAAAGAAAAAACAGTTTTTGAAGAATATGAATATGTAAATTCGGACAATTCAAACAATCAAAAGTCAAGATATAAAGATCCTGATTTAAATAATTGGACTACTTCAGCAAAGAAACAAGCAGAGAAATATGCTGCAATGCCTTTCTCTGATTTTGCTAAACTCGTTGGTGAGATTATAGTTGAAACGGGCAAACAAGGAGCAACAGCTATTGTTTACGCAATTTCTGGCGTAATTGCTGCATCTGCAATTTTTTCTTTTATATCAGGTCTTAATTATGGTGATATTCCTCAAATATTGCTGTCTGTAGTATTCTTTGGTCTTTCAATTTTAGGTTTTAGCTTCACTTCAAAAAGATATAAGTCATGAAATTAAATTTTTTAATACTTGTCATAATCACCTTAATTGTAGGTAGTTGTGCAAATCAGGTAAAAAACGAAAACATAATTGAACAAGAATATAAATTTGGTTTTGTCATTTACCATGAGTACAAAAAGAATGATAATTCAGGTGACAAGGTCACATTTGGTAAAATAGATTTCAAGAAAAACTCGATTACAGTAGAAATGAATATTGATGGTCAAGTTGAGGCCGAAAATTTTTCTATAAAAACTGTTACGTATGATAATTCCCCAAATGAGTTAAAATATAGAACAAATAAAGGCGATTTTACAGTAAACTTGAGCAATGATACAATAACAGAAGTAGCACTTTATACAGGTTCATTTTCTACCACCTTTAGAAAAGCAAAAGAAAATACTTTAATTATAAGCAAATTACCTATTCCTATTGACGTACCATTTAAGGATTGGAAACGAATAGAAATAAAAGCCATTGGTACTATTGACCTATCTCCTAAACTTGAAATACAAGCAGGTAAATACAAAATAAAAAATCAAGCTTATAAAGATGGTTCTTCACGGAAATGCGTACCTGAAATAAATTGACTGCTAAGTTTATAATCAAAAATAGTCAGTTATAACATGAGTTCGATATAAGCGAATAATTCACAAACAGATTCTATTCTTAGGCTCTGATAATGACCTCCTATTTCCCCCAAGACCGCCAAACCGCCAAACCGCCAAGACCGCCATTTGTCATTTTAATCTTGCCATGGAGTGAAAGTATTATTAAAACGACAAATGGCGGTCTTGGCGGTTTGGCGGTCTTGGCGGTGTTTTTAACAATGCCGGGTACTCATTAATGGGATGAACCGTATAAAAAGAGAAGGCCTTGCAACAATGCAAGGCCTTCTTTATATATTTACAAATTAGATCGAGAAATTACTTTATAAATTTCTGGCTGGTTCCATCACTTAATCTAACGAAATACATACCTTTAGTCAAGCTGCTAACATCAAATTTAGCAAGATTACCGGTTGATACTTTTTCCATCATTTTCTGACCAAGCGCATTGTAAATAGCCACTTTTGCATTAACAGAAGCTGTATTTACGTACAATTGATTGTCAGCGCCAACTGGGTTAGGATATACTTTCATTGAGCTGGCAGAAATGCTTTTTGCAGATGTTCCTATCAAAGCTAAGTCAGCTACACTGTACATTCCAATACTGTCAACAGAAAATGTGCCAGTATTTTTGCCTAACTGAAAGCTAGGTTGATAAGTTGAGTTTTCCACAAACGCTGAATGAATAACATCAAATTCGAACCACTTTGCCACAGTTGTGACAGGAATGTTAAAGTAATCAGCTCCTCTCAAGGGTGATTCACTTGTAACCACTTTATTATAAGAATTTTTGGTATCTTCTATGACAAACGGAACAATCATATCTACAGAAGCCTTTGCTTTAAACTTGACGATATATTTAGTGGTAGCATCGGCAACTTTAACTCCTTGAGCAATCATCGTATCCCAAATGTAGGAATTAGGAGTTTTAGGGGTACACTCTACAGTTAACCAACTTTCAACAACATTACCTGTGACACCCCAGGACTCCAATCCATTTGCACCTTTATCGAAATTACCATTTTTAAATAGGTTAATTTTTTCTAGGGTAAGAATCTGACCACTGATAGTAACCACTGCGTCATTGGATGTACCACCTGCACCATCCATTGCTTCTGCTCTTATGTTTACAGTACCATTTCTAATAGCAGTAACCAAACCAGTTGCACTGATGGTAGCTATACCGGTTCCACCAGGGATGATGGAATATTTCATTGTTTGAACAGTAGCGTCTGTGGGTGTAATAACCGGAACCACTTGAAACGTTCCATTATCAGTAGTTATGGCGCCATTCTTAATGGTGATTGCATCTACAATAATAATTGAAGCGTCTTCAAGAGTAATTAGACCGTTATCATCCATATTATTATTGCTTTCGCCAGTATTGGACCAATTCATCCTGTCCCGTTTTACTTCCAGAATGTCATTGTCCTGAATGCTAATATCAAAACTAATAGCGGAAGTATAATCCACCATCATACCTGCATTATCAAGCAGTATGGAAAAGGGGAAAAAATACTCAACATAGTATTTAGGGGTTTCGCTAGCATTAAATGAATAATGAAAGCCTTTAAGATCAAGAGAATCTTTTCCACCATTTATATAAGCTGCTGTTTCAGTTGGAGCAAACTGATAATGTCCTGCAGACCAACCGCCTCCGCCATCTTTCTTATTATAATTGCAATTAAAGTAAATTTCCAGCTTGTCATAATTCCAACTCTCGCTGGGTTTAGTACCCATATAAGCAGGAACGAATACATTATCGTCAACAAAACAAAGCACATAAATGCCTTTCTCATCCCACAAACCTTTCCACCAGCTATTACCCACGGTTGGCACTTCTGCAACACCATCCTTTATCAATGGCACAGCAATCGCATTTTCCTGGGCTGTTGTCCACACGGCATCTACCTTCCCATCAATGATGGGTGCTATTGTTGCTTTTTTTAGCAGTGCGGTTTTGGTTGGAGCCTGGCCCATCACCATCGTACATAAAAAAGCACTAATAAATAAAGTAAAGATTCTTTTCATAATTTGATGTTTTTAATGTTAAGAAATTAATAACTTTAGCGTTGCAAAGTTGGTGAAAATATTTAAATAAAACAAGATTAAATGTTTGTTTTATTGAGAAATTAGAAAAATAAATTGGAATAATTTATATGGTCTTTAAGCATTATGATACTCAATAAGATACCTAAAAATCAATCTATTTAATAGTCTTTTTGCTGGACTATTTATAGAAACAGTGAATAATTTTAATGACTTTCGAAAAATATTATAAGGAATTGAGTTAGTTCATTCATGGATCTTTTGATTCGACTGAATCAGAAAAATTGAGAAGAGCCAATGTCAGGAAAGAATATTACACATTGAGTTAATTACATAAAAAAAGCCTTGCGGATTCGCAAGGCTTTTTTTTATTGAATTCTTAGAGAAATTACTTTATAAATTTCTGAGTAGTCCCATCGCTTAATCTAACAATGTACATGCCTTTACGCAAACTGCTCACATTGAATTTAGCAATAGTACCTGTAGACACTTTTTCCATCATTTTTTGACCAAGTGAATTGTAAATGGCAACTTTTACGTTTGATGCAGTCATGTTAACAGTCAATTCATTGACAACCGGGTTTGGGTAAACGCTCAATTGGTTAGATGCAATTGTTTTACTTGAAGTACTTAACAATGCAAAATCAGCTTCAGTAAACATCTGGATGCTATCAATAGCCAAGGTTCCATCCATCTTACCTACCTGAAAGTTAAGCTCATAGGCTGAGTTGTCTTTGTAATTACTAAATGTCACATCAAATGTGTACCATTTTTCTGTAGTTGTGATAGGAATTTCCCAAGTATTCTCGGTTCTATAAGCAGATAAAGATGTTACAGTTTTATTATTTTCATTGCCTCTATCTTCAAAAAGAGTAGGTATGGTCATATCAGCAGTAGCTTTTGCTTTAAAATTTACGATATATTTAGTGGTAGCATCGGCAACTTTAACACCATTACCAAACATGGTTTCCCAAATTTGGGCTTTCGGGGTACATTCTACACTATAGAAACCTTCAGCATCAACAACACCAGGTCCACCCCAATTTTCTTTGCCGTCTATACCTTGATCGAAATTACCATTTTTTATGATGGAAATATCATCTATCACAATAATTTGACCACTAATTGTAACAGTCATTTCATTTGAATTAACAAAATCGTTAGCTGAAACAGCTTTTACTGTAACAGTACCATTTCTTTTGGCAGTAATTAAACCATCTTTACTGATTGTAGCCATTCCTGTACCATTTGTAAGTACCCATTTGTAGGGTTGAGTGGCTTCAACAGGTAAAACTGATGCACTTAACTGAACCGTTCCATTGTCAGTAGTAATTTCAGTTGCGCCTGTAATTGCAAGAGTTTCAATATCAATAAGTGGTATGGCGCCATCAAAAGTTACACGTCCGCAAGCATCCATATTTCCCCATGTTTCACCGGCAGCACCTTCATTTGACCATACCGCTTGATTCCGACCTGTTTGATCAGGGTCTCTGTCAATAAAGGTTACATCAAAACCGATTTCAGCGGTTTTATCAAATTCCATACCAGTATTATCTAAAAGCTTGGTAAAAGGAATGAAATATTCTGCAATGTAATGCGAACCGTCAACCATAAAGGCATAAACAACACCATCAGTTTGTGCAATTGGATTCTGAGTGCCATCATTCTTATCAAGGGTAAAACCGGGAGCCACTTGATAATGTCCTTTCTTTAATTCGGCGTTTCCAGAACCAGGAGCTCCACCATCAGCCAAAGTAGAATTAACATCGAAGTAGATCTCAGGTTTATCAAAATTCCAACTCTCAAAGCCGGCAGCAGTTTCAGATACGAAGTCAGGCGCTAAATAGTTAGGCAAAAAATAATCATCGCTTATTTGAAGCAGAATATAAACACCTGTATCGGTCCATAATCCTTTCCATGTAGATTCACCAGGATTACCAATCGTTGGGGTGTTCGTTCCAACGACCCTTTCAATGTTGTAAGCTGTGGCATCCGCCCAAACCGCATCAATAACACCATCAACCAGAGGTGCAGTGCTGGCTTTGAAGAAAACTCCTTGAGGAGGCTGAGCCATCGCAAATGTTACTGCGAATACACTTACTAAAAATGTAAAAATTCTTTTCATGATTTGAAGTTTAATAAATAATGATTAATTAATATTTAGGTTACAAATGTAATGAAATTAATAATAATTTATCAAGGGTAAAATATTATTTTATTGAAAAATCATAAATAAAATTACAATTGCCTTTATTTAAATTTTAGTGAATTGACATTCAGTGATGTAGCTAAAATCACGTTTCATACAACGCTTTTTGTTTCTACTTTTTAAAATTCAATGAATTATTTTACGTGATTTGTCAGCATCATAATATGCATGGTATTGGATATCCCGGAAATTGGTAGTATGCTTATAAATAAAGATAGTTTTTGAAGGTGCACTTTCAGATTGGTATATCCAGTGTCAGAACTTTTTAAATGGAAGAAGAATAGACATAAAAAAAGCCTTGCGGATTCGCAAGGCTTTTTTTATATTGAAATTATAAAAACTTTACTTTATGAATTTCTGAGTAGTCCCATCGCTTAATTTAACGAAATACAAACCTTTTTGCAGGCTGCTTACATCAAATTTAACCACTTTGCCGGTAGAGACCCCCGAAGTTCAATCTTATCTATCTTATAACTAGACTTATAATCCTTTATGAAGTGCTCTTATAAGATAGATAAGATTATGGTTCTGGGGCTGATCTAGGTTACTAAGATTTTTCAAAAAAAAAGTAAGATTTTTTCAAAAAAAACATAACTGAATATTGGTTTTGAAAACACTTGTCCACAACATTCTCTTATGATAGCAAATGTTGAACATGAATAGTTGATGCAATAAGCGACATTTCAAGCCTGATACGACAGTAGAGTCGGAAAATAAGAGGTTAGTGTCACAGCCTATGATTAAGATCTTTTTTATAAAAAAATTCGATTAATTTACTTTTATATCGAACTCATGTTATTGACATTCATATTTCAAATAGACAAGGAAGTGCTTCTTTATAAGAAACACTCCCCCTAAAAAAAACATGTAAATTTATTTCACAATTTGTTTTGTAACAATCTGATTACCTTGTTTAATCTGCAAAATATAAACCCCTTTTACGATATGTCCAAGATTAAGAGGTATACTCATTTCGCCCATCACTTTTAGTTGATTGGCATATACTACTTTTCCACTTACATCAACAATACGAATGGTAACATCTGATGCTTCTGGAGAATCTATTTTCAATACAGATTGTGATGTTATTGGATTAGGAAATAACATTACATTTAATTCGGAACTTGATACTTCTTTGACATTTACAGTAGATAATGAATTTATTTCCAGCCAGTTAATATCATATCCGACCAGATTTTTCACAGCAATTCTAAAGCTTTGACTCCCTGCTGACAAATTTATTGTTACACTAACAGTCTGCCATGTAGTCCAACCACTATTGGGAATAGCAACAGCGCCTAATTCTGTTCCGGTAGAATTTTGTATAGTTGCAAATGCCCCACCATTACCGGTTGCAACACGGAAGTTTACTTTATAAGAACCTGTCACAGGAATATTTACATTGTTGAATACTAAATATTCTGCATCTCCGAACCAGTTAACAATAGTGCCACCGTCAGCAGATGTTGTTGATACATCGCCACTTGTAGAGTTGTATGCTTCGGCTTCCAAATGAATGTTCATAGGGTTGGCATTTACTGTTATAGTAGCAGTTGATGAAAATCCCCCATCTTGTGTAGTCACTGTAATCGTTGCTTTTCCTTTTGCAACACCAGTTACTAATCCGCTTGAATTTACGGTTGCTATGGTTGTATTACTTGAGGTCCATATTAAATTCTGGTTGGTTGTATTATCGGGAATTAACGTAGCAGATAGTTGGGTAGTACCTGATGCTATAATAGTGGCAGAAGTTGTCGACATGGAGACACCTGTTACACCTATTGTGCTGCTTGATACACTTCCAATGATTTCCCACCAGTTGAAATCATAACCGATTAAATTTTTAGTTGCAATTTTAAAACGTTGATTACCTGCTAACAAATTTACGGATGCACTAACTGTCTGCCATCCAAACCAGCCATTGTTAGCAATTGGTACAGCTCCTAATTCTGACCCGCTTATATTTTGTAAGACTGCATAAGCGCCTTCACTTCCTGTTGCTACCCTGTAATTAATCGTATAAGCGCCTGCCGTTGGAATATTTACGTCAAATACTAAATAATCTGCTTGTTCAAAATAATTGACGACATTTCCACCGTCGCCTCCTGTTATACCTATAACACCGCCAACAGAGCTGTAATTTTCAGCTTCAAGGTGGACTTTAAAAGGTCTCGGGTTAACAAGTACATTGCTTGTTGCCGTGAATGCCCCGTCTTGTGAGGTGGCGGTTATTATTGCTGTTCCTTGTGTCCTACCAGTCACTACTCCGCTTGTGCTTACTGTTGCAATGGAGGTGTTACTGGAATTCCAGGTAACTGCTTTGTTGGAAGCATTTGCAGGAGTGAAAGATGGTGTTAATAATACAGTTGAACCTGTAAATAAACTTGAAGAAGCAGGGTCTACGTTGATGCTTGTTAGTGGCAAATTTACCCCACCTGTAATTGTTACATCATCAAAATAACAATGTCCTGAAGTACTTTTAAGTTCGATTACCATTGATGTAGAGTTTGGAGTTACACTGACCTGCAATTGATACCAACTTGTCGAAGTAGATGATTGAACTAATTCGGCATCACCATCAAGGTTATTATACCCCTGCACTGTTAATTTGGCAGTGCCACTGTTGGTAGCTTTTACCCAGGAGGATATGGTAATTTGTTGTCCGGGTGTCAATTGCCCGATAATTTGACGTACAGAACCAGCACCGTCTATTCGTAAACAATTTGAACCACTATATTTATCAGTATTTGAAATATAGCTATTGGTAGGAGTATTAGGTGCATCGCACGCTATGGTTTTAAACCAGTCATTGGGATCAAGTAAATCGTTATTTGTTTCAAAACCGGCATTGGAAATTGATTTGTTAAGATAAGAATTTTGTATCACCGTATAGGCGGGGTCATTTAAAAATGCCCAATCGTCATGTCCGTCAATATCAAAGAGTAGTACATTTGAATAACCATACCTTTTTGTTTGAACATTAAATTGTTTAAACCAGCGGGCTACCCATGCCAATGCATTGATGCCAACAGGGGCAAAAGAAGGGTTCATGCCACATTCACTTGCTGATACAGGCCGCTGAGGAAATTGGGGGTATTGTGACATAAATTCCCATGGTTTACCTAATCTGCCATCATCTGTTTGTGCACCATATACGTGAACCCCTAAATAATTGCAATATTGTGTAATGCCCAGACTCACTAATTGTCGAAGATAATCTGTTTCGCAACTCATAGTTGGAGTGGATTCAATTTCAATGGTCTGATCAATTACCTGAGCGGCATCCCAGGCAATTTTGGTAAAATCGACACTTTCCTGTGGTGTTAAGGCTCTAACTGCATAAGCAAGATCTGGTTCATTATCAATAATATAATAGCTGATTTTACCTTTGTAATGATTCATTACTCCCTTTATAAAATAATCCCAGTTTGCTTTCCAAGTTACATAATTTGTAATATTGCTTGCTGTATGAAAACGTGGTCCTGCAGTTACACATATTTTAATACCTGCTGCCAAATATTTATTCACAACAACATCTCTTGCAGCAAAATCAAAAGTTGCGCCAACAGTACCTCCGCCAACACCATCCATTCCCATTCTTACTCTCTTAAGACCTAATTCATTGTCCCAGGCTATAGATTGATCAACATAAGCTGGTGTGGTATTATAACCCGTTCCATTATTTGTTCCATAAACTTGATCTTTTTGTGCTACTGCAATGTTAGTCAGACTAAAAAAAAGTACCATGCAAAATAATATGTATTCTGCAAAAATTGAATAAAAAGTTTTTTTCATAATTTTAAGTTTAGTATGTAAAGTTTCCAACGTCTCAAAGAATACTTTGTTCCTCTATTTCGACCTGACGGTATTAAATTGTTAATTATTATTTAATATTTGAAAAACAAAATAGCAGATTATATTTTTAGTAAACAAGGATTAAATTAAGTTTTATTTGAAAATTAGAAAATAAATTAGAATGGCTTAAATTGGTATTATAAAAAAAGCCTTGCGAACTAGCAAGGCTTTTTATATTGAATTTATTAGATAAATTTACTTGATAAACTTTTGAGTGCTTCCATCGCTTAATTTAACGAAATACAAACCTTTTTGAAGGCTGTTTACATTAAATTTGGCAATAGAACCAGTAGATATTTTTTCCATCATTTTTTGTCCCAGCGCATTGTAAATGGCAATTTTGGTATTTACAGAAGAACCCAATTGAACTGTCAATAGGTTATCCTTTGCAACAGGGTTAGGATATACTTTCATTGAATTGGAAAGTTGTTTGGAAATTCCAGTGGTTCCCAAATCTTCCGTTTTAACCAACAGTATACTGTCCAGAGAGATTGTTTCATCTGAAAGTGAAAGCATCCACAGAAGTTTCTGAACAGTTGAGGCAGTCATTTTATCAAATACTACATGATAAGTAAACCAGCTTGGAGTGGTGGTAGCGGTGTATACCCATTCAGATGCACCTGTTGATTCAGGATCTGTTGATGTGCCATAGCGGATATTGCCACTGGCTTCAGTATCTTCAAAATCGACATGACAAACAGCGGGACCAGTTGCCCATGATTTAAACATCAAAGTGTATGGAACGTTTTCTTCGGCCCCCAAATCTATTTGATTGTTTTGGTATAGCCATGGGTTGGCTAATTTTCCTACTTTCATTACACAGACTCCATTTACAGAAACAGGAGGCAATGCGGCGGGTATATCACCACTGATCCAACTATTCCATCCCGAGACATCGGTATCGAAATTCCAGTTTTTGATCAGATTATTGACATTCCAGATATCATCGCTGTATTTTATCCTTATCTGACCAGTTACAGTTACGGTTACATCTTGTGATCGGGCAAAATAACCATCAGTTGCATCAGCTCTTACAATAACTGTTCCATTTGATGTTGCACTAATAAGTCCAGTGACAGAATTGATTTTTGCCTGGGCCGTACCGCCTACAATGCTCCATTTCAATACTTTATTGGTTGCAGATTCAGGCGCTAATGTTGCAACCATTTGGAATGTACCTTTATTGGTAGTAATTGTTCCATTTGTTGTTGTAATTGTAATTTCGTCAAGAGGAATACCAGCATCGGCACCTTCTAATGTAACTTGGCCTGCATTATCCATATTTGCCCAATTCGATCCTGTATTGGACCAAACAGCGTATTTAGGAGCTGTATCAGCATTAGGATCTCTGTCGATTATAGTTACATCAAACCCAATGGTGTTTATTTTGTCAAATTGAGCTCCGGCATTGTCCAGCAAACTGGTAAAAGGGATAAAATATTCAGCAATGTAGTTTGTACCAGTCACTTTGAAAGCGTAATTAACATTTTTCTCGGTAAGCATTGTACCATCATTTTTGCCATCTGTAAAGGCAGGAGCCCATTGATAATGTCCATTACCATTTCCAGTGCCTTCGGGTAAAGGCCCTCCACCATCTACCAATTCGGAATTCACATCAAAGTAGATTTCAGGTTTGTCATAGTCATAAGTGAAACCTGCAGGAGTAACTGCATAGTGAGGATAAAATGCATTGTCAGTTACCTTAAGCAATATGTAAACTCCATTGCTATTCCATAAACCTTGCCATGTCGTTTGTCCAGATGTACCAAGAGTAGGAGTTTGACCTACCGCAGATTTATCGATATTATAAACAGTGGCTTTCGTCCATTCAGTATCTACAACTCCATCAATGACAGGGGCAACAGTAGCTTTGGCAAACACTCCGATTGGAGCCTGGGCCATTGTATAAGTTACCGCAAACACGCTAAATAAAAAAGTAAAGATTCTTTTCATAGTTGATGTTTTAAATATTAATTTTATCAAAAACAAAAATGATGAATAAAATTAGAAGAAACAAGGATTATAGTTTGCTTTGGTAAAAATAATAAGATGCTGTTTTAGTCGAAACGACCTTAATGACTTTAATGACCTTATGGCCTTTTGGCGAACCTGCCCTGTACAATTTTATATCATGAAAAAAGCCTTGCGAACACGCAAGGCTTTTTAATATTGAATTCTTAGAGAAATTATTTTATAAATTTCTGAGTTGCACCATCGCTTAATTTAACGAAATACAAACCTTTTTGCAGGCTGCTTACATTAAATTTAGCCAAGTGGCCGATAGAAACTTTTTCCATCATCTTTTGTCCAAGAGCATTGTAAATAGCAACTTTAACGTTTGTTGAAGTTAAATTTACAGTCAAATCGTTGACAACCGGGTTTGGATAAACACTCAATTGGTTAGAAGCGATTGTTTTACTTGAAGTACTTACCAATGCCAAATCAGCTTCAGTATACATCGCAATACTATCAATAGAGAAGGTTCCTTCAAGCTTACCCAACTGAAAGTTAAGCTCATAAGCTGATACATCCAATTTATTACTAAAAGTCACATCAAATGTGAACCATTGTTCTTGAGTTGTTATTATGGTATATTGATCAGCATTAATTCTTTGCTGATATAACTTCTTATGAATTCCATACCAATTCCATACTAACTCAATATGAACTCAATACTAATTCAATATGAACTCAATACCGAATGGGTACATTATGGGTACATTATGGGTACATTATGGGTACATAATGGGTTGATAATGGGTTCTTATACCCATTATAAACCCATTTATAACCCATTTACAACCCATTCGGTATTGAATTCATATTGAGTTCATATTGAGTTCATATTGAATTAGTATTGAGTTCGTATGGCGTTAGTATTGATTTAATAGCATCTATAGATAGCTCCAACTTCTCAATTGCCATATCAATTTGTATTTTGATTGCCTCAACAGAAATTCCCGATGGGCAGAGCTTTAATAATTATAAAGCAAATGGGTTAATATATACATCAGGCCATTTATAAGGTAGATAAGATTGGGCTCTGGGGGCATTGACGGGTTACTATGTCACCCATGTTCTTGAAAATGAACATCAGAATAAATGACTTTGGAATTGAACCTGATAAAAAATCATCAACTAATTTGTTTAATTCGTGGAAACACTTTTTTTTCTTTTAATTCGAGTTGATAAGTCCTCTAAAGATGTAGAACCGAGCATCAAAATAAATATCATGGAATTAATGCTATTGGCTTTGCTTTCCCCACAACTTTATTATGTGATCCAAAATAATATACATGAAAAAAGCCTTGCGAATCCGCAAGGCTTTTTTTATGTAGAATTGATTAGATAAATTACCTGATAAACTTTTGAGTACTTCCATCACTTAACTTAACGAAATACAACCCTTTTTGCAGGCTGCTAACATCAAATTTAGCAATATTACCGGTAGATACTTTTTCCATCATCTTTTGTCCAACAGCATTGTAAATTGCCACATTGGTTTTTGCTGAAGATAATTCGACATATAAGGTATTGCCATTGCCTACAGGGCTAGGATAAACTTTATTAATTGAACTTGCAATAGTCTTAGCACCTGTTGGCAAGTTAGCTAATAGATCATATTCAGTCTGTTTAACCAATAGTACACTGTCCAGATAAATTGTAGAATTTGAAAGCGCCAACATCCACTGAATCTTTTGAACTGTGCTGGCAACTATTTGATCAAATGTTACATGGAAAACAAACCACTTAGGATCATTGGTAACAGTATAATTCCATTCTGATCTTCCTTTTGATTCCGTATCTGTGCTGCTTCCATAACGATTGTAATTGTTGCCGGAAGTATCCTCAAAGTCTAAAACACAAGGAGCGTCACTACTTGCCCACGATTTGAATGAAAGCACATACGGAACATTGGGTTCAGCCATTAACCCACTCTGATTGTGTTGATAATGATAGGCTTGACCATCTGTTGCCAGTCCAACCTGCATCACAACAACACCATCCGCAACAACCGGTGCAGCAGTAGGTTGAGTCAACAGTGGAACGTCATGGTAATTTCCCCAGCCGGTAAGATCGGTAGTGAAATTCCAATTCTGAATCAAATTGTAACTATTCCATATATCAATTGTAGGAGTTTCACCCACAACAGCCTTATCAATGTTATAAGCTGTGGCTTCTGTCCAAACATCATCAATCACACCATCAATTACAGGAGCTACACTGGCTTTAGCGAAAACTCCCGTTGGAGCTTGAGCCATGCCCAATGTTACTACAAATAGACCAACGAAGAATGTAAAGAATCTTTTCATAAATTTAAAATTTAATTAAAAATGAGCATTTAATTGCACTAATTATTAGATTTCAAAATAATTTTTAATACATCGATAATGGTGGTGTATACGAAGAGAAAGAAAAAAGGATACAATCGTATTAAATTACAATTATTTTTACATTGTGCAGAAGACTAATTACTTACTAATTTATTTGGCAATCTGGCAATCTGGCAATAAATGCTCGTGTCGGAAATATCAGGAGTGTTTAGCCATTGCCAGGACTAAAACTTGTTTTATGAAATTATTTGCTTGAATTACTCTTATATCGAACTCACGTTATTACAGTTACTAAAGTTATTTAGGTTTGGATTCAGGCTTTTATTAATTTGTGTACTAAGCATGTAATCTTTTGAATGAATGATTTATTTGGATTTACACCGAAAAAAGAACAACAATCGATTTTCTTAATGTTAATTCATATTTTCTACAAAGCTCAATTAATTCTAAATTTAACTTTTGCCCACAGTTCTTTAGTTTCAAAAAATCAACTTTGGCCCAAAAATAGATAACCATTGTTTGCAGGTCATTTAATTTGTTTTCAATACATATTTTCCGAGATCTTGCACTTAAATTTTCAACTTTTTTTAAATGCTCTATGTAAATCTCAAAGTCAAATGCCTTTTTGAATAATTCAACACAAATTTTATCTATAGGTGAATAATTATATACCTTTTCAATTATTTCGTTGAATGAATTAATAAAATCAGTGATCTCACAAATTGTATTGATACCAAGATCCTGAATATTTTTTATTTCACCATGCATATCCGACAGAATGAATTTTACCCTTTGTATTCCGATATCAGATTCTATGTAAGATTTTATTCGATTAAATCGAACTCACGTGCTTAGGGATTTGCTTTGTAAAAACGCCTTCACAAAAGATATCATCAGATCGATGATTAATTCGAGAAATCCATCAGCTATAAAAAAAGCCTTGCGAATTTCGCAAGGCTTTTAGTGTATTGAATTAATTATAAATCTCTATTTTATGAATTTCTGAGTGCTTCCATCGCTTAATTTAACAAAGTATATTCCTTTAAGCAGGCTGCTGACATCAAATTGAACAAGATTTTTGGTGGCTACTTTTTCCATCATTTTTTGTCCAACTGCATTGTAAATGGCCACGTTGGTATTTACTTTTGATAATTCAATAAATATTGATTTGCCATTCCCTACCGGGTTAGGATATACTTTATTTATTGAAGTTGAAAGTGTTTTTGCGCTTACAGTTCCCAAGGCAGCAGTTGGAACCACAAGTACACTGTCTAGATAAATTGTTTCGTTTGAAAGCGATACCATGTACTGGATTTTTTGAATAGTAGTTGAAATTATTTTATCGAATGTTACATGGAAAGTATACCAACTTGGAAGAGTTGTGGTGTTATAATTCCATTCCGATCTTTTACCAACAGATTCCGGATCTGTACTTGCACCATAACGAACGTATTGGTCTCCACCACGAGAAGTTGGAATAGTATCAGCACTTTCGAAGTCGAGTACATTCTTAGCTGCGGCGCTTGACCATGATTTAAACATTACGGTGTAAGGAACATTGGGTTCAGCAGCTAATGGAGCTTGATTGAATTGATAATGCCAGGGTTGATTATCGGTAGCAAGACCTGCTTTTAAAACTGCTGCTCCATTGGTAACAACTGGCCCAACTTGACCAACAACAGCTGCATCAACATAATTACCCCAATCAGTAACACCGTTAGTAAAATCCCAGTTTTTAATCAAATTCAAGGTATTCCAAATATTATCAGCATATTTTACTTTTACCTGACCGGTAATAGTCAAAGTAACTTGCGATTCAGTTAAACTGCCATCAGTAGCAACAGCTTTTACCACGACAGTTCCGTTGGAAACTGCTGTAAGAAGCCCTGTAGAGCTGATTGTAGCCTGAGCAGTAGTTCCGGGTACGTCTTCAATAGTCCATTTTAAAAGTTGAGTTGTAGCATCTACTGGTAAAATAGCGGCAGTCAATTGAAGGGTTCCCTTATTAGTGGTAATTTTTCCATCAGTTGGAGCTATTGTAATTTTATCAACTGGAATACCTGCATCGGCACCATCAAAGGTGATTGTTCCGCAATCGTCCATGTTGGCCCAGCTTTCATCAATTGCTCCAATATTTGCCCATACAGCTCTATTTCGAACACCTACCCCTGGAGCAGGAACATCATTATCAGAAATAGTAACATCAAATCCAATGGTACCTGTTTTATCTACCACAAATCCATCCATGTCGGTTAATTTTGTGAATGGGATGAAATATTCGGCCAGGTAGGATGGGTCAGTCACATTGTAACAGAATCTGGAACCATTTCCTCCGGTTGAAGATGCAACACCGGTATTAATAGAATCCTTAACAACATCAGGAGCAAACTGATGGTGTCCATTACCCAAACCATTGGCATCGGTTAGTGGTCCTTTACCATCTTTAAGGTTAAAATTCAAATCAAAATAGATTTCTATTTTGTCATACAAATAGGAGTTGGTTACTCCATAAGCAGGAGCCCAAACATTGTCATTTACTTTAACAAGGACATATACACCTTTTTCGTCCCACAATGCCTGCCAGGTTGTCTTACCAGAAGCTCCTAATGTTGGAGTTTCAACCTTGAAGGGTTTGTCAATATTATAAACATTCGCATCCGCCCACACATCATCAATTTCACCGTCAATAACAGGAGATACTGTGGCTTTTTTCACAACTGCAGATGGGGCCTGACCCATAACCATTGTGAATAAAAAAGCACTTACTAATAACGTAAAGATTCGTTTCATAATTTGAAGTTTTAAATTACTAATGTTGCGTTTTTAAATTACTAATTATTTAATATTCACATTACCAAATATAACTCAAAATAAAATATAAAACAAGAGCAAAGCTCTATTTTTAATGAAAATAAGAAAAAAAGATTAAATTGTATTAAATATGAATTATTTTTAATTTGGCTTAAGATTAGACCACTGAATATATTTAACAATCAAAGGTTTATCCAAGTATTATGAACGATCATTTACAGTACCAACTTGAACAACCAGAGACATCGTTTCCCCATCAAGCTTATCCAGTGTTGGATTAGGTACAATTTGCCTGTTTCCGGTAGTTCCATTTTGTCCTCCAAGTCCATCTTCCAAAATGTAATTGGTGTCAAAATACATTTCAATTTTGTCATAGTTGTAATCACTGCCAGTACCCTGCCAAGGCGACCAAATATTGTCGTTAGCAACTACTATAACATACATACCATTGTCATCCCAAAGGGCTTTCCAATAGGTTGTTCCTTCTGCACCAAAAGTTGGCAATTCAGCTCTGAAGTTTGTGACTACATTGTGCTGTTCCACATCTACCGACACTGGTATAGTTGTCAATTATGCATAGACGCATCCTTTGTCTAATATTACAGCATAACATTTCTGATTTTCAAAAAGACAAAAAGACAAAAAGACAAAAAGACAAAAAGACAAAAAGACATTTGATGGAATTGTATTTTTGTCTTTTGTCTTTTGTCTTTTGTCTTTTTGTCTTTTTGTCTTTTTGAAAATTTAATAGCTAAGGGGTTTCCTTTTGTCGATAGTAAATGAGAAAGTGAGAAAGTGAGTAAATGAGTAAATGAGAAAGTGAGAAGTGGAGAAGATGAGAAGTTAGAAAGTTAGAAAGTGAGAAAATGAGAAAATGAGAAAATGAGAAAATGAGAAAATGAGAAAATGAGTAAATGAGTAAATGAGTAAATGAGTAAATGAGAAAGTGAGAAGTGGAGAAGATGAGAAGTTAGAAAATGAGAAAATGAGAAAATGAGAAAATGAGAAGGGGAGAAGGGGAGAAGGGGAGAAGATGAGAAGTTAGAAAGTGAGAAAATGAGAAAATGAGAAAATGAGAAGGGGAGAAGGGGAGAAGGGGAGAAGATGAGAAGTTAGAAAGTGAGAATATGAGAAAATGAGAAATTAGGAAAATGAAAAGCGGAAAATATGGATTGACCAATTCGTGTCATTCGTTTTAAATTCGTGTAATTCGTTTTAAATTCGTGTCATTCGTATATACAAATAAGAAGAGGTTGACAATTACTTGCCAACCTCTTCTCTAAATTGTATTAAGAATAAAAATATTCTGTAACGATATTACTGGGCTACCGCTTTTGTGAATGGTAAATACCAGTTAGAAGGAATCATTAATTTTGTACGAATAGCCTCTCTTTGAGATTCAGGGAATTTGGCTGCTACCTTATCTGCAAGATATGCAGGATCATTTCTGCGGGTGGCTACACGAACCAAATCAAACCAGCGTTTTCCTTCGAAAGCAAGTTCCAAAGAACGTTCGTCCATGATTAAGTCTTCCACATAAAGCATCCTTGCATCACCGACTAAAGGTATTTTGACACTGTCAGCTGTAATAGGTAATTCGTATACACTATCAGGTACAAGCCTGGATTTCAAATAGACTCTTCCTCTTACCCCCAGATTTTTACTCCATTTGGTATATTGAGGAGGTACTGGTTTTTCATTTTTAAATCCTTGATTCATCAGTACCAAGGCAGTTTTTGAATCACCATTTCTGTTCAAAGCTTCAGCAAGTAATAAATGCAAATCTGCGACTCTTGAAATGATAATAGGAGCGCTGAAAGGTTCATCCTTAGTAATCGAATATTTATTGATAAAGAATTCGCCGGTACTTGTTGTATCAATGGTCGCTGGTCCTGAAGTCAACCCTCCAAGTCCTCTGTATGCATCACCACGAATATCTTTTGATGTAACTTGCGTCAGAAATGAATCAACTAAAAGCGTTGTAGGTTTAACCATAAATTGGTCAGTTGGCAAAAGCCATCTTGCAAGAGGGTTAAATTGTTGTTGACTTTGACTGTAATAAACTAAAGAAATATTTTCAAATGAACCACCTGTAAATATATTTCTCCAACCTTCGTTTGCATCGCCGCTTAATTTATAAAAGGTTGGATCATTTCCGAAACTCTCCATGGCAAGCTTCAGGTATTTGACGGCATTGACATAATCGCCTTTTTCCAAATACAATTCGCCAAGAACGGCTTTGGTGTTCATATAACCGCCAACTTGTAACTCAACCTTATTGGCCAGATCAGCAGTACTTGGAATGTAAGGCAATAACGAATCGATTAATAAATCAATCATTGCATTCTTTTCCAAAATAGTCTGGTTCAGATCCTTAGGTAGGGTTACCATATTATCCTCAATCAATGCAGCTTTCCCATAAAGTTTGATAAGGTTCAGGTAGGTCCAACTTTTTAGACCAATAAGGGCGCCTTTGGTATACTTAAGATAGAATTCATCAAAATTCCTATCATTTTTACCAATTTTATAGAAATTGGCAATTGCTTCATTGCAATTAACAATGACTTTGTAATAATCAGAAGCATCCAGGTAAGGGTTATTGAAATTTAAAACCTGGTTGTTGATGTCTACCAAATATGGATCTGCCGATGCTGTTACTGTCATCTGGTCTGATCTCAAACCATCGAGTACAATAAGTTTTGGCATTACATTCTGAAGAGGAACAAAAGCACCCCTCAAGGATACACTTGCATCGATCAAAGATTTATAATGCTGATCAGGGGTAATTGTTTCAGCGTTCTGTTCCTCAAATGTTTTGTCTTTACACGAAAAACTGGTGAACAGAACCACAATGAGAGCTATCAGCTGGAATGGTTTTATATTGAATCGTCTTTTCATTTTTTCTGTATTTATCCTGTTATAAATCTAATTTTACGCCTACGATAAACGATCTGGTTTGAGGCATTTTTCCATAATCAACTCCCATATAAAATGGATTGTTTGAATAAAGGAAATCCGGATCATAGCCGCTATAATTAGTGAATGTAAGTAAATTGGCTCCAGTAACATAAATGGTTATCCCTTTATATATATTGGAAACAGGAGGCAGCGTATAGTTTAAAGTCAATTGTTTTAAACGTATGTATGATCCATCTTCAATCCAACGATCTGAAAATGCACTGTTACCTGTTGGATCACCAAACGATGAACGAGGTAAAGTTGCATTCGTATTGTCTGATCCTGGTCTCCACCTGTTCATTACACTAACCAATTGATTACCGTAAGTATCCATCGATTCTGCTTTGTATCTGACGTAGTTGAAAATTTCGTTTCCAACCGAATAGCTAAAGTAGGCACCCAATTCGAAATTTTTATACTTCAACGTTGTGTTGAATCCACCAAAGAAATCAGGATTTGGATTACCTATTATCACTTTGTCGTTTTCATCAATTACACCATCTGCAACTCCATTTGGTCCGCTAAGATCCTTAAATCTAACATCACCTGCTGCCATTGGTAATCTTTTTGGACCAATCATAGCACTGGCTTCTGCTGCGTCAGAGTATATTCCATCAGTTTGATATCCGTAGAATGCATTCACCGTATTACCTACAGAAGTAAGGTATTCTGCATTGATTGATTCACTGCCTACAATAGGAGTAATGACACTTGTAGTAGTTGGATCAAGGAATTTCAGACTCTTAATTTCAGTGATCTGTTGAGTTACAGAACCACCAAGGGTCCAGGCAACTGGTCCTACCTGAAATCTCAAATCTCCTGAAACTTCAAAACCTTTTGATTCCAGTTTACCGCCATTGTCAAAATAGTTGGTGAAACCAAAAGTTTCAGGCAATACTTGTTGAATGATCAAATTGTCGACTGTTGATTGATAATAATCAGCATGAAGATTGACAGTCTGTTTGAAAAGTGAAAGATCTACTCCTCCATTCACAGTCATTTTCTTTTCCAGCTCAAGGTTATCATTTGGAATTGATATACGTGTGATCACTCCCTGACTATTATACCTTTGTGAAGTATAATACAATTTAGAGAAGTCATATACACTGCTAAACATATTCCCGGTAGTGGACCATGATCCACGGAATTTCAAATCATCAAGCCATTTGGCATTGGATAGAAAACTTTCAGAAGATGCACGCCATGCAGCTGCTACTGATGGATAAAAGTTCCACCTGTTAGTTTTGTTCACAGCCGAATTACCGTCATAAGACGTATTGACGTCTACAAGATATTTATCCCTGAAATTGTAACTGGCACTTCCAAAATAGGATACCCATACTAAATTTCTGGCATCACCTTCTGTGGTTCTTAAAAAACTATATTTAGAACCATTTCCAAGAGTTTTGAAATCGTCAGAAGGAGTATTCAAGTCGATGGCTTTATTGTATTTATAGTTGTTTTTCATATACCTCATTCCACCTTGTATCACTATTGAATGACCAGTAGATGATTTGCCCTTAAAGGCCAATGTGGCATGGTTTTGGCTTGAACGAAATTCATTCACAAAATCACCTGGGCTATTATAAGCTGAGTCGAGATTAAGAATACCACTATTTGGATTGATGATACCAATATTTGGTAAAAAGATACTCTCACGCGCATTGTTAAAGTCGAGTCCCATTAAATCCGAAATCGTAAAATGGTTATTTAACTTAAACTGCGCCAATACAGAACTTAAAAAATGATAATTACGGCTCGTTCCCATTGAACCATCAAGAATAGCTTTTGGATTACTTTGATTAAATGCAGTAACATCATCAAGATACGATAATTCAGAACCCGATAAATTGTCCCTTGCATTAGCCCCCGTTGTGGGAGGCATTAACAGAGATGAAATAAGTGGATTTTTCCAGCTGCTGGAACCCATATTGGGTGTTTTTGTATCAGCCAGCGATAGTTTGGCATTTGGTGCAATCGAAAACTTTTCGGAAATATTGATCTTACCATTGATACGTAAGTTGAATCTCGAATAGCTTGATTGATTGTACAAACCTTGATGTTTAAGATATCCTGTTGAAATGTTATACGTGGCAATGTCATCACCTCCCTTAAGGAAAAAATGGTATTTCGATAACGTTGCAGGTTCAAAACCTTGCTTTTGCCAATCGGTATTGTTATTGTACCGGTAATAGTCTTTGGCTGTATTGCCGCCATTCAACCATGGGTATCTGGTATCGACATCTGTAATGCCTTGATCAGAAAGATATTGATTGAAATAATCAGTAAACTGAGGTACATTCATGACGTCCTGACTTTGTGGAGTCATTGACATACCAGAGTAAGCCGACATTTTGATCACCGTACTTGTTTCACTCTTCTGTTCAGTATTAATATTGATAATCCCGTTTGAACCGGCAGCACCTAAATAGGCAGCTCCGTCCTTTACAACTGTAATATCTGAGATGTCTTCAATATCAACCACATCCATTGCATTGGCTGAATAACCTTCCATAAGGCTATTGGTTGAATACGAATAATCATGAATCATTCCGTCAATAAACATTAATGGTTCACTTTTTCCATACAAAGAGGTAACACCGCGGATATTCATAAATGTTTTATGTCCCGGCATTCCTGATTGCTCAATCACCGAAAGTCCCGAAATCCTACCCTGTAAGGCCTGATCAACTGAGGTTACTTTTGATAACTTTAAGTTAGCTGCCGTTAAAGCAGTCACTGAATAACTGGCATCTTTTAATAAATTCGATCCCAATGGATTGTTGTACGAATTATCAAAAGAATTGAAGTCAGTTGATACCAGGGAAACATTGATAAAATCACGCCCGTTAAGGTAGATATTTCTCTTGTTGTAACCCGGTAAATTAATCAGTAATTCAGCCTGCTTATTGGGAGCTACAATTGTAAAAGCACCAGTTTCATCTGTCTCAGACGATGTCCCTGTTGAAGCCACTGAGATCGAAACCTGTTTCAATGGCCTTCCTGTACCTGATTCCAATACAATACCTTTTATATTTACACCTGGAGTCTGTGCCCAAACTGGTTGGATACTTATGCAGGCCATAAAAAATATCAGTAATGAAAAACAGGTCGAATATGAGATTCTTTTTGTCATATTTAATTGATAAATTTTTGTCATTTCGAAGTGATATTTAGGTTAATGGTCAGATAATCAATTTATTTAAGGGGTGTAAATATTACTGTATCCCAGAAAAGAATACCCCAGGTAATGTTGACTATTTTAATTTTATGCTCTTCCGTTTTGGTAAAGGTAAAATCTCCCCATGGAGCTCTATCCGGGTCTGATTTCTTCATTGTGGCTGCTTTCACACCATCAACATACACTTCATAATCGATCTGCCCACTCCATACATAACCGGAAACTGTGTATTTACCTTTCATAACTTTAGGAGTTGTTACTTCAATCTCCCAAAAGCCATTCATGTTTAAACAGTCGTATCCAAGTTGTACCGGAGCATCATGATTCTTATAGTAGTATTCCAAATAATCGCCCTTCCATTTAATCTTCGGAAAAGTATTCTGACCATCATACCATTTCATATAATATTTACCATAGAAATCACCTTGCTTTATCTCCGGAAAATCACATGTATCGAAGACAAAAACGGCGGGTTCAGGTTGAATTACCGGAAGAATGTTGTTGATGCGGTGTATCGTTCCATTTTTAGCTGGTACGTTTGAGTTGGCAACATCAAATCCGGTATACCTTTTGGTAGTCTTGTTATAATTCAATTTGTAATCCGTATCTATGGTAATAGAAATGTTGTTGTCATACGATAAAATAGGATACAATTTTGTTGTCAAATTAGACAAAAAATGAGTACCTCCCATACAATGGTATTCCATGTAACGGTAAAATGGATTGGCCTTATATGTGATACTGTCACGTCGGTCAGTAAAGTGAGAAATCAATTGATCAATAGTAGTGATTCCTAAACTGTCGGCATACACTTTATCAGGAACTGCCAAAATGGTAAACCTGGTTCGTATATACTGGTCGACTCCATTCTTTAAACCATAAACTGATTTAATTTGCTGAAGGGTGTCTTTCAGGCCGCTCAATTCTAATCCCTGGGCAAATAGAGAATAAGCAGGGTCAGATTTAAGCTGATCATATACGGTGATACTTACAATATCAATCACTTTATCAATCTCATGAATGAATCCGTTGGCAGTTTTAATATCTCTGTCTGAAATAATTGACTGCTTATTGATAAGAATGTCTGATCCCTGAAATTCAGTAACCAGGTAATCGCCCAAAGCATTGGTATCACGTATGGCACCAAGACCGAAATCACTCGACTGGATTTCATTTAGAATCAGGTGATTGAACACCAGATTCTTCATGTCCTGCGGTTGAAGCTGCTCAAAGGAAGTATTATTTTGTTCATAATACTTCGCCATGGCTTCGTTGGTCGGCAGAAAGAGCGTAAATGGTCCACGAATACTCAATAGACTGCTCAGTTTAGCCCCTTCAACCAATTTGCCAAATTCCGAATATTTATCCGGATGAGTGGCAATATAATCAGTAATAACTAGTTCGTCGGAGGTCTTGTTCCATAATTTTGGTTCTTGAACGCACCCTAACATCATCATCAGTAAAACTAGTATTACACCAACTCCAGTGTTTTTAAGCAAAGGAATATTTTTCATATTTCTATCTTTTTTCAAAGTTTTTACCTATTATAAAATGGGTTCTGCAACAGACCAGGATTGTATAAAATATCACGCTCCGGAATAGGCAGATAATAACTCATGGTATCAAAGACCTTCGTTCTTAGTACGGCCTGACGTTGAATATCAGCTCCGGCCAGGATCATATCAATGATTATTTGTTTCTTTTGAAAATTATTCCTCTTGGCAGCACGCAATAAGTCAAACCAACGTTTTCCTTCAATAATAAATTCTCTGCCTCTTTCATCCAAAATAGCTTTTCTTAAATCCTCTTTTACACCAACATCAACCAGTGACACGCCTGCACGATCCATTGTTTCGCGAAGATTATCATTGGCTAAGCCGATATTATTAAGCTCACATGCTGCTTCTGATCTCATCAGCAGAATATCTGCATATCGGTAATAAATAAAGTGTCCATCCCTTTGGTTTCCTGATCTTAGAACAGGAGGATTAGAGGCAATTAATAGATATTTACCTATACCCATCGTGGTAAGTCTCTGGTCTTGTATACTAAATAAGGTTTGTACAATTCTACCGGGGCTAATCATATTCTTGTAAAGAGCGTCACTGTAGAAAGGATTTTCCTGGCTGTCAAGGTTATCGTCATATTGAATTTCAAAAATGCTTTCAACCTTTGAATTGCCGGGGTAGTATAAATTAAACCAGGTATCCGTAGACTCTAAACTGAAAAGTCCGGTATTGCTCACTGAATCACAATAGTTGATACAATTTTGATATTGCTGATCCCATAAATAAACGTCAGCTAAAAGTGCCATGATGGAATACTTATTGGCCCGTCCGTTAAAATATTTCGGATGCTGAGGATCATTCCTGTATTCAGTGGTATATGCTAAATCTTTTGCGATCAGCAAATCCTTAATAATTTGTCTAATCACTACCTTCTCAGGCGATTTAGGTATAAACAATGACGAAGTATCCGAAATGGATGGATGCAATACCAATGGAACATCTTTCCAAATACGTACCAGGTAAAAATAGCTCAATGAACGCAGAAACAATGCTTCTGCATCGATGCCGTTTTTAATTTTCTGTGTAAAGGTTTTATCCTTTAAAAAGACTTCCTTATCATAGTACATTAACGTATTGGCCAAGTTAATGGTTTCATAATATTCTCCCCAATTAACTGCGCCGTTGGTTGAATTAATATCACTTGCAGCAATACGGGTATAATTGCCATCGTAGGCCGAACTTCCAATAACAATAAGGTCGGCTCTTACTTCGCCCAGCAATAATGATTTAGGTGCACCATTTCTGAAAGCATCGTAGGTAGCGCCTAAGGCTCCTTCAACATCTTGTTTCTTGGTCCAGAATTTTTCTTTGATCAAATCATTTTCCGGAGCTATCGTTAACCAATCTTTGCATGACGACAAGGCCAGTGCCATCAGGATGATTGCAAAGAATATCGGATTTAATATGCGGTTTTTTACCATTGTAGTAAATTTTAAAATTTTAGAATGTAACATTTACACCAAGCAGATACTTCTGGCTGGGTGGTGTTCTACTTTCGTCTTTTGGCAATGAATCAGGCCTGTTGGGTGGCGAAACATCAGGATCCTGACCGGAATACTTGGTCCAGGTATATAAGTTATAAGCAGTTGCATAAACCTTCAGATCTTTTACCTTCAACTTTTTAGCGAAACTTTGACTGAAATTATAGCTCAATGACACTGTTTTTAATCTTAAATACGAACCATCTTCCACAAAACGTGATGAACCTAACCAGTTATAACCTCTTTGGTAAACTGCCCTTGGCATATCAGTAATGTCGCCTGCACTTCTCCAGCGCCAGTTGGTTGCTTTACTTTGATTGTCGTAACCATACATTTTTTCAGTATCCATACGGGTCTGATTGATAATTTTCTGACCAACCTTGAAGTAGAAGAATGTATTTACCACAAATCCCTTGTATTGAATACGGTTACTAAAACCTCCCATTAATTTTGGGTTCAAATCACCAAGATAAACCAAATCCAATTCATCAATCTTACCATCATGGTTAATGTCGTCATATTTGGCATCACCACCTTCAAATACATAAGCGGTAGCTCCACCCATGATCATATTTAATGGAACATCTTTATTCAAACCAAAAATTGGCTGACCATCTTTATCACGTACAACAGCATCGGCATCGTCCTTATAAACACCTAAATAGCGGTATCCGAAAAATCCACCCATCGCTTCACCTGGAGTAACACTAATTTTGTAATTACCATTCTCAAGCATGTTGCCGTACTTTAAGCTATAGTTGTCAGGCAGACTGATCACTATATTCTTATTTGTTGATAAGTTGACGTTGAAGTTCAACTGAAAATCACGTTTCTTAATTACGGTATAATCAATCGAGAATTCCATTCCTCTGTTTTCCAGTTCACCGTTGTTCTGATTCAATTTAGTAAAACCCGTTGTTGCAGGAATACCGGAATCTTTCAGATATAAATCCAAGGTTTTTTTCTGATAATAATCAAATTCAATATTGATTCTGTTATCCAATGCATAGAATGAAAGACCTGGGTTGATCTGGTCGATGGTTTCCCACATTAAGCTGGTAAGTTCAAGGCCGTTAGGCTTAACTCCCTGCATATCAAGATACGACAAACTTGAACCTGCGGTGTAGGTATTAAAGTATAGATATTGCTGGTCGGGTGAGTTTCCACTCTGTCCCCAGCTGAATCTTAATTTGAAGTCATCAATAAAGGTTACATCTTTCAGGAAGTTCTCTTTGTTGATACGCCAAGCGGCAGATACAGTAGGGAAGAATCCCCAGCGGCTTGCAGGACTATACTTTGAGTTTCCTTCGTATTTTGCGCCCCCTGAAAAAATGTATTTGTCTTTATATTTATAATTGGCACTCCCAAATACTCCCATTGAACGGTATTTAGAATAGCCTGAATAAAAACTATTCAGGAACTTGTCGCCGATAGGCTGTTGAATAAATGGAGATGCTGACTGGCTGGTTTCAGTAAATAAACTTCTCTGAACAGTTTCTTCAGTATCAAACTGACCCATAAAGGCCAGATCATGATTCTCACCTACTTTAGGACTATATACCAATTGGTTGATGGTATAAATAGAACTCTTCTTGGTAAAATCGTTGGTTGCCCTGTTGGTGATATCATCTGAGAGGTTAAACCCTACTGCTTTATAAGGTAAAAACTTTTCTCTTTTGTTATCAAAAATATCAAGGGTTACCGTTGACGTAAGAATCAGGTTCTCTAATATGTTGTATTTAACGCTGAACAAAGCACGTGCATTGTTCTTTAACTGCTTATTCTGACCCAGATTGGCAAACGCAACAGGGTTGTAATTGTCTCTTGCAGTCGCTTGAAGTGTACTTATTGGCGTGAAGTATTCACCATAAGACGTGTTAGTAGTATCACGATAATAGACCGACAAATTGGGCATTCTTCTGTAAGCATCGCCACGAAGATTTCCATCGTAAGTTCTATCTTCAGTATCGTAAGTATTGTGTTGATCGTAGCGGGTAAACATGATATCCGATTTAAACTGGAGTTTCGACGATAAGTCGTAGTCCAATGAACTGCGAAGATTTAACTTCTTCAATCCGTTGTTTACAGTTGTACCTGATTCATCAAAAAATCCAACGGACATGTTGTACCTTGATTTTTCACCACCACCACGAATCGAAAAATCGTGTTGCTGGGTATGCGCTACCTGGGTAATTTCTTTCAGCCAATTGGTACTCTGTGAGTAATTGTTGTAAAGATTGACTGGCTCATTTGCCCACGATGCAGGATTATACGAAATTTCCTTATATCCGGCAGTGTTTGAAAATTCATTTCTATTCCAGTTATAATATTCCTCAGAAATCAAACGTGCATATCCAGGACCATCAAGCATTGGAATGGATGCCGGTTCTTTTGCAATGGTATTTTTATAGGTGTATTCAAAGATTGGCTTTGATTTAATACCACGCTTTGTTTTAATCATCAATACCCCGTTGGCAGCTCTTGAACCCCATGCAGCAGTTGAGGAAGCATCTTTCAATACTTCAATGGTCTCAATGTCCTCAGGAGAAACGTCAATAAGGTTACCGAATTTCTCCACATCAGCACTTGCAAAGTCAAAGTTGGCATCAATCGTTGCATCGTAGGGTATTCCGTTGATAACGATCAATGGATTATTACGTGCATTCAGTGTAGCAGTACCACGGATACGAATATTCAATCCAGCTCCCGGATCACCCGAAATTGACGAAATATCCACATTACCCATACGTCCCTGAAGTAAATCTTCAACTGAAGTCGACATCAAAGTTTTCATATCCTTCATGTCAATACGTGCTACAGCTGTTGCTCTGTCACGTACCTTGGTAAATCCGTCATTACCCATTTTATTTCCTTCAACCTTGAATTCTGACAAAGTATTGTCGGTTGATTGAAGTTTGATATCAATATTCGTTCTGCCATTGATATCAGTAGTCTGTTTATTGTACCCAATAAAAGATACCTGAAGAGGATTCTTATCATTGGCTACCTTGATAATGTAGTTTCCATTTAAATCAGAAATTGTACCTGAAACGAAACGTCCGTTTTTATCAATTTCAACAACATTCACAAACTCCATCGAGCTCCCCGTTACGGCATCTGTTATATGCCCCTTTATGATAGCAGATTTTTGTGCGTACAAATTGCAGAATCCTGACAATAAGATTATTATCAGTAATCCTGAAAATCGAATGATTTTTTTCATATTAGATCTGGTTAGACTTTTAATTTACTAATATTTTTTCCTTTTCATATCTCAGAACTGTGTTTATTTTATGCACCACACCTTTCCTTACCAAAATATCGGCTTTGGCATGATCAACAGTTATAATCTGACCTCTATTATCTTCTACTGTCAAATTATTTAATGTATTGTTGATTTTAAGGGTCGAATAAAATGTTTCCGTTCCAACAACCTCAGTACGGTTGGTTTGAAATTCTCCGCTTACCAAACCATCATCAAAGATTACTTTTTTTCTGATGAAGTGATACAAAAGGAATCGTTTAAGCGAATCTTTATCGATTGGAATAAATCCTCCGCCTGCTTTGTAAGCATCTATAGCTGCATTCGTTGGTGCCAATGCGGTCCAATAATCTGCCTCAGCCAAAAATTTCAAGTTTGGAATGGTATCCCTGGTTGTTGGATCCAATTGTTTTGATACCAAAAAGTTTGCTTTTTCTAATAGTTTTTTAAATTGTGAAAGTTCAGGATCTTGTACAATCAATTTTCCCATACCAAAATTCGACTTGATAGGAGTAGTGACATTGTACAAAACTCCATTATTCTGAACTGGTATTATTTTCTCTGCAATGTTAACGGTCTCTTTGTAACGTAGATTTTCAGCACACTGTAATCCACCATTGAAGATATGAACGAAATTATTTGAACTCATCTCAACAAACCGGTCTTCAGTTAAATCGTCCAACCGACCTGGATAAATATGGTCCTGAACAAACATAGTCAAACTAATGGTTTGCATTCTATTCCATTTATTATCTTTTCCTCTGTACATGATTGTCCCGCTGATAGGATCATACCTGATTCCATAAGTTTCCATTTGCTTGTTGTTTGGAGCAAACAGGGTAACAGGTACACTTGGATTCGATAATGCTGCTATCATGCCTGACTGGTTCAATGCATACAGAAAAACAGAGTAGTTGGCATCAAAAAATAACTTTCCTGGAACACAGGTAAATACACTGGGCTCAAGTACCTTTTTCATCTCATAGATCAATCCGTTACTGGCCATGTGTGCCGAAACAATGTCGGCTTTTGTAATAACCAATGGGTCACCAAATGAATTGAAATAAGAATTGGATATTTTTGATATTAAACCCAAAGACCTTGAAAGCTGCGTTTGCAGAATGTAATATAAGGTAACTTTGGGTACACTATCCAAATACAGATATGTTTTTAATACTCTCTCATCCAAATATTTCTGCATTGTCTCATTGTTGGGTAAGAAGGCCGTGAACATATCTTTCATGCGGACTTCATTTCCTATAAATGCTCCTTGTTCCTCAGCAATATTGGAAACCAAATCGTAATTTTTTAAATATCGGAGTTCTTTGTTAACTACTGTTTGCGAAGAATAATCTGCAAATCGTTGCAGCACATCATAGAATACTCCGTATTTGTCCTTATGCTCTCTAAGGTATTCCTCAATGTTTTTTTGTGGAGGAACAACCTGGTCAACCAAATAAAGGAATCCATTGGAGGTACGTACTTCTTGCTTTGTAACCGCTGCATTTCCCCAATTCATACCTACTTTAGAATAGTGACTTTCAGGATACATGTAGTTATAGTCACTGCCATCCAATGCACCAAAGAAATCTTCAAAATAATCCTGAGTAAAAAGTGGTATTAGTTTTTGGCCAGTAGCCATGGTTAACACTTTACCTCTCATCGTAGCATCCGGATAAAATTCAGGCACTGTTTCCAAGTAAGGTAAAGAAGTGCTTTGAGTAGGTTTCCTAAAGAACAAACTTGCATATTCTCCATTAGGTCCTTGTAACTCAGCAAATGCATATTCATAAATCAATTGAAATCTAGACCGTGGATTTGGCAATACATGCAGTGTAAACAGCTGTGTTGCTTGATCGCCTGAAAGATCGTCAACAGATGCAATGCCTTGTGATAGAAAATAGGCATCAAATGCTGAGTCATTAGGCACGAATAAGGTCGATAAAGTCCTTTCAATTGTTGCTGTCTGGCCTGCCTTGTCCATTAATTTTAGAAAGCTCGTGTAATTTCCCAATCCTTTAAGGGTTTCTATACTCGATCCTCCCAGCCATGGTGGATCTTGGTATCTGTCCTGGTTTTTGGTACAGCCGAACATCCCTAACAGAACCACTGCAACCGCTGCAATCTGGATGAGCTGGAATCTTTTTATCATGTTTAGATTATTAAAATGTTAATAAATTGTCAGGTTGTAAATATAGGACTAAATGTTAATAAATGCTACTAACCGTATATAATTGTTATAAATTTATTTTTTTTTAATATTTTACTATTTTCTAATTGGCCAATATTAATTACCTCTCCCATATAGAAACCCTTAATTATTAATGATTTAAATCACCATTAAAAGAATATTTTAGAAGCCTAAAATGATAAAAACAGCCCAAAAAATTAATTTATTTGGTCCCAATTGAGTAAGAAATTCTTAAATATCTAACATTTATTTAAGTTTTTGGTAACTTTATGGATGAAATTTGCCATCACAACTACTCTTGATTGGCAAGTTCTCAACAGTACCTGGGAACAAAATATAACTGAAGAAAAATAAACACATAGAAATATAGAACACATAGAATATTTAAAATATCTATCCTATCTGTGTATATGTTTAAAATTATAAAAGATGAAAGCGACCCGGGAAATAATTCATTTTAATAGAATCCAATATTATTATAAACTCACTTTTATATATTCAAAAAGTCAACAGTTTTAATTATTTACTTTTTATCATTTCTTCGACCAATTTACCCGATCAATAGAATTTACGAAGAAAGGTTGAAAACTAAAATGGATTTCACAACCAACCTTTTTATTAAAATAAATGTGTGCATATTAATAAGGTATAAAAATAAGGTGAAAAATAAGGTGAAAAAAATGAGGGCGTATTAATATGGTATACCTTCCTTTTAAAATTGCCCCTTGGTATTGAAATAGAATATCGAAATTAAAAACTTTGGAAATGGGTAGAAATATTTGTAAGGTTATGATTATGGGGAATCTTCCAATTAAGTGGAATTAATCCTCAGATCGTCATTGCGAGGAACGAACCTCCCTCAGGGCGTCATTGCGAGGTACGAACCTCCCTCAGATCGTCATTGCGAGGTACGAAGCAATCTCACATAAATACTTGATTGACCCCGATAGCTATCGGGGCTTCGTTCCTACCAATGACCCCGAGTACTCGGGGTAAATGGTTAAAAATGAATATAATGGTATGACTCATTTGGTGGCATCTCCCTCAGAGCGTCATTGCGAGGAACGAAGCAATCCCATAAGTACTTGATTGTGAGATTGCTTCGTACCTCGCAATGACGCCATGAGAGAGGCTATCGTACTTAGGAAGGTGCAAATATTTCCTTGTCATTACAGCATTGTCGATATTAAAATAGCTTATATCTTGCAATTATGGGCTGACTAGGCAATAACATTTAGGAAAAGTGATCTGTTATTCAATTGAACTTGTCAAATCTTTCCATGAAGGGTTGAATCCATTGATAAGATCCAGTTTCTTTTCCCGTGAACCTGCTTTAATTTGTTTTTCTCTTAGAATGGCTTCTTCAATGTTAGTAAAGCCTTCATAGTAAACCAATTCTTTCACATTGTATTTGAAGGTATAGGCCGTTTTATACAACCCTGTACGATGTTCATACAATCGGTTGAATAGATTGCTGGTTACGCCGGTGTAAAGTACCGTATGGTTCTTATTTGTTAAAATGTATATGTTGCCACCTCTTTCCATATATGCAAGTTTTATTAAGATTTAATTAAAGGTACAACTTTATCTGTTGAGTATGGGTGTTATCGTTTTTTTTTGTTTATGTGAGATTGCTTCGTGCCTCGCAATGACGCTCCGAGGGAGATGCTGACAACCGTAAATGATGATGGGGAATCTTTCAATTAAGTGTAATTAATCCTCAGAACGTCATTGCGAGGTACGAAGCAATCCCACATAACAACTTGATTGTGAGATTGCTTCGTGCCTCGCAATGACGCTCCGAGGGAGATGCTGACAACCGTAAATGATGATGGGGAATCTTTCAATTAAGTGTAATTAATCCTCAGATCGTCATTGCGAGGTACGAAGCAATCCCACATAACAACTTGATTGTGAGATTGCTTCGTGCCTCGCAATGACGCTCCGAGGGGGATGCTGACAACCGTAAATGATGATGGGGAATCTTTCAATTAAGTGTAATTAATCCTCAGATCGTCATTGCGAGGTACGAAGCAATCCCACATAACAATCTCATATAACAACTTGATTGACAGACTGCTTCGTGCCTAGCAATGACGCTTCGAGGGGGATGCTGACAACAGTAAATGATGATGGGGAATCTTTCAATTAAGTGTAATTAATCCTCAGATCGTCATTGCGAGGTACGAAGCAATCCCATATAAGTACTTGATTGACAGATTGCTTCGTGCCTCGCAATGACGCTCCGAGGGGGATGCTGACAACAGTAAATGATGATGGGGAATCTTTCAATTAAGTGTAATTAATCCTCAGATCGTCATTGCGAGGTACGAAGCAATCCCACATAACAACTTGATTGACAGATTGCTTCGTACCTCGCAATGACGCTCCGAGGGAGGCTATCGTACTTAGGAAGGTACAAATATTTTCCTGTCATTACAGCATTGTCGCTATTTGAAAAATAGCTTTCCACTTGCACTGACGCTCCGAGGGAGATGCAAAAAATACATTTTGTAGTGGACTCAATTATAAGTACCCGTGTGTTATTAATATTTCAGCCAGAATTTGAAATCATTTTTTGGTGTCGCTAAGAAATTTTTCTCCATTTTCATCCCACCAATCCTGATTGATCTGTTCAGCTATATTCAAAATGAAAGAATCAAAATCTGCCATATTAGCTAAATTTTCTAATTGAAGCTTTTTAACCAAGGAGATTAAATAATTTATTTTTGCACCTTCCTGTCTACTTTTCAAAATAAGCAACCAATCCTGAATTTCTCCCCTGTTCACAATGGATTGGGTAGGTGTTTGTGTGCTATCATCTGTAACCCATCTGTAACTCATCTGTAACCTTTCTGTAACCTAAGGTTACAGAAAGGTATCAGATGAGTATCAGAAAGGTATCAGAAAGGCAGGAATTGGTAGCTTGTTAGCACTGGCCATAAAGCTACTATTAAAAACAATAAAAGTTTTTCGGCATATTGTATATCTACGCATATTCTATTGAGGGAATCAAATAAAATTGTATATTTATAGGGATAGCACCCGCCTTATGATAGTTTTTAAGTAAATTTGCACAAAACCAGTTAGCCAGTGAAGTTTGAGAATCTTTTTCGAAAGAAATCCATTTCGCATATTCTAGGAGATGCCGATATTTTATCCCGGGACAGGGGAGGCATGAAGCGCAACCTGAGGGTTTTTGACCTTACGGCTCTTGGTGTTGCTGCTATCGTGGGGGCTGGTATTTTTAGTACCATCGGAAATGCAGCAGCAAGTGGCGGCCCTGCTGTATCACTGCTGTTTGTATTTACCGCCATTGCCTGTGGACTATCTGCCATGTGTTATGCTGAATTTGCAGCTTCCATTCCCATCAGCGGTAGCGCCTATACTTATGCGTATGCCAGTTTTGGTGAACTGATCGCCTGGATTATTGGCTGGGACCTGATTATGGAATACGCGATTGGCAATATTGCTGTGGCCATCTCTTGGTCTGGATATTTCACCGGGTTGATGGATGGACTAGGATTTCATATTCCAGCCTATTTATCAACAGACTTTCTGACCGCTTCTCGAGGGTACGATGCCGCTACAATTGCAGTAAATGCTGGTACTCCCTTTGCTGATCTTACTCCAGCCATCCGCGATGCCTTTTCAGCATGGACCACTTCACCTCAATGGGGAGGTTTTCATTTAATAGCTGATTTCCCGGCCCTGTTTATTGTATTTATCATCACCTGGATCTGTTACCGTGGAATCAGGGAATCACGAATTGCCAACAACTTTTTTGTTCTCCTCAAAGTGGCTATTCTGCTGTTGGTGATCGGAATAGGCGCATTTTATGTGAAGCCAGAAAACTGGAGCCCTTTTGCCCCCAATGGAATTACGGGAGTTTTGAAAGGCATATCAGGGGTGTTTTTTGCCTATATCGGTTTTGATGCCATATCGACCACCGCCGAGGAATGCAAAAATCCACGGAGAGATTTGCCCTTGTCAATGTTTTATGCATTGCTCATTACCACCATTCTATATGTTATGATCAGCCTGGTACTCACCGGTATGGTTCCCTATTATGAATTAGGGGTTTCGGACCCGATGGCTTTTGTATTTACCAAACTACATCTCACCAAACTATCGGGAGTCATTGCTGCCGGAGCTGTTATCGCGATGGCCAGTGTCTTGCTGGTATTCCAGTTAGGTCAACCTCGTATCTGGATGAGTATGAGCCGCGACGGACTTCTACCTCCCATATTTGCCCGACTGCATCCCATCTATAGGACCCCTGCATTTGCCACCATCGTAACTGGTTTGGTGGTGGCCATCCCATCCCTATTTTTGAACCTTACCGAAGTGACTGACCTTACAAGTATTGGCACCCTGTTTGCATTTATTCTGGTCTCAGGAGGAATACTTGTCCTAAATCCTACCGGAGAACAGAAACATGACGGCAAGGGATTTCGGGTTCCATACTCCAACAGCCGCCGGTATTTGTTGGGAATATGGGCAGTTATTCTGTTGATAGTCTGGCAGTCAGGCTTTGATGCTTCCAACTTTCTTACGCCTCATGCATCGGGATTTAGCATTTTTGAAATTGTACAAAATCATTTCCCATTTCTGATATTCTGCCTTGTTTCAATCATCATCACCTTTCAGGCAGTACAAAAAAGATGGTCGCTCATCCCGGTCCTTGGACTGCTCACAAACCTTTACCTGATGAGTCAATTAGGAGTTACCAACTGGTTCCGCTTCGGTATATGGCTGGTAGTAGGCCTGCTGATCTATTTCTCGTATGGAGTCACTCACAGCCGTTTAAAGAGTAATGATGAAGTAAATATAATAAAATAATGTCAATATATGAACTCAACGCAGAATAAAATTCAACCCAAAATCCAAATCAGGAACATTCAACTTTCCGATAATCCAGCATTGGCAATTATTGTTCGAAATACCCTTACCGAATTTGGGGCCAACGTTCCTGGAACAGTCTATTTTGATCCCAGTACCGATGCTTTGTCAGAATTGTTCAATACACCTAAGTCGGCTTATTTTATTGCTGAAGTGGAGGATAAAATAATGGGAGGCGGGGGTATTTATCCTACTGAAGATTTGCCTTCCAATACCTGTGAACTGGTAAAAATGTATCTTCTTCCAGAAGCCAGGGGAATGGGAATAGGCCGTAGGTTAATGGAAAAGTGCCTCGAAACTGCAAAGTTAAATGGATTCGAACAGGTGTACCTCGAAACCTTACCCGAATTAAAACTGGCTGTGAATGTTTATGAAAAGTTCGGATTCGAATACCTGTCAGCCCCTCTGGGCAATTCGAAACATTTTGGCTGCGGATTATGGATGCTGAAGAAGTTGTAGGGGCGCCCCTCAGCTGGTGACTTTGAGTCACCTGCTGAGTAATTTGAAGACGTTGTAGGGGCGCCCCTGTGTGGGCGCCCAAATCTCTGAAATTGATTTAGTAGCCTTATTTCAAAATCGGTTCAATAAACTTATAATTGAAGTCTGGATTCTCTTTTTTATTTTCCTTCAAAATGTTCACCAGTATATAATAATCTTCGGGCTTTTGATATTTAAATTCATGGAAGTTTTTAATTAACAGAGTTATTGGATCAGAAATAATTTTGTTAGTTCCATAAATACCACCAGTATCCAAATAACCAAGAATGTCATTAAAGGCGTCCCAATTTTCACCCCAGATGTCTTTATCTTTATAGCCAAGTGCTTCGCCTAATTTTTGAGGGATATCTTTCTTGTTTGTATGATTATTGAGGTCAATTTTTATTTCCATAAACTTAAGGTAGGATTTTTAATCATTAGTGACCGACAAAATTTTTTGAATCAATTCAATATCCCATTATTGACAATACTTTCAGCTATATTTCGCTCCGCTGGAGCTCACTATCTTTGTTCTACGTATTTTCTACAAATATTATGCGACTCTGTCGCTTTGAAAATAGCTGCAGAGTCCCGAGTACTCGGGATAGTCAAATCGTTAAGTATAAGCGTTAAAAGCTACAGAGTAGCGTAATATCTATAGTTGATTTTTATTCGGTTACTAATGATTTTTAATATATTGTATAACGTTTAACTTTGAAGTTACTCAGCAGGTGACTTAAAAATAGTCACCAGCTGAGGAGTCAGACCTCACACTCTTATATCCATCCGAGCAAAGGGCACTGTATCCATGCCGGTAAATTCGCCTTTCTGGTATTTGAAATAGCCGGTGATGGCAATCATAGCGGCATTGTCGGTGGTGAAGGCAAACTTGGGAATGTGCATTTTCCAGTTTAGTTTGGCTGCCGTTTCAAGCAGTGTATTTCGCAACCCTGAGTTGGCCGAAACGCCTCCAGAAACTGTTATTTCCCTAATGCCGGTTTGCTTTGCTGCCTTGATCAGTTTGTCCAATAATACCTCGATAATTGTTTTTTGAAGAGATGCACACAAGTCGGCTTTTCGTTCTTCAATAAAGTTCGGGTTCTCCTTCACCCGATCGCGTAGAAAATATAGAAAGCTGGTTTTCAGTCCGCTGAAACTATAATCTAAATTGGGGACCTTTGGTTTTGCAAATTGAAAAGCATAAGGATTGCCTTCTTTGGCCAGTTTATCAACAAAAGGGCCACCGGGGTAGGGAAGCCCCATTACCTTGGCACATTTGTCGAATGCTTCACCTGCGGCATCATCGATCGTTTGTCCCAACACCTCCATGTCAAGATAATCGTTTACCCTGATAATCTGTGAATTACCACCTGAAACCAACAGGCAAAGAAATGGAAAGGTGGGTGGATTGTATGGCTCATCGTATTCCTGAATAAAATGAGCCAGCACATGGCCCTGCAAGTGGTTAATTTCGATCATAGGGATGCCGGTGGCCAATGAAAAGCCTTTGGCAAATGAAACTCCCACGAGCAGCGAACCCAATAAGCCGGGACCACGGGTAAATGCGATCGCCGTTAGATCTTCAACGGTCACACCAGCCTGTTTAATGGCCTGATCAACAACAGGAACAATATTTTGTTGATGGGCACGGCTGGCCAGTTCGGGAACCACGCCCCCATAAGCTTCGTGAACCTTCTGTCCGGCAATGATATTGGATAACAGAAAACCATTTTTTATCACAGATGCGGAGGTATCGTCACAGGAAGATTCGATGCCTAAAATCAGAATGTCTTTTTCTTTGTTCATTGATATCAATAAATTGTCTTTTTGAGCGTTAATTTCTTCAACCGACTGTTATTTATCGGCGTAATTGTATTAATTTGCTAATTAATTCGAAATACAAAATTATCAAAAAATCACTTATAATAGGATTGTCTGTTTTGGGTACGGTATTTATCTTACTCTTTTGTTCCTACTTCGTTCTTCAGAGTCCGGGAGTGCAGACATATCTTGTACGTAAGCTGACAGATCACTTTTCACAAAAATACAACACAAACGTTACAATTCAAGGAGTTTCAATTTCTTTTTTCAACAAAGTAATACTAAAAGATGTTTTGATAAGGGATCAAAAAAACGATTCTCTTTTGTTTGTTCACGAACTTGCAGCAAGTATCAATTCATTCAGCATTAAAAAGCGAACTGTTGGAATCGATAAACTGGAACTAAATAATACCTTGCTTACCATCGATTCAGATTCAGCCGGAATACCTAATTACCAGTTTATTGTCGATTTATTTGCTAAAAAGGAGGCGCCCAAAACTGCAGATAGTCTTCGGTTTGATTTTAATATGAAACGTTTTGAGTTTAACAATGCCTCGGTCAATTATGGTTTCAGGGATAGTACCGGTCATCATCAAATGGATTTGAGAAACATTAAACTTGACATTTCTGATTTGGAACTTCAGTATGATAAAATAGCTTTCGACATTACTCAATTTCAGCTTAACGATCACGACCATACAGACTTTCAGTTGGAGAATTTCTCTGCACAATTTGTTTCTACACCCGATTCAATCAATCTGAATCATCTCTATGCCCTGACTTCCAATTCAGAAATAACAGAATTAAATTTGAAGATCGATAAAAAGAAGACTGGAACTGAATTTGATCTGAAAAAGATGAAATTCAACATGGACCTTAAGAAATCGAGGATCAGCCTTAAAGATATCGGAAAGATGGTGCCTTTGCTGAAAGGAATGGAAGAAAATATTGAAATGTTAGGGCAGGTTTCAGGAACACTGGAAGATTTAAAAGGGAAAAATATTGCACTAAGTATGGGTGAAAATACGCAATTGGCATTTGATCTATACCTTAGTGGACTTCCCGATTTTGCCAATACTTATATGCACATCGACCTCAAGCAATCTTTTGCCGATTTCAATGATCTAAGCAAGGTTAAGCTTCCAGATAATTTCCCGCTTCATCAACTAAAGCTTCCTTCTCAGCTTCTTGAAGCTGGAATCGTTGAATATAAAGGGAATTTCACAGGGCTATTTAGTGATTTTGTGGCTTATGGAACTTTTAAATCTAAATGGGGCATGTTTACCACTGACTTGTCGTTTGTGCCTTCTGAAGGAGATAAACTGAAAATTAATGGAACATTAAAGACCAACAATTTCAAAATAGGTGAATTTCTTCAGACAGATTTAATGGATCGGATTACGTTTAACGGCGATATTAAAGGATTACTGAATCAGCAGACCCACGATTTTTCGGCCAAAGTATCAGGAAAAATTGACAGCGTTTTCGTTTATAATTATCAGTACAAGAATATTCAGATGAACGGCGATATTCTGAATAAAAAATTCGACGGTTTCATGGTTGTTGATGATCCCAATTTAAAATTAAGATTCGATGGTAAATTCGATCTAAATGTTCCTGTACCGGTGTTTAATTTCCAAATGCTTCTGGAAAATGCCAATTTGAAGGCCCTGAATTTTGACCATAAGTTCAAGCGTTCTGAAGTCTCTTTTGCGCTGGATGCCAATTTTACGGGTAATAATATTGATAATATTGATGGGTTTATACATTTTACCAAGGGAACGTACATCAATGAAAATGGTCCCGTTTCATTCGATAATTTTAACCTGAAAACCTTCTTTGATAACGAACCTGTGTTGCAGATAAGATCTGATATTCTGGATGCTGACATCAACGGAGAATATCAGTTGCATAATCTTTATAATTCAGTTAAACAAATTATTGCTCATTTTCTTCCTTCTACCGGGATTACATTTCCCAGCCTTGAAACATTAAATAACTTTGATTATAAAGTCGTTTTAAAGGATGTAAATCGCTTTACAAAAGTATTGATGCCTTCATTAATTTTAAATACTGCTGAAATATCTGGAAGAATAAATACGGGTAAAAATCTATTGACTGTCAATGCTATTTTTCCTGAGATTCAATATCAAACAACTAAGTTCCATAAATTTACGGTAAATGTGGATAGTGAATCGAAATTAAATATTCGAAATAAAGTAGAAAGTATTTCTCTGGGTGAGAAGATGAAAATTTATAATCTTTCATTGATTTCAGAAGGCGAAAATGATATGCTGGATTCAAAATTGGCATGGAGTAATTATGGTTCAGTTTCATACAGCGGGTCATTGAATACGAGTACAAAGTTTTTTGCTCAAAAGAATAATCCACACATCGAGGTTTCAGTGAAACCTAGCCGTATGTATTTGGCTGATAGCTTGTGGCAGATCAGTTCGGCATTGATTACAATCGATTCAACCCTAGTGAAAGTGAACAAACTGAAGGTATCAAACAAAGGTCAGTCAATTACTGTTGATGGATCAATAGATAAAAATCAGGACGATAAGATCAATTTAATATTTGATCAGATCGACCTCAATTCGATGAATACTTTTATTACGGGAGTAGATCTTAAAGGAAGTCTTAACGGAACGCTCTCATTTTTTGATATTTATGAGCGGCCCTTGTTTTTATCAGATTTAAAAATAGATGAATTAAGTTTGCTCGGGCAACCCATTGGGAACGCATCGGTTCAGAGTCGTCTTGATCGGTCTGCCGGAGAAATTGATGCAGAAATGCTGGTTACTTCGAAAGATAAAAACACCTTGCTGTCTTATGGAATTTATAATTTGGCAAAAGACAGTCTATCTATAAATGCCAATTTCGATCATTTTTCATTGCTGATTCTTCAGCCATTATTGGGGAGCAGCTTTGCTAATTTTCATGGTGATGCAACTGGCAAAGTGCATATTTACGGACCTCTTGACCATATTCAACATCATGGTGCCTTGTATGCAAACAATGCAGGTTTGATGCTTACTGATTTGCAGGTTAACTATACCATGAACGATTCAGTAAAGTTTGATGGCGATAAAATTATATTTCCTCAGATGAGGATTCATGATGATTACGGAAATGCAGGTATTTTTAATGGATCCATTCAGCATCGCAGCTTTGCAAAGTTTAGATACGATTTATCCATCAAGTCAAATAAGATCATGGCGATAAATACCACGCAGGCCATCAATGAACAGTTTTACGGCAAATCTTTTGGTAGTGGAAATGTTAAGATTACAGGCACCGATTATGACATGCTGATAGAGGGATTTTGCAGGACTGAAAAAGGAACGGATATGAATATTTATCTGGATTATACAGCCGAAGTACAGCAATATGATTTTCTGAGTTTTGTAAAACATGGATATCAAGTGCCTGGTATTCAAAAAAAATCGCCATTCAGCAAATCAAATTTACTTATGAAATTCAATATTGAAATTACTCCTGAAGCCAAAGCAAGAGTGATTTACAATTCTAAAATTGGTGATGTGATTCGAGCACAGGGTTCATCGGAAAACATGCAGATTTTTATTGATAACAATTCCAATATCACCATGTTCGGCGAATATACAATTGAAGAGGGGGATTATCTTTTCACCTTGCAAAATGTAATCAATAAGAAATTCGAAATACAACGTGGCGGTACCATACAATGGAATGGTGATCCGAACAATGCGACCATAGACCTTAATGCAATCTATCGACTGAAAGCATCACCAAGTGAACTGTTGGTGGATTCGTATCAAAATATTGATAAACAAAGGATTCCGGTATTGTGCAAAATTGCACTTTCAAGAAACCTCAGTAACCCGGACATTAAATTTGATATTGAGTTACCTACTGCAGAGGACCGTGTTAAAGATAATATAAAACAGTTTTTCAATTCAGAAGAAGATATGAATAAACAAATATTATCGCTTCTGGTCCTTGGTAAGTTTTATGCTACGGGAGTAAATAGTAACTTGGTGGGATCGACGGCATCAACGGCTAGCGAATTGTTTTCGAATCAGTTTAGCAACTGGCTATCCCAGATAAGTAACGATTTTGATCTTGGATTTAATTACCGTCCCGGAGATCAAATCTCGAATGATGAAGTTGAATTGGCTCTAAGTACCCAAATGTTCAATAATAGGGTAAGTATTAACGGAAATATCGCCAATAATTCGTCTATGAAGATGAATGCCAATAATAATGGGCTGGTAGGCGATGCTGATGTGAATGTTAAACTTACCCGTAACGGCAAACTTCAATTGAAAGCTTATAATCATGCCAACAATAACCTTATTTATGAGACTTCACCTTATACACAGGGAGTTGGAGTCTCGTACCGAGAAGATTTTAACACTTTCAATGAACTTTGGCAAAAGGTGAGAAATATTTTCAACCAAAAACCAGCAGTGCAAAAAATCAATAAATAAGTTGGCCCGATTATTGGGCTAAAAATTATATTTAAATAAATTGTATTTTTGCAGGACATACTATATGTAGTGTATAGTTCGTTTTTACATAAAATTGACTTAAAACTAAATGAATATGTTGAATTTTATCATCTTACAGGCAAGTCAAAATTTGACCGAAGGTGCACAAGCTGTAGGTAAAGCCGTTCATCCGAGCGCAGTTGAAACCGGTTTTATTGACATGGCCATTAAAGGAGGTCCAATCATGATTCCAATTATATTCTTGTCATTTTTGGCTGTATTCATATTTGTTGACCGCTATATTGCCATCCGCAAAGCAGGAAAAGTTGATCCCCGAATGATGGATCGAATCAAGGAATATATTCTGGACGGGAAAGTGGAATCTGCTCATGCGGTTTGTAGGAATGAAAATTCACCTACATCACGAATGATCCAAAAAGGCATTTCACGTATTGGCCGACCAATGACTGATGTTACTATTGCCATTGAAAATGTGGGTAACCTTGAAGTTTCGAAGCTCGAAAAGGGACTTCCGGTTTTGGCAAGTGTGGCCGGTGGAGCACCTATGCTGGGTTTCCTCGGAACGGTAACAGGAATGATCGAAGCATTTTATGATATGGCAAATGCAGGAAACAACATTAACATCACTTTGTTGTCATCTGGAATTTATCAGGCAATGGTGACTACTGTTGCCGGATTAATTGTAGGTATTGCAGCCTATTTTGCCTACAATATTTTGGTTGCCAATGTTGAAAAGGTAGTATTTAATATGGAAGCTGCTACCATAGATTTTATGGATATGTTAAACGAACCGGCAAAATAATTAAGATATCATGGCTTTAAAACGTCGAAATAAAGTGGAAGTGAGTTTTAGTATGGCTTCGATGACGGATATTGTTTTCCTATTGTTGTTGTTTTTTATGATTACATCGACACAGGTTGCTCCCAATGCACTTAAGCTATTGTTGCCTCAAGGCAATAATCAAACTGTCGCAAAGGCCATTACAACTATCTCGATTACTGCTGATCTGAAATTCTACATCAACGAAGATGGCAATTTAAAAGAAGTCGCTTTTTCAGAGATTGAACCATTTCTCAAAAGAATGATCAAACTAAATGAGGAAACATATATTGCTCTTCATGCTGATAAAACTGTTCCTATTGAACAGGTTGTAAATGTGATGAACATCGCAAAGCGTAATCAGGTTAAAATGATTCTGGCCACTGCACCCGAAGAATGATGAAATATATTTTAGAACATAGAAATGGTATAATTGGCACCATAATCACTCACGCTGTGATTTTGTTGCTCTTACTATTTTTGGGTTTTTACACTAAGCTTCCTCTGCCTGTTGAAGAAGGTATTCTAGTGAATTTCGGAGATTCGGAAACCGGTATTGGCGCCGAAGAACCTGCTCCCGGTGAGTCTGGTCCGGCAAAGGCGCAGGAAGAAAAACTGGCAGAACCAAAAACTTTAACACCGGCTCCTGCCAAAAAAGTAACAGCTGCTGCTAAAAAAGTGACAGCTCCGGTAGAAAAAGAAGAACTTTTGACTCAGGATTTGGAGAAAACTGTGGCCATGGAAACGGCCAAAAAGAAAGTGGAGATCCAAAAAGCCAAAGACCTTGAGGAAGAAAAAATTCTGAAAGAAAAGAGGAAACAGGATCAACTTGTGAAACAGCAGGAAAATGAAAATGAGCGAGTACGACAGGCCGAAATTAATCAACAAAAGAAGGAAGAAGATCAAAGATTGGCCATTGCAGCAGCCAATGAGCGTAAGGCAGGTGAGATTAACAGCAGGGCGAAAAATGCCTTTGGAGGCACTGGTAATGGCACTGGAGCTGGTATTGGAAAAGGCGATGGGAACGGAAAAGGCGCTACTGATTCGAAAAGTACCGGTCAGGGTGTAACGTACGGCAAAGGCAATCAAGGGAGCCCTCAGGGCAGCGCCAATGTTGATAAATATGGTCCTGGAGGTGGTACGGGAAATGGAACTTCCTATAATCTGAATGGACGAAGCGGACTCTCATTACCTAAGCCTTATTATCCAGGTAATGAAGAAGGAATTGTGGTTGTTCAGGTAACGGTCGATAAAAACGGAATTGTTACTAAAGCTGAACCGGGAGTAAAAGGTTCAAATACAGCAAATTCAGAATTGATTGCAGCAGCCAAGAAAGCCGCACTGATGGCTAAATTTAATGTTGATACCAATGCTCCCGCCTTTCAAGTGGGAACGATCACTTACCGATTTGTGCTCAATTAATTCAATATATAGATGATTAAAGAGAAATTAGATATTCAATTGCTGGAAGTTTTGGAAGAAAATGGGATAACTGAATCAACTGAACTTGAAAGAATTTGTATCCCACGAATCAAGAGCGGTCACGATTTGTTGTGCCTTGCCGGTAAAGGTACCGGTAAAACTACTACCATCGTGGTGAGTATTTTTCAACGGCTGAAGAGTTCACTGGAAGATGTTCCGAGAGCAATTGTTTTTGTTCCCAACAAGGAGCGGGGGGCAGAAATGAAAGCCGAATTCGACCGATTGGGACAATACACTGATCTGCGCGTTAATATGGCTTGCGACGATGAGAAGATCGACGATCAGAAAGACAAGATATATATGGGATCTGATGTGGTGATCGGTACGGCAAAACGCTTGAACCTCATTTATTCATTGTATGCTCTGAACCTCAGCAGTGTTAAAATATTCGCCATCGACGATGCGGAATCAGTCATTAAAAGTATCAATTATCTGCAAATAGACCGCCTTTCGGAATGTATGCCTAAAGCTCAAAAGATACTCTTTGCAAGCGTTCAGACTGAATGGCTTACACGTTTTTCCAAACATTTTATGAATAATCAGGAAGTGATTGAAATTGAAGAAGAAGAAAATAAGTAATAAGTAAAAAGTAATAAGTAATAAGTAAAAAGGAATAAGGAATAAGAAAAGGTACAAAAGTGTCACACAGGGTATTCATAGTGACGTGTAACCGATGATATGAATCGCCTCCCTCAGTGCGTCATTCAAGGGACGAAGCAATCTGTCCATTGTGTCAATTATATGAGATTGCTTCGTACTTACCAATGACAGATTTTATAAACTACTAAAAATGAAACAAATGCATTTACACTCCTTTGATGAGATTGCTTCGTGCCTCGCAATGACGATCCGATATTTGTTTCTGATTATTTTAAATGAGTATGCGTCTGTCATACATTGTAAAAAAACTCTTGCACAAGCTGATCTATGAAGGTACCCGCCCTTTCAAAAATATGCCTATGTGGTGTTTTTTGAATAAAAGTAAAATTAGTTAAACTTATTGTTGACTTTATTGTTTTAATTATCCTTATATGAGAAATTTCTGAGGGATAAAGAATAATAAAGAGGGGACGTATTATGAAAACGATTAGATCAATACCAAAATTTAACAGTGAACTTGAAGTCCCGATAGCTATCGGGATTGAATTTTGGAGCAAGGTAGATTCAATGGATTTGGTAGACCGGGAGCCAACAAAACAGGGTAATTTCCCAAATCTAAATCAAACATCAAATGCGATCACATTAAATTTGCCACCAGATTTACTTGAAAAGATTAAGATTAGAGCAAACAAAATTGATGTACCTTTTGTATCACTTGTAAAAATGTATATTCTTAAAGCTTTTAATGACAATACTACATTTCATAAAAAATGGTTCTAATTTATACCCATGCGCAGCACTACCTTTTTGATTTTCTTCAGCGTCGTTCTGATAGTCTATGGTTCTGTCAATTATTACCTTTTTGCACGCGGACTACAGGCCTTTTCCCTGAGCCAGCCTATGAAGAAATGGTACATCGCTATTTTCTGGACAATTGTCGCCTCTTTTATTGTAGGATCAATTCTTGAAAGGACAGCTACATCAGCATTTAGCGAATTGATTTACCGTATTGGTGCTTTCTGGATTGCATTTATGATGTATCTGATAATTGCTGTTGTATTGATCGATTTTGTTAGGATTATAAATCATTTCTTCCATTTTTTACCTCCGTTTTCGCAAATCATGCGGTTTCGTTTGGGGCTGATTGTAATTTCATTGGTTACACTGATTGTTGCAGGAGGTTATATCAATGCTTTGTGGACCAATGTGAATGTAGTGTCACTGACCATTCACAAGGCGGTTACAGGCGCTAAGGAAGTTAAGATTCTTATGGCTTCGGATATTCATCTTGGCGCACTGATTGGTGATCGGCGTGAAAAACACTTACTGGATATTATCCAAGAGCAAAAGCCTGATCTGGTATTGCTTTGCGGCGATCTGGTTGATGGTGAAATAGCTCCTGTTCTTCGTAAAAAACTGGGTCGACATATCCAGGAAATCAATACTCCGATGGGAGTATATGCCATTACCGGAAATCACGAATACATTGGTGGAATAAGTAATACCTTGCCTTATCTCAAGAGTATTCATATCAAGATGTTGATGGACGAAACGGTTACCTTACCCAATGGCATTCAGCTGGTGGGCCGTATCGATCGTGCAGCAGGATGGGGGGCACAGGGACCAAAGCCTCTCGCTGAACTACTCACAGTTGTTGATACCTTGAAACCAGTGATTGTGATGAACCACCAACCTTACAATCTTCAGGAGGCTGCTGATGCCAAAGTGGATCTTCATCTATCCGGACATACCCATAAGGGACAGTTATGGCCGGTTATTTTTATAACCAATGCTATGTTTGAATTGAGCTGGGGATATCTAAAGAAGGGCGTAACCAATTTTTATGTCTCTTCAGGTTACGGATCATGGGGACCGCCTGTTAGAATAGGAAACCGACCTGAGGTGGTGGTATTTAACCTGAAGTTTGACTAGTAACATGTCAGGGCCAAATTGACGCATCTTGCATCATCAATAATTGATCTTTTGAATCAATGATTGATTTGGAGTTTCACCCAAAAGAACAACAATCGATTTTCTTAACGTTAACTCATATTTTCTGCAAAGCTCAGTTAGTTCTAAATTCGACTTTTGCCCACAGTTTTTTAGTTTCAAAAAATCATCTTATGCCCAGAAATAGATTTCTATCAATTGCAAGTTATTCAGTTGATTATCAACGCATACATTCAGAGTTTTTGCATTTAATTTTTCGACTTGTTTTAAATGCTCCAAGTGAAAATAAAAATAATTTGCCTTTTTTAATCATTTTACAAAAAATCTTTCTACCTTTATATAATTAGATACCTTATCAATGATTTCACTGAATGAAATAACAAAATCATTAATTTCACAAATTGTATTTATACCAAGATCTTGAATATTTTTTATCGTCTTTGGCGAATCTGACAGAATGAATTTTACTCCTTTTATTCCGATATCCGATTCTATGTCCCGAGTACTCGGGATGGCATCAGAACTACTGACTGATAATGTACAAATTTACCCCGATTGATTTATAATTAACGATTTAACGCTATTTGACCTTTTGAAAGTGTTTTGGTTCCTTGCTGTAATTCATAAATGTAGTTTCCTTGCTTTAGATGTTCAATATTAATTTGATCCTTTGTATGGTTTACCGAATGTGTTAATACTATTCTACCTTGTAAATCAATAATACGCAGGGTTATATTTTTACCCAGGGGTAAATCTGTTTCGATGGTCAGTAAACTTGCCACAGGATTGGGAAATACTTTGAAAATTACGTTATTTGTTAATGCCACTTTGGTAGTAGGTGCCTCTCTCTTTAACACATTTTCGATGTAATCGGTTAAACTATTGCTACCGGTATTTACATCTACTAATGCTGGCAGTTTA
>Ga0209724_1000293_pt1 | contig 51073 bp, 42 predicted proteins | sample grotaG_FD_184143 | JGI IMG/M metagenome (GOLD analysis project Ga0209724, IMG submission 184143) | Glacier valley bacterial and archeal communities from Borup Fiord, Nunavut, Canada, to study Microbial Dark Matter (Phase II) -... | ecosystem: Environmental > Aquatic > Freshwater > Ice > Glacier ... | reverse complement strand
GCGCTGGCGATAGCGCTCTTCCATGAGCTTGAAGAAGATATTGGTCTGCTCGGGCCGGAGATTCAGGTATCCCATTTCGTCGATGACCAAGAGGTCGACCTTGACGAGCCGGTTGAGTAAGCGCCGCACACGTTTCATCCTCGAGGCGAACGTCCGTGCGATGCAACTGGCGTTTAACCACAACCAGCGCACGCTCGAGTTCGGGTTGCAGATGGCAGACACGCTGCGTGCCGGTGTGCAGGTTCTCGCCGAGACCCAAGCAGACTGCATGAAGGCGTTGGTCGGGTCGCGGAGCCTGTTCCGCAACGCACATGTCCCGCAGCTTCCGAGCCCACCGATCGAAAAGATCGAAGAGCCACCTTACGACGAGGATGAAGATGAGGATGACGACGCGTCGAAGGATTGGCTGCAACAGCTCCAGCCGGTCGTCGGGGTCGTGGTTCAACAAATCATCGCCGCGATCATGAATCGTCCGAGCTCGCCGGCGCCAACTCCGACGCGAAACGTGAAGGAGCTGATCGGCGACGCGCTCGACTGGCGACGGGTCGCAAAGCGCAAGGAGTCCGCGCCCGCCGAACCGCCGCGCACACTCGCGGAGCTCGCGAAGTTTCTGCCTCCCAAACCTGATGATGAAGCTCGTGACGGTGCAAGGGATTCTCACGCCGGCCGAAGCGTCCCGCGGGATGGTGATATTCACCGCTTTCGTTCGATCAAGGCTGGATACATCTCCGGTTCGTCTCGAGCCGATGTCTGTCGACGAGATCGCCGCGTTCCTACGCGAGCAACTCGCGAAGGGCGCGAAAGCGTCGTGAAGTCTTCGAGAAAAAGCGAGACGCCGGACGTCGTTCCGATCGCATCAGCGCGTGCGAGAAACGACAACAATCACCGTGACATCGTAACGATCGAGACCGAGAAACTCGGCAACTTCGTCGGCGGTGAGCACGTCGCTGCCTTTCTTTGCCGGTGGGAGCGAACGTCCGCGATGCGCTTCGACCAGCTGCATCCCCGCGAGACAAATTCCCGCGGCGATCGGGATCTTCTGGGTCACGCATCGATCGTGATGATGATGCGGTACGCCCACCTCGCGCCCGAGGTCGCTCGGGATGCCGTTCGCCTGCTCGATTCGGATCGGCGTGGCAAAGGTTGGGCAGCGCAACGTTGAAAGTCGTCCAACTGACGAGAATACTGGCTCCGAAGGAGGGGATCGAACCCCCGACCCGGCGGTTAACAGCCGCCTGCTCTACCACTGAGCTACTTCGGAATGCGCCGCTTAGATGACGTACTTGGCTGGGGGCTGTCAAGGTCCGCGGACGCCGACTGATGCCTCGGGTCCATAATCGTAAGGCGATACGAGGCGTTAAACCAGCTTCGCTGGCGGGCGTCTCCGCACGTGATGCTGCCCTCTGCCCACCGCGCCCTCGTCGGGTCGTATTGCAGTTGCACCGGACGCTCTTTCACCCGTCATGCAACCTGCACGATCACGTCTGACAGCCACGATTTCGTGTGTATGAAAGGCCCTGGCGGCGTTCGCCGAGGGTGCCGCAAAGCCACCGGTTGCCGCCCGCAGGCCCGACGGCAGCGGAGCGGGTGGTGACCAGGCAAAATGCAGTCGGAGCGCGACTGGAACGTTGTCGTTTCGGGTGGTTGTCGGTGGCATACCCACTGCAGTGACGCGGTTCATGATCAAGACCACACTCGCTGCCATAGCGGCGATCGTGCTCGCGCAGGCCAGTGCTCACGCTCAGCCACAACCGGACACGTCCGCTCATCCACCCGATCCCGCACTCGTTCCAGCCGACCCGACGCCGGCCCCAGCGCCGGTTCCCGCGCCCATCTCCGAGGCAACGCCCCCAGTCGCGGCCGTCGAGCCGCCGGTCAAGGCCGGCGAGGAGCTCGACCCCTTTACGTTCGCCGACTTCACCTGGCAGTCGGGTAGTCCTCGGACCAGAGACTCCAAGCTTGGAAACAAATATGTCACCGGCGAGTTTCGGCTCGACGATGTCTTTCACTACAGCTTCAACCATCCCAAGGACGACACGATCTCGGGCTCGACCGAGGCGTGGCGCAGCGGTGAAAACCAGGTGACGCAACTCGGGATCGGTGGTGATTTTCACGTCGATAGTGTGCAGGGCCGGTTGATGACCCAGTTCGGAACGCTGTCCACGACGACCCCACGCAACGACGCATCTTCGTCGCGCGGACAGTGGAAGTTGGACGACGCATACCGCTACATCTCCGAGGCCTATGGCGGATACCACCTGGGAGATCCTCACCGCGGGGTGAATATCCAGGCCGGTATTTTCATGAGCTACGTCGGCTTGTGGAGCTATTACAATTTCGATAACTGGACGTACCAACCATCGTACGTGTCATCGAATACGCCGTGGTTCTTCAACGGACTACGCGTTCAATGGTTTGTCACCGACAAGCTCAAGATCGAACCGTGGTTGATCAACGGCTGGCAGTCGTACGCGAAGTTCAATTCGATCCCGGGCGTCGGCGGCCAGCTCCGCTACACTCCCACTGGCAACATCGTTCTCGTCGCGAATCAATACTTCGTAGGAACGGATGCCCTCGGAAATCCTGACAGGCATCGGTTTCACACCGACGATTCGATCCAGGTCAAATGGTATGAAGATCAGAGCCAGTTCCTGAGCAAGTTTGCCACGACGCTGACGATCGATGCTGGATGTGAGTACGGTGGAGGGGTCTCTTGTATGAATGGGAGCGTGACAGCTCCGTCGCAATATTTCATCGGATTCATGGCGTACGCCCGAGCCTGGTTTGCTCATGATCAGTTCGCATTGACCGTCGGCGGCGGGGCGATCAACAACCCTGGCCGTTATCTCGTGCTCTTGCCCCCGGCCAACGGCGGGACAGCAGCGAGCGGGACGCCGTACTTCACCGAGAATCCAGGTGACCAGTTCAAGGCGTGGGATACGCAGATCACGTTTGATTGGATGCCGAGCCAGTACCTTACATTCCGCACCGAGTTTGGATATCGCCACGCGAGCGTCCCGTACTTCAGTGGTGCAGGCGGTGTGACTCCGCCGGGTGGTAATCAGGGTACACCGGGGTCCAGCGTCGATGGTTGGTCTCCGGATCTCGTGAACAGCGAACCTCGGTTGACGCTGGCGATGCTCGTCAAGCTCTAGAAAACGGATCTCTTGTCATCGTCGATGACGAGCACCGATGATCCAGTCAACGCAGCCTTGGCTTGGTGCGACGAATCCTCTTTAAGCACGAACGTGTGCCGCGTCGTCTCGAATCGGCTGTGAATGGCAGGAATCGAGGGCCGACGATTTCGAGCCTTCCCGATTGCAAATTATGAGCACTGGCATACTCCTGATGATTAATGATCCGTCTTTCTCCTGCACTCGTTGCTACTAGCTGCGCTCTCACTTTCCAACTCAGTGTCGCGCATGCTGACCAGGCGGAGGCTGCTACGGACGACGAGCAGATCAAGGTCCTCCAGGCACGGCTCGACAAACTAGAGCTAGCAGCGGCAGCGACGCAACAGGCAGCGACCGCAGCAGCGGCCAAACCCGCCGAGCAGGTCCCGCAGACGCTGGACCTCCGCGAGCCGACGTTCGGTGAGTTCGACTTCTCGTGGATGAACGGAAACAATCCACAGCCGTCTTCGCTGCTGCAGACGGGGCCTGTGACCCTCTCGCTGTACATCGATACGTACGCTGGTTGGCAGTTTCACGAGCCCATCGATCACACGGTCTTTCCGACGACGACCGCGCCCCGTCACAACGAGCTCTCGCTCAACCTCGCTCACCTTGGCGTGGACGTCACCGGTCTCGATGGGCCGATCGGTAGATTATACATTCAATACGGTTCGACCGTCGAAACGATCGCGGGGCAGGACACCACGACCACCCGTGGGTATTACCTGACAAATCGACTCCTCCAGAATGTCCAGCAAGCGGCCGTCGGCTGGCATTTTCATCGACTCCACGGGATCAATACCGAGTTCGGCATCTTCCCGTCGTATGTCGGGCTCGAGAGTTATTTGCCCGAAGAGAACTGGGCCTACAACCACGCCTTCATGTCGGACTTCACGCCCTACTACTTCTTCGGCTTTCGCGGCCAGTTCATGCTGACTCGCCGCATGAAGCTCGAGCTGTGGGTGGTGAATGGCTGGCAGACCTTTGGCCAATGGCACGAGTCGCGCGCCGGCGGCTATCTGTGGAACTGGCGACCTAGCGAATGGATCTCGATCGTCAACTCCGTGTACGCGGGACGCGAGGCGCAAGGTGATCCTGACTCCTTGAGGATCTACACGGACAACAACTTGCAAGTCCGGTACTACAAAGGCGACCACGGTACGGTGCCCCGGTCGATGGCGATCTCACTCGTGGCAGATGTCGGTCACGAACATCGAGGCAATGCACCCTCGGGCTGGATGGGTGGCGTATCCCTCGCACACCACATCGAGTGGAACGACAAATGGAAGACCGGGATCCGCGTCGACTTCTTCGACGATCAGACGCAGGCGCTGAGCACCAAGTTTCCGGTGGGTTCCCCATACATGTTGCCCGGGACGGGCAGGCTCGTCGTCGGTGGGGCCTCGCTCACGATGGACTACTGGCCGAGCCCGTGGCTGTTGACTCGGTTGGAGTACTCGCACCGCGCCGCAAACCAGCCTTACTTCAGCGGCCATGGCGGGATCACCGGACCGAACGGAGTTCCGCCCACCGATGCGGCAGCGCAAGCAGCATTCACTCCGGATCTCGAACGTTCCGACGATCGGGTGACAGCCAACCTGACTCTACGATTGTGATCAGTTGTAGTAGCGAACGCCGACGCCGGCGAAGAGCAGATCGAACTGCGATTGCTTGAGATCGGGCAGGGTCAAGAAGGCGTCGATATTGAGGTGCTTGTCGACCGCGTAGTTCAGCCCGATGTTGAGCGGAATGTAGTCGGCGAAGAGGAATGCGTTGTTGTCGTTCGAGAGGCCGAGATGAGCGACCGATGTGTTGACCCAGATAAAGGCTTCCGGGGACGCCTGCAGTCCGACGCCGACCGGAATATCGAACGAGATCGGTGCATTGCTATTCAGGCCGATCGAGAGGTGCTGACCCAACACGCTGCCCGCCATTGGAATCTCGCTGGGAACGCCGCGGCCAAACGCGCCCGGTATCGGGGTGCCGCCGCTGAAGATCGCCACCTTCGGCGCGACCTGGTAGCGCACGCCGAGACCTGCCTGGAGGGTCTCGGTCGTGATCGAGTTGCCCATGAGATCAGCGCCGCCATGGAAATCGATCGTGAGGTTCGCGCTGGCGCCGATGGTCAGCTTGTCCTTGGCATACAGCGAGTAGGCGCCGAACAACGTGAGCGGGCCCTTGATCTCGAAGTCATGCAAAGCGAACGCATAGCCCACGCCGACCGTGAGCTGGTCACTCACACCGTACCCGAAGCCGAGGTCGAGCACTTCGCCAGTCGAGCTCGACGAGTTGCCCATCGCGTCCTTGAACGATAGGCGCGCGAGCTCGAGGGTGCCGTAGACGGCGATTTTTTTCGCCGGCAGCGTCAATGGCCTCGAGATCATGATGTCCGACCACCCTCCGACCATCGTAGGCGGCGCGGCCTCGCCCGCTGGAACGACCGTCGGGTCGGACGTCGGGTCCGGGGCCGGCTGCGCACCCGCGGTGGTCGCCCAGAGCACAGCTGCTCCAACCGCGAGGTTGAGAGGCTTCATGACGAGATTCTTTGAATTCACGGAGGTATGATTCCGTGAGTCAAATCGCGCCGCAAGTTTTTGTGCACCCGCTTTAGCGAGCCGAGCGATTGCGCTGCGCGGTGTACTCGCGAATTAACGATTCTGATGGGGCGGGCTCGCGCTTCACCTTGACGGTCGCGCGCTCGAGCGCGAAGCCGACAATTTCTTGGATCGCCTGGCCGTACGTGCGACCGCTCGCGCGCACGCATTGTGCGTACGCACAGCTATCGGCGAGGTCGGGATTCGGATTGACCTCGAGGATGTACGGCTCGTAGGTCTTTGGATCGAGGCGCATGTCGACGCGTGCGTAGTCGCGGCAGCCGAGGACCTGGTACGCGCGGATCGCGATGCCCTGGATCTTCGCGACGAGCTCCGGCGCGAGGTCCTCGACCGGACACTTGCTCTCCATCGCGTAGTAGTCGCGGCTGAACGGATCCCACTTCGCGCGATACGTGATGATGCCCGGTAGGGCGCGACCTTCGTTGTCGACGCCATCGGGGTTGAACTGCATCTCGTAGAGCGGCAGCGCGCGGGGCGGATGGTTGCCGATGATCGCGCAATGGATCTCGCGACCCTCGATGAACTCTTCGACCAGCGCGGGCATCTTCGCGGCGCCGACGACCTTCTCGACCCGCGCATCGAGCTCGCTGCGATTTCGCACGACCGAGCCGGCATCGATGCCACCCGAGGCATCGTCGAACGCGGGCTTCACGATCAGCGGGTAGCGGAGGCCGAGCTCGGCATCGGGCGGCGCAGCGCCACGCTCGACCACGATGCCGCGCGGCACCGACAGACCGTTCGCAGCGATCAACGCCTTCGCATGCGGCTTCTTCTGACAGAGCGCCAGCGCGAGTGGGCGATTGCCGGTGTACGCGGTGCCCAGGAGCTCGAAGAGTGCCGGGACGAACGTCTCGTTCTCGAGGTCGTCGTGGAACCACTCGATGAGGTTCATCACCGCATCGGGATCGACGCGCCCGACGACTTCGCGCAGGTTGTCGAAGCTGTCTTCGATGTTGTGCGAGATGACCTCGTGGCCGGCTTCGCGGACGCAATCGGCGATCATCGCGATCTCTTCGGCGACCGTGTCCCACGGCTCGATGATCTTCGTGGGATCCCAATCAGGCGTGCGGCGACCATCGCGGCGCCAAAGCTCGACGACATCGTCATCGGCTTTCACCTGGTTCCACAGAATCAAAATGCGTCCGCGCTTCATTGCAAAAAGAACGCTTCGTCTCTTCTCAACACGTACCACCGCTTACGGACGATGTCGATGGATCTCACCTCGACCAACCAACCGCGAGCTCGCCGAACAAGTCGTCGCGCGCGCTCGGCGGTTCCGAACCGCGCCCCGATCGTTACCGGCCGGACCTCGACGAACTCGCCGCCCGCGGCTCCCACCGACGGAGTCGAGCCGCCAACACCACACAGCTGCTCCAACCGCAGAACCCGACCCCGACCCCGCGCAGGGCGCACCACGATCGCCGCCCGCCCGATCACGGTGCGCGATCCCTCGTCGCAGCGCGGGGCCGACGAGCACCGTGACGGGTCCCGGCACGAACGGGTCAGCGCAAGCACGGGCCCCCGGCTCCGCGACGACTACTGCTGGCGTGTGCCCCACGGATGCTTGGTCGCGAGCTGGTCGGCGCGGCGGCGTTGCTCGGGGGTCAGTTGGTCAGCGATCGCGAGTGCGAACCACTCGGCGAGCTCGAGCGCGGTCGCGAACCGGTCCGCGGGCTGCTTGGCGAGGCCGAGTGCGAGTACGCGGTCGACGTCGCCCGGCAGGGGCGCGTAGATCGAGGGCTGGGTCGGGACCCGGTAGACGACGTCGTAGAGCGTCGTCGGGACGTCCTTGCTCGCGAACGCGGGATGGCCGGTGACCGCGCGATAGAGGATCGCCGCGAGCGAGTAGACGTCGGCGCGGTGATCGACGTCCTCCCCTCTGGCTTGCTCGGGCGCCATGTATGCCGGTGTGCCGACGACATGACCCTTCGTGAGTGTGCCGGTGCCGCCGACCTTCGAGACGCCGAAGTCGAGGATCTTCCAGACCTCCTCGGGGTGCGCGAAGAACACGTTGTGCGGCTTCAAATCGCGATGAACGATGCCGGCGATGCGCGCCGCCTCGAGCCCGGCGGCGATTTCGGTCGCGAGCGCCTTCGCGAGCGGCAGCAGGAGCCGGCGCTGGCGCCGGAGCTGGTTCGCGAGGTCGTAGCCGCGCAGCCGCTCCATCGCGAGGAACGGGACCTCGCCCCCGGTCGTGCCGACCTCGAGCACGCGGACCACGTTCGGCGTATCGAGCTTCGAGACGGTCTGCGCCTCTCGAATGAAGCGCTGGACCTGGGTCGCGTCGTTGAGCGTGCCCTGATGGAGCAGCTTGACCGCGGCTTCCTGGTTCGTCGTCGTGTGGTTGCCTTGATAGACCTCGCCCATGCCACCGCGCCCGATCAACACGCCGAGCCGGTACGAGCCGACCACTTGATCGGTGAACCGGCCGGGCCCACCGACCTTCAACGCGCGATCGAGATCGGCGCGCGCTTCGGCGAGGAGAGCTTCGCGCTGCGCGACACCACGCACGGCGGTCTCGAGATGCGAGACCGCTTCGAGCGTGACGCGCTGGCTGCGCCGGGCGGTGTAGAACGTGATGAAGTACAAGAACTCGATCACGCAGATCACGCCGAACTGGTCCATCCACCGCGCGTGGCCGATGTTGACGATGCCGCGATCGACGACCAAGCCGGTCATGATGAGGACCATCAGCATGCCGTGGAGGATGGAGACGAGGGCGTAGAGTGCGGTGACGATCGCGGCGTTCGACCCGAGGCTGAAGAAGTAAATGCCGTACGTGATCATCGCGGCGACCGGCGACGCGACGCCCCAGTAATAGACGCCGCCAAACGCGGCGAACGCGATCAACAGCGCCGGCGCCAAGATCGCGCGTGCCGAATAGCGCGCTGGATCACGCACGATCTTGAGCATCCAACCCGCACCGATCGCGGTGACGAGGCACCCCGCGACCACGAGCCGGAGCGCGATCGGGTCACCATCCGTGACGAGCGCGACCGCGAGCCCGGCGATACACGTGAGCAGCGCGACCTTGAGGAAGACCTGCGCTCGGCCAATCTCTTCGAGCCGCATCGCCTCGGTGTGCGAGGTCGTCGTCGCCGAAAACTTCGAGTGCTGCGAGTCGTTCGGGCTGTTGCCGTCGCGCGGTCGCGGGGACAACCGTTGCGTCGCTTGGGCATGAATGCCGGGGGTCAGCGTGCGCGTGCGTTCCACGAGCGCCGGATCATGCAGATCCGGTTCGTCGGGCCCGAGGTCGTCGGGCCCGAGGTCGCCGGGCCCGAGGTCGCCGGGATCGGGATCCGACCCCTCCTCGATCTCGGGCCGGGGGCCTAGATCGACGGTGGGGCGGTCGTCATCCCCTGGATGCCTGACAGCCACGTTGGAAGTTTAGCGCCGAGGCGATGGCGTCGGCCACTTCCGTCTTTTTCGCTCGGGCTCGGGCCCGGTAGCTCCGCTACAGCGGCATCAGGAGCGATTCGCACTTCGAGTACGTCTCGCTCTCGCAGGTGCAGTTGTCGAGCGTGTCGCACGTACAGTTGCTGCCGTGGTAGACCGCCGAACAGTCGCTGCGGGCTTTGCAGGTAGCCTCGGTCGAGAGCGTCTCGCAAGCCGAGATCTCGCAGCCATACGTCGGGACGCAGTAGCCGGTGTAGCAGCTGTTCTTGATGCCCGGCAGCGTCCCCATCGGGCAGGCCGGTGCCGCGCTGTTGCAGGTCACCTGGTCGTAGCAGTGACCCGGATCGTGCGTGCCGCAGTCCGCGTTCGGGATGCAGAAGCCCGTCCAGCAACCGTTCGCGACGCCTGCTGTCGTGTTTGCCGGGCAGCTCGGGGCCATCAGCGCGCAGGTGACCGCGCCACCGCAGGTGCCCGGATCAGTGCCCGTCGGCACGCACGTCGCCGAGCACGGTCCGTTGAATTCATTGCACTGCTCGACACACTGAAAGCCCTGACCGCAGGTAGTCGCGGAGCAGTCGTTGTCTGGCACGCACGTGGCGGCGCACGCGTCGGTGCAGTGCTCGCTCGTACAGGAACCGAGAACGCATTGCTGCTCGCAGTGCGAGCCGACCGCGCAATCGAGGTCGCAGTTCGAGTGCTCCGGGACGCATTGCTCCCACTTCATGGAGCCGTTCGTGCCGGTGAACACGGGAGAGCAGGCGTCGCTCTGAGCACAGCTGTATGCATCGCGTTGCACACACGTCGTGCCCGCCACCGTGGTGTCGTACGTCGCCGTCGACCAGCACGCGACGAACGACCGGCTGCTTGGGTCGGCGAGGTTGTTGTCGAGGTAGGCAGCCTGGCAACCGGTGGTGCTCTTGCAAGATGTCTCGTCGAGCGAATCGCAGCTCGTGGAGCAGGCGCCCCAGTCCTGCAGCGGGACCAACGAGCCACCGCCGGTCGTCGCAGGGGTCGCGCAATTGACGCCGCAGCAGCCACCCCCGCCCCCGCCCCCGGACTCGCACTGGCCCGTCAACGGGTTGCGGAGCTGCTGGGCGTCTTCGCCGTAGCCGCCGTTGGTACAGACGTCGTCGCCGGAGTCATGTCCCCAGTAAAGAGAGCAGCCGGAGACGAATAAACACAAGATCAAGAGCCTCGACATATCGGCCACAACAGCAAGCGATGAGCCATCGCAAGTGCTTGATCTGCCGAGCTCATCCCTCGAAAAACTGAGGAGTCGCATCGGTTTTTTTTCGAGTTTCACGTTAGATCGCAGCCGATGCATCCCGTGCTCGCCTTCATCTCCTTCTGGAAGCTGCTGTTCGGCGCAAAGCTCCCGGCCGGGGCGGCCAAGTTCCTGCCCGAGACGACCGCATCGCTCCCGGCGGCACAGAGCGTCTCCGAAAGCGTCTCCGAAAGCGTCTCCGAAAGCGTCTCCGAGAAGCCCGCGCCGAAGCCGAACAGCGCAGCCCAGCAACGCGAAGGTGCACTCGTGCTCCTCGCGCTCCTCCAGCGCGAAGGTCGGTTCGTCGACTTTATCAGTGAAGAGCTCGGCACCGCGGACGATGCCGATATCGGAGCAGCCGTGCGAGCAGTGCATCGCGGCTGCAAGAAGGTGTTCGATCAGGTGCTGTCGCTCGAGCCCGTGATGCCGGGGGAAGAAGAGACCAAGGTTTCGGTGCCGAAGGGCTTTGACCCGGCAGAGATCCGGTTGATCGGGGAAGCGAAGGGCGAAGCGCCCTACAAAGGAACGCTGCGCCACCACGGCTGGCGCGCGGTCGAGACCAAGCTACCTTCGCTCGCAGAAGGCGTGGATCGCAGCGTGATCGCGCCGGCAGAAGTGGAGCTCTCGGCGTGACCCGCGTTCTCGGTATCGATCTAGGTACGACCAACTCCGCCCTCGCGACCGCGACGGGCGACGAGCCCGCGAAGGCACAACCGATCACCCAGGTCGTCGGGCCCGGCGAGATCGCCGAGCGCCCCACCCTGCCCTCGTTCTTGCTCCTGCCAAGTGACCAAGAGGTCGCGCCCAACCAGCTCCAGCTGCCGTGGTCGGGCGCGCTGAAGTACACGGTCGGAACGTTCGCTCGCGATCGCGGCGCGGAGCTGCCGCACCGCCTCGTCGCCTCTGCAAAGTCGTGGCTGTGTAATCCCGCGATCGATCGCACCGCGCAAGTGCTGCCATTCCGGGGCGCGCAGCGCGAGCTCGACGAAGCGATGCAAGGCGGCGAGCGGGTCTCGCCGGTGAACGCCTCGGCGCGTTACCTCGCACACTTGCGTGCGGCCTGGGACGACGCGAATCCCGACGAGCCCGCCGACGAGCAAGAGGTGCTGGTCACCGTGCCCGCGAGCTTCGATCCGGTCGCACGCGAGCTCACGGTGGTCGCCGCCCGCGAAGCCGGCTTCGACAAAGTCACGCTGCTCGAGGAGCCGCAAGCGGCGTTCTACGCGTACCTCGCGGCGCGCGGCGAAGCGTGGCGCAAAGACTTGAAGCCCGGCGATGTCGTGCTCGTGTGCGACCTCGGAGGTGGCACGACGGATTTCTCGTTGATCGAAGTTCGCGATGATGGTGGCAACCTCACGCTCGAGCGCATCGCCGTCGGCGACCACATCTTGCTCGGCGGCGACAACATGGATCTCGCGCTCGCCGCACTCGCACAGCGCAGCATCGAGGGTAAGACACTCGATGCGCTGCAACAGCGCGCGCTCGTCTACGCCGCGCGCTCCGCGAAGGAGCAACTGCTCTCGACGCAGCCGCCGATGTCGGTCCCGATCTCGATCCTGGGGCGCGGCTCCAAGCTCGTCGGCAAAACGATCAAGGCCAGCCTCGAGCGCGACGCGGTCGAGGCGCTGATCATCGACGGCTTCTTCCCGAAGGTTGTCGCGGGCGAGAAGGCGCAACGCCGTCGCACGGGCGGCCTGCGCGAGCTCGGCCTGCCGTACGCGCACGATCCTGCGATCACGCGGCACCTCGCGGAGTTCTTGGGGCGCTTCGATCGGATGCCGACCGCGGTCCTGTTCAACGGCGGCGTGATGAAGGCGCACAAGATCCGCGATCGGATCGTCGAGCTGCTCCGCACGTGGGCCGGTCGCGAGGTCGCCGTGCTCGAGGGCGCGGATCTCGATCTCGCGGTCGCGCTCGGCGCTGCGTACTACGGCCAGGCGCGGCAAGGCAACGGCATCCGCATTCGCGGCGGCACCGCGCGCGCGTATTACATCGGCATCGAGAGTGCGATGCCGGCGATTCCTGGATTTGCACCGCCGGTCAAAGCGTTGTGTGTCGCACCGCAGGGCCTCGAAGAGGGCTCCACCGTCGCCTTGCCCGATGACGAACTGGGGCTGGTCGTCGGCGAGATGTCGACCTTCCGGTTCTTCGCCGCGACGACGCGTGAAACAGACAAAGCCGGCGCGCTGATCGATGCCGATGCCGAGGGCGTCTGTGAGCTCGATCCGGTCGAGAAGCTCGTCGACGCCGGAGGCGATCGCACATCGGGCGACCTGGTACCCGTGCGGCTCGAATCCCACGTCACCGAGGTTGGCACGCTCGAATTATGGTGCGTGGCACGCGATGGCCAGGGGCGGTGGAAGCTCGAGTACTCGGTCCGCGAACGCGACAGCTAGATCGCACGCAACCGCCGTGCGCGCCGGTCGATACCCCGCCGCATGACCAAAGCGCTGATTCTCGTCGCGTTCCTGTTCCCCGCCCTCGCGTCCGCCACCCCCACCGACGACGTCATCGCCGCCATGAAGCAGGCCGATCGGACCCAGATGGTGCGGGCCTCTCCCAACCTCGGCGCGCAGGGTTCGAGGATCGCGGCCGCCTGCACCGACGCCGTCGACAAGGCAGATCGCGAGGCCGCGGTGACGGGGCGGTTCAAGGCTTCGGGCCTCACCGGCGACAAGCTCGCGTGGGCGATCCGGTGGAGCAAGAACGACTACGATTTCTATGGTGTCGGGGGCACGATCCTGGGGCCCGCGCAGGTCAAGGCCGCGAGGGTGATGTTCCTCGTCACCGGCGATGCCGACCATGTCTGGGAGCTCCATCGCTTCGTCTTCATGGGGGACAAGCTGATGGGAACCACCCAGCAGCAGTTCCTGGTGCGGCCCGGCCCGTCGAAGTTCCGCTGAGCCTGGGGTAAGGTCGGGCATGCCGAGCGCCCTCGACACTATCGCCCACGTCATCCTGCCGAACACGATGAAGCTCAAGGGCGCATCGGTCGTGGTCTCGGCGATGGAGCGCCGCGACGTCTCGATGTTCGCGAACGTGTGGGAGCAGACCGGCATCACGCACACGCCGCAGGTGCTCGCGAAAGAGCGCGACGAGATGTGGCGCATCGGCGTGCTCCAGATGCCTGCTCCGAGCGAGATGGGTGAGGCCTACATGGTCGCGTTCGTCGCGAAGAAGAACGATGCCGCGATCACGCGCTACTTCTTGCTCGAATACGACTACGTGCTCGCGACCAAAACGGTCCGCACCATCGTCACCGAGCGCGATGGTGCCAAGACCACCAAGCGCGGTGAGGGGCCGGCGATCACCGGAGATTTCGCGGCGGATGCGGGTGCGTTCGTCGATGCGATCATGCTCATCCTTTCGCCGGTTTCGCTCAAGAAGGACTGATGCGTGCAGCAATCGACGTACGATGCGGCCCTCGCGAAGAACAAGGAGCTCACGACCGAGCTCGATGCCGCGAAGAAGAAGCAAGCGGACGCCGCGCAGACGCTCGGCGACAAGATCAAGGAGCTCCAAGGGCAGCTCGGGCAGCTCGGGCAGCTCGGGCAGCTCGGGCAGCTCGGGCAGCTCGGGCAGCTCGGGCAGCTCGGGCAGCTCGGGCAGCTCGGGCAGCTCGGCAACGTGCAAGGCGAGAAGGCTGCGAGAGAGAACGAGCTCGCCGAGCTGCGCCGTCAGAAGGAGCTCGCCTGTCGAAGGGCGGCGAGGCCGCACTCGCGGATGTCGTGGTCGCGAGTCGCACCGATAACGAGCCGATCAAGACCGCCGAGTACAAGAACAACCGGTACCTGTCGACCGCGCGCGCGAACAGCGTCGTGCAATTCATGATCAAGCAGAGCTTCCCCGCCGCCGCTGGCTACGGCGAGTTCGATCCGGTGGCCGACAACAAGACCGAGCCCGGTAAGGAGCAGAACCGCCGCATCGAGATCATCTTGGTGCCGGAGCTCGCCGAGCTGCCGAGCCTGACCGGCAACACACCGTAAGACCGTGGCGGCGCGGTTTCTGATCGGCATCGATCTCGGCACCACCAACTCGGCGGTGGGCTACGTCGATACGTCTACCGCGGATCCCCGCGTCCGCGTGTTCGAGGTGCCACAGCTCGTGGCGCCCGGCGATGTCTCGCCGCGCAGGCAGCTCCCCTCGTTCGTGTATCTCGCCAGCGAGATCGATCTCGCGCCGCGCGAGACCTCGCTGCCGTGGAAGCCCGCCGATCCGAAGGCAGCTACCCGGATCGTCGTCGGCGAGCTCGCGCGCAATCAAGGCGCGCGCATGGCGTCGCGCATGATCTCGTCGGCGAAATCGTGGCTCTGCCATCGCGGCGTCGACCGTAACGCCGCGATCCTGCCGTGGGGCGATTACGATGGTCCGAAGCTGTCGCCGGTCACCGCGCAAGCGCAGGTGCTGCGCCACATCCGAGAAGCGTGGGACTTCGCGCATCCCGAGGCAGATTTCGCCGAGCAAGAAGTGCTCGTCACCGTGCCGGCTTCCTTCGATGAAGCGGCGCGCGAGCTCACGCTGCAGGCGGCGACCGCCGCTGGCTATCCAGCGGTGGTCCTGCTCGAAGAGCCGCAGGCCGCATTCTATGCGTGGATCGATCAACGCAGCACCGCCTCCGTCGGCGCTGCCGCCAGGGGGCAAGCCCCTGACGGCGATGGCAACCGCACGAAGCTCCATCCCGGCGAGCGCGTGCTGGTGTTCGATGTCGGCGGCGGCACCACCGATTTCACGCTGATCGAAGTCGATGCGAATGGCGAGGGCTTCACGCGCACCGCGGTCGGCGATCACTTGCTGCTCGGCGGCGACAACCTCGATCTCACGCTCGCAAAGATCGTCGAACAGCGCGTGGTCGCGAAGTCACAGAAGCAGCTCGATGCCTTGCAATGGCACGGCTTGGTCCACGCGTGTCGGCTCGCGAAGGAGGTGCTGCTCGGCGACGCCGCACCCGAGAAGACGCCGATCGTCGTGCAGGCGCGCGGCTCGAAGCTGATCGCCGGCACGATCCGCGACGAGGTCTCGCACGCCGAGCTCCACCAGGTCCTGTTCGACGGGTTCTTCCCGCTCGTCGCAGCCGATGCGCCACTCGTTCGCGGCCGTGGGCTGCAAGAGTTCGGGCTGCCGTATGCGGCGGATCCGGCGGTGACGCGTCACCTCGCGGCGTTCCTCGCGCGTCACAACGCCGAGCACGTCCACTACGTGCTGTTCAACGGTGGCGCGATGACGCCCGCGTCGTTGCGCCAGCGCGTGCTCGATCAGATCGGGCAGTGGCAGGGTACGCCACCGAAGCAACTTCTCGCGGCGATGCCAGAGCTCGCGGTCGCACAAGGCGCCGCGTATTACGGCCTCGTACGTCGCGGCCTCGCGATGCGGATCAAAGGCGGCACGCCGCGCGCGTTCTACATCGGCGTGGAGGCCCACGGTCGCCCGCGCCGCGAGACCAATAACGTCGGCTCCGACCCGTCATCGGCAGATCGCATGGCGATGTGCCTCGCGCCTCCTGGGCTCGAAGATGGGGCGCGCGTCCAGCTCGCGCGCGACTTCAAGCTCGTGACGAACCGGCCGGTCAGCTTCCGGCTGTACTCCTCGACGACGCGCGAAGATCGACCCGGCGCCATCGTGCCGATCGGAGATGGCAAGGCCGAGACGCTCGAAGACGGCAGCGACTTGCTCGAGCTCCCACCGATCGTCACCGTGTTGCGCGCGCGTGGCCGCAGCGAAGTCACCGTGCGGCTCGAGATCGCGATCACCGAGCTTGGCGCTCTCGAGATCCGCTGCGTCGAAATCGGAGGCCAGAACGAGACCTGGAAGCTCGCGTTCGACATGCGCTCCGGCGCTGCGGCGCCCGTCACCGACGCTGCACCCAACACCGCGCCGCATCCAAAGACCGACGAAGCCAAGGCGAAGCTCACTACCGCTTTCACGACCGGTGCTGGCCTCGCCACGCTGACCCGCGATCTGGAGACCCTGCTCGAGACTCGCCGCGACGAATGGTCGATGCAGACCACGCGCGCGCTGTTCGATGCACTCGCCGAGGTCGCAGCCGAGCGCAAGAAGACCGCGGATCACGAACAGCGCTGGCTCAACCTCGCCGGCTTCCTGCTGCGCCCCGGTACCGGCGCACCGCTCGATGCGTGGCGCTCGCGCGTGATGTGGGGCGTGTTCAACGAGAACCTCGCCTTTGCGAAACAGGAACCGAACCGGCTCGCGTGGTGGATCGTGTGGCGCCGGATCGCGGGCGGGCTCGTCACCGGTCAGCAAGAACAGATCTACGATCGCACCGCGCAGCTCCTCCTCCCGAGCAGCAAGCAAGCCAAGAAGCTCGCCGAGGCCAAGCCGAGCAAGCAAGAGCTCGCCGAGATGTGGCGCGCGGTCGCGAGCATGGAGCGCCTGCAGGTCGGCACCAAGTCCAAGCTCGGTGACGAACTGCTCTCGCGCATGGAGACGCGCAAGGGCCGCGAAGACGCGACCCACTTGTGGGCCCTGTCGCGACTCGGCGCGCGCGTGCCGCTCTACGGTCCGCTCAACCTCGTCGTCCCGCCTGCGCAGATCAAGCTCTGGCTCCAGTCGATCCTCACCTGGGATTGGCCCGAGCCGGAGAAGGCCGCGCTGCCCCTCGCGCAGCTCGCGCGCCGAACCGGTGATCGGTCGCGCGACCTCGACGATGCGACGCGCGCGAAGCTCGCCGATCAACTTCGCCTGCTCCCCGGCGGTGATCGTGCGGTCGTGCTCGTCGAGCAAGTCGTCGCACTCGAAGCGCGTGAAGAGCGCATCGTGCTCGGTGACACCCTGCCCGCGGGCCTGCGCATGGTGCCCGAGCCCGACGATCCGTAATTTCTCAGTGCCGCGCGATCGCCGCGTCGGCCGTCTGGCCGCCGGGTCCGCAGCTCGTCGCATACCGATTATTGCGAACCACGCCGCGCGTCACGTTCGCACCACGAACAGCCGACACAAACGAAGATGACCAGCAATGCGACCCGCATGCCCGGCGTATCGGCATGTGCCGCTCACCGGTCGCCGCTAAAAGGCGCTGATGAGTTACGGTCGCCGTTCAGGGGGTGTTGTCCTGGAGGATCAGGAGCCCGCGCGGACTGTCGGCAACGAACACGAGGTGCCGCGCCATGTCGACATCGAGGCCGACGGCGCCCTCGAAGAAGTTACTCGAGGTGTAGTCGGCCTGGGGATCCCAGGTGTTGTAGTAACCGGTCTGCACGGGCTTGGTCGGATCGGCGAGATCCAGGACGCGAATGCCGTCCTGGTAATAGGTGAAGTAGGCCTTCGTGCCGAACGCCATCAGGTTGTGGATCGAGACCCATTCGCGGGTCTGCCACGTCGCGAAGGACTGCATGAAGGTGGGCGACGTCGCATCTAGATCGACGAGGTCGAGCTTCGCGCCGTAGTTCTCTTCGCCGTGGAGCGCGATGTGACGACCAGCGATCGTGGTGGTCCAGTTGGAGTGGCTGGTGTGCGTCGGCGTGGTCGGCCAGGCGCCAAGCTCGATCGGTGCGGCGGGGTTCGCGTAGTCGACGACGATGAAGCCCTTGTCCCACGCGTTGAGGTACGCGACTCCGTGATCGACCGAGAGGTCGTGCACGAGCATGCCGTTGACCGAATAGGAGCCGAGCTTGACCGGTGCTTCGGGATTCGTGAGCTCGTAGATCGGGCACGTGCCGTCGTAGGTGCCGAAGTAGGCGTAGATCTTTCCATCGCGGAGCTCGATCGCATCGGTGTGCGCGTCCTCGTGGATCGATGCGACGAGGACGGGCGATGAAGGCGTCGTGACGTCGACCACGTCGACGCCGTAGTCGGCGATCACGGCGTAGCGTTTGTTGTTCGCATCGACGAGCTTGACGTCGTTCGAGTAGCCGAGCTGCGAGCGGCGATAGAGCCCGACTTGCACGGGGTTTGCCGGATCGGCGGTCTCGATGATGTGCAGCCCGTCCTGGCGCTGGAGATAGGCGAGCGTGCCCGCGATGCGCACGTTGAACGTGTAACCCGCACCCCAGTTCGGACCGGAGAGCTGACCCAGCAGCGTGAAGTTCGAGCTATCGCCCTCGGCCACGCCGTTGGCGACATTGTGCGTGGCGCGGATCATCTTCGCGGTGCACACGGTACACGTGCCGCCGTAGCACTGCGCGCGGTCAAAGCGGAGCGAGCCGTCGGCCTGGAGATTCGAGACCCGATGGGCTTCGATGTACTGCTTGTTGTTGTAGTTCGTCACCCGGCGCGCGAACACGCTGTCATCGGTCTTCGTTCCGACCTCGGTACCGCGATCGATCGAGATCGAGCCATCGGGTTGGGGCGCGAGCCAGATGCTCGAAACATCGCCGAGCGACGTGCCGGTGAGGTGCCAGCGCCCACTCGGATCCCAGCCCGCGAGCGTGCCGGGCACGACGTCGCCGAAAGCCGTCGCATCGTCGTAGGTCTGGGTCTGCGGCACGTCGGTGCACTTCGCTTCGACGAGAGCGATCGGCGGCCCGGCATCCGGAAGCGCTGGCGTTGATGTTCGAACACCACACCCGCACAGCAACGCCAGCGCCCAGACAGTCTTCATGCAAAGAGCATCGGTGCCAGTCGCGACGTCAGCAACCTCCGCAACCTCACACGCGCTGTTGGTGCGAGGCGCGTGCCTAGCGCACGCCCATGAACTGCTCGGCGAACGCGCGCAACCGCAAGATCGCAGGGATGCCGCCCTGATCGCTGAACGTCAACGTGTCCGCGAACTTGATGTTGTCCGCTGCCTGATACGCGACGTACGCCTTCCCGGCCGGTGACCCGAGCAGGGCGTTGAGCTTGGTCTCGTACTCGCCCTGGACCTTCGCGACCAACGCATCGCCTTCGGCACCGAGCCGACCCTGCAGTGCATCGGCCTCGGCGCTGATCCGGTTCTTGTACTCGAGCGTCTCGGCCTGGATGTTCTTGATGCCGATCAAGTACGGATTGCTGACCGATTCGGGATCGAGACCGAAGATCTTGCCCGCACTCGCCCTCATCGTGACGACCGCATCCGGCGTCATCGCCGTGAGCTGGCGGCGCGCCGCACCAGGCGTCGCATCCTCGACATCGAGCATGCCGACCTGATACGCGCGCTCGAGCGTATTCTGGCGCTGGCCCCACTCCTGCGCGCGCTGTGCGACCTGCGCGTTGGTGCCCTGCTGGTAGTTATCCAGGCTCTGCTGGACGTTCGCGAGCTTCTGGCTCGCAGCATCGAGCAGCTTGTTCTGTTCGTTGAGCTGGATCTGCTGGAGTTGCTTCTCGTATTCGCTGCGAAACCGCACGGCACGCACGAGCACCGCCTGGGCTTCGAGGTGCATCGGCGCGAGCTGCTTGTTCAGCATCTTGAGCGCCGCTTCACTGATCGCGAGGCGACGATCGGTGGAGTAGAAGCCGACCGAATCGAGGACCGCCATCTCTTCGCGCAGCACGCTCGTGGCGGTCTCTTCGGCGAGCCGCATGTAGCGGAATCGACCATCTGGATCCTGGACGTGGTTGCCCGCGGCGACGAGCTTGTTCGCCTCGCCGGGCTTGATCCGGACAGGCACCGAGACATCGAGGTCGACGGTATTGTTGTCCTTGGTCCGGATCTCGAGCGGCTTCTGCGGGCCCGCCTGGTCGGTCGTAAAATCGAGCATGAAGTAGTTCGCGGGCAGCCGGATCGTCTTGTGGAGACCGGGGATGCGCATGTGCCAGCCCGGGCCGAGATCCTCGTCGAGGACGCCGGAGGTCGCGCTCTGGCGCACGCCGATCTCGTGCGGTGCCACCGTCGAAGTCAAGAGCTCCGGAATCGCCCACAGAATGATCGAGGCGATCACGATGAGCTTCGACGCTTTGACGAGGTTCTTCACTTCGCACCTCCGATGTTCTCGAGCTGTACCCGTTGCGGTGAGCCATCCTGACGGATCGGCTCGATCGCTATCGTCACGCCCTTGAGGCGCTCGCCGAGGCGCTCCATCACGCGCTCGACCGGTTGATTGCGGAACGCGTCGATCTCGGCCTGCTTGGATTGGTACTGCGCGAATAGCTGGCCCTTGAGCTCGGTCGCCTTGCTCTTCGCGGCGGACTTCGCGGCCTCACCGATCGCGACCTTGTCGATCTTGTACGAATCGACCTCGCGATGGATCTGCGTGCTCTGGGTCGCGGCGGTCGCGAGCGCGGCCTCGAGATCCGCGCGCTTGGTCTGGATCACCTTGTTCTGATCGCGCTCCACTTCGGCGAGCTTGCGATCACGCTCGGTCTTCGCGCGCTGGAGCTCGGAATCGATCACGGCGAGCTGGTTCTCGGCGCCATTGCGCGCCTCGATCAGGTCCTCGTACTCCTTCGAGAACCTCGGACGCGGGGTGACGATGCTCGTGATCTCGATGCCGTGCTCGCCGAGCAGCTTGTTCACGCGCTGCCTCGCGCGGTCCTCGGCCTGGCCGAACGTCGTCGGGTTCGAGACGCCGAGCGTGGATTCGCGGCCAAACTCGTCACGAAGGATCGTCCGCACGTATGGCAGCAACCACTCGTAGTACGCGTGACCGATGCCGGAGTCGCGCAGCGTCTCGTCGGCCTTGCCGGGAATCGCGCGGAACAGGATCGTGGTGTCGTTGAACGCGAAGTTCGAGCCGTCGGAGGCGCGCACCTGCAGCTCCTTGACGATCAGCGTGCTCATGTTCGTATCGCCGCGCATGTGAAACGTCTGCGGGCTGACATCGAGGATGTAGACATCGTGGATGCCAAAGGGCAGCCGCATGATCACGCCGGGCTGCGTGATGACCTCCATGTTTCCGGTCACGTTGTTGATCCGCACCGCGACCTGACCGGCCTCGACCGAAGCGCACGAGTGCGCAAAAAAGATCACCACGCACAGCGCTGCGGCAGCGATCCAGATCCGCGATGGCTCACCACCTGCGCCCTTCACTACAGACCAGAATTTGCGGCTTGCCGCACGTGCGTCGGTCATCGGTACCCCTTGGAGCGGACCTTAGCGCGAGCGAACGACCACCGCGAGTAAGTCTTCTTCAGGCGCGCCGTCGCGCAGCGCGAGATCGACGAGGGCGGCCGCCAGGCGGCCTCCCGAAGGTGCACAGTCTTTGAGCACCTCGCGCCAGCGCTCCGAATTCGCGCCTCGCAGGCCGCTGGAGGCGACCACGAGCACCATATCGACCGGCAGCGGTGCCAGCCCACGCGTCGCGATCTCGAGGCTCGCACCGGCCAGGTCCTCGGCCCCGTCGTGGCCACCCAGAGAGGTCGCGCGCGGCCGGTTCGTGCGAAAGGACCCGACCGGGAGCTCGGAGTCCCACCCCGCGATCGGACCGACCAGAAACGCGCCGGGATGGCCTGCACATGCCCATTCGATCGACAGCGCCTTGGGATCCAGGATCGCGAGGAAGGCCGCGACCGGCTCACCACCCCGAATCACCCCATCGGAGCTCGCGCGCATCGTCGCCACGAGCTCGTTCAACGTGATCGGTACACGACCCGGCGTCGTCGCGGCGGCGAACGCCCCGGTCAGTGCTGCCGTTGCGAGCGCGGCCGCGACGCCATGCGCCTGCGCTTCGGTCACGAGCAGCGCGAGCCGACCATCACCGAGCTCGGTCGCCGACCAGCCGGCCCCCGTCGTCCGCGCGGCGGTCCGGTACTCGGCCGTGACCGACCATTTACCGAGCTGCGCATCGCGGCTCGCCGAAGCCTGCAGCCGCAACGCATCCGCGACCTCGACTTCGCGCGCGGTCTCACGCTCGAGCGTGGCGCTCTTCGCGAGCGCGACGAACGTGAATGCGCGCGCCGTGGCCCGCGCCGATTCGGTCACGAGCTCGCGCTCGGCATCGCGCCAGGCGCGAGCGACCCTCGCTTCGACGAGGCCGACGAGCTCGTCGCGATCCACGAGCGGTACGATCAACCCGTTTGGCGCATCGCGCGCGAGCTCGACCAGCGGCTCGCGCATCGCACCGAGCTTCATCGTCGCGAGCGAGTCGACCGCGATCGCCTGCGCGTGACGCGCGAGCCAGGTCGCGAGCTCCGGTGCGAGCTCGAGCTGCTCGCCCCAGCGCACCACCCGGACCTCGATCCCGATCGTGTTCCGCCACAGCGTGGCCAAGCGCTTCGCGATCTGCGCGCCATCGTCGAGCGTGGCGATCTGCGCGACAAACTCGTCGAGCGCGCGTTGCTCGGCGACCGGCTGCGGTGGTCGCGCCCTCGCATAGCCCCACGCGATCGCGGTCACGCTCGCCCACGTGATGCTCGCCGCGGTCGCGAGCGTGAGTGGGGAATCGGCGAAAAACAAGGCGAGTACGACCGTCGCGCCACCCGCAACCATCAAGGTGGCGAGCTCGAAGGCCATGCCACGATCGAGGCCCTGCGGGCGCAGGATGTTCGTGCGCGTGATCAAGTAGAGGGCGATCACCGCGCACGCGAGCGCCGGCAACCACGACATTGGATAGGAGCCCCACGGTGTCGAGCCGGTATAAAGTAGCAGCGTATCGGCCGAGGTGACCGCGCCGAGCGCGAGGATGCCGAGCAACAGGCGCAACGTGCGCTGTTCCTCGGCACGAGGCGCCGAGCGACGCACGATCGCGATGCCGATCACGAGCCAGATCGCGAGCTGCATCAAGTGCACGCCGGTGAGGGGGCCCGGCGCCACATAGTACATCCCCGACGCCAGGTGCTGGACGCCGGGCACGATCAGGTCCGTTCCCCAGGCGACCGCGAGGAACCCTGTTCCAAGCAGTCCGGCCGCACGCGCGACCCAGCGGAAGCGCTCGAGCTGGCCGCCGACGGCGAGCAACAGCAGCAAGATATTCGGCCCGATCAGCGCGACCGGCCCTTGGCCGAGCTTCAACAGGCGGCGCGCCGCTTCCGGATCGATCGCCATCGCTGCGAGGCCCTGACACAATGCCCACGGCATCGCAGTGGCGACGGCACCGATCGTGCCGAGCCGCATCACGCGATCGCCGCGAGTCAACATCGCCGCAACCCCGACGGACGCGAATGCGAACGCGCACGCGAGATACGGCGCGGCGAGCCAGGTCCACCTGAGGCCCTCCACGCGCCGAGAGTACGCGAGTCAGCTAGGCGTCGCGAGCTGGACGGCGATCGTGTAGCGATTGAACTGGCAGGCGCCGTCGCAATCGTCCCCACCGGCCGCCTTGATCTCGATGCCGTAGCTTCCGCCCGAAATGATCGTCTGGGTCAAACAACGCACATCCTCGCCTTGCCCCGGATCGGAATTCTTGCACGCCGTATCGGTGGCGAGCTGCGCCCCCGTCGCATCGTGCAACACGACCTGGAGTGGCTCGAACGCGACCTTGTAGCTGATCCGGATCTCGACCTCGACCGCGGGGCACCCGGTCGGCACGGTGAACTGCAGCCAATCCTGGGCATCGCCGGGAGCGAGGCACCCCGCATCGGAGTACTGCGACGATACGCACTCGAGGTTTGCGATCACGGTGCCGGTCGGCTGGGTGTTGTCGGGCTCGGTGTTCTCGGTTCCACTCGGGCACGAGAACGCCGACACTCGCGACGGCACGACGCACGAGTTCGTAGGCTCGTCGCACGCCTGCGTTTCGGGGCACGCTTCGTTCGGGCCACACAAGTACGCACCGCTCAGCACGTCGGGGCTGCACCCGGCGACAAGTACGATCAAGAACAACGCGCGCATCAGAAGCTCCACGTTCCGCCGAGCATGGCACCGCCCGGCGTGGGTGCGACGGTCGGCGCGTAGTGGGGGTGAATTACCGTGGTCTCGCTGCCCGGCGCGGTCACGATGAACATCACCGTCGCGGTGATCAGCGCGGCGCCGCCGAGCCCGTAGAAGATGCCGGCTTTGACACCGGACTCGTGCGCGCGGTCGTAGTCGGCCTGGCGATCCGCGGTCCATGCGGCCCCGGTCGGCATCCTCGGGGAGACCGCGTTGGCGGCGTCCTGCGAATCGAGGTTGTAGTAGACGCCGACGCCCGCGAGGATCGCGCCTGCGCCTGCGATGCTCGCGAGGATCGCGATGTTCTTGCTGTCGCGATCGCGATCAGTCGTGACCACGATATCTTTGCGCATCGACTGCGGTGGGTATTCCGGCGTCATTCCGGGCATCGTCACCAATGGCAGCGCCGGTGGGGGAGTGGGTTCGGTGGGTGTAGGCGGAGGAGCCGGCGGCGGAAGAGCCGGCTCGGCGGCAAACGCCGGTGTCGCTACCAGTGAGCCGAGCAAAATCCAGGCGAGTCGCATATCCCGGACGTTCCCTCGGCAGCGGGATCGGGTCAATTGGAATGCCCTACCAGGACTGTCACCGTGTCGACTCGAAGTCGCTAGCCGTGACGCTGACCTCGGTGCTGAGACTGATATGCTGGTACGGCAGTGTCCCGGCGTGCGCCCCGTTTCCGTATCGAGCTCAAGGTGACCGTGTCACCTCTCCTCGGTGGCCAGCTCGTAGTCTGCCACACCCGTGATATCAGCGAGGTTGGCATTTGCCTCGACACCGCCGAGTGGCTGCCGGTCGGCACCCGAGTTTCGCTGACCCTCCTCGACCCGCACTCGGGCACGGCGATGGAAGTGATCGGCGACGTCGTCCGCGAGATCAATGGTTCGAACCCCGCGCTCGGCGTCCTGCTCGTCGAACCGCCGGCCGCGTGGAAAATACTCGTCGCGCAAGCCGCCCGGACCGCGGGTGGCACCGAGACCCGCCCGAGCCGGCGGATGCGGGTGCTCGTGGTCGGCGACGACCATCGCCAGCGCGGCGCGATGGCGCTCTATGTCTCGAGCGGCTGGGACATCTTGTTCGCGAGCGATGACTTCGCGGTGCACGAGGCGCTCGAGAACATCAAGCTCGATGCCGTGATCGCCGAGCTCGATGCCGCGGACCCGCGCATCGAACCGATCATGTCGGACGTGAGCAAGGCGCAGCCGGATGCGCGGCGGATCGTGCGCGGGTCCGGTCGCGGCGCGGGCGACCTCGTGCATCGTTACGTCGATCGCGACTCGGGGCTCGAGGCATTGCTCGACGCGATCACCGCGAACATCGGCTCTCGCTAAATTTGGCTAGAGCTCGGTCTCCAGCTCCATGCGAACGATGCTGGAGCGCTGTTTATCGAGCACGACCTGGAGCTGTTTCTGCGCCATCTCTTCGCGCAAGCGCGCGGCGCGATCGCGGGCCGCGCGCGCGACCGCGGCGAGCGAGACCACGCGTGCGACGGTGACCGCGATCTGGGTGGCCGCCTCGATGATGACCATGCGATCGGGGGGATCGCCGAGCGCGCGCTCGACGGCGATCATCAAGCGATCAAATACGACCTCGGCATCGGAGAGGACGACCGCCTCGCTATCGCCCCACGCGAGGCGGCGAGCGACCGAATCGTGGAGTGCGAGATCGAGCCCGGGAATCGATTCACCGCCGATCATGAGCGCGTTGACGATCGCGTCGAACACCTCGGCGCCCGGTGGGTCGCGGTCGCCGTGCTCGGCGGTATCGAGGACTTCATCGCGCAGGACGCTCACGGCTTCGACGAGATCGACATCGCTCATGTCACCACTCCGTGTTGCCGCGGGTCTCCCACGGCTGGCTCTGGTCGATGGTCGAGGCGAACTTGCGCTCGAGCTCGGCGCGCTTGCGTTCCGCGCTCGCGACTTGATCGCGCATCTGCGAGGTCTTGGCCTGCGCCTGGCGCAACCGAACTGAATACGGCGCGACGGCCTCGAGCACGAGCCCGGTTGTCGCACCGACGAGGCGCTGGTGGGCACCGCTCAACGCGCGCAGCACCTTCGCGCGCAAGGCATCTGGTGCGGTGATCTGATGCACGCTTGCCGCGATGATGATTCGCGCCTGATCGAACGCGTCGAAGAGCGGCATCACGCCGGTGTCGTCAACGGGGCGCACGCCGTAGATCTCGCGCGCCGCGAGGACCGCGCTCGCGAACGTGCCGGTCGCGTCGATCGCGATGCTCTCGAGAACGGCGAGGATCTGCTTGACGAGCTCGGCCTTGTGCGACGTGCGTGCGCGCGCGATCGTGATGGTCTTCTCGATCGCCGCGATCAGCTCGGCGTTGACCCCCGGGCTCGTGATTGGCCGATCGGCGCGCAGGAACGGCACGGTCGGGTTGTCGACGAAGCGCTCCCCCGATTCGGCGAGCTCCGGATTGTCGACACCGGTGTCACCCGTGTCACCGGTGGTGGGCTCGAGCGTCGGCTGCGAATAGGTTCGATCGTGTTGCTGCGCGTGGAACTGGATCAGCTCGCTATCGACGCAATCCAGCCGCGCCGCCAGGAGCCCGCCGATCGCGAGCTCGGCGACGACGAGTGCGCGAGACACCGCGACCGAGAGCAAAAAGCCAAGGTTCGCATCCTTGACCCCGATCTCGTCGACGACGGCGCGCGCCGCCGTCGCGAGGATATCCATCAGGGCGCGCAGCGGTGCCCACTCGCCCGAGCGCTCGAACCAGCCGCCTGCGATGTTCTGCGCGAACGTCCACACGTTCACGCCGGTCGATTTCTCGAGATCGTGAAAGATCGCCTGGCAGAGCGAGGTCGCGATCAGGTCGAGGGCCTCGTCGGGCGCGAGCCCGCGACAGATCGGGTTCTTCGGCAGCCCGCGGTCCTTCGCGATCTCGAGGAACCGGTCGCGGCGTTGCCACCACGCGATCGCGCCGCTCGTCCGCACGACCTGCGTCGAGGATTGCGGTGGTTGCGGCGCTTCGATCACGATCGTGGTGACGTTGTCGCCACCGCCACCGCGCAGCGCGAGATCGATCAAGTCACGCGCGACGTGCTCGGGCGCATCGCCGGAGCCGAGCAAGTACTGGATCGCCTCGACCGAGGCGTAGCCGTAGAGCCCGTCCGAGCACAACATCAAGCGATCACCCGGCTTGAGCTCGATCTCGCTGACATCGACCTTCGCGTCGGGCTTCGCGCCGAGGTTGCGCGACAGCACGTTCTTGTGCGGATGGCGCTCGGCCTCATCCGGCGTGAGCAGGCCACGATCGACAAGCTCTTCGACGATCGTGTGGTCGCGCGTGAGCATCTGGATGCGTCCGTTGCGCAACAAGTACGCCCGGCTATCGCCGACGTGCGCGATGACCGCGCGGGTCGGATCGAGCACGAGACAACCGACGACGGTCGTACCCATGCCGTGATGCTCGCGCGATGCTTGGGCCTTACCGAACACCGTCGCCGAGCCGTGCATGAACGCCGCCTCGAGCAGCGCTTTGGGCTCCATCGTGGTGCGGTTGTGAATCACGTAGTCGCGGATCGCATCGCGTGCGGTCTGCGATGCGACATCGCCCGCGTTCGCGCCGCCCATACCGTCGAGCACGACATACAGGCCGCGGATCGGATCGACGATCATCGAGTCTTCGTTCGTCGTGCGGACCTTGCCGACATTGGTATCGCCCGCAACCCGGATGCCGCCTTGCGAGGTGGTCTGGGTCACGAGCCCCCCTTGGCCACCACGTGCCACTCGGCGAGCCGGCGCTCGAGCTCCTCGGCGACGATATCGTTAACCGCACGCGCCGTCGACGACGTCACCCGGGTCAGCAGCAAGGTCAGCTCGGAGCCGTCGGGCGTGCCCGCGAGCTGCTCCTGAACTACCTGCGCCGCGGTCTCACCGATCGCCACCATCATCGCGAGCACCGAGGCGGGCCCCTGCGCTTCGGCGGCGCGCATCGCGATAAAGGTCTGCAAGAACGCGCGATGGGAGCCGAGGTCACCGGTCGCGAGGAAGTTACCCAGATGCTCCAGCACCGCGTTCATCTGCCCGCGCGCGGTCGCCTCGTCGAGCCGGCCGAGGGACGGATCGAGGGTGGCACGCATGTCCAGCAAGCGCTCCAACACCCTGGGACGAAGCTCGTCGTAGGCCCGAGCGAGCGCCGCCGTCGACATCGCGAGGAACATACACTGCACGAGCTCGCGGGTGGTACGCTCCGGGCCGCGAATGGCGGCGACTAGCTCTGTCGTGAAAGGTGGCCGGATCCTCGTCGTGGACGACGAGCCGATGGTGCGAGACACGCTCGGTCAGGTGCTCGCCGATGAGGGCTACGTGGTCGACGTCGCCGCCGATGGCGCGGACGCCTTGGATCGCCTCCGCGCCGCTCGCCCCGACGTGATCCTGCTCGATCTGATGATGCCGGGCATGAACGGTCGCCAGTTTCTTTCGGCCTTGCGCGACCAGTCTCAGTTCAGCTCGGTCCCGGTCTTGATCATGACCGCGGTCCACGGCCTCGAGATCAACCTCAACTCGATCGGTGCGAGTGAAGTTGTCGAGAAGCCCTTCGATGTCGACGACCTCCTCAACAAGGTCGCACTCGCGGTCTATCGCTCGCGGGACAGCGCCGATCCACCGACTCCGATCCCGATCCCGGAGCCCGAGCCGCCTGAGGTCGACCGCGGTGTCGTGCTCGTCGTCGAGCACGACCGCGCCCGGTTGCATCGCGTCGACATGTTGTTGAGTCAGCGCGGTTACACGGTCGTCTCGATGACCCGCTGTGGTGGTCAGCTCGCACGTCTCGCGCGCGCGTTGAAGCCACGCGCGATCCTGCTGGAGTCGGCGAGTGATGGCGTGCTCGATGTCGCGCTCGAGCTCCGTGATATGAGCGGCATCTTCGGCGTCTTGCTGTACTCGCGCGAGCACACGTCGAGCCGCCTCGACGTGGTCAGCCCCGTCAGCGACGCCGAGCTCGTCGAGTTCGTCGACCTGCAGTCGTAGGTACCGCTGCGGTCATACTCTACAGGCGTGGCGTGATCGCCGACGGTGCTCGTTAACTGTGGGCTACTTCTTCGCGGTCTCGAGCACCGCGCGCTTCGGATACAGCACGATCTCGATCCGGCGATTCGCCGCCTTGTCCGTGCGCGAGACCGGACGGTATTGACCGAACGCGAGCGCAGCGAGCCGCGAAGGATCGATCTTCGAGACATCTTGCAGGTAGTGCACGACCTGCAGTGCGCGCGCAGCCGAGAGCTCCCAGTTCGTGGCGAACCGAACCGGCGCGGGCACCGCTGGCTTCGCCTTCGCCTTTGATTTCAGATCTCGCTTCGCCGGGGTCACGAAGATCGGTTGATCGTCGGTGTGGCCCTGGACCCAGACCTGCTTGGCGGGTAGATCGTCGAGCGCGACCGCGACCTTGTCGAGGACGGCCTTGCCCTTCTCGGTGAGCTGATCGTCGCCGATCGCGAACAACACCCTATCGACGAGCCTGAGATGGATCTCGTCGCCTTCGGTATCGACCGAGCCCTGGCTCTTGTCGATCGCTGCTTGTAGCTTCTTTTGTTCAGCAGCGAGAGCACCGGTATACTCGCTCGTCGTCTTGTCCATGGCGGTGGCCTTGATCGTCAGCGCGGCGACCTTGGTATCGGCATCGTCCTTCGCCTTCTTGCTCTCAGCGAGCGCCTTCTGCAGGCCGTCGGCGCGATCCTTCTCGACGCCGGTCGCCCGTTCGGCCGCGAGCGCGGCGGTCTTGGCGTGCGCGGCTTCTTCTTCATGCGATGGCGGCGCGAACATGAAGCCCAAAATCGCGCCACCGATCAGAGCGAGCGCGAGTGCCGCGAGCCACGTGGACCTGCCGCTTCCGCCACCGCGCTGGTTGGCGAAGCCCGCGACCCGCGGCTCGCTCGGTCGCGCCTTCGGAACCTCGATCTTTGGGTGGATCACGATTCCGCTCGGGTCTTCGGCACCGTGCGACATCCACCGAGCTTAACAAAGATCAGGGCTCAGTCGCCGATCGCCGCACCACCGCCGCGTGGATCGGCGGCTCCCGCCCAGCCCTCTTTGCTACGCACGATCGCGTTGACGGCGCCGTAGATCCGCTCGACCTTGCCGAACACGAGCTTGTACCCCGCGGCCTCGAGCTGCTTCGCGGTGGCTTCACTGATCGAATCGTCGTCAAACACGACATCATCCGGAAGGTGCTGGTGGTGGAAGCGCGGTGCCGCGACTGCCGCATCGATCGGCATCCCGAAATCGACGACGTTCGAGATCGTTTGCCAGACCTCGGTGATGATGCGCGGACCGCCTTCGCCACCGACTACCATCAACAGCTCACCCTTCTCGTCCTCGAGGATCGTAGGCGACATCGAAGACAGCATGCGCTTGCCGGGCTCGATCTTGTTCGCCGTGCCCTGGACGAGGCCATAGACATTCGGCGAGCCGGGCTTGGAGGTGAAGTCGTCCATCTCGTTGTTGAGCAAGAAGCCAGAGACCTGCGTGACGTTACCGAACGAGGTATTGAGCGTGGTCGTCATCGCGACCGCCATGCCGGTCTTGTCGACGGTCGCGATGCTCGTGGTGTGGGTGCCTTCGATGAGGCCCCCGATGTTCTTCGACGGCGTCGCCTTGTCGGTGATCGTGGCCGCGAGCTGAGCTGCATACTCCTGCGACATCAGCTTCTTCACCGGCATGTCCTTGATGTACGACGGATCGCCGAGGACCTCGTTGCGCGCCGCGAACCCGCGCCGCCAGGTCTCGACGACGCGCCGCACGTGCTCGCTGCCGTGCCACGGCAACGAACCGAGCTCGATGCCCTTCAACATGTTCGCGGTCATCGCGATGATGACCCCACCCGACGACGGAGGAGGCATCGTGATCAACTGCTTGCCGCGATACACGGTGTGCAGCGGAACGCGCCACACCGCCTTGTAGCCCGCGAGATCTGCGGCCGTGATGAGGCCCTTGCCGCGTTGCATCTCGTCGGTGATCGCCTTGGCGGTGTCGCCCTTGTAGAAGCCGTCCGGGCCGTCCTTTGCGATGCGCTCGAGCACGATCGCGAGCTCGGGGTTCTTCACGGTCGTGCCGACCTCGGCCGGCTTGCCATCGGGCCACCACAGTGGGGCCGTCGTGATCGAGCCGCCGTGAACCTTGGCCACACGCTCGAGGCTCGCGTGGAGGCGCTCGTCGACAGCGAAGCCCTCTTTCGCGAGCTTGATGGCCGGCGCGATCACGTCGGACCACTTCGCCCTGCCGTACTTCGCGTGGAGCTCGTAGAAGCCTTCGACCGACCCGGGCACGCCACACGCGCGATCGCCGGCGAGCGAGTCCTTCGTCGGATTGCCTCCCGCATCGAGGAACATATTCGGCGTCGAGGCGCCGGGTGCAGTCTCGCGAAAATCGAGCGCGGCCGCTTTGCCTTTGCCGAGGCGCACGACCGCGAAGCCACCACCGGCGAGGTTGCCGGCGCTCGGATGCGTGACCGCGAGCACGAACGCACTCGTGACCGCACCGTCGACCGCGTTGCCGCCGCCCTTCATCATGTCTTGCCCCGCCTGGGTCGCGAAGTGATCCTCGGTCGAGACCATCGAGGTCGAGCCCTTGCCCGCGAGCTTGTCGTCGACGTGGTAGTCGCTGGTCGCGGTGCGATAGATCACGGGTGCACCGGCATCGGCGACGACGGGCGCTCGCGGCGCTAGGGTCGCTGCGGGAGCAGGTTGTGGTTCGGTTCGCCGGCACGCCGTGATCGAGACGAGAGAGATGGCGACGCCGAAAAAACGCGAGAGCATGGCGCAGTCTACGACATCGATGTCGCACATTCCGGAGGTGGCTCGATTCTCGAGGCCGCGCGCGCGATCGCGACATCGCTTGCAAGTCACGCGTGGGCCTCGGGAAACCAGTGAAGTTCGATCTGGCACCGTCGTTGCTGTAATGCCCCACATGATGAAGCGCACGAGTGCACTCCTGATGGTCAGCTTGGTGGCCTGTTCGAGCAGCGGGGGCGATGCCCAGAACGGCGGTCCGTCCTCGGGCGCGAGCGACGCGGGCGCGGGTGGGGTCAGCTTCGGCGGCCAGCAGGACATCGGCGAATTCCGCGGCATCCTCGATAGCGGAGGCGTGCCCGGCGCCGCCACGCTCGACGCGAACGGCTTCTTCAACGAGCACTACGCACCACCGCCCGCGAACGCGTGCCCCGACACCCTGTGCATGACTCCCGGCCTCTCGGTCGGTCACGACTGGGTCACCGGTGCGCACCAAGCCGCGCTCCAGATCGCGATCCATACAAACGTCGATCCCGCAAACTATCCAAAGCTGCCGCTCGACCTCACGGTCGTCATCGATCACTCGGGCTCGATGGCCTCGGATGGTCGGCTCGTCAAGGTCAAGTCCGGCCTCAACACGCTGATCGATACGCTCGGCGACAACGACCGGCTCGCGATCGTGGAGTTCGATAATATCGTGCGCACCGATGCGGTGTTCACCCCGACACTCGATCGCGCGCACCTCCATGCGATCGTCGCGGGCCTGGTCCCGGCCGGCGGCACGGACATCTTCCTCGGTCTGAAGACGGGCTTGGACCTTGCCGCCACGACGCTCGATCCGGCGCATCAGCACCGCGTGATCCTCTTGTCCGACGGGCTCGCGACCTCGGGCAACACCGATACGACCGCGATCCTCGCGATGGCCGATGGCTACGTCGAGCGCGGCATCGGCCTCACGACGATCGGGGTCGGGGCCGACTTCGATGTAAACCTGATGCGTGGCCTCGCCGAGCACGGCGCCGGCAACTTCTACTTCCTCGAAAATCCGAACGCAGCGACCGAGGTCTTCCAGCAAGAGCTCGACTTCTTCGCGACCCCGCTCGCGCTCGACATCTCGATCTCGGGGTTCGCGGGCACGGGCTACAACTTTGGCGAGGTCGTCGGTTCGTCGTTGTGGTCGGGCAACACGCGCGGCGGCGCGATGCACATCCCGGCTGCATTCGTCGCGAGCCGCACGAGCACCAGCGCAGATCCGACGACCGGTGGCCGGCGCGGTGGCGGCAGCATGCTGTTCATCCACATCGATCCGACCGCGAATAACTCCGATGGCAGCGTCGCGGATCTGACGCTGTCGTATCGCGAGCCGAGCTCGGGCACCATCAAGACGCAGAACGTCCACCTGACCTACGCGCTCGATCCGAACCAGACTCCCGACGAGGTCTACCTCTCGACACCCGAGATGGCCCCGCGGTTCGCGATGTACAACATGTACCTCGGCTTTCGCGCCGCGGTCACCGAGACGAACTACAACTGCGCGGTCGTCTCGCTGCGCGCGTTGAAGGCGGCGGCAACCGCCTGGAACGCGACGCGCGAGAATCCCGACATCGTCGCGGACCTAAAGCTCGTCGACAAGTACATCGTGAACCTCGGCGCGAATGGTGCGTCGCTCGCAGACGGCCTCGACGCGACATCGTGTCGCAACACCGGCTACGGCGGCGGCGGCGCCGATGGTGGGCGGGGCGGGTACGACAGCGGCTACCCCGGGTGCGGCTGCGCGGCCTCGCGTGGCACCGCAGGCGGCTTCGTGCTCGTGCTCATGATCGGCGGCGTGCTGCGTAGAGCTCGCCGAAAGAGCCGCTAGCGATCGCCGCGCGGATGTCCGCCATCATCCGTACGTAGTAGTGCAAGTTGTGATTCGCCAGGAGCTGCCAACCGAGCGGTTCCTGGCATTTTACCAGGTGATGCAGGTACGCGCGGCCGTGCCGCGTGCACGCCTCGCAACCGCAGGCTTGATCGAGCGGGTCCTCGGCGAGCCTGAACGAGCCCTTCCGCAGATCGAGCTCGCCCGCCGAGGTGAACACGCGACCGTGCTGGGCCCACGCGGTCGGCATGATGCAATCGAACATGTCGACGCCGCGGTGCACCGCCTCGAGGATGTCGTCCGGCGTGCCGACGCCCATCAAGTAGCGCGGCCGATCCTCGGGTAGGAGCGCCGCGACGAGCTCGGTGATGGCCTCGCGCTCCTCGCGCTCTTCGCCGACGGCGAGCCCACCGATCGCGTAGCCATCGAAACCCTCGATCGACGTGAGCTCGAGCGCGCTCTCGCGCCGCAACGCCGGGAACCGCGCGCCCTGGACGATCGCGAACAACTTCTGGTTCGAAGCGCCACGCGCGGCCATGGAACGCCGCGCCCAGCGATGCGTGCGCTCCATCGCATCGCGCGCCTCGGCCTCCGAGCACGTCGCATCGATGCAGTGATCCATCACCATCATCACATCCGAGCCGATCGCGCGCTGCATCTCGATCGAGCGCTCGGGCGACAGCACGGTGCGCGGCCCATCTTGAACGCCCTGGAACACGGCGCCCGCGTCGTCGATCGTGCGCGAGTGCGAGAGCGAGAACACCTGGAAGCCGCCCGAGTCGGTCAAGATCGCACCCTCCCAGCCCATGAAACGATGCAGCCCCCCGAGCTGCTCGAACACCTCGATGCCGGGGCGCAGCAGCAAGTGGTACGTGTTCGCGAGCAGCATCGGCGCGCCCAGCTGTTGCAGCTGTGGCAGGGTCTGCGTGCGCACGGTCCCGCGGGTGCCGACGGGCATGAACACGGGTGTCTCGATCACGCCGTGCAGCGTGGTCAGGCGGCCGCGGCGCGCGCGCTCAGAACGTGCGAGGACTTCGAACAACGACGTAGGAATATTCGTTACCGGCTGCGGGTACCAGCCGTGTGAAACGAATCTTCTTGGTAGGTCTCTTCGGGTGCGCTCACGCAGCCGCTCCGGCGGTCGGGCGGGTCGCTCCGACCAGGACGCTGGGCCCCGCGCTCGCGTCGCTCGGGTTCTATCTGGGCGATTGGTCGTGCTCTGTCACCGACGAGAACGGCAAGGTCGCCAAGGACTATCCGATCCTCGAGATCAAGGTCGCGCCGGTCTACGCGAACTGGTTCTCGATCGAAGTCTGGGACCACGACACGCAGATCACCTCCGAGATGAAGGGGGTCGACGAAAAGGGGCTGTTCCACCACATCTGGACGAGCGGCGATGGCGCCTACGGCAGCCTCTCGTCGAAGGGCTGGGAGGGCGCGCGCCTGGTGTTCGAGGAAGATCATCCCGATGCCAGCTCGAAGACGCGGATGACGTTCACGAAGCTCGACGCCACCCACTACACGCACCTCTCGGAGGTCGACACCGGCACGGGCTGGAAGACCGAGTTCCAAAAGACCTGTCATAAGGTCTGAGCTACATTACGAGCATGTTCGATCCGGCGGTGTTTGCCGCGCGACGTGCCGCTTACATGGACGCGATCGGAGTAGGCGCGATCGCTATCGCTCGCTCGCAACCCGAACGCTTGCGCAACGGCGACGCGTATCATCCGTTCCGGCAGAACAGCGACGTCCTCTACTTGACCGGCTTTGCCGAGCCCGGATGCACGCTCCTGCTGCGACCGGCCGCGGAGCACGACAAGGTCGTGATGTTCGTCCGCCCTCGCGACCCCGAGCTCGAGACGTGGGATGGCAGGCGCGCGGGCCTCGAGGGAGCCAAAGATCGCTACGGCGCCGATGTCGCCTATGACATCAGCGAGCTCGACACCAAGCTCGCCGAGCTGACCGCGAATGTCGACGAGTGGTACGTCGGCCTCGGCATCGACGACGAGCTCGACGCGCTCGTCGCGCGCACGATCGCGCGGTTGCGCCGCACCGAGAAGAAAGGTCAGCGCCCGCCGCGCGCGGTCGTCGATCCGCGCGAAGCCCTGCACGAGCTTCGCTTGATCAAGCGGCCCGAAGAGCTCGCGGCGTTGCGCAAGGCGAGCGCGATCGCTGGTGATGCGCACATCGCCGCGATCCGGCACGGGCGGCCGGGCGTGTTCGAGTACGAGCTCGAAGCGATCATCAACTACCAGTTCCGCCGGCGCGGTGGCTCCGGCCCCGGCTACGCGACGATCGTCGGTGCGGGCGAGAACGCGATGATCCTGCACTACATCGAGAACCGCTGCGCGATCGCCGATGGTGACCTCGTGCTCGTCGATGCAGGCTGCGAATACGAGCACTACACCGCCGACATCACGCGCACCTGGCCGGCGAATGGCACGTTCTCGCCGGCGCAAAAACAGGTCTACGAGATCGTTCTGAGCACGCAGGTCGCCGCGATCGACATGGCCCGGATCGGCACCACGATCGACGACATCCATCAGTTCTGCGTCAGGGCGCTCACCGGAGGCATGATCGCGCTGGGCTTACTCGCGGGCCCGATCGACGAGCGCATCAAAGATCTCAGCTACCGCAGGTTCTACATGCACGGCACGTCGCACTGGCTCGGGCTCGATGTCCACGATGCGGGCGCGTACACCCGCGATGGCAAGCCTCGCCCGCTCGAGGCCGGCATGGTGATCACGATCGAGCCCGGGCTCTACATCGCGCAGATCGCCGAGGGGGTTCCGGACGAGCTCCGAGGCATCGGCGTGCGAATCGAGGACGACATCGTGATCACGAACGGTAGTCCCGAGGTCCTGACCGCGGGCTGTCCGAAATCGGTCCGCGAGCTCGAAGCGCTCGCGAAGAGCTAAGGCAGTTTGATCGTCGGTGCCTCGGGATGAGCGCGGTACAGGAGCACGATGTTGCCGATGACCTGCGCGACGTCGCTGTGGCTCGCAGCCGCGATCTTCTCCGCTGCTTCGTGGCGATCGAGGTCCGCGCTGTCTCCGACCTTCACCTTGATGAGCTCGTGATCGGCGAGCGCCTGATCGACGGCCTTGATCAAGCCTTCGTCGACGCCACCCTTACCGACATGGACGAGTGGGCTGAGGGCGTGACCGAGTCCGCGAAGGTGGTGTCGCTGCTTGCCCGTCAACATGAACCGGCCTTGTAACACGAGCCAGATCGCGGCCTGAAACCCGATCGACAGCGAACGTTTCGGCGCCGTCACATTGGCGCCACGCGGTTCGGTAAGAGTCACTCTATGTCAAAGCGAACTCGCCTGGTTACGTTGCTCGCGCTCGCGGGTGTTGCAACGCCCGCCTACGCGCAGCAGACCCCGGAACCCGCGCCGGCGCCGGCGCCGGCGCCGGCGCCCCCGCCGACGCCCCCGCCGACGCCGCCGATGACCGGCGAGACCGGGTCGGCGACTCCGGCGACGGCCATGCCTCAGGAGCAGGTCGCGCCCTCCACCACGCCGACGCCGGTGACCGACCCCGTCGCGCCGCCGAAGGTCGACGAAAAGAAGAAGGATCCGCCGCCGCCGGTCCATTCGAAGTGGGACGCGACGCTCTACGGCTTCGTCGAGCTCGACGCGATCGAAGACTCGACCCAGGGGTTCAACGACCTCGCTGGCAACGCGGTGATCGCGCGGCCGAACACGTACGCGGGAGATCACCCGCAAGCAACGTTCAGTGGTCGCAACTCGCGCATCGGCTTCAAGGTCGCGGCGCCCGAGGCCAACGGCATCAAGGCGAGCGCTCAGCTCGAGATGGACTTCCTCGGTAACCAGCCCGCGGGTATCTCGGAAGCCGCGTTCTGGCAAAACCCGACCATGCGGTTCCGCCACCTAAACGTGAAGCTCGAGACCAAGTATCTCGACATCCTCGCGGGTCAGTACTGGGGCCTGTTCGGTTGGCAATCGATGGCGCACCCGAACACGGTGGCGATCCAAGGCATTCCGGGTCAGGTCTACTCGCGCGTCCCGCAGGTGCGCGTCGGTAAGGTGATCAAGGGCGGCACGGTCGATGTCGACCTCGAAGTCGCCGCGACCCGTCCAGTCGAGCGCGCCTCGGGTACGCCCGACGGTTCAGCCGGCATCAAGGTTTCGCTCCCCGACTACAAGGGCTGGCACACCGCCGGTAGCACGGGCAGCGCGCTCGATGCCGCCGCGATCGGCGTGTCCGTGATGGGTCGTCGCTTCACGCCTCCCGCCTTCGCAGCGGCGCCGAAGAAGCAGACCACGGCGAACGGCTACGGCCTCTCGGTCGACGCGTTCATCCCCGTGATTCCGGCGACCAAAGAGCACCACGATGGTGCGCTCTCGCTGCTCGGTAGCTTCGTGTACAGCGCGGGCCTCGCGGACCAGTACACCGGCCTCAACGGTGGCGTCGTGAACGCCGCCCTGCCGAACCCGGACGCCACGACGCCGGCGCCGGCCTACACCACCGTGCTCGACGGCGGGCTCGCTCTGTACCAGGCGGATGGCTCGCTCCACCCGATCCAGTGGACGTCGTACGTCGTTGGTGCCCAGTACTACATCAACAACATGTTCTGGCTATCGGCGAACTACACGCACATGGACTCGGGCAACGCGCACTTGTTCACCAACAACGCGCCGACCAAGGTGTTCGACCAGTCGAACTTCGCGGACGGTAACGTGTTCGTGGATCTCACCCCCGCCGTGCGCCTGGGCTTCGAATTTTCGTGGATCAACCAGACCTACGTCGACAAGACTGACGCGACGGACTACCGCGAGCAGCTCTCGGCCTTCTTCATCTTTTGATGAGCGGGCTTTAAACGGGTTCTGAGCGTGTAGATGACCCGCTCCCTCCGCGTCACCGTCCCGTCACCAGGGACGTGCTAAGGCTGATGGATGAGCGGATTGGTCCTGGTCATCGAGGACGAAGTCGACCTCGCAACGACTCTCGAATACAACTTGCGGGCGGAGGGGTTTCAGGTTCGGCTCGCCCACACCGGGCGTTCGGGCCTCGCCGCCGCGACGAGTGATCCGACACCGGATGTCATCGTGTTGGATCTCATGCTGCCCGATCTCGCAGGCACCGAAATTTGCCGCCGCTTGCGCGAACAGGATCGCACGCGCGAGACGCCGGTGATCATGTGCACCGCGAAGGGCGAAGAGATCGACCGTGTCGTCGGCTTCGAGGTCGGAGCCGATGACTACGTCGTGAAGCCGTTCAGCGTGCGCGAGCTGATCCTCCGGATCCGCGCGCTGATGCGCCGCGTGCAACGCACCGAAGGCGAGCCGTCGCTGGTCCGGTTTGGTCGGCTGAAGATCGATCGCGATGCGCATCGCGCGTGGGTCGACGAAGGCGAGATCGGGTTGACCGCTCTCGAGTTCCGCCTCCTCCACGCGTTCCTGTCGCGACGCGGCCGCGTCCAGACTCGGGATGCGCTGCTCTCGGATGTCTGGGGCATCGATGCCGATGTCACCACCCGCACCGTCGATACGCACGTCAAGCGCCTGCGCGAGAAGCTCGGCGATGCCGGCGCGTACATCGAGACGCTGCGCGGTGTCGGCTATCGCTTCAAGGGCGAGCCAGAGGAAGCCGAAGCCTAGTGGAGACGGTCGCGCTCGCTCTTGGGCTCGTCGCCCTCACGGCGATCGTGACGATCGCGATCGGGCGCCGCCCGCTGCGTCGGCTCGCGCTCGAGACGCAACGGATCGTGCGTGATCCTAGCCGCCGGATCTCGATGATCTCGATGATCTCGGGCGATGCAGAGCTCAAGGAGCTGGGTCACTGGATCAACGCGCTCGCCGAGGATTCCGAGCGCAGCCGCGATGCGCTCCATCACGAGCGCACGCTGCTCGCGTCGGTGGCGGACGGGCTCACCCAGGGGGTCATTGCGATCGATGGCGAGCGCAAGATCGAGATGCTCAACGATGCGGCGCGCCGCATGCTCGGCGTGCAGAGCTCGCTCGTCGGCGAACCGCTGCTCGAGTTCGTGCGCGTACCCGAGCTCCGCGACTTGATCGATAACACCAATGACGCCTCCGCCGAGGTCCAGCTCCCGAATGGAGCGCGCGCGCTGATCCGCGCCGCCCGGACCTGGGGGCGCGCCGGGCGCGTGCTGCTCCTCGAAGACGTCACTGCGGTCCGCAAGCTCGAGACCGTGCGCCGCGATTTCGTCGCGAACGTCTCGCACGAGCTGCGCACGCCGGTTGCCGTGATTCGCGCGAATGCCGAGACCCTCCTCGCCGGTGCGAAGAACGATCCGGTGATGTCGACGAAGTTGATCGACGGCCTGCATCGCAACGCCGAGCGGCTCGCGCGCATCCTCGCTGACCTTTTGGATCTCTCGCGGCTCGATGCCGGGCAGTACCGGATGGAGCTCGGCCCGGTACCGGTGCTCTCTGTGACCGAGCAATCCCTCACCGCCGTCGAGACCCAGGCGCAGCAACGCAAGATCTCGGTCCACGTCGACATGCCCGAGCGCCTGACCGTCAAGGCCGACGCCAAGGCGCTCGATCAAATCCTCGTCAACCTGATCGACAACGGCGTGAAATACACCCAGGTTGCAGGCAACGTGTGGGTCGAAGCAAAGGAGCTCGGTGATGCCATCAGGATCGAGGTCCGCGACGACGGCCCCGGCATCTCGGACAAGCACCGCGCTCGCGTGTTCGAGCGCTTTTATCGTGCAGACCCGAGCCGCTCGCGCGAAGCTGGCGGCACCGGCCTCGGCTTGTCGATCGTGAAACATCTCGTCGAGAGCATGGGTGGAGAGGTTGGCGTCGAGCCAAACACCCCGCGCGGCAGTATCTTCTGGCTCCAGCTCCCCAGCGTTCCCACCCCAACCGAGGCTCTCGCATCATGATCGGCACCCACACCAGCAAAGACTTCGACGCCGAGCTGCGCACCCTGCGCGAGCGGCTGTGTGCGATGGGAGGTCGCTGCGAGCAGCAGATAACGCTCGCGATGAGCTCGCTCTCCGAGCGCGACGACCAGATGGCGCGCAAGGTCATCGAGAACGACATGGCGATCGATCGGGACGAAAACGAGATCGACGAGCTCGCGCTCCAGATCCTCGCGACGCGCCAACCCGTCGCGTCGGATCTCCGCTTCATCTGCATGGCGCTCAAGTTCGTGACCGACCTCGAGCGGATCGGTGATCTCGCCGCCGGCATCGCGAAGCGCGCGCTCGAGGTCAACCACCTCGACAAGCTCGGGCACAGCCCCGACCTCGGTCGGCTTGCGAGCCTCGTGCACAAGAACTTGAAGGCCGCACTCGACAGCTTCGTCGCGCGCGATGCAGATCGTGCGACCGCCGTGATCGAAGCTGATCGCGAGATCGACGCGCTCAATGCGAGCCAGTTCGCGGAGTTGCTCGCGCACGTCGCGACCGACCCCGCCACGGTCACTCGCGTGCTGCCGTTGACCTCGGTCTGCCGCTACCTCGAACGGATCGGAGATCACGTCAAGAACCTCGCGGAAGAGGTCGTCTACATGGTCAAGGCGCAAGATGTGCGTCACCGCCCGGCGCCCGTCAAAGGAAACTAGCTGAAGCAGCCGGGATCGCTAGGCTTTTAGCGTCACCGTCACGTCACATAGCCGCCCCTGGCCTGCCGTATCGGCGTTCTATGGTGCGACCATGAATACCCGGATCGCGTTCCTTGCAACACCCCTCCTGTTCGGGGCACTCCTCACCTCCTGCAGCAAAAAGGACGATGCCGGCACCGGCAGCGCCAAGATGCCGGCGGGAAGCGATAACGGTTACAAGGACGTCAAGCCGACGGAGGCGGGCCCGGTCTCGCTCAGCGCGAGTGGTTCGACGTTCCAGAAGGCCTTCCAGGAAGTCGCCATGGATTCGTTCATGAAGGCGCACCCGGACGTCAAGCTGACCTACGGTGGCGGCGGTTCGGGCAAGGGTCGCCAGGACCTCTCCGACATGGTCGTCGACTTTGCGGGCTCGGACTCGGCGTTCAAGGATGCTGACAAGGCGAAGATCAAGGGCGGCGACGTCCTCTACTTCCCCGTGCTCTTGGGCCCCATCTCGGTCTCGTACAACGTCTCCGGCGCCGACAAGCTGAATCTGTCGCCGGGCGTGCTCGCCAAGATCATGCAGGGCGACATCAAGAAGTGGAACGACCCGGCGATCGTTGCCGACAACAAGGACGCGAAGCTACCGTCGGAGGACATCACGGTCGTGCATCGTGCGGATGGTTCGGGAACGACAGACAACTTCACCAAGTATCTCGACGCTGCCTCGGGCGGCGCGTGGAAGCTCAAGAGTGGCTCGACGGTCGATTGGCCGACCGCGGGTAAGGTTCAAGCCGGCCAGGGCAACGGCGGCGTCGCGCAGATCGTCAAGTCAACGAGCGGCGCGATCGGTTACGTCGATCTCTCGGACGCCAAGGCAGCGAACCTCAAATACGCGAGCATCAAGAACAAGGCTGGACAGTTCATCGAGCCGACCGCCGCGAGCGCGTCGGCTGCCGGCGATAGCATCGACGTCAAGGACGACCTGACGTTCTCGGCGCTCGACTCGAAGGGCGATGCCGCGTACCCGATCACCTACCAGAGCTGGGTCATCGTCTACGCGAAGCAAGCGAACCCGGCCAAGGGCGCGGCGCTCAAGCAGTACTTGACCTACCTCCTCGGTGACGGCCAAAAGGAGCTCGCAGCGCTCGACTTCGCGCCGCTGCCGAAGAGCCTCCAGGACAAGGCGACGGCGCAGCTCGCGAAGATCCAGTAAATGGCGACCCAGCCCGACCTCCGCGGCAAAGGCCAGCCCGCCGACAAGACGTTCGGCGGGCTCGCGATCGGCGCAGCCGCGCTCGTGCTGTTGATCCTCGCGCTCATCGCGATCACCATGACCAGCCGGGCACTCCCCGTGCTCCGGCACATGGGGTTGGGTTTCTTCACGTCTTCCACGTGGTCGGAGCACGACAACAACTTCGGTGCGCTCCCCTTCATTTGGGGCACGGTCTACACCGCGTTCATCGCGATCGTTCTCGCCGTCCCGGTCAGCCTCGGCGTCGCGCTGTTCATCACGCAGGTCGCGCCGCCGAAGCTCAAGCGCCCGCTCGTCTACTTGATCGATCTGCTCGCGGTCGTTCCGTCGGTGGTGTTCGGCTTGTGGGGCGTGCTGATGCTCGCCCCGCACCTCAATCGCTCGTTCCTTACCGCCGGCATCATCCTCGCGATCATGATCGTCCCGATCATCACGTCGCTCGCGCGCGAGGTCATCGAGACCACCGCGCAGGCCGACAAGGAAGCCGCTTATGCGCTCGGAGCGACGCGCTGGGAGATGATCGGCGCGGCGGTGCTGCCGCACTCGAAGGCAGGCATCGTCGGCGCCGTGATGCTCGGCCTCGGCCGCGCGATGGGCGAGACCATCGCGGCCGCGCTCGTGATCGGGAGCTCGGCACAGATCGCGCTCTCGCCGTTCAAGAGCGGCGATTCGATGCCCGCGGTGATCGCGAACCAATGGGGCGAAGCGAGCGAGCTCCAGAAGTCGGCGCTGATCGCGCTGGCGCTCACGCTGTTCGTGATGACCATCATCGTCAACCTGATCGCGAGCCGGATCGTCCAGCGCTCGCTCAAGAAGACACGAGGCGCCTGATGACGCTCGGCACCGATCTCGCGCACTCGCTCGAGCTGCGACAGAAGCCTTCGTGGCGCCGCGCCAAGAACACGCTGATGTCCGTGCTGCTCGGCAGCGCGGTCGTGGTCGTCGCGATTCCGCTGGTCCTCATCATGTACTCGGTGTTCGCCAAGGGCGGCGCCATTCTGTTCAAGAGCTTCCCCGCGTTCCTGACACACGACATCCCGCCGACCCGCGCGGCTGGCCCGGGCATGGGTCCCGCGATCGTCGGCACGCTGTTGATCACCGGCATGGCGACTCTGATCGCGGTGCCGCTCGGCGTGCTCGGCGCGATCTATCTCAACGAGTACGGCGTCAAGAGCAAGTTCGCGCAGGCGGTCCGGTTCCTCGCGCTCGTCATGACGGGCGTGCCCTCGGTCGTGATGGGTCTGTTCGTATACGTCGTGTGGACGCTGCATCATTCGATCACGCCGCCGCACGAGCTCACCGGGTTCCAGGGTTTCGGCGGCTCGCTCGCGCTCGCGTGCTTGATGCTGCCGATCGTCATCAATGCGACCGAACAGATGTTGAAGCTCGTGCCGGATGGCTTGCGCGAGGCTTCGTACGCGCTCGGCGCCACCAAGACCCGGACCGTGCTCACGGTCGTGCTGCCGGCCGCGGGCTCGGGCATCGTCTCGGGTGCGCTGCTCGCGGTCGCCCGCGCGGCCGGCGAGACCGCGCCGTTGTTGTTCACGATCGGCGCGACCCGCGTGATCAATACCAGCTTGTTTCACGGCGACAGCACGGCTCTGTCGGCACGGATCTTCGAGAATGCGAAGGAAGCGGTCGCGAATGCCCAGGAACGTGGCTGGGGCGCGGCCCTCGCTCTGGTCCTGCTCACCTTCACCCTCACCGTGATCGCGCGCGTCACCACCGCGTTCGCGACTCGGATAAAGTAGGAAGTATGGTCGTCGACTCCGCCTCCAAGCCCGCGCAGGACCTTTCGCCGAAAAGCTCGGTTCGGACCGCCGCGCCCTCGGTGCCCGAGATGCGACCGAGTATGGTTGCGGCCCTGATGGCCGCGCCCACCGTGTTCGAGGTCGAGAACCTCGACGTGTTCTACGGCGCGTACAAGGCGGTCCGCGGCGTCAACATGACGATCCGCAAGAACCAGATCACCGCGTTCATCGGACCATCGGGCTGCGGCAAGACCACCGTGCTGCGCTGCTTGAACCGGATGAACGACCTCATTCCGGGAGCGCGGATCGAGGGCGATGTCCGCTACCACGGCGTCGATCTCTACGCGCCGGATGTCTCGGCGACCGAGGTGCGCCGCCGCATCGGCATGGTGTTTCAGAAGCCGAACCCGTTCCCGAAGAGCATCTACGACAACGTCGCGTACGGCCCCAAGATCAACGGCATCCGCGATCGCGCGAAGCTCGACGAGATTGTCGAGAGGTCGCTGCGCGGTGCGGCGCTGTGGGACGAGGTCAAGGATCGTCTCAAGAGCTCGGCGCTCGGCCTGTCGGGTGGTCAGCAGCAGCGGCTCTGCATCGCGCGCACGATCGCGGTCGAGCCCGAGGTCGTCTTGATGGACGAGCCGTGCAGCGCGCTCGATCCGATCGCGACGGCGCGCGTCGAGGAGCTCATGCGCGAGCTCAAGCAGAAGTACACGATCGTGATCGTCACGCACAACATGCAGCAAGCGGCGCGCACGAGCGACTGCACCGCGTTCTATACCGCGGAGCTCGACAAGGCAGGCCAGCGCTTCGGCCAGCTCGTCGAGTTCGATGTCACGGCCAAGATCTTCTCGAACCCGAGAGACACGCGGACCGAGAACTACATCACCGGCCGCTTCGGCTGAGCTGTGTTACAAGCAGCGGATGCGCGCTGCACTTCTGGTCGTGGTTCTCGCAGTTGGGTGTCACAAAGATGCGGCCGTGCCCGCGCCCTCGGGACCTGCATCGACAGCTGATCAAGATGCGCTGTGGAGGCTCGCACCGCAGGGTGCACTCGGCGGCATGGTGATCTCGCCGCACGGGCTCCAGATGGTCGAGCATGCGTGGGGGGAGATCGACACGATGGTCCACGCCTCGCCGGACCTCGCCGATTTCGCGACGAAGATGGACGAGCAGCTCCGGAAGGCGACCGGCCAGACCAAGCCGTCGTTCGCGGCGCTCGGGCTCTCGACCACGAAGGGTGGCGCGGTGTTCATCACCGCCGACAAGAAGCCGGTCACGATCATTCCGGTCGGCGATCGCGACCTGTTCCTCAAGGTCGTGCACGGCACCAAGGGTGACAAGACCGACAAGCTCGACAAAGACACCACCTGCCAGGTGATGAGCGGCAACTACGTCTGCGTCGAGGACGTCGCGATGTTCGATCAGCTCGGCAAGGGCCAGCTCTCGATCGCGGCGGCCGGCGCTCGTGGCGATATCGAGTTTGTCGGTAGCATTCCGCTCGGCAGGCAGGTGGAATCACGTCGCAGATACGCGCCGATCAGCTTCGCTGGTGCGCTCCAGCTCGCACGCGGCGCGATCACCGTGCGCGGCGAGGTCACCGGCATTCCGAAGCAAGCGCTCGCCGCGATGGGCGAGGCGAGCAAGCCTCGCCTCGACGGTGACAAGACCACCGGCTTTGGCCTCGCGCACCTGAAGTCGGTGTTCGCCGCGCTGCCGATGCCCGACCAGGCGCAGCAGATGTTCGCGACGCTCGGAGATCCGCTTACCTTCGTGACCTACTCGAACAAGCTCGACGCACAGCTCCCGCTCCTCGATAGCGGGCCGGCCTCGATGATCGTGAATGCGTGTGGGGACGGGCCGCTCGGCAAGCTCGGCGCGAAGGCCGCGAATGGCGTGTGCTCGTTCCCGATCCCGAACGTTGCCTCGATGATGGTGGCGCTCTCGATCGACGGCAAGACGCTCCATGCGGGGATGACCATGCCGGGCAACGCCAATAGCGTCGAGCTCACCGGGTTCGGCAAGGAGCTCGCCGAGGGCAGCTGGCAAGACGCGTTCTGGAGCCACGGCTCCCTGCTCGCGAGCGATCAGAACCTGGCGGCTCAGCTGGCGGCGATGCCGACGCAAATGCCACTCGATCTCTCGGTCATCAACTCGGCGATCCGCGCCATGACCATGCTCAACGAGTTCGGGATCGCGGCGAAGGTCGATGGCGATGCGCTGCGCTTCGTCGTCGGTGTGCGCACCGCGTGGTCGAACCCCGACGATATCGTCGCCAAGCTCCTCGCGATCGCTCCGGCCGACGTGCTCGCAGGCAAAGGCCCTGCCCTCGCGGGCCCGATCGCGACCAAGGGCTCGCCGCTCGAGAACGATCTCAAGGCCGGCTACACCGGCATGATGGTGCCGATGGGTGGGATCGGCGCGATGGCCGCCGTCGCGATTCCGGCGTTCGCGGAGTACATGAAGCGGAGCAAGGTCAGCGAGGCGTCGCTGCAGCTCGACAAGATCGGCAAGAACCTCAAGCGCGTCTACGCCGAGGAAGCCGCGTTTCCGATCGGCGCGGCTCCGTTGCTACCCGCGGGCACCTGCTGCGGCCAGCCGGCCAACAAGTGTGCGGCGGCATCGGCCGCATTCGCCGCGGATCCGGTCTGGACCAAGCTCGACTTCTCACTCGACGAGCCTTCGATCTATCAGTTCCAGTATCAGTCGCTCGATGGCAAGACCGCGAAGGTGCTCGCGACCGGCGATTCCGACTGCGACGGCACCATGGCGACGTACACGCTCGATGCGACGGTCGATCACGGCCGCGTGAACGTGACCATCACGCCGCCGGCGCCTGGCGTTTACTGAGACTGACGACCCTCGGCAAAGAACGCGAGCGTTCTGCAGAGGCCAGCCCGAGGTCGTGGCTGCGACCGCGATGAACAACGATCGGTACGAGCTCGTGAGCCTGATCGACCTGGCGATGAAGCTGCGTAGCAAGCCCGCCAGCGTCGCGCAGTGATCGGCACGGTGCAGTGCAGTACACTGCGCGGTAGTGGATCAGAGCAGCCTCGCCGGAGCGCCGCCGCCCGAGCGCATGGGACGGGCGCTCGCATCGCCACTCGGCGTCTTGATCCTCGTGCCGCTGCTCGTGGTCGCCTCGGGTGTCACGATCCTCCTGCTCGGGCGCAGCGCGACCCGCGAGGCGAGCGACTCGATGGCCCGCCGCCAGCTCGCGGCGCAGGCGACCGATGTCGAGCACGACGTCGCGTTCGCGCTCGATCAGGCCGAGCCGATGTTCGCGAGCCTGCGCGCGCTCGCCGATCCGACACTGCCGATCGATCGCGTCGCAAACCAGCTGCAAAATCTCGTCGTCGGCCGCCCGGGAGTCGCGAACGTCAGCATCGGGTTTCCAAATGGCACGCTGCGCGGCACGTTCCTCGATGTCGCGACCGGCGAGCTCCGCGTGCAGGAGAGCCTCGTCGCGACCGGGACCTTGCGCACGAACTACAGCTTCGCGGCGGGCTTCCACATCGTGGGGAGCGAGACCACCGACTACGATCCGCGCAAGCGCCCGCACTGGGACCTCGCCACGCGGGCCAAGCAGCGCGTGTGGATGCCGCCACGCGTGTTCTTCACCTCGCACAAGACGGGCTTGACGGTCGCCGAGCCGATCTACGCCAGCGATGGCGCGCTCGTCGCCGTGACCACCGTCGATTTCGATGTCACCGAGTTGTCCGCATTCGTCGTGCGCGCTCCGTTCGAAGGCGCGCGCACGATCGTCTTTGCCGCCGACGGCACGATCCTCGCGTACCCCGCCGCGCAGGTGCCCGAGGCCGTGACGAAGGCGAACCGCCTGCTGCGCCACGAGGACTTCGCGGATCCCGCGCTCGAAGCACTGTTCGCGACGATCAAGGATCAGCCGATCGGCGAGCTGCGCTACTTCAAGCTCCACGCACCGGATGGCGACTACCTCGCCTCGGTCGCGCCTGTCGGTGGCAAGCGCGCGGGCATCACCACGCCCCTCGATTGGCACCTGGCGACGCTCGTGCCCGAGCGCGTGTTGCTCGGCCCCACGCATCGGCTCGAACGCCAGAGCGTGATCGCCTCCGGCGGTGCCCTCGCGATCGCGATCGGCGTCGCCTTGTTGTTCGCCTGGAACCTCGTGCGCATGCGCCGCGCCGTCACCACCGCGCGTGCCGAAGCGCGCACCGCCGAAGCACGCGCGAAGGAGCTCGGTAGCTACCGGCTCGTCGATCGGCTCGGGATCGGCGGCATGGGCGAAGTCTGGCGCGCCGAACATCGCCTGCTCGCGCGCGAGGCCGCGGTCAAGCTCGTGCGCGCCGATGCGCTCGCCGATCCGCGCTATGCACCGCGCATCCGCGAGCGCTTCCGCCGTGAAGCCCAGACCCTCGCCTCGATGCGCTCGCGCCACACCATCGCGCTCTACGATTATGGCGTCACCGAGGACGGCACCTTCTTCTACGTGATGGAGCTGCTCGATGGCGTCGACCTCGACAACCTCGTCCGCCACTTCGGCACCCAGCCCGCCGCTCGCGTGATCCAGCTGCTCGCGCAGGCCGCGCAATCACTCGCCGAAGCGCACGAGGCAGGCCTCCTCCATCGCGATATCAAGCCCGCGAACATCTTCCTGTGCCGCGCCGCCGACGAGGTCGATGTCATCAAGGTGCTCGACTTCGGCATCGTCCACACGCTGAACGAGCCGCTCACCGACGCGACCGAGCTCGTGCAGCTCCCCGCGCCGAACGAGGTCGTCACGCCGTCGGGCCGGCTCACGGTCGCGGGCAGCCTGCTCGGCACGCCCGGCTACATCGCGCCCGAGCAAGCGATCGGCACCACGGTCGATGCGCGTGCCGACCTCTACGCCCTCGGCTGCGTCGCGTGGTGGCTGCTCGTCGGCGACGAGGTCTATCCACGCACCGATGAAGACGAAGCGATTCGCGCGCATGCCGAGAAGCCCGTGCCGCCGCTTCGCTCGCGCGTCCGCGGCTGGCTGCCGGAGTCCCTCGAGCAGCTCGTCCTCTCGCTACTCGCGAAAGATCCGCGCGATCGACCTGCCGATGCACGCGTCTTGATCGAGGCGCTGCGCGCGATCGAGATTCCCGCCGAGCACGCGTGGACCGAGGCGCGCGCACAAGCGTGGTGGCGGACGCACAAGCCGCTCGACAAGAAGACCAAGCCGGGAATGCCAGAGCTCTCCAAGACGATCGTGCCGCAGCTCGACCTCACCGACGAGAAAAAGACCCGCGACGGCAAGCTGGTCCGCTAGCAGAATTACTCAGTGCTTCACGAGAGTGTCGGTTGTTTTGACGATGCTAAAAAGACTGCCAGGCCCCGTGAACTCTCCGTTCGATGTGCGGATCAGAATTCGACCCACAGAACCGCCGCCACCGGCGCCGTTGGCAGTGCTGTGGCCGCGGTCTGCGACCGTCGTCGCGGTACCACCGGCTCCGCCTGTTGCGCCGTTACACGCGCCACCCGCTGCGGCGACGCCGTCGTTGGTTGCTGGCGCGCCGAAAGCCCCATCCGTACAGCTTCCATTGGCGCCGCCACCGCCTCCATTTGCTGCGATTCCACCTGCGATCTCGATCGTGGGTGCCTCGATGATGATCGTGCCGCCCGCACCGCCTCCAGCTCCAACCCCTTCACTACCCTGACCACCGAATGCGAGGAGTGCAGTTCCAGCAATGTGAACGTCGGAGAGAGAATCGAGTTGCAGCGCGCCACCGCCGCCCGCTGTGGTGGGCGCACCCGCGCACCCGCCAAACACTGGCGTAAAATTCTGCTGAGCAAGACCTCCGGCTGAAGGGTAAGGAACCGAGACCCCTCCATTGTAGCCGTCGCCACCGGCGGTCGCGTTACCACCACCGCCACCTCCGGTTTTGATGGGGCCACCGGACTGCACGCCAACGCAGTCGCCGGTGCTGACGGCTCCAGGACCTGCGTTGAGGTTCCCCTGCACGCGGTGTTTGGCTGCCTCGTCGATCGTTCCACGGATCGTGATGTCGCCTACCGCAGCAAATCCGAGAACATTCGTCCCAGTTACGGTCGCATCCGTGATGTCGAACGAGCTCGCATAGAACGCGCAGATCGCTGGGGCGTTCAGTTGGCTGACCAAGAGCGAGCCGACGGTCACGAGAACATTCGTGCTGCCATCGCGAATCTTGCACGCTGTCGTGTCGATGTTAACAAGCGCTGGTAACGTCACCGGCGGCTCTTGAGCTGATGCGGTGAGCGGCCCGTCCATGCCGTTCGTCGGCTTGAACGTGAAACAGCGATAAGCGCCAACATCGCAACCCAGCGCGCACGGATCGCTCGTCACAGATTTCCCGTCCGCCTGGCAGGTTGTCAGGACATCTGCCGTGCACGTCACCGCACCTGGTGTGCAGCCACATCGTTCGACGCTGCAGTCGGGCGGCACGATCGTGCACACGTTGTGTACGCCCCCCGATGCGGCGTACGTGCCCTCAGCGTCGCAGAACGGGTAGACGATGTTCGTGCAGTCCGAATCTTTCGTGCACTCGCTGATCGTCTTCGTGCAGCCACCAACCAGCACCAACACTAAACAACACTTCTCGATTGCGCCCATACCGAGGTTATCGATCAGTTCCATTGCCGGTTGCGTAAAACCTGGTGCGAAGTGAAAACGCAAAAGCATCGCCGTTGAGATCGCGCGTCAATCGGCTTCGGACAGGGACTTCGGCCAATCGGGGAATGGCGTGATAGCGCGACGGTGAATCGTCGACGATGAAGCGATCCGATCGCGGAGGCGGTTGACTCGCGGATCCGCG
>Ga0209724_1000291_pt1 | contig 51255 bp, 53 predicted proteins | sample grotaG_FD_184143 | JGI IMG/M metagenome (GOLD analysis project Ga0209724, IMG submission 184143) | Glacier valley bacterial and archeal communities from Borup Fiord, Nunavut, Canada, to study Microbial Dark Matter (Phase II) -... | ecosystem: Environmental > Aquatic > Freshwater > Ice > Glacier ... | reverse complement strand
AATGATATAAGCAGTCAGCTACGCCGTAACGCTCAATACTTGCGTGGGTACGAGTGCTGCGTCAACCATGGTTCGGCAAACTAACAGGATTCAGGGTGGGGAAATGGGTAATGTAGGAAAACTTTACCTGAATCCTTGACATGCGCTTAAATGCTGCTATATTCTTACGGCTGATCAAAAAGAAGCGAGGCTGCTATGCTCAAAATGCCTTTAAGAACTACTTATGACGATGGACTCCCGGATCGACTTGATCCGGCATCCGGCGTTTTTTTGAGAGACCTTTTGGACAATCATTCCAAAGGGTCTTTTTTTTACCCGGATGCGGCGCTTCACAATCGACATATCCTGAACATGGGCAGCCTGAACCACCTACAAATCGAACATGTTTTACAACAAGCCGAAGTTTATCGTGCGCGCCTGAATGCGGGTGAACGTCTGCATATCATGGATGGTCAGCTTCTGGCAACACTTTTTTATGAGCCGAGCACGCGCACACGGCTATCTTTCGAGGCAGCGATGCACCGTCTCGGCGGTCAGGTCATCAGTACCCCGGATGGGTACGGGTCGTCGAGCGCGGTCAAAGGCGAATCGATTGCCGATAGTATCCGTACCGTCTGTGGGTACGCCGACGTGATCGCGCAGCGCCACCCGGCTATCGGATCAGCACAAGCGGCGGCGGACGCTGCCGACGACTATGGCGTGCCGATCCTCAATGCCGGAGATGGCGCGGGTGAACATCCTACTCAGGCGCTGCTGGATTTATTCACGATTCGCGATGAACGCGGCAAACTCGATGGACTGCGCGTGGTGTTAGCGGGTGACCTGAAACATGGGCGAACGGTGCATTCGCTGCTGCGCGCCCTGTGTTTGTGGAACGTACACGTTACGCTGGTATCACCCGTGCCGGAACTTGCGATCCCGCCCGAACTGCTCAGTGAATTGCGCACAGAGTTGCACGGTGAACTGCGCAGTGGTTCGGCAACCTGTGAGTACATTCACGAAACAGACGATCTGTATGCCGCCACTGAAAACGCCGATGTGCTGTATATGACGCGCCTTCAAAAAGAGCGCTTCACCAGTGCGGAACAGCATCAGGCACTTGGCGGACAGTTCGTTGTCGATCAGGCGTTGATGGATGCCCGCCCAAATATGACGCTGATGCACCCTTTACCGCGCGTCGATGAGATCACGCCAGCGGTGGACAAGCATCCGAACGCGGCTTATTTCCGGCAGGCGCGCAATGGTCTTTATGTGCGAATGGCGCTGTTGGCATTGGTCAAAGGTCGGGCGGTTTAGCGCATGACCACTTCTTTTCTTGAAAAACTGCAAAACGCGCAGCAAACCAATCAATCCTGGCTCTGTTTGGGCTTAGACGCAGATTTCGATCCGCCATTCGACATGGCAGGGAAGCATTTATTTGGTTTTTTGTGCGCGATGATCGATGCAACTGCCGACGTGGTGAGCGCTTACAAATTCAACCTCGGCTTTTTCCTGGCACTGGACCCGCCCGACCTGGATATGTTGATCCGGTTGATTCAGCACATCCCGCCTACCATCATCGTGATCCTGGATGCTAAATTCGGTGACATTGGCAGTACCGCCGAAAAATACGCAGAGTTTGCCTTTGATCGGCTGGCGGTGGATGCTGTAACGCTCAGCCCTTACGTTGGCACGGACGCGCTCACGCCATTTTTGCGCGATCCAACGCGCGCAATTTTTGTGCTGTGCCGCACCAGCAACCTCGCCGGTAACGAGTTTCAGCCGTTGGAAATCGCAGGCAAACCGCTTTATCAGCACATTGCCGCAGCCATGACCGCTCTTTCTGCTACTGCACTGAGCCACGGCGAATCCGGCCAGATCGGGTTAGTGGTCGGCGCGACTCAAGGTGACGACATGCACGCGATCCGCTTGATCGCGCCGACGTTGCCCTTCTTAGTCCCTGGCATCGGCGCACAAGGTGGCGATTTGCAAATGGTGATATCCTATGGCATTACAACAGATGGAATCGGTCCGCTGATCAACGTTGGACGTGGAATTTTGCAAGCGGCGCAGCAGGATTTTGTGCAGGAGTATTTTCAGAAAGGCGGGACTCGCTTCGCTGAAAAAGCACGCCAGAACGCCATCCTGTACCGTGATCAAATCAACGCACTGAGGCACTTATGATCCCTGTAAATCCGTCGGCGCACGAGTTATTAGCATTGGCGTTGTACCGCATCGGTGCATTACAATTTGGGGAATTCACGCTCAAATCCGGGATTAGCTCACCCTTTTATATTGATATGCGTTTGCTCGTCTCTGCACCTGAAGTGCTTGAGCAGGCAGCGGACGCGCTGTTTCAGATAACACAAAATCTGGTCTATGATCGGTTGGTCGCGATCCCTTACGCCGCACTGCCGATCGGCGTGGCGCTGTCTTTACGAACGCGCAAGCCGCTTGTGTATGTGCGCAAGGAACGTAAAGACTACGGTACGGCCAAACAAATCGAAGGGAATTACCTGGCTGGCGAACGACTGCTGTTGATCGATGATGTGATCACGCGCGGCGATAGCAAGCTGGAAGCGATTGCGCCGCTGACGGCTGCGGGATTGCGCATCATCGATATTGCAGTCTTGCTGGATCGGGAAAGCGGCGGCGTGACCATGCTCGAAGCGCGTGGTTATCGCGTTCATGCGGTGCTGACTCTCACCGAGATGATCACGATTCTCCATGAAGCCGCTAAAATAGAGGCCGAGCAGTATCAAAGCGTGTTGGATTGGCTTAGAAAGCCGGTGTCTTATGGACTCGGCCAAGCGGGTGAATAGCAAGGTGACTATGAGTTTATCGATTGCACGCGAATACATGATCGATGTGCTGGTTGTCGGGGCGGGCGGGGCAGGGCTGCGCGCTGCCATCGAGATCGCTCAGGAGGGCGTCAGCGTGCTCGTAGTCAGCAAGGAACTGCTTGGTGCGGCGCATACGTGCATGGCCGAAGGCGGTCTGAACGTCGCGCTGACTGAGGTGAATCCTGCGAACCATCCTGAAATACACTTGCAGGACACACTTGCAGGGGGCGCTTACCTCAATCGCGGATCGCTGGCGCACGCGATGGCCTATGAAGCGCCGGATCGCGTTCACGATCTGGAACGTTTCGGCGTAATTTTCGATCGTGACGACCACGGTCATATCGCGCAACGCTTTTCGGGCAAACAGACACATCCGCACACCGTATTTGTGGGCGATTACACCGGACAAGCGATCATGGCGGCGCTGGTCGAACAGGCGCGGCGGCTGCAAATCGGCGTTTGGTCAGAACATTTCGTGAGCACGCTGTTCAAAACAAACGGGATCGCGTCTGGTGCGTTGGTGATCGATCAACATTCCGGCGAACTGACGCTGGTACGGGCGCGCGCCGTGATCCTGTGTACAGGTGGCGGTGGGCGCATGTATTCGGTCACGACGAACGCGGCCAGCAATACGGCAGATGGGTACGCACTGGCACTGCAAATCGGCGCTGAGCTGGTCGATATGGAGATGATCCAGTTTCACCCAACCGGCATGATCCTGCCCAGTGCGATGCGCGGCAAGTTGGTAACCGAGTCGGTACGTGGAGAGGGCGGGCGCTTGTTCAACCGTGATGGCGAACGCTTCATGGAACGTTACAACCCGCAGCGGCTCGAATTGGCCGGGCGCGATGAAGTAGCGCGCGCAATTTTCAGCGAAGTACAGGCCGGACGCGGAACCGATCAGGGCGGCGTATACCTGAGCGTGGCGCATCTGCCCGCCGAATTGATCGAACAGCGCTTACCCACCATGTTGACGCAATTTCTGGCGGCGGGCGTCGACATTCGCAAAGCGCCCATGCAAATTCACCCATCCATGCATCACATGATGGGCGGTATCCGCATTGACGAGTGGGGCGCTTGCAATGTTCCAGGCTTATTCGCGGCGGGCGAAGTGACCGGCGGCGATCATGGCGGCAATCGATTGGGTGGCAACGCGCTTGCTTCCTGTCAGGTGATGGGCAAACGGGCGGCCATCAGCGCGGCCAAATTCGCTGCCGAACGGCTCGACCTGCCAGCGATCGATTTGGCGCAGGTGAAACGGGCATTGGAAATCCTCGATCAGTATTTGCAGAAAGCTGATAGCCCGAATAGTGGCGAATGGCCGGATACAGCACATGGGGTGCTCGGCCAACTGCAAACGACCATGTGGCAAAAAGTTGGGATCATGCGTACTGAGAGCGAACTATTGGCGGCTAAAGAGATGCTTGATTACCTGAATTGGGTATCGCATGATGAATTGTGCGCCGCAAGCAGCGATCCGCGCTTTAACCGTTCGTGGATAGACTGTTTGGAGCTTAGAAATATGGTGATCACGGCGCAGGTTGTCGTGTATGCGGCGCTGCTGCGACAAGATAGCCGGGGCGCACATTTCCGGCGCGATTTTCCGCACGCGATGCCGGATTGGGAACGGCGCAATATCGTCGTTCGCCACGATCAGCAGGGCGATTTAGTCCACGAAATCATCAATCAAAGCGAGCTATGAATCACGCATGACCACGATCTCACTCACTATCCGGCGCGATCTGAATACGCTGCAACCGTTCAGCGTGGCGTTTCGTGAAGGCATGTCGCTATTGGATGCGCTCAAAGCGATCAGTGCTGATGATGCAACCGATTTGGCCTACCGTTGGGAATGCGGCGGGCAGCGCATTTGCGGCGTGTGCACCGTGAAAGTCAACGGAACGCCGATGCTTTCGTGTGCGGTCGCACTTCAGCCGGGTACGGATTATCTAGTCGAGCCATTAGACGGCTTTGCGGTCGCCAAAGATTTGGTGATCGATTTGAGCGTGCGCCTGGAGCGGCTCAACAAAGTGCAGCCGTACCTAATCGACGGTGGACGTCCGATCCAATCACGCGCGGAAGCCGAAGCGTCAAAGCTGCTGCGATCATGTATCGAGTGTTGGGCGTGCGTGTCGGTCTGTCCGGTCAGCTTGAATCTAGCGCCGGAAAGCGCTGCCGCCGACGCGCTCGGCATGGTCAAATTAGCGCGTTTTGCGCTTGATCCGCGCGATGGGGCTAACCGCGCGGAAATGGCGACCAACGCCGGACTGGATATTTACGCGGAAACCTGCCCCGGTTGTCGCCGCTGCGCTGATGTGTGCCCCAAATCGATCGATGTCTATTTACACGCGGTTCAGGTGTTAGAGGCAGCAAACGACAATGCCTGAACAGCTTATTTATGGGCGATTGGTGCTGCCCGATCGCGTTCAGGAGGGCGGGCTGTTGATCCGTGATGGGCGGATTGTGGAAATTGTGCCGCGCGCCGCTAAGCCTGCCAACGCGGTAGATTACGGCGATGCCTACGTGCTGCCCGGCCTGATCGAAGTTCACGGCCATTTGCGCGAACCCGGCCTGAGTCACAAAGAAAATTATCTGACGGGCACACGCGCGGCAGTTGCGGGTGGCGTGACGACTATCCTGGACATGCCCAATACGAACCCACCCACCACGACGATCGCGGCTTTACGTGCCAAAGAACAGATCGCAGCAGGGCGCGCTTATTGTGATTATGCCATGATCTTTGGCAGCACTGCAAATAATCAGGCGGATATTGCGCAGCTTGCACCGGACGATGTGGTGGGCGTCAAGTTCTTCATGGCCGGGCACGAGACGACGCCAACGGTCGTTGCAAATCTGGGCGATCTGTATGCCAGTGTGCAGATCGTGCGTGCCAAAGGGTTGGTTGCTCTGTTTCATGCTGAAAATCAACAGCTGATCGACCGTTTAGCCAACGATGCATTGGCTATCGCGCGCGATGATGGTCGGGCGTATAGCGAAACGCGCGGCCCACTCGTCGCAAAGATAGCAGTCGCTGAAGCCTTGGCGATCTGTGCGGAATTGGACGTTCCGGCCTACCTTTGCCACGTCAGTACGCGCGGTGAGTTGATCGCTATTGCCGATGCGCGGCGGCAAGGTGCGACCGTATACGCTGAGGCAGTCGGCTATCACCTGACGTTTACCATTGATGATTATGATCAACTTGGCACATGGCTCAAGGTGAGTCCGCCCGTGCGTGAAGCAATCGAGCGTGACGCACTATGGGCTGCCGTCTGTGATGGTACGATCAGCACGATCGCGTCGGAACATACGCCACATACCCGCGACGAGAAAAACCGCCCCATGAGCGCCGCCGCATCTGGAATGCCCGGCATCCAGGAAAATTTGGCAATGATCGTTACTCAATATCGTGCGCGCTGCCCGTCTGTCGCGCTGGACACTATTGTGCACGACGTCGCACAGTTGGGCAGCACGCAGGTTGCGCGTATTTTCGGGTTAAGCGCGCGTAAAGGGTCACTTGAGGTGGGCAAGGACGCCGATTTCAGCGTGCTTGACACTACGCACCCATGGATCATCGATGAAACCGACTTATTCAGCAAGTGTGGCTGGTCAGCGTACACGGGTCGGACGGCCTCGTGTCGGGTCATCGCGACCTATGTACGCGGCGAAAATGTATATACAGATGGGCAGGTGATCGGCGCGCCGGGCGGCGTTCTGATAAAGCGTACTCAGGTGCGGTAAACGTCCCCATTGATCATCATTAACCATCGAACTGCTGCCCACCACGTTAATTTCGAGGGTTGCGGGCACGGCAGGCCGTGTCCCTACAGACAATCCGGCGCGCTGTAGGGACGTGGCCCGCTACGTCCGCTACTCATACAGCGTGAGCGGCTCTATAAAACGCTAAAAAATGTTGATCGCGCGCGCCGCTAAAACCGCTAATACCACGAGTGAAAGCGACGATTGCAGGATCACCAATGCTTTAGCGCGTTTTGAGAGCACCGCCGTATCGGTTGGGCTAAAAGCGGTGCTCGTGTTGAATGCCAAAAACAGGTAATCGACAAAGCCCGGTGCCCAATTAGCAATGCCAGCGCTGAACTGCGGAAACATAAAATCGCGTGGAATATGTGTATCGCTAGGGCGCTGCCAGGGACCACCGCCGTCGATCTGCCAATACCAGACGGCAAACACCATAACGTTCGTGATCCACAACAGCACTGCATCGATCAGCAGGGTTCCGGCGGTGGCCGTATGCGTTGGCAGCGATGCGATTAGAAACGCAACACTGATCACCAGCGCGATGGTGATGATCGCAGAAGTGATGTGCGTCAACATGAGCGATAGCTGTTTGTGGTGGGTAATGCGCGTTACATAAATAGCAGCAGCCATGAAGATCAGCACGATCAACAGGATGTAACCGGGTCCGAGTGTTCGCTGCTGAGAGATCAGGCTGTACAAAATGCCAGTTGCCAGCTGCGCCAACTGTGCAGGCCAATGTGGCTTAACAGGTGGTTCCATCGTAGGCACATCAGGCAGCACGGCAGCACTGCTGGCAGGTTGTGTGGAAGAATCGCTCATGAGTTCAGCTTTTTGGTTGTCGATAAATACAGAGCCGAAAGCAACTTATGTGCCAAATAATTAGCGTTAAATCGGTCGGCGTGGCGAGATCATGCAGTGACCGAGGTGGATCGGTCACTGCGCCAATTTACCGTCCATCTGTAACAGTGTTGTTAAGTTTGCTTGCGCAGTTCAGTTCGCAGCACTTTTCCGACCGCCGATTTAGGCAGCGCTTGTGTAAAGTGGATCGTGTTGGGTGTTTTGTAACCTGCTAACCGCTCACGGGCAAAGGCGATCAGCTCCTGTGCAGTAGCTTCCACCCCTGGTTTGAGTACCACAAAAGCTTTGACCGTCTCGCCGCTGTACGCATCAGGGATGCCAATGACGCTGACTTCCTGTACGGCGGCGTGCGTATACAGCACTTCTTCCACTTCGCGCGGATAAACGTTGAAGCCGCCCACCAGGATCAAATCTTTCTTGCGATCGATGATCTCGAAATAGCCGTCTGCGTCCATTTGCGCTATATCGCCCGTATGCAGCCATATCCTGCCATCGGCACGCGTGCGAAGCGTTTTCGCCGTTTCTTCCGGGCGGTTATAGTAGCCCTTCATCACTTGCGGCCCACTGATGATCAACTCACCAGCTTCACCAAGGCCAAGTTCGTTACCTTCCGCGTCCACAATTTTAGCATCCGTATCAGGGAATGGAACGCCGATCGAGCCGGGCTTTTGCAGGCCTAAAAATGGCGTGGAGTGCGTGGTCGGTGAGGCTTCCGATAGACCGTAGCCTTCCGTGAAAACGCCGCTGCAATATTCCGCAAAGCGCGTTTGTACATCATGTGGCAGCGGCGCCGATCCGCTGTTCATCAAGCGCAGTGAGGAAATATCGGTCTCTTTCAGTGCTGGATGATTCAGCAAGCCTACGTACATAGTGGGTACGCCTGGAAAATAAGTCGGCTTGTACGTTTTGATCAGATTGAGCGTATCCGTTGCATCGAAACGCGGCACCAACACCATGGTCACGCCCAGGAACATACCCGTATTGAGCGCGACGCTCATGCCGTACACGTGAAACAGCGGAATGATCGTCAGCGAGATTTCCTGACCAACACGCAAAAACTCTTTGCCCCACAAATACGATTGAAGCGCGTTTGCCATCAGGTTGTAATGGGTGAGCATCGCGCCTTTGGGCGTACCCGTCGTGCCGCCGGTGAATTGCAGGACTGCCACATCTTCTTCGGGATCGATGTGAGCGTGAACGGGCTGCTGACCCTCACCACGCGCCATGACGGCTGACCAACCCATCACGCTTTCGACTTGCGGCAGATCGTCAGTGGTGGGGATACCCTGTTTCTTTTGATTAGCAAGGTACGGCGCGCGCATGGCCGCTGGCATGTAATCGGAGAGCGGAACGGCGAAGATCATCTCCAACAGCGGCAATTGAGCCGCCTCACGCGCTTTTTGTATATTCGGCACGCCTTGCTCCATCATGAACAGCGCGCGCGTCTCTGACTCGTTGAGCACCAGCCCGATCTCGCGCGGCGTGTACAACGGGTTGATGTTCACCACGATCGCGCCGATTCGCAAAATCGCAAAATAGGCAATGACGAATTGTGGACAGTTGGGCAGCATTAACCCGACGCGGTCGCCTTTTTGAATGCCGATCATCTGCAATGCCGCCGCCATTTGATTGACTTGTCGGCTCAGTTCGCGATAGGTAATCTGTTCGCCAAAGAAGATCGTCGCAGTGCGATCGGCATATTTCATCGTTGCGATCGTCAAGAGGTGATCGACCGGACGACGCGGGTAAGTGCTGCTGGCAGGGACCCAATAATCGTAAAACTTCAACCAGGGCTTATCCATGAGCATTTGTGTCGTTGTTTCCAAAATAAAAATCCTGCTTAGTGACATACTCCCCATGCCTAAAGGCAGGGGCTTCTACCGTCAAACCCGACTGCGCAGGCGAACCTGTGGCTTACCGACGGTCTGGTAGGTCTTCGATGCCCCGAAGACTTTGATATTGATGGCAGCATTGTGATCCCGGTCGATCACCAGACCGCAGGGACAGGCCAAAGTTCTGTCGCGCAACGTAGGATCGTGGCGCGCTCCGCAGCCCGAACAAGTTTTTGTGGAAGGTGCGAAACGACCGATCTTGACCACCGTTTTCGCACGCTTGAAGGCCACCCAACTCAAGATGGTCAAAAAGCTGGCGAACCCCAGATTAGACACTTTTCGTCCCCAGAGCGCCTTCATGCCTTGCAAATTCAGGTCTTCAAAGTACAACGTGTCGTAGACAGCGCAAAGTTGGTGAGCCAACTTGAACTGATGATCACGGCGTTTGTTGGCGATGTGTGCATGATGCTTCGCCAGGTCACGGCGTGCCCGTTTATGGTGTTTTGAACCCGGCACCTTGCGCGATAACACCTTGTTCAACTTGCGTGTTTTGTGAAGGTCCTGCGCGAAATAGAGTGGGTTGGGGTAGCGTTTTCCGCTGTCATCGACCAGAAACGTTTTTAAGCCGAAGTCGAAGCCGCTTTCACCCGTGCTAGCCTCACCGACTGCTATCTTCTCGATGACACTGAACACCAACCACAACCGCCCGACCTTGTCACGCTTGATGGTCAGCGTCTTGACCATGCCGCCCATTTCGCGGTGTTTCACGAATTTGTACACGGTACCGTCGATCGAAACGGTGTTATCTTTTACAGTATAGCCCGACTGTGGGAACGTGAACGAGCTATATTTTCGCGCTTTCCTGAATTTGGGACGGCCCTTCGCCAGCTTCTTGAAAAAACGCTGGTAGCCAGCATCTAAACGCTTGCACACATCCTGACAGCACTGCGAATGCAGTCCTTTCCATAGCTTGAACTTACCCGTTCGACGCAGCTTCAGAACATGTTTGTTCAGCGCCAGCAATGAAATGTAGTGGCCTGTCAGCTGATAGTAACGCCGCTGCAAAGCAACCAGGTGATTCCAGATGAGCGATGCCACGAACAGTTTGTGCCGCAACTTGCGATCTTTCTTGTCGCAGCGGTACAAACGGTATTGGTAATTTCGGTGCGTTTCGACCAGGTTCAACATGGTGGTTATATAGTATCTGTTCAACTCAAAAAAAACAAATTCCACCTTATATCCTCATGCCTAAAGGCAGGGGTTTTACGGTGTGTTTCGATAAGTCGTTCGATCCCAAATCGGACAATATTGGTTTGGCGAACAGGGCACTGGCAATAAATGGCTGAGGCTGCTTGCATATATCCGATGAGCGCGGCATATTTCGCAGGATGAGCTACACTCTTTTATACTTTTATTGATTATGCGATAGCGATCCCAGGAAATTAAAATGGCTATAAACACCAGCTCTGCATCAAACGCTCCGCCTATTGACCGACGCTATACGCACCTGACACAAATCGGGGCGGGTGGCATGGGTATTGTGTACAGCGCTAAAGATCGACTCTATGACCGATCGATCGCGCTTAAAAGCGTGTTGGGAAATTTTGTGAAGACTGAAAGCGGCGGCACTGCTTTTGACCGCCGTTTAGCGCTGGCTGAGGAATTCCAAACGCTGGCATCGTTACGCCACCCGAATATTATCAGCGTGATCGATTATGGCTTCGACGCCAATCGGCAGCCGTATTTCACGATGGACTTGCTCGACAAGCCGGAAACAATCCTGCAAGTGGCGCGCCGTACGCCTGACTCGGCAGCCAAAATCGATCTGCTGGTGCAAGCGTTTGAGGCGATCGCATATTTGCATCGGCGCGGCATTATTCACCGCGATTTGAAGCCCGGCAACATTTTGGTGCAGAACGGCCAGGTCAAATTGCTGGATTTTGGCCTGGCGACCGCTAAACAGGAAGGCGACGTGATCGTCGGGACGCCGGCCTACATCGCGCCTGAGATTTTGTGGGGCGAACCCGCCACGCCCGCCTCTGATTTATACGCTATGGGCGTCATTCTTTACGAGATGTTCACCGGCCAATACCCATTTGACCTGACGGACATCAACCGCCTGATTGCCAGCATCATGCACGAACAGCCCAACCTGACGCCGTTCATCACCGATCAAGACCGAACGATCCTCAAACAAGATATTTCGGTGGCCGAGCCGATCGATCAGCGGCACGGTAACAGCGGCACGGCACCGATCACGATTGCGCCGATCGAATTATCGCAAGCGGCGTTCATGACGATCGAACTCAACATACCGCCGCCGATCGAAGAAGTGACGCGCGTGGATGTGGTCGGCGCGCTCGACTCGGCGCTTAAAGCATCGCTGGCAATGCAGGATACGCCCGAACAGCAGCAGATTGCCGCGCAAAAAAGCGTATTAGGCGGGATTGTTCAGCGCTTGCTCAGCAAAAATCCACGAAAGCGTTATCAGAGCGCTAACGAGGTGATCCGCGAACTGGAAGTCGTGCTCGGCAGGCCGCTGTTGACCGAAACCAGCGCTACCCGTGAGAGCTTTTTACAGGCGGCTAAATTCATCGGACGGCAAGCCGAACTTGCTCAGCTTTCGGCGTCGCTGACGCGCGCGATCGAGGGCGTGGGCAGCATCTGGTTAGTCAGCGGCGAAAATGGCGTTGGCAAATCGCGCCTACTGGATGAGCTGCGCATTGCGGGGTTGGTCGGCGGCGCGTTCGCACTGCGCGGACGGGCGGCAGAACTGGACGCGCCCTATCAGATGTGGCGCGAACCGCTGCGCCGATTGGTGCTCAACACCGATTTGAGCGATTACGACGCGGGCGTGCTCAAAGAGATTCTGGCGGATATGGACGATCTGTTGGATCGTCCGGTGACCGCCGCGCCAATCATCGAGCCGGATCAAGCGAGCAAACGTCTGTTATCGGTGATCAGCAGCTTGTTCAGCCGCCAAAAGCAGCCGATGTTGATCCTGTTGGAGGATTTGCATTGGGCGCGCGCTGAAAATCTGACCGTGATAGAGCAGATCACGCAAATGGTGGCCGGGCTGCCGCTGCTAATCGTGGGCAGCTACCGCACGGATGAGCGGCTCGAATTAGCGCCGACGCTCCGCACGCTGCCGACGCTGCACCTCAAGCGCCTGACATCGGACGAGATCGTGTCGCTGACCGACTCAATGCTCGGTGACGCCACCAAACGTGAGCCGCTCCACGACTTTTTGCAGCGCGAAACGGAAGGCAATCCACTGTTCATCATTGAGGTGGTGCGTGCGCTGGCCGAAAAAACTGGCAAGCTGAGTGATGTGGGGGTGGCAACGCTGCCGCCGAGCCTGATGATCGAGGGCATTCAGCGCTTGCTGCAACGGCGTTTGGCGCGCGTCTCGACCGATGATTACAGCCTGTTGCAGATCGCGGCCATGATCGGGCGCGAAGTTGATCTGAAAGTGATGCGCGCCGCTAAACCTGATCTCGACATTGCGCAGTGGCTGCTGCGCTGTTCGGATGCGGCGGTGCTGGAAATTCGCGATGAGCAGTGGCAGTTCAGCCATGACAAGCTGCGTCAGGAAGTGCTGCGCGAACTGCCCGCCGATAAGCGCCCACAATGCTATGAGGATGCGGCGAAAGCGTTGGAAGCCGTCTACCCGGACGTGCCGGATTATGCGCCGCTGCTGATGTACCTGTGGGCGGAAGCGAATCAGCCGCAAAAAGAGCGTCAATACGCGATCATTGCGGGTGAGCAAGCCTATCAGTCCAGCGCCTATCGTGACGCGATCACGTACTTGCAACGCGCCAATACGCTGCTGGCAGCGGACAGCACGTCCGACGCACAAGCGCAGCGCGGCATGGTGCTGGTCGATCTGGCAAAGAGCGCAACGCACTTGAACCACTATGCGGACGCGATTCGGCTGGCCGAGGAAAGCCTGGCGCTGGAAGCAACCGCCAACGCGCCCGCCATTCGCGCCGAAGCGCTGTACACTCTGGGCTACACGACGCTCTATCAGGGCGATCCGGCAAAGGCCACGCAGTTACTCGAACAGAGCCTGACGCTGTACCAGGAAACGGCCAATCAGCGCGGCATATCCGAAGCCTTGCGCGGGCTGGCACGGATCAATTCGGCGCAGGGCAATTATGCGACGGGCGCGCAATATCTCGAAGAGAGCCTGACCAGTAGTCAACAAGCTAAGAACCTGTGGGATGAAGCGAAAGCCTATGGTGATTTAGGTAATCTTGCGATCATGCAAGGTGACTTTGAGCAGGCGGAATCGCAGCTTGAGCAAAGCATCAGCATTGCTCGCTCAATTAACTATCAAGTGGGCATAGCGACTGTGCTTATAATGCATGGTTTAGTTGCTCATTTTCGCAACCAATCAGGACGTTCAACTGAATATTTGCTAGAAAGTTTAGCGATCAGTCGGCGTATTGGCGATCAACGTACTGCTGCTGACGCGCTCAATAATCTTGGGTCTTACGCGGCATCTCGCAAGGAACATGCGGAAGCGCAAAGCTGGTTAGCTCAAAGCCTTACAATCTACCGTGAGCTTAAATTTCGATGGGGTATTGCGGCCACGCTGGTTAATCTCGGTCATGCTGCTTCTGGGGCGGAAAATTCAGCACAGGCCAAGCAATACTTTCGCGAAGCTGTTCAATATGCGGGCGAACTTAATGCAATGCCGCTGACGCTGGAAAGCATTGCAGGTTTTGCACGGCTCATCGCAACCGAAGGCAATACATCGCAAGCGCTGGAATGGGTTGGTTTGGTGACGGCGCACGCGGCCATCAATCCAGACATTAAAAGTGTAACCGATCCGCTGCTGGCCGAATTGAGCGCAAAGCTGCCCGCCGACGAGGTTCAGCAGCATCTCGACAAGGGGAAGACATTGGGTCTGGAAGATATGGTGGCGGTGATTTTGGCGAGTTCTTCAGACACCCAGGTGTGAAGCGGTCGGGGCGGCGTAAAGTGGTTGTGCCTCAACGTTATGCCTTGTCCCTTTAGGGCAGGCACTAACTAACGACCGATACACACACTGCGTAAAACACCTTAACCGTATTGGTCAAAAGTTAAGCCAAAACAGGAATTGTCAAGCGCAAAATCTCGACAGGTGAACGGATTTCAGGTTTTCGCTTAATAATGCCCAAGGACCGGCGGTTTGTCGTTTACTTTGATCCCGCTGCACGGCGCGTGTATGCCGCACACGCTTTTTGTTGGGTTTATTGCTCATCCCCCCAGTTTACCCAAAGCCCTTTCATGTTTTGCACCCCCTTGACAAACTGCCGCACCCCTTAACTTTTGACCATAGGGTTAGGGGTCAATGGTGATCAGCGCGCACCGGTACCCTTTGGATAGGCAGCGTATTAACGTCAAGCAGCATATCTTCTTCACGCCCACGCAGGTGCGTCTCGTGAAAACCAGACGGCTCGATCGTCATGGCATCGCCCGCCAGAAGTCCAGCCACCCCATTTTGAGTTCGGCCACTTGCTTCATGCGCACGCTGCTGACAGCTTGGACAGGCCGCCGGATCGTGCTTCTGATAAGTGTCCGGCTCGGTGTACGTAGTGATGAAGCCCTCGTAATTGCGCAGCACGGATTTTCCCGGCGCTTGCGAGATCAGGTACTGCGGCATCACCGGAATTTTGCCGCCGCCGCCCGGCGCATCAACTACGAAGGTCGGGATCGCGTAACCGCTGGTGTGTCCACGCAGCGCTTCCATGATCTCAATCCCCTTGCTGATGGGCGTCCGAAAGTGCCCCGCGCCTGCTACCAAATCGCATTGATATAAGTAGTACGGTCGCACGCGATTTTTGACCAGCTTGTGCAGTAAATCTTTCATGATGTTCGGGCAATCATTGATCCCGGCCAGCAGCACCGTTTGCGCGCCCAACGGAATACCCGCATCAGCCAACATAGTCAGCGCGCGTGAAACTTCGGGCGTGATCTCTTTGGCGTGATTGAAATGGATGTTCATCCACAACGGGTGAAACTGCTTGAGCATCGCTACCAGTGACTTATCGATACGCTGCGGTAAGAAGGTGGGAACGCGGCTGCCAATGCGGATGATCTCGACATGCTCTATCGCACGCAGTGAACGCAAGATATGTTCAAGCAGCTTTTGCGGCAAAACTAACGGGTCGCCACCGCTGATCAGTACGTCGCGAATTTCTTCATGGGCGGCGATATACGCAATCTGCCGATCATAATCGTGGCGGGCAAACTGTGCGCCAGGGTCGCCCACGATGCGCGCGCGCGTACAATAACGGCAGTAGCTGGCGCACTGCGTGGTCACCAGCATCAACACGCGATCCGGGTAGCGGTGTACCAGACCTGCCACCGGGCTATGCGCGTCCTCGGCAAGCGAGTCGGTCATCATCGAGTCGAAACCGTCTAATTCGGCGCTGGTCGGGATCACCTGGCGGCGGATCGGGCAATTCGGATCATCAGGATCGATCAAGCTGGCAAAATAAGGCGTAATATCGAGCCGAAAACGATCACGCGCAGCAATACCAGCGATCTCGTCAGGCGTCAGATGGATTAAGTTCTGAAGGTCGTCTAAGCTGTTGAGGCGGTGGCTAAGCTGCCACGTCCAGCTCATCCAGTCGCTATCGGATACGCTTGCCCACCGCGCAGGGCGTGCAGTTACCGGATAGCGGCTTTGGTCGGGAGGCTCGTCGGAAGTGACGAGGGTTGAGTCGTGAGCGTCCTGCACATTGAGGGCAACCATGATAAAGTAAATTTTCTCCTTGATAGGTGTTAGTCATCACTGCAAATCATTATTGCAGAATGAAGCCTGAACGGTCGCTCAGGTCTGGGGATTCTGGCAAAAATCATACCACAAATGTTCTTGCGAAACAGGTGATAGATTGGTGATAAAAGTACGGCGTATGCTCAATCCGGTGATAGGCTTGTGACTCGTGAAGATATGCTGCAAACAGGATGCACAACCGAGCGAAAAGCAAAGTACAATCGCCTCGAATCGAGTAGAACGGTACGATCCTTGCTAGCAATTAAGAGGCTGAAAATAATCTGTATGCAACCCGAAAGAAATACCATGCGAAAACTGTTGATGCTGCTCTCGATCATTTTACCTGTTCTGGCGTGCAGCCTCAGCAGTTCCGCCGAGCCAAATACGCCAATTCCGCCCACGATAGCGCCCGCTGCGCTTTCATCTGGTATTCCGGTCGTCGGCATTAATCCCGTCATTGGTGTTCCTGGCAGCCGGATCACAGTGACAGCGACGGGCTTTCCGGCGGGGGCTAGTGTGAATTTGTTTTTGTCGCTGGCAAATGCGGCCAGCACCACACCCATACAAACGCTGCCTTTGAATCAGAGCGGCAGTCTGAGCTTTGGCCTGGAGATTCCGGCGCAGCTCGGCAATGTGGCGCTGACTAACAACACAGTGCTTATTTTCACGATGGCCGCAGTCAACGGCGGACCGAACGCCAGCGCCTTATTTTTAGTGACGGGCAGCGGTCTGGCAACCAGTTCAGCACCCGTGGTGACTGCTGCAACAGGCGGTACGGGTGGCAGCACAGGCGGCGGCTTTTACATCATCACGCCGGGTTCAGGCGTTGCGGTCCCAGGCAGCGCGGTAGTCGTGACGGGCAGCACGACCGTAACCAACCCAATCACCGTTCAGTTATTGGACGCCAACAACAATTTGTTAGGAAGCGCCGTAGCATCCATCAACACCGCCGCCGGGACGCCTTACGCATGGCAAACGACAATTAGCTTTGCAGCACCCGCCGCGCCAACGAACGGTTACGTATCGGCGTCCAATGGTTTACAATCCACCAGCGTCTCGATTGTTTTGAACGGTGTAACCAACGTTCAGCAGCCGACGCCGCAGTTTGCGCCGACAGTCGGGCAAGGCGGTTTCTTCCCGATCACCACGGCGACGCCGCTCATATTCGGACAGTAGCTTGTTAGCTTAATGCGCTGGGCTAAAGCCGCCGCGTTCATACAGAAGAAGAAAGCGCGCTGTTTCTGTATCTTCATCTTCTGTATGAGTCCTGTCCCTTCAGGGCAGGGCACGCCTTGACGCGCTCACGCGAGCGAACTATACTGCTCAGTGCAACGTTCAAAACAGGATAGTAGAACTTTATGCCGATTCTGACCGTCAGCCTGGCGCAAATCAACATTAAAGCGGGCGATCCGCGTATCAATTGGGCAACGATGCAAGAGTGGACTGCCGAAGCGGTGCGGCGCGGCTCTGATCTGGTGGTGTTTCCCGAATTGTGGGATAACGGCTATGCACTCGACAAAGCTAAAGATGTTGCCAGTTCGCTGAGCGCTGGCTTATTTGCGCAGGTGGCGGCGCTCTCGCGTACCAGCAATATCCACATTATCGGGTCGATGTTAGAAAAGCGCGGCGTTGGCGTTTACAACAGCTCGGCGGTATTTTCGCCGCGCGCAGGGGTGTTGGGCGCTTATCGCAAGATTCACCTGTTCGGCATGTTCAACGAACAGCAGTACCTCAACGCAGGCGAGTCGCCGCTGACGCTGGATATGCCGTGGGGTCGCACGTCGATCGCCATTTGCTACGATTTACGCTTCCCGGAACTATTTCGACGCTATGCGGTGGACGGCTCGAAAATGGTGATCCTTCCGGCAGAATGGCCGCATCCACGTCTGAATCATTGGCGCACATTGATTCAGGCGCGCGCGATCGAAAACCAGATGTTCGTGATCGCTTGCAACCGCGTAGGTGAGTCGCTCGGTTCACAATATTTCGGCCATTCGATGATCGTTGATCCGTGGGGCGATCTGGTGTGCGAAGGTGGCGAAAGCGAAACGATGCTGACCGTCAAGATCAATACCGATCAGGTGGATGAAGTTCGCGCCAAAATGCCGGTAATAGCCGATCGACGGCCCGGCGCTTACGGTGAAAAATAAGCATAAGCGCGTCCGGTTGCTGACTTATTCAGTGATCATCAGTGTTCGGCACGTACCCATGCGCCTTCCGGCATTCTTTCGCCCGCATCGATCGCAACGCTCAGGCGATTTTCCGGCAAGGGCAGCGCACAATTCCAAATGCGCGGGGTGCGCTGTGCTTGCGCCGCCAGATAATCCGGCTCGTTATACGCACAGTACGGATTATACGCTTCGTTGAAATCAAGCCGTATTGTGCCGTCCGTCTGCGGTTCTGGCTCTATGTAGCGTCCTGCGCTGTAAGTCTCATTACCGGTGGTCATATCGGTGAACGGCACGAAAAACAGCGCGCTATTTTGACTGCTGTACAGTGTCAAAGTCAGGGCTACGCCATCCACCGTGAATTGCATTTGTCCCCACCGTTGAAAATGCTTTATCTCGTTTTGAGTGGTGATAAAACGTACTTCCGGTTTATCCGCGAATTCTTCCGGCTTTGCAATGAACTCCAGGGCGGGCTTTGGCTCAAAATAGCTTAAGCCGCTGAATAATTGGCGCTGCTCAGGCGTCAGGGGCGATTGCATACTATTTTTGAATTCGTCGTCTTTTTGCTCACGAAGTTCGGTCAGGTAGTCGATCGGGTAATCCGTCATGGTTGGTATCCTCTCGCAGCGTCACAGGCTCTGAATGATCGTTGGATAGTATCGCGTCAGGAGGTCTTACGCGCAATGTTTCCCCTAGCGCCGCCCACAGCATCAGGCCACACAACAGCGCGCTGATCGCCGTAACCAGTGCTGCCGTCAGTATGGGGTGTGAGGCGGGCAGCAAATGAAAAATCGTCGAGTCGATCCGATGAGTCGTGTAAGTTGTCCACAAATTAGCGATGATCGAATCGTTGAATTGCCAATTGACGGCGTTCGGCGTAACGTGCTGTTTATCGAACAATTCCAGATAAAAATCGCTGGTGAGCGGCAAGTTACACAACACCTGAACGCCGAATCCCACTACACCCAACCCAATCAGCGCGGGTCGCCAGCGTGGGCGCTCAATCAATGGCGCAGCGAACAACATCAGCAGCGGAATCGACGGCACTAAGAAGCGGGGTCCGAGTGTCGCGCCGCCATCCCACGCCCACCACGTCGCATACACAAAAGCGGGCAGCACACTGATTGCCAGCACGTACAACGTTTCGCGCGGAAGCCGCCGACTCAGCAGCCAGCCACTGGGGATCGCCAACAGCAGGATTGGATTGAACAAAAAAAGGCTGCGACTCGGTGACACCACATAGCCGATCAACGCTTCCCATGGCACGCGCCCAAAGCCTGGTTCATAGCCAGATTCAAAGATGCTGCCAAAGCGGTACGCATTATAGCCGAGCATGATCAACACGCCCGCGCCGATCCCGATCAGCAGCGGCAGCCATGCTCGGACACACGCCGCGATCCACTTTTGCACAACGGCTTTATTGAGCATGGGCAGCATGTACAGCAGTGGCAGCGGAATGAACAACACGCTGGTGGGGCGCAGCAAAATGGCCGCACTGAGGCACGCGCCCGCCGCTAATCCATCGCGAAACCAACCCACACGCCGATAGCGGATCGAAAAGTAGACCAGCCCAATCAAAGCGCAGGCGGTGGACGGCTCATTATAGAAGCGTTTGGCATACGGCCAGGCCAATGTTGTGACCGCGTACAGCAGCGCGATCAATGCGGCGGTACGTGCTGAATAGTCGATCAAGTGCACTGTTTTGTAGACGCCGAACACGGTCAGCAGCGTAAAAAAGCTGCCTAAGCCCATCGACAGCATCAGCGGTATCAGCGGCAAGAATGGGTTATCGGTGGGCGTGCGCGCATAAAGCTGAGTCGGGATCAGCTTGCCGAGCATGTACAGCGGCAAATCCAGCAGCGATTGCCCGATCCCGTACTTTGAATAGATCGGATGCGCGGGATCAGCAGCAGGCGCGCCCCATTCCAACAATTGCGGATACAGCGGGTTGATTTGCAGCGTATGCGCGTCCGCAATTTGCGCCGTGACGCCAAGCATCATCGACTCATCAATTACGCTGCCGATAAAGCCGTGATAGGTGAGGCCGTACAGCATCAGCAGCGCTGCGCCGATCACGAGGAACGGTCGCTGCCTGCCGATAGAGGTTAACCTGATCATTAGCTTGTTCAAATGTGCCCGTAATGGGTGAATAATGAAGCTCAGTATAGGGCAAAATGCGCGTTCCGCACAGTGTGCCGCAATCCCCAAACGAATGCGCGTCCCAACTTCGCTCACGCCCTGACACCCGCGCCCTTACCTTGCCGCTTTATTTAGCGTGCGCCGTCCGTTATAATAATCCGTTACGTAACCGATCCAACTGATTTACAAGGTTTATTTTATGAAACGCATGACCAGCGCCGAAGTGCGCCAATCCTTTCTGGAATTTTTCGAGGAGATGAAACATCAACCCGTCGCCTCGTCTTCGTTAGTGCCCGGCAATGACCCGACGCTGCTCTTTACCAATGCGGGCATGGTGCAATTTAAGGATGTTTTCCTCGGCCTCGATCAGCGTCCTTATAAACGCGCCACCACTTCGCAAAAATGTATGCGCGTGTCCGGCAAGCATAATGATCTGGAAAACGTGGGGCCGTCACCGCGCCACCACACTTTTTTTGAGATGCTCGGCAACTTCAGCTTTGGCGATTACTTCAAAAAAGACGCGATGCGCTATGCCTTCGATCTGCTGACCAAAGTGTTTGAACTGCCGCTCGATCATCTGTATTTCACGGTTCATCAGGACGACAACGACGCTTACAACTTGTGGACACGAGACATTGGCATTCCGGCGGAGCGCGTCTACAAATTGGGCGACAAAACCAACTTCTGGCAAATGGCGGATACCGGGCCGTGCGGCTATACGTCCGAAATTCATTGGGACTGGACGCCGGAACTTGGTTTTGAAGCGGTCGGCGCGGAACTTGAAGAAAGCAGCGGACGCTTGCTGGAATTGTGGAATCTGGTGTTCATGCAGTTCAACCAGAGCGCCGACGGCAGCCGAACACCGTTACCCGCGCCTGGCGTCGATACCGGCATGGGGTTGGAACGCGTCGTCAGTGTGCTGCAAAACGTGCGCGTCAATTATGACAACGATCTGTTTACGCCGATTATCGCGCGCGTTCAACACTTGAACGGCGCTACCGATGATCAGCGCAAAGCCGATGAAGTGCCGTATCGCGTGATCGCGGATCACATGCGAGCAGCGTCTTTCCTGATCGCGGACGGCGTGATTCCTGGCTCCAAAGATCGCGGCTACGTATGCCGTATGGTGATCCGGCGCGCGGCTCGTTTTGGGACGCGCATCGGCTTCACTCAGCCCTTTTTAGCGGACGTGGCCGACGCCGTGATTGATACCATGAGCGGCCATTACACCGAACTCAAAGAGCGCCGCGAGACGATCCGCAAAGCGATTACGCAGGAAGAAGTTCGCTTCCGCCGCACGCTGGAGCGCGGGTTGGTCGAGCTGGATCAACTGCTGAGCGCACTTCCGGCGGGCAGCGCATTATCCGGCGAACGCGCGTTTTTCCTGAAAGGGACGCTCGGCTTACCGTTTGAGGTTACGCGCGACGTAGCGCAAGAGCGCGGCTACACGGTGAATGAGGCGGACTTCATCGAAGCCGAACGCTTGCACGGCCTCGCCAGCGGTGGTGATCAGCCAATGGGCACGATCGATATGGGCGAGTTGTACAGCGCCACATTGACCGATCTCAAAAGCAAGGGCGCACTCGGTGCATCGGGTGTGCAATACGATCCATACAGCAGCATGGAACGTGACGCCCGTTTAGTCGCAATTTTGCATAATGGTCAGGCGGTCGATCGAGTCGTGGTGGGCGATCGGGTTGAAGTGATCCTCGATCAAACGCCGTTCTACGTCGAGTCCGGTGGGCAGATCAGCGATACCGGCACCATCAAAGGCGAAAACTGGACGATCGATGTGGAAGACGTGCGCCGTCCGGTAGGCGGGCTGGTCGTACACGTTGGCGAAGTGGTCGAAGGCACGCCACAAACGGGCGCACCCGTGATCGCAGCAGTTGATTTTGCGCGGCGCACGGACATCATGCGCAATCACACGGCCACCCATTTGCTGCACGCTCAATTGCGCGCGGTGCTCGGCACGCACGTTCAGCAGCGCGGATCGCTCGTTGCGCCGGATCGTTTGCGCTTCGATTTCAGCCATGACGCGCCCGTGACCGATGAACAATTGGCGCAGATCGTCAGCAATGTCAACACCGCCATTTTGACTGATATGCCCGTGACTATCGTAGAAAAAGACCTTGCGACGGCACGCGGCGAAGGCGCTATGGCCTTGTTCGGTGAAAAGTATGGCGATCGCGTGCGGACGGTCACCGTAGCCGATCACGGCACTCGCTACAGCTACGAGTTATGCGGCGGTACACATGTCAAGGATACGGCGGTGATCGGCGCATTTGTCGTGACCAGTGAAGGCAGCGTGGCGCAAGGTATTCGCCGTATTGAAGCGCTCACGGGCAGCGGCGCACAACGTTACATCGATCGCCAACTGAACATCCTGCGCACGGCGGCCAACGTGCTCGGCACTACGCCGGATCAACTTGACGTACGAGTGAGCGCTTTACGCGATGAAGTGAGCGCCGCCAAACGCGATAACGAGCGGCTGCGTCGGCAGATTGCGCGGCTCGAATTCGATCACCTGTACGATCAACGCCAAGACGTGAACGGCGTGGCAATTCTGGTGGCGCGCGTTGAACCGACCGCGACCGACACCTTACGCGAAATGACCGATTGGTTCCGCGATAAAGCCAAGAGCGGCGTGATCGTGTTAGGCACGCTGGCAAGTGACAAGCCGCAGTTGATCGCATCAGTCACCGACGATCTGACGAAACGCATACAGGCTGGTAACCTGATCAAGCTGATCGCGCCGATCGTGGGCGGCGGAGGCGGTGGCCGTCCCAACATGGCACAAGCAGGCGGTAAGGATGCCAGCCAGCTTGACGCGGCTTTGGACAAGGCGCGCGAGTTGATCCGGCAAGGCCTGGCGTAATCGGGTAAATCCCTGATGCTTCCCCGTCTATAAGGGGAAATTATCTGGTAGTCCACCATGTTGAATGTCAAGGGTTGCGGACACGGCAGGCCGTGTCCTTACAGGCAATCCGGCGCGGTAGCCATCCTACCGTATCCTGAATATTTATTGTAGCGAACTTCTGTTTTTCAGGTATCCTGCTGCATGTTAAGCTGACGTACATAACCTGCGTGCTCATCGAGCATATGTACTGTCAGAAACTTTTCATCGGTACCGATCAGACGGGCGGCAAATTTAGCGGGGTCAAGGTAGCAATCGTAATAGTCGATCACCGCCTGTCGCATTTCTGCGATTTGGGCGTCGCTCATGTGCGCGATTGCTTCTATCTTTTCGTCTAACTGCGCTAACGTCTTGAAAACGATGCAATTGATACCATCTTGCAGCGCCGGAAATAACCAGTCGGCATAGTTCAATATCGGAATAGTGCCGACTGCCATTGCCTCTATCAAGTTGTGGCTGAGCGGGAATACAACCCCTGATGGACATAACGCGAAGCTGCTGGCCGCCAGCGTTTGCAACCAATTTTTTTGCCAGATGCGCACGCTTACCAGGAGCACATAGCGCGCGTCTTGCGGAAGCGGCACATCGGCAAGCGTCGGATACCATTGAGTGTTATCAGAATGCAGCGCGTAAAACAGCTTATGCTGAGTCAAATGGCTGATGATAGTGTGTCTATCCAGGATTTTGCAGTCTTCAACAATCGCCGTCGTTGCGTATGAAGGGGTCGAATTGCCCGCAAACAACACCTGGTACTTTCGATCTGACCGTCGGTAACGATCCAGCGGAATAGGCGATGGTGCGTAAAAATAAGTGTGTGAGTGCATCGTGAATGGCATGGCAATGTGTGTGGAATCAGGTAGCTTCAAGACGGGGCTGTAATCGTATTTTAGCTGAACGATCTTAATGAAATTATTCTTTGGGGGGAGATGATCCGTGATCAGGAGCGTTTGCTGATGTCGCAGGCGCATTTGCCACAGTAACCGCAAATTTTTATGAAATGGCGAATGAGACGCTAATCCATAAGTCACCCTATTCAGGCGAGCGCGCACGTAAACGATTTTATCAACCGCAGCGAATACATTCAGTAAACACAGAAGCGGACGCTCGGTGTGATTTTGAGTGGTTTCCATCACGAGGGCTATATACGTGACTGCTGGATACTTCGGGCGCATAACGGAGATAGCGCGTAATTGTCTGAGTACCTGCACATAATGGGTGAGGCGTGTGCGTAAGCTCATAACACATTATTCTTTTCGGGGCTTATAATGGCACATCAATACAGATGAGCCAGATGGTGGGTATCCGGCTCACAGCGGCACGCGGCAGCCAGTCGCTTATTCGGCGCTGGTATCGGCACCAGGGTCGGGACTTAGTAACTCCTCGACGTCGGCAGTGCTGACACCACCCACGCTGATCCATTTATCGCGCGCGTCTTTGCCCGCCACAATTTCGATTGCAGTTTCCGGTACCCGTAACCGTTCGGCCAAAAACGTAATCAACTGCGCATTAGCTTGTCCATCCGTGGGCGAAGCGGTGAGCCGGATTTTGAGCATCCCGTCTTGCACGCTCGCGATCTCTGTGCGCTGCGCACGTGTCACCACGCGCACCGTGAACGCCGCGCCACGCTTGGCGTCGGTGATATTGAATTTGATTTCACGCGACATAAATTTCGACTCCTTGAATGAGTGCGCTCTACAACACTACAAAAGCAAACTGGCAAGCACTTGAACGACGATTTGATTGAGTATCAAGGCAATGATGATAACGACGATTGGGCTGATGTCAAACATGCCGGTCGGCGGCAGACGGCGGCGCACGGGTCCCAGGATCGGCTCGGTGACATTATGCAACAACTGGACGACTTGATTATAGGGATCAGCCTGTACCCAACTGATCAGCACACGCGCCAAAATCAGCAGCTCGAACAGCCTGAATGCCAGATTAACCAGGTTAATAATCGCGATTCCCATTGTGTGTTCCTTATTTGACAGGGCTTACAATACATCGAACTTCTATAACAAAATACGCAGTGCGCTCAAAGGGGTTGCCGAGCGCCAAAGATCGCACGCCCTACCCGGATCATCGTAGCGCCTTCTTCGATCGCCACCGCATAATCGTCGGTCATGCCCATGCTCAGCGTATCCCACGGCGCACCCGGAAAATCTGCCGCCAAAGCTGTTTGCAACCGTCGCAGCTTTGCAAATACCGGACGGGTCGCTTCACTGTCAGCGCCTTCAGTATTCGGCGCAACGGTCATCAAGCCGCGCACCCGTAAGTGTGGCAACTCTATGATACGCCGAACTTCGTTCCAGAGCGACTCGCGCTGAGCAGTGCTGCTGTCCCACTGGCTCGCGTCAAGCCCTTCTTTGCTCACTTCGCCGCTGACATTCATCTCTAACAGCACATTGAGCGGTTCAGGCGGCGCAGCGTTTGAAGCGCTGGATAGCGGCAGCAAGCGCGCGTATTTTTCGGCCAACTTGAAGCTATCCAGCGAGTGAATCCACTGATAATGTGCCAGCACATCGCGCGCTTTGCGACTTTGCACATGTCCGATCATATGCCAGCTGAGCGTCGCTGCTGAATTTTCGCGCGCTATCGCCTGTTCAACTACGCCAATTTTATCAGCTTCTTCGACTCGATTTTCGCCAAAGTCGCGAATACCTGCCAATGCTGCTTCTATCAGCAGCGGCGCGGAGTGCGTTTTGCTGACTGCTACGAGCGTCACTGATTCGATCGGGCGATGCACGCGCGCACAGGCTGCCGCAATATGTTCGCGCACTTCCGCGATTTGATCAGCGATGCTCACCGCGTCTCCAAAGCGATCACCGCGCCAAAACGTCCGGTTTGACCGTGTTCGGCGCGATGCGAATAGAATTCATCGGTATGCGTCGCGGTACTGATCGCGCTGATCTCGATGTGTTGGACGCCGCTCCGTTCCAGCGTCAGGCGGTTGGCAGCCCACAAATCAAAATAAGCGCTGCCATCGTCGGCACGGCGGATCAAAGGATCAGCGGCGCTATCTGTGCTGCCGAACGTATTCCGTACCGCTTGCACCACTTCCTCACCCACTTGATAATCCGCCGGTCCGATGCTTGGACCGATCGACGCTTGCACATCGGCGGGCTGCGTACCAAATGTCGCGCACATCGCATCCAAGGCAGAACGCACTACGCCGCCCACCGTCCCACGCCAGCCCGCGTGCGCCATACCTATCGCGTGATGCACCGGATCATACAGCAAGACGGGCACGCAGTCCGCAAAGCGCATACTCAGCGGTAAGCCAATTTGATCGGTCACAAGGGCGTCCGCTTTCGCCAACCAACGCCGATCGGCGGGACGTTCACGCGCGATCACCGTTTCTATGCCGTGGACTTGCCAGACCGTACAGGCGCGTTCGCGATCGAGGCCGAGCGTATTATACATATGCGTCGCGTTACGCTCGACTGCCTGCGGATCGTCGCCAACCATGCTGCCCACATTGAGCGATGCCCAGGGTGACGCGCTAAAGCCGCCCAAACGGGTGAATACACCGTGAATCAAGCTGCGGGTGGCAATCCACTGGTCGAACTGATAATAGGCGGTCGCTCCGGCTGTGATACGCTGCAAACAACATCCTTTACGAACTTTACGATTCGATACGCTTTGATCTATAATGTGACCATCTTATCCGTCATATAATAACGCAAAATATCGCCCACACGCGTAAGAGATCGATAAAAACATGTCAGACTTGATCAGCAAATTAAATGTGCTCGTGCGCGCCAGTCTGAACAGCGCATTGAGCGGCTCTACCCACGACACAGTGAGCGACCCCGCCAACGATGCGGGCAGCCCAGCACGCCGCCGCTTGCCGCCTGAACGGATCGGCAAAGACATCGATCACGAGATCGCTGAACTGCGCAAACACATCGACGACGCGCTCAACGCTGAGGACAGGATGCAAGCGCGGCTCAATGACAGCTATGCACAGATCGACGCGCTCGATCAAGCCGCCGATAATGCGCTGGTCACGGGTGACGAGTTGGCCGCGCGCCAATCCGTTCAGCAGATGCAGCGCCAACGTCAGCAAAACGCAGTGCTTGAAGCTGATCTGGAAAGCCACCGCCGCGCTACTTCGGAACTGATCGAGCGCGTCAACACGCTGGAAGCGATGGTCAGCGACGCGCGCAGCCAGCAAACACAGCAGCCAGCCGCTGCACAAGCGGACGATCAGGCGTCCGGCACGCCAGGGGTAGTGCTCTCGAACTTATTACGCGACGCTCGCCAACGTGTCGATCAGGCGATCAACGTGCCAGCCACCAGCGCACCGACGACCAGTATTCCGATTGGGCATACGCCAGCCGCTGTGCCTGTGCCTGCGCCCCTTGCACCGTCAAACACAGTGTCGTCAACGCCCGTGCCAACTACCAGTGTACCTATCAAGGTCGGTACGCCCACCACACCCAACACGTCCAGTAAAGATGTAGACGATGATCTTGCCCGTCGCCGTTCGCGGCTCAGTAAACCTGATGGTGGGTGATGCTGCCTAATTTCAACGCCAAGCGCGTGCTCATTGTCGAAAATGATCTGATGTTTGCCGAGCAGTCCAGCCAGATTTTGCAGAACGCGGGTTATTACATTCAAGTTGCGTACAACAGCGGTGATGCATTGTATGCAGTCGATAACGGACACTTTGATGTGGCGCTGATTAATACGACCATGCGCGATCGTAATGGCGACGCGATCCTCGATCAGATCAGCACACATCCGGTCTTTCGCCGCCTGCCGATCGTCTCGTTCAGCGGACTGGATGGCCGCGTGACGCAAAGTGCACTGCCACGACCGACGACTGACGATGAGTTATTACGACACGTTGCGCAGGCTGTCCGCATCCGACAAAATGCCGAACTGCCGATCGTTGAAGAAGACGACGACGCGACTCAACCCCGCGCCGCGCCAGTGGCCGTGCTGCGTACCACTGCTGAACAACAGCTGCCACAGCAATTAACCGAACTCAAAGCGTTGTCTACGCTCAGTCGTTCGCTTTCTTCAAGCCTGGACTTAAGCGAAGTGCTGAATCAAATTGTGGATGCAGCAACCTCACTCACTAACGCGGAAGAAGGGCTGCTGCTCTTGCCGGACGAGGCAGGCACGGCGCTGTATATTCGCGCCATGAAAGGGCTGGATAGTGAAAGCGCGCGGAATTTTCGGATCAAGACCGATGATACTATCGCTGGTCGTGTGTTCACGTCTGGCGAACCCCTGTTAGTCGGCGCGCGCGGCTGGCAAAAAGTCAAAACTGAATATTTTGTCAAATCACTTTTGTACGTGCCGCTCACCTTCAAGAGCACGGTCATTGGCGTATTAGGCGTCAACAATAAGCTGACCGATCGCATTTTTACGCCGCATGATCAAAACTTACTGCTCGATCTGGCTGCGCACGCCGCGATTGCGCTCTCGAATGCGAGCCTGTACGAAAAAGAGGTCGCGCAAACTCGCCAGCTCACGACGTTGGTACAGGCAGGCCGTGCGGTCAACTCAACCCTGGCGCTGGATCGCGTGCTGTCCAGCATCTGCCAGCAGATTGTACGCGCGCTGGACGTGAGCGGCTGTCTGATCAGTGAATTGGATCCCGCCAGCAGGATGCTGCGCGCGCTGGCCTGGTCACGACGCGCTTTATGGCTGCCCGAACAAGGCTCAACGCTCGATCTCGATCAACGCCCAACTTTGAAAGCGGCACTTGATCAGAACGCCTATTATGTCATTTCATCCGAGCGCCAGGAGCCGAACTGGTTAGCTGAACGAGAAAGTTTGATCCGCAACGGTGCTCATCAAACGATCGTGCTGCCGCTGCGCCCCACCACGACAGCGATCGGCGTGCTGGAACTGCACTATCTGAGCGCTGCACCTGAGATGACTCCTGAGTTTCGGCGGCAAGCGCGCGCCACCGCTTTCGAGATCGGCGCGTTGGCTGCACAGCGCACAACCAATGCGCCCGCCGAGTCGGCTTTCGGGTTGGCGCAAAAGCTGATCACCCAAACGGGCGCGGTATGGGGCACTGTGTGGCTGATCAATATGCGCAGCGGTACTCGCAGCCTGACGCGCATCCTTGATTATGGCGATGCGGTATGGCTTGACGCGCTGCGACCAGAAGGCGTGTTGTTTCCGGCTGCGCTTGAAATTTTTGATAGGCGGGATGCGCCGTTGGCGTATACCTCGCGCGATGAAGATGTGCTGCCTGCGGCGCGCGCTGCGTTTGGCGCGTATGGCGCGGAGTCGTTGTTGTGTGTGCCACTCAGCATCAAGGGCACGCCGATCGGCGCGGTGACGCTCTACGATGTGCGTGAACCGCGTCACTTCACGCCGCAAGAGATCGGGTTGGCACAAGCGATCGTGTCGCAAGCAGCGACGGCCATCGAAAACGCGCGACTGTTCCGCGATCTGGCGAACAGCCTGACCGAACTCAAGGACGCTCAAATCCGATTGGTGCAAGCAGCCCGACTGTCTGCCATTGGTGAATTATCGGCAGTGGTAGCACACCAGATCGATAATCCGCTGACCGCCGTACTAGGCAACGCGGAGCTGTTATTAGAGGACATGGCGAAGGGCGATCCGCAATATGAGCAAGTCGCCACGATTCAACGCGCTGGCAAGCGGGCGCACGCGGTAGTCAGCCGCCTATTGAGCATGGCGCGGCAGAATGGCGATAAGATCGGCAAGGTCGAGATCAATACGACGGTACAGGCTGTGCTCGAACTGGTGACCGCGCACATTCAGCGCGAGCACATCACACTGCGCGTCGAATTGGCTGCCGAACCGTTATGGACGCTGGCGCCAATCGGCCAGTTGGAAGACGTATGGCTTAATTTGCTGCTGAATGCGCGTTACGCCACGCTCAACGTACCCAATGCGGCGGTTGGCATTCGCGTTCAGGTCGTCAATGACAAAGCACGGGTGACCGTCTATGATAATGGGCGCGGGATCACGCCTGAACATGTCAAGCGCATTTTTGAAGCCTTTTTCACGACCAAACCGACCAGTGAAGGTACAGGGCTTGGCCTGTACATTTGCAAGCAGATCATCGATCGGGCGGGCGGTGGGCTGTCGCTGGAAAGCAGCCCTGGCGTAGGCACTCAGTTCATGGTGACGCTGCCGCTGCAATCCAATGGGTAGTCCAGCACACCGCTATCGCTGATCACACAGACATTACAAAGGAAGGTTTTTATGTGCGCGTACATTTTGGCTACCGATGATGATCCAGACGTGCTGCTGACGCTTGCGCGCGTCCTGACTCGCGAAGGCCACCGGGTCGAAAAAGCCTCGTCCGGTGAGGAAGCGCTGCGCAGGCTGGCGATTCAGCGCCCGGATATGCTCATCCTGGATATTATGATGCCGCCGGGGATGGACGGTTTGGCCGTGTGTAACCAACTGCGCGCCGACGAACATTTTATGGATTTGCCGATCCTGTTTCTGACGGCGCGTGGCAGCGTCGATGATGTGGTGTCCGGGTTGGATGCAGGCGGTGACGACTATGTGATGAAGCCGTTTGAACTGGCTGAACTGACTGCCCGTGTGCGTGCCTTGCTGCGCCGCAATGAGCACGAAACCACGAGCAAAGTCCTTGAATTGGGCGATGTGCGGCTGGACACGAATACTTATCAGGCGTCAGTCGCGGGCACTGCGATACAATTGACGGCAACCGAATACAAGCTGCTGCATTATATGATGGAGCACGTCAATCAGGCGCTTTCGCCGTACCGGTTGTTAGAGGCGGTGTGGGATTATCCACCGCGCTCCGGCGATCCTGATCTGGTACGCGCGCACATTCGCAACTTGCGCGCCAAGATCGAAAAGAAGTCGAAAATACCGGATGCCGCCGCCTTCATCCGCACTATTCACGGCGTCGGTTATATGGTGGCGGGTTGAGGGGCAGGAGATGGGGAATTAACGCTGAAAGCACAAAGGATACACTGTGAAATCTGATCTGGATCGTTTGATGCAAAAGTACGCCATTGACGTGATTTTCGTCTATGGCGGCGAAGAGCCGAATATGCAGCGCGCCTATCTGATGAACGGCGTTCACGCGAATGGCTACGTGATTAAGAAGCAGGGCGAAGCGCCTATCGCAATCGTCAACGGCATGGAGCGTGATGAGGCCGCCAAAAGTGGACTGACTATTCACACCTGGGAAGACTATAATTTTGGCGAGTTATATAAACAGCACAAAGACGATCGGGCGGCTTTCGAGCGTGCTTTGCTCGGCACCGTTTTTGAGAAGCTCGGCGTGCGTGGGCGCGTCGGATTGTACGGCACGGCGGATGTGATGCGCCTGACATGGCTCTTGCGCGAAGTGTTCCCAACGCTGCCCAATGTCGAGATTGTGGCCGATCATGCTGCGATCGATCTGTTTCAGAATGCCTATGAGACGAAAGACCCCAACGAGATCGCACGTTTGCAGGAAGTCGCTCAGCGTGCCAGTGCGGTCATGCGTGCCACCCGTGATTTTATCAGTCAGCATCGCGCCGCCAAAGATGGAATCGTCGTGGATGAGGACGGCGAAGCGCTGACCGTTGGCGACGTAAAGCAGTTCGTTCGCCAGCAAAATCTGGAAAATAACTTAGAAAACTCCGCCGGGCTGATCTTTGCGCAAGGACGCGACGCTGGAATCCCGCACAGCTCCGGTCAGGATGATCAGATTTTGCACACCGGGCAGTCGATCGTCTTCGATTATTTTCCGCGTGACACCGAAAGCGGCTATTTCCACGATGTGACGCGTACCTGGTCGATCGGCTACGCTGAACCCGAAATACAAACCGTATACGATCAAGTGCTGGAAGCGTTCCACATTGTCAACGATTCGGCCAAGGTGGGCGATGATGGCTCGATCTATCAAAACCGTGTGTGCGATGTGTTCGAGTCGCACGGTCACCCGACCACCCGATCAAAGCCGGATACGCACGAAGGCTACGTCCACAGTTTGGGGCATGGGCTTGGCCTGAACATTCATGAAGCGCCCCATTTCGGCATTTATCCGCGTGGTGGGATACTCGCCGCAGGCAACGTGTTCACCATCGAACCGGGCTTGTATTACCCCGATCGCGGCTATGGCGTGCGCATTGAGGATACCGTTTATTTCGACGAGCAGGGCGTTTTGCGCACCTTGACCGACGTTCCGTATGATCTGGTGCTGCCGCTCAACGGCTAAGCGCTGTATCATAACCCTTTACGCCACAACCATTCATCAGGAGACACAAATTGGCCGAACCGTTATATCCGCTGTTGTTTGAACCCCATCTGGCCGAGCGTCCGTGGGGCGGCGATGCGCTGCACACCGTGCTTGATAAGTCACTTCCGGTGGGCAAAAAAATCGGGGAGTCGTGGGAGATTTATTCGGATAACGTGATCGCCAATGGCGCGTTAGCCGGACGCACTTTGCGCGATGTGCTGCGCGAGTACGGCGATCAAGTTGGGGCACATGTGGGCGATGAGTTTCCAGTGCTGATCAAGTTTTTGGATGCGCGCGAATGGCTGTCGGTGCAAGTCCACCCGAATGATCAACAGGCGAAAACGATGGAAAATCAACCGCGCGGCAAGACTGAATGCTGGTACATTCTGGAAGCCGACGAAGGCGCACAAATCGCATATGGAGCGGCGCAATCCCTCAGCGCTGACGATTACCGCGCAGCAATCGCGGCGGGCACGGTGCGCGACACATTAGCGTATGTGAACGTGGCCGCAGGTGATTTTATCTACGTTCCGGCGGGCACACCGCACGCGATCGGGCCGGGCATTGTGCTGTACGAGTTGCAGCAAGCGTCCGATACTACCTATCGCGTGTACGATTGGGATCGCGCCGGAGTCGATGGCAAACCGCGCGAACTGCACATCGAAAAAGCGTTGGCCGTGATGGACTTACAACCGCGCACTGACGTTGTGCAAAATCAGCAGCGCGGCAAGCCTGATATGCGTGGGAACTGGGTGATCGAACTGGTGCGCAGCCCTTATTTTGCGCTCGATCGCGTCCGCGTGCCAGCGCCCGAAGCGGTATACAACACGAGCGGCAAATGTCACTTAATTTCGGTCATCAACGGCACGATCGCGATCAACGATGTGGAAGTGCCGAAAGGCAGCTCAGTCTTGATTCCGGCCTCGCTAGGACGCTATACCCTGTACAATATCTTCAATGAAGATACTACAGATGATACGATACCCGGTAGCGCGGACGTGCTGCGCGCCTGGCCGATCTGATTGACCCCTATCCAACCCCCTTCCCCTGTAATCGGGGAAAGGGCCGGGGTTAGGGGTCACTGATCAGGATTTTGCCGCCGCTGAATTGGTAATCGGGTAGGCGGGCAGCATTACCCATTGGCTGTTGATCGGCACATGCCACAGCGGCGTCCAACCAATGCCGAACAGTTGCAGCGCGATGTCCTTTTTGTAGGGCGTCACTTTCACGTCCTCAACCGTACTGGCCGTTTTCGCCCATTTGTCATTGATCGCCTGCAACGCTTTTCGCAGTTCACCTTGCTTGAGTTCGATGTCGTGCTCGATGTCTGTGATCGCCTGTTCACTGGCACGGCTGCGCTCTTGCGCCTGATTTTTGTACAACCGAACGCGGCTCATGCGTGACAGCGTATTGGTAGGCCGTCCGCGAAACATACGCATCATCGCTTCACCTGTGGTGTACATGTCCTCACGCTTCAGTTCATCCGCCGACTTTTGATTGTACGACTGATCGCGTGTTTCACGGCGTATTTTCTCGTCCAGCTTTTGCAGCTCTTTGTCGTACTTCTGAGTGGTCTTGTCGATCTCGGCGTCACGCGCTTCACGAGCGGCAGCCTGCAAACGAATCGTGAAATCGCGCTGTGACTCGTTCGATTGCGCGTACAAGTCCAGATCGGCGTTGTGCTGCACAGAGAGCGACGCACTGCGAAAGATGTAGTCGATCAGATCGCTCTTGAGGGCGGCTAAGCGTTTGGCGTCGGTCAGGCCAGGTGCGGGCGTCCCATAATAGGCTTGCTCTTGCGGATCACCGGTGACCAGCGTGTGATCGAGCGCATCGATCATGAATTCGTGCCAGTGAACGATCCCCGATTGATCCAGATTCGGCACCTGAAACGCCAGCAGTTGATCCTGTTCAACGCTCGTCTTGCGATCCAGATAGCGCACCATCACTTGCGCCAGCAGCGTTGGATGATACAGCAGCTGCGCCGTGCCAACCGAAGTCGCGGGTGTGCTGTATTTGCGTTCCCAATCGCGGACGGCCTGCTGAATGTTGGTGCTCGTCGGCAAAAAGTATTGCGCAGTTGCAGCAGGCAGTGAGATTGCTTTTTCGCTGAAACCTTCGGGAACTGCCGAATTACGCGGAGCAGCACTGACCGACGGCAAAGGCGTGTTGGTTGGCGCAGCCGTATTGATCGGCGCAGCGGGCGCGCCGCTCAGAATTGCCGAGCCAAAGCTGCGCCCGTTAGGATCAGATACGGGTGACGAACTGGCGGGATAAGGCGACTCAGGCAAAAAGCCGGGCGGCGGCGTAGCACTGCGCGGGACGGGCGGTTCGCTGAACAATGGCGACGATGCAGCGGGCGGAAACACAATCGGCATGGCAGCAATACCCGGCGCGGGCATAGCAGGCATTGCCGGGGTGGGCGTGAACGACTGTCGCACCGATGATACGCTGGATGGAGTGGGTGACAAGCTCAACGCCTGACGCTGCGATTCCATTAACTGCCGAATCTGCTGGCGAGTCAGTGGACCCCGCAAATAGCTCATTGACCAGCGCGAGTGCATCAAAATCGGGCCGGTATTGTCATGAACGTTGTGCAGCATGAACACGCGCGGATCAAGGTTCGACAGCAGTGCGCCTAACGTTTTCGTATCGACGGGCGTTTGGGCGGTAGCGGTGCTTTGCAAGCCGTTCAGCACGCGCGCTTTGTCGTTATCAGTTTGCAGCTTGCCGATAAACCAGGTGCCCGCGTTCGACAAGCCCTTGTAATCCAGATCGCCGGGGTTTTGCGTTGCCAGGATCAAGCCAATGCCAAAAGCGCGCGCCTGTTTGAGCAAGCGCAAGAGCGGCTCTTTTGTCGGTGGATTATGTGGCGCGGGCGGAAAAAAGCCGAACATTTCATCGAAGTACAGAATGGCGCGCAAGCTGGTCGTGCCGCTGAGCGAGCGCATCCATGACAGCATATTTTCGAGCAGCAGCGTAATCATGAAAGCACGTTCGGCGTCGTTCAGATGCGCCACGTAAAATACTGAGACGCGCGGGCGGCCTTCGGGCGTATACAACAAACTGCGCACGTCGAGCGGCTCGCCTTGCATCCACGATTGGAAGGACGGCGACGCGATGATCTTATTGAGCGACATCGCCAGTTTGAAGCGATCCTTCTCAGGGAAAAACGTATTGACATCGAACACGCCCAATTTGTTGAAGGGCGGGTTTTGCACTTGCAGGATAATGTCTTCAAGCGTCAGATTTTTGCCCTGTTTCCAGGCATTCTCGAAAATATTGGCGACCAACACATGCTCGCGATCGCGCACAGGTTCGACATTGATCCCGATCAACGCGAGCAGGGCGGTCACAATACCGCTGATGCGCTCACGGTGGACTTCTTCATAGCCTGCCCAACCTTCGCGGGGCGCTTGCAACGAATCCAGAATACTGATCGGCAGTCCGGCATCCGAGCCGGGCGTATAAATGCTGAACTGCGCAGCGCGTTTCATGGCAGCAATGCGGCTCGGCACAATGCCCCAACTGCTAAGGCCGTCGCGCCACTGCTGCGCCACATCCTGCGCATATTCGGCAGGCTCCATACCAGCGCGGCGAGCATCATCCATATTGATCCACGGCGCGAAATCTTCCGGGCGCAGTTCGGGAAAGGTTAACAGCAAATTGGTGATGTCGCCTTTCGGATCGATCACGATCGCCGGAATATTATCGAGCACGGCTTCTTCAAGCAGCGTGATACACAAGCCGGTTTTACCGCTGCCCGTCATGCCAACGACGACCGCATGAGTCGTCAGGTCGCGCGAATCATAATACACCACTTCATCGTCAAGTTTGTGCGCATCGGCGTCATAGCGCCGCCCCATGTAAAAGGTGGTGGGCGCTTCAATAAACGGCATATCCGTTGGCCTCTCTTAAAAGATTTACCAAATCTGATTATAACATTTTTGGAACAGATTTTCTAGTGAGGGATCGATAAGGAGACGCAAGCGAACGCCTCGCTAAGCATCTGTCACATACATAGGATTGTTTAACACATTTTCAATTTCTTCTAATATAAAATCTCCAAAGCTATCGTTTACCAAATCAAACGGCTGTTCCTCAATAGGCACATTCGGCATAAAATAATGAATGCTGTTTTTAGGAGCATTCAATACATAATACGAGCCATTGCCCGCCGCACCTATAATCACTAAATTTACAGGCAATTTGTATCGGGCACGATCATTTTTTACAAGCCATACCACGTTAAGGAAGCTATCAATCGTTAAGTCGTTCCTGATAATTCCGTAGAACTCAGCGCTTCCAAATGAGCCTGCACCAAAATCCAGTAAAAACTGTTTGTAATCAGCAGGAAACACTAAACCTAGCTCATGCTCGGCTTGCATCACAACCGATAACAAGGTCTGTCCAGTCCAAAGTCCTGAATAGCCATGCTCTATAATTAAAGTCTTTGCTCTTTCGTAGCTATGCATCGGTATTCAAATGATACCACTTTTGTTTTTAGTCATAATGGGTTTACAGAATTAATTTTTGCGATCATGCTAACCTAATCATTGCCAAAACACCCTCTCTATTTTATAGCAGAAATAGAGAGGGTAGAAAATGAAGTGATTACTACTTTTTCTTTGCTCCACGACGACGACCACGCCCGGCAACCGTCTTTTTCGGGCCGCGTTTGGTGCGCGCATTGGTACGGGTACGCTGACCGCGAACGGGCAAATTACGGCGGTGACGCATCCCGCGATAGCTGCCGATTTCGATCAGGCGCTTGATGTTCAGTTGAATTTCGCGGCGCAGTTCGCCTTCCACGCGGAAGTTGCTGACCGCATCGCGCAGCAAGCTAACGTCCGCTTCGGTCAGTTCACGGACGCGAACATCCGGGTTTACGCCTGTCGCATCCAGAATTTCGTGGCTGCGCGATAGGCCAATGCCATAGATATAGGTTAACGCGATCTCGACGCGCTTATCACGCGGCAGATCGACACCTTCGATACGTGCCATTTATGTTTGTGCTCCTCGACTCACGCGATAGGCGCGGTCTGTTATGATAAACGAATTCGACTGATTACGGTAGAGTCAGTTCCCCCACCCTAAATCCCTCCCCCACAAGGAGGGAGGGACTTTCATACGGTCTGACTCCCCTTCCCTCTTTATGGGGGAATGCTCCTTCCCCAACCGTGGGGAAGGTCGGGATGGGGCAGGGTCGGGGGATGGGGGTCTGACTTTACAGCGACCCTGTTACGGTAGAGTCAGGATCAACGGTTCGCCGTCGGTGATCGCGATCGTATGTTCGCTGTGCGCGCATAACGAGCCATCCGCCGTAACGACCGTCCAATAATCATTCAACTCTTTGGTTTCCGGGCCGCCCGCGTTGACCATCGGCTCCAGCGCAAAAGTCATGCCCGGCTTCAACGGATAGCTTGCCCACTGATTACGCCGTTGACGCGCAGGCCACCAGTTTGGCACTTGCGGCTCTTCGTGCATTTGCCGCCCGACGCCATGCCCGGTGTATTCGCGTACGACGCTGTAACCGTGGCTTTCAATGAACTGCTGAATTGTGTGGGACACGTCGCGCGTTTGGCAGCCGACATGACAGGCCGCGATTCCCACTTTGAGCGCCTGCTCGGTGATGTCGATCAAGCGCTGTGCATCTGCACTGATCTTGCCAACGCCCATCGTGAAAGCCGCATCGCCCACAAAGCCCTTGTAGTACGCTCCGCAGTCGATGCTCACGATGTCGCCTTCTTCAAGGCGGCGCGGGCCGGGAATGCCGTGCACCAGTTCGTTGTTGACTGACACGGTGATCGACGCCGGAAACGGATGCTTGCGCGATTTATCCGGGTAATTCATGAATGGTGAAGTCGTATTGTGACGGCGCAGCACTTCGTCGGCAATGCGACTCAGCTCCATCGTCGTGACGCCTGGCTTGACCGCTTCACGGACGGCCATGTGAACACGCGCCACGATCCGCCCGGCTTCACGCATCAGCATCAATTCTTCAGGCGATTTGATGTGAACCATAGTGTGTTCGGCTACTTTGCCGCCTCCAACGCCGATAACACATCGGCGCTCACTTGCTCGATTGCTTGTTCAGCATTGATTTCATGCAGCACACCTTGTGCCCGATAATAATCCAGCACCGGCGCAGTTTCAGCTTTGAAGGTATCGATCCGTTTGCGAATCGCGTCAGGCGTATCGTCTTTGCGGATTTGCAGCGGCGCGCCGTCGATGTCGCAAATGCCCGCCACATTCGGCGGATTCACTTGCAAGTTGTAGATGTGCTGATCGTTGATCGTGCATACCCAACGTCCACTCAAGCGGCGCAAGGCTTCATCTTCCGAAACGACGAAATAGGGCACGAGCGTAATTTTCGTGCCCATGCCGCGCAGCAGCACATCAAGCGCGGTCGCTTGCGGAACGGTGCGCGGAAAACCATCCAGAATGACGCCGCCGAGTGCATCCGATGTTTGCAAACGGGCAGCGATCATTTGGATGGTGAGATCGTCAGGGATCAGGTTGCCAGCATTGTAGAGCGTCGCAATCTGGCGGGCAAGCGGCGTGGTCTGCTTCATGATCTCGCGGAACATGCCGCCGCTGGTGACGTGCGGAAGCCCCGTCTTTTCAGCGAGCACTTCGGCTTGCGTACCCTTACCCGCGCCCTGCATCCCCATCAGAATAACGTAGGTGCTCATAGTATTCGTGCACACACCATGTTAGTGCATGAAGCCTTCGTAGTTGCGCATGACGAGCTGCGCTTCCAACTGACGCATGGTGTCGATCACGACGCCTACCACGATGATCAAGCCCGCGCCGGTGATGATCTGCGCCGGGTTGGTGTTGGCACTGGTATCAAGCGTACCTGTGAAGATGAAATCGATGATCACCATGATCCCTGGCAAGATCGCGACCAACCCAAGGAACACCGCGCCCACGATCGTAATCCGACGAGTGACCGCCGTAATATAATCTTGCGTGCGTTTGCCGGGTCGGATGCCGGGGATAAAGCCCGCTTGCTTTTGCAGGTTATCCGCCAGATTTTGGTTCTGGATCATCACGTCCGTGTAGAAAAACGTGAAGCCCACCACGAGAATAAACTCGAACAGCCAATACCAGAAACCGCTTTGCGATCCAAAGGTAGTTTGCAGCGATTGGCCGAATGGCGTACCGGGGAAGAAAATCCCCGCAATGATCGCCGGAAAGGTCACGATCGCCTGCGCAAAGATGAGCGGGATCATGCCTGCGCTGTTGACCTTGAGCGGAATGTGAGTCTTACCGCCGCCGTACTGCTTGCGACCGCGCACGCGCTTTCCATATTCAACCGGAATTCGGCGTGTCCCCTCCTGAATCAGCACGATCGCGATGACCACGACCAGGATTAAGATGATGAACGCCACGATGTCATACAGCGCATACGGACCGGACAGCAGTAAACCTAACCGCTGCGGCACTTGCGACACAATGCCCGTGAAGATGATCAGTGATAGGCCGTTGCCGATCCCTTGTTCGGTGATCAACTCACCTAACCAGATCGCGAACATAGTGCCCGCCGTCATGGTAATCAGCACGGACGCGGTGACCATGAAGTCCGAACCGTAGCCGGGCAGTACCACGCCACCGCCGCTCTGATTCGACAACCCCTGTAAGATGTTGACCTGACCGACCGCTTGTAACAGCGCCATCGGGATCGACAAATAGTAGGTATATTGATTGAGCTTGTCCTGACCACCCGGCTCGCGCGAAATGGCTTCCAACTGCGGGATCACGCCCGTGAGCAGTTGCAGGATAATCTGCGCGGTGATGTATGGGTACACGCCCATCGCGATCACGCTGAACCGCGAGACCGCACCGCCTGAGAGCAGGTTCAACACGTTGATCAAGCCTGCGCCCGATCCGTTAATGAGCGTTGCGAGCGCTACTCGGTTGACGCCCGGCACCGCAATATGCGTAGCGAATTGATAAACCAGCAAGATAAACAGCGTATACAGTAATTTTCGGCGCACGTCCGGCAGCCGGAAAGCGTTACGCGCCGCTTCTAACGTTTGCATAGAACTTCGTCCTTCGCAATCTTTCCCCTAAATGTACCTCAGGGAGGCTAATAAATCACGTTTTCGACCCCTAACCCTCAACAAACGGGATGGGAAAAGGCATTGACCCCTAACCCCAACCCTTCCCCGTGTACAGGGGAAGGGAGCAAGACGGAGAAGAATTTAGGGTAGGGGAAACGTGCGTTACTTTTGCTGCTGTTGTTCGCGCATTTTGGCAATCTGCTCTTTACGCAGCAGCTTGACCGTTGCACGTGCGCCCGTGAACATCGGCGTCAAGATGACGACGCTGCCGCCCTTTGCTTCGATTTTGGCAAGCGCGCTTTTCGTCACGCGGTGTGCCTGAATGGTCATCGCGCCGCGCACATCACCGTTGCCGAGGATCACCAGCGGCTTATCCGCTTTTTTGATCAGACCGACTTCAGCGAGCATTTCGGGTGTAATCACCATGCCGGTTTTGAACTTGGCCGCCAAATCTTCCAGCTTCACTTCTTGATAATAAATCTTGAAGATGTTGGTGAAGCCGCGCTTGAATGGCAAGCGGCGTACTAAAGGAAGCTGACCGCCTTCGAAGTACGGGCCTTTGCCGCCACCAGCACGCGAGTGCTGACCTTTGCTGCCGCGCCCGGCTGATTTACCCTGCCCGGCAGAGACGCCGCGCCCCAAACGGCGATGTTTGGTGGTTGCGCCCGCCGCTGGACGCAGATCGGTTAGTTTCATGTTTCGCTATTCCTGTACTTCTTGCACGAGCACGAGATGCGATATGAAGTACAGCATCCCACGCACCGAGTCGTTATCGGGCTGGCTGACGATCTGATTCATTTTATGGATGCCAAGTGCCTTGAGCGTCCGCTTGGCGCGAATCTGGTTGCCAATCGGGCTTTTGACCAGCTTGATATGTAGTTTCTTATCAGGCATTGTCGTTATTCTCCGTTGGTGATGATTCCGGCGGTGGCAGCGTTACGGGTGACACTCCCGGCGTATCTGCCGCAGGGGGCAGTTCGGCAGCCAGCGCTTCGGCAGGCATTACCGGACGTGCGGGACGCTGATTTTCCTGATTTTGTTGTTGACTGTTGGCAATAGCCTGTGCATTTGCGTTCAACGGCTGCACAGGCTGTGCCGGACGAGCGCGCGGCAGCTTGCTTTGCTGTTGATTGTTAGGCTGTGACGGCTGCTGCGGCTGACTCGCTTGCGCACCGGGCGCATTCAGCGGCAGCACAGGCATAGCACGGCGCGTACGCTGCCAGAATGGCACCATCGTCGCCGGGTCCTTGCCGCGCATACGAGCAATATCATCGCCGCTTTTGAGCATTTCGAGCGCTTTGAGCGTCGCCATTGCCACGTTCAACATATTGTTGCTGCCCTGGCTCTTGCTCAGAATATCGCGTATGCCCACCGCTTCGAGCACCGCGCGGACGCTGCCGCCCGCGATGACGCCCGTTCCTGGCGAGGCCGGACGCAGCATGACGATCGCGCCGCCGTGTTTGGCGATCACTTCATGCGGAATGGTCGTGCCAGTCAATGTGATGGGCACCATCTTCTTGCGTGCGCCTTCAGAACCCTTGCGGATCGCTTCCGGCACACCGCGCGATTTACCGATGCCAATGCCCACATTGCCCTTGTTATCGCCCACAATGACGACGGTACGGAAAGCAAAGCGCCGTCCGCCCTTGACCACTTTTGCTACGCGCGTAATATCGATTACGCGCTCGTCGAGATCGTCTTTTTCGTCTTCGCGCTCGCGGCGCGCTTCACGTTTAGCCATGAGTAGTTAACGAGTCTCCCTGATCATCTAAATGGATTAGGATCGCCCTGGCCTGAAGACCAGAGCGAACAACAATACTAGAATTCCAGGCCGCCTTCACGCGCGCCATCGGCCAGCGCTTTGATGCGCCCATGATATTTGTAGCCGCCACGATCGAACACGACCTTGACGATTCCGGCGGTCTTCGCGCGCTGCGCCACGACCTGACCGACCAGTTTAGCCGCTTCCGACTTGTTTTTGCCGTCCAACTGCTTACGCACTTCGACATCGTTGGTCGAGGCGGAGGCCAATGTACGGCCATCCACATCGTCGATCACTTGTGCGTAAATGTGGATCAGGCTGCGAAACACGTTCAGGCGTGGACGTATCGGCGTACCCGATACTTTTCCACGGACGCGGCGATGACGGCGCAGGCGTGACTCGGCTTCTTTTTGTCCCACGATTATTTGCCCTTCCCGGCCTTGCCTGCTTTGCGGCGGATCACTTCACCATCGTAGCGAATGCCTTTGCCCTTGTACGGCTCTGGCGGGCGCAGTGAGCGCAGATCGGCGGCCACCTGACCGACCTGTGCTTTGTCGATCCCATCGATGTACAGGATCGTCCCTTTTTCTTCGACCGAAAAGCTGATATTGGGTTCGGGGTTGATGTTGATCGGGTGTGAATACCCCAGGAACATCGTCAGGTCTTTACCCTTCATTTCGGCGCGATAACCGACGCCTTCGATGATCAGCTTTTTGCGGAAGCCGGTGCTGACACCGACGACCATGTTATTGACGAGTGAACGTGTCAGGCCGTGCAGCTGGCGATGTTTACGCTCGTCCGACGGACGCGAGATGATCAGCGTGCCGTCAGCTTCTTTGGCTGCGGACATTTCGCGCGGCATGACCCACGCCAATTCGCCTTTAGGTCCCTTGACTGTGATTTCCGATCCGTTGATACCGACATCCACTTTGGGCGGCACTACAACGGGCATCCTTCCAATTCGCGACATAATGCTTGTTCTCCCTTAGACCTGCCCGGCCATGCCATCTTTGTTTCGATGGATGGTACACGATTGCTGCACCACCCATCACAAAGCGCACTCTAAAATCCCTTGGGCAGCGACCACACCTGGTCCCTGGCCGAGAGCTTTTATCCCGGACGTACCGCTTGCGAAATTTGGCTAGTAAACGTAGGCCAGCACTTCGCCGCCGACGCCTTCACGTCGCGCTTGCGTGCCAGTCATAACACCCTTCGGCGTGGACAAAATCGCTGTGCCCATCCCGCTGAGTACCCACGGAATCTTGGTCGTGCCGACGTATACGCGGCGTCCCGGCGTGCTGATGCGCTTGATCATCGAGATCACAGGGCGGCGTACACGGCGTTGTCCAAAATATTTCAATTCCATCGTCAGGGTGAGCTTGTCTTCACCAGTGACTGCGAAATCTTCGATGTAGCCTTCTTCTTTCAGAATCTTGGCGATGGCGTGCTTCATGGTTGAGCTAGGCATGGCAACATTGGCGTGCCCGGCCATCAGCGCATTACGAACGCGCGTCAGCATATCTGCAATCGGATCAGTGATCATTTGTTCAGAATGTCCTTCACACTACCAGCTTGCCTTGACCACGCCCGGAATCTTGCCATTCAGGGCAAGCTCGCGAAAGTGGATACGGCACAAGCCGAACCGACGAATGAACGCGCGCGGACGTCCGCACACTTTGCCGCTATACGGATCAATGAACTGGCAGCGGTTGCGCACACGCACTTTGAATTTGCGGTTTTTTTCGCGGGCAACCATCGACTTCTTCGACATACAAATTCCTTTCGGCCTAGTTTTCCTGGAACGGCATTCCGAGCAAGCGCAGCAGACGGCGGCCTTCCTCGTCGGTATGAGCGGTGGTCACCACGGTGATTTCCATGCCGCGCACTTTGTCGATCTTATCGTACTCGATCTCCGGGAAGATCAACTGTTCGCGCAAGCCGAGCGTGTAGTTTCCGCGCCCATCGAATGCTTCACCGTTGATTCCGCGAAAGTCACGGGTACGGGGTAGTGCCGCATTGATCAACCGATCGAGCAGCGCCCACATGCGGTCTTTGCGCAGCGTCACCTTGACACCGATCGCGCGACCTTCACGCAGTTTGAAGGCGGCCACGCTCTTTTTAGCTTTGGTCACCACGGGCTTCTGGCCGGTGATCTTGTTCAGATCGTCCACCGCACCATCGAGCGCTTTGGCGTTATCAACCGCTTCACCCACGCCGATGTTGAGCGTCACCTTGACGATGCGCGGCACCTGCATGATGTTGGTGTAGTTGAATTCGGTCATCAACGCCGGTACGACGCTGGTTTTATAGTATTCTCTCAAATTCGGCATCAGTCAATATCCTCAGTGCACTTCTTGCAAGTGCGGACTTTGCGGCCTTCTTCGTTGATGCGGAAGCCGACCCGCGTAGACTCTTTGCACTGTGTGCAGATCAGCATCACATTCGACAGGTTCAAAGGCGCTTCAAACTCGATGATACCCGGCTGCGTTTGCTGACGGCCTGCTTGCTGGCGCTTTTGATGCTTCTTGACGATGTTCACGCGTTCGACGACGACGCGCTCGGCCTTGGGCAGCACACGCAGCACCAGGCCAGTTTGCCCTTTGTCTTTTCCGGCGATTACCTCGACGGTATCACCCTTCTTGATACGTTGCATGGCTTACGTTATCCCTTAATTTCTGTACATTATTTCTGTACACCGCGAGCGAGCGGCTCTGCCCGGCTATTATGAACCAGCCGGATTAGAGCGTTTCGGGCGCTAGCGAGACGATCTTGGTGAAGCCTTTTTCGCGCAGTTCGCGGGCGACAGGTCCGAAGACGCGCGTCCCACGCGGGTTTTGACCGTCGGTATCCAGGATCACGGCGGCGTTGTCGTCAAAGCGAATGTACGATCCGTCATCGCGGCGATATTCTTTCGTCACGCGGATGATCACGGCGCGCACCACTTCACTTTTTTTGACCATGCCCTGCGGCGTGGCGGCTTTGACCGTGCCGACTACCACATCACCAATCGATCCGTAGCGGCGCTTGGAGCCACCCAACACGCGGATGACCAGCAGTTCGCGGGCGCCGGTGTTGTCCGCTATTTTGATGCGGCTTTCTTGTTGGATCATAATCGCGTTCCTTATTTGGCAGGGCTTCAGCGGCCCGCTAGACTTGCTTCTTCTCGATGATCGTTTCGAGTGCCCAACGCTTGAGCTTGCTCAACGGGCGGCTTTCGACGATCTGCACCAGGTCACCCATGTGCGCGGTGTTTTCCTCGTCATGCACGTAATATTTGTGCGTCTGATGGATCACCTTGTCGTACAGGCGGTGGCGGCGTGCCACGTCAACAGCAATGACCAACGTTTTGTCCATTTTGTCGCTGACGACGCGCCCCACCAAACGGCGGCGGTTATTCGGCATTTTGGTTTGACTCCTCTGGCAGGGTGCTCGTCGGCGTATCAATGGCTGGTACTTCTGCGGGCAGTGCGGACACTGGCTGTATTTGTGCTGCATCCGCCATATCAGCACGGACGGCAGCGGGCAAGCGGCGCATGTTGTGGCGGGCAGTGCTGGCGATCTCCTGGCGCGTCTGACGTTTGCCGCTCGTTGGCTGATTATCCGCCGTCTGAACATAGGCGGCAGCCAATTCGCGTTCGCGTAAGATGGTCAACATGCGCGCAATGTCGCGGCGCAAAACGTTGATCTGGCCGGGATTTTCCAGCGATCCGGTGTTCAGCGCCAGCCGCAGGTTGAACATTTCCTGACGGGTGGATTCGATGCGAGCAAGGATGTCCGCGCCGTCGAGATCACGTACTTCTGACGCTTGCATTACGAAGTCTCCTCACCCGAAATCGGATCGGTGCGCTTGACGAACTTGGTTTTGATCGGCATTTTGAAGGCCGCCAGCCGCAGTGCCTGACGCGCAGTCTCTTCATCGATGCCGCCCATCTCGAACATGACACGGCCAGGGCGCACCACGGCGACGTAGTGATCGACCGCGCCTTTACCCTTACCCATGCGCGTTTCGGCGGGTTTGGCGGTGACAGGTTTGTCCGGGAATATGCGAATCCAGACGCGCCCTTTGCGCTTGATAAAACGCACGATTGCACGACGGGCGGCTTCGATCTGGCGTTGGGTGACCCAGGCAGGTTCGAGCGCTTGCAGCCCGAATTCGCCAAATTGCACCGAAACGCCACCGCGCGCCATGCCCCTCATGCGTCCACGCATTTGCTTGCGGTATTTAACCCGCTTTGGCATTAACATGACGTTGCTTCCTTGCTGTATCTCACTGGCTTATTTGACTTGGCCGTTTACTGGCTTACGTAGGCTTCGGCGGTCGGCTCTGGAATATCTTCACGCGCCTTTTGACCCATATACACCCACACTTTGATGCCCAACCGCCCGTAGGTGGTCAGCGCTTCCGAGGCGGCGTAATCGATCAGGGCGCGCAGTGTCGAACGTGGCACGCGGCCTTCCATCTGCCATTCGCGGCGTGACATTTCCGAACCGCCCAAACGTCCGCTTACCTGAATCTTGATGCCGAGCGCACCCTGTCGCATGGCCTGCGAAATGGCGCGTTTCATGGCGCGGCTGTGGCCGATACGCCGTTCCAACTGGCCGACGATGTTATCCGCGATCAGCTTGGCGTCCAGGTCAGGTTTGGTGATCTCTTCGACTTCGACTTTGACCTTTTTATTGGTCATTTTTTCCAGCTCGATGCGCAGCTTCTTGACCGTATCGCCCTTGCGTCCGATCAAAATGCCTGGCTTAGCCGTGAAAATGGTGATCACCACCAGGTTCGGATAACGCTCGATCTCGATTTTGGAGAGCGCCGCATTCGGACGATCTTTTTCCAGACGCGCCGGATTGTTCTGTGCGCGTGCCCGATCTTCATCGCGGATCAGGTAGTCGCCTTTGTAAATGAATTGCCGCAGATGAAAATCTTCATGCAGCAGTTCGCGATAACGCGTGCCTTCCGCAAACCAGCGCGCGTCCCAGCCCCGGTTGATCTTGAGCCGGAAGCCGATCGGATTGACTTTACGCCCCATACTTTGCTCCTAATCTATCTATTATTCTAACGCGTGCTCGTCGAGAACGACGGTCACATGCGCCGAACGCTTCAGACGCGGTTTATAGCGTCCGCGCGAACCGGCTTTCATGCGCTTCAACTGAGTGCCTTCGCCCGCATAAATCGTCTTGATGAACAAATCCTGACGGTTCAGTTCATGGTTGTTGACCGCGTTGGCGACGGCAGAAGCGAGCACTTTGCTAACCAGCTCGGCGCCCTTTTGAGGCATGAAGCGCAGGATAGCAAGCGCTTGTTCAGCATCTTTACCGCGCACTTCATCGCATACCAGGCGAATTTTTTGCGCCGAAATCGGCAAACCGCGTGCGTGAGCCTTGACTTCCATGTTATCTGACTGGCGCGGCGGGCGCCCCTCCCTTTTTGATCTTCTTTTCGGCCAAATGGCCGCGATAAGTGCGCGTCGGCGCAAATTCGCCCAACTTGTGCCCGACCATATTTTCGGTGACGTAAATCGGGACGTGCTGCCGTCCGTTGTGAACGGCGATAGTGTGCCCGACCATTTGCGGGAAGATGGTGGAGGCACGGCTCCACGTCTTAATCACCCGCTTCTCGCTGCGCTCATTCATCGTCTCGACTTTTTTAAGCAGTCGCGGCTCGATAAACGGCCCTTTTTTCAGTGAACGTGACATCTGTTAGTCCTCTTAACCGTGTGACCGTTTAACGACGCTTCTTAGCGCGACGACGGATGATAAACTGATCGGTACGCTTATTATTGCGCGTCTTTTTACCCATGGCTGGCTTACCCCAGGGCGTTTTTGGCCCTGGCATACCGATCGGGCTGCGGCCTTCACCGCCGCCGTGCGGATGGCTTGCGGGGTCCATGGCGCTTCCGCGAACGGTAGGCCGCCAACCCTTCCAGCGATTGCGTCCGGCTTTACCGATCTTGATGTTGCTGTGATCGGTGTTGCCGACTTGTCCGAGGGTCGCCATACATTCTTCACGTACCATGCGCATTTCGCCGCTTGGCAACCGAATCTGTGCGTAGGCGTCTTCACGACCGATCAACTGCGCCGAAACACCCGCCGAACGTGCCAACTGCGCGCCGTGCCCCTGATGCAATTCGATGTTGTGAATCACAGTGCCGACCGGGATGTTCTTGAGCGGCAAGGCGTTGCCTTCACGCAGCGGCGCAGCAGCCCCGCTCATGATCGCATCGCCCACTTTGAGGTTCAGCGGTGCCACGATGTAGCGCTTTTCGCCGTCCGCGTACACGATCAACGCGATACGTGCTGTGCGTCCCGGATCGTATTCGATGGTCGAGACGCGCCCCGGAACACCGAACTTATCGCGCTTGAAGTCGATCAAGCGAATTTGCCGTTTGTGGCCGCCACCACGGTGACGAACCGTGACGTGCCCCTGATTGTTACGACCTGCTTTGCCGCGCTTTTCGATCAGCAGCGACTTTTCCGGCGTCGAACGTGTGATTTCGTCGAACGTATAGCCGGTCATGCCGCGCCGACCGGGTGATGTCGGCTTATAAATCTTGATTCCCATAGTTCAGACTCCCCGTTGTGCCTGTGCTAGACTGGCTGTACTAGACGTTGAACAGGCCGATGGTCTGCCCGGCGGGCAGCGTCACGATGGCCTTCTTATAGGCGGGCGAACGCTGGTACGTCTTGCGTCCGCGATGGCCGCGCTTGAGCGGTAAGATCACGGTCGTTACGCGAACGACGTCCACGTCGAAAATACGCTCGACCGCTTCTTTGATCTGGATTTTGTTGGCGTCCAAATGCACTTCAAAAGTGAACTGGTTGAGCGTTGAGGCCAACGTGTTCGACTTTTCAGTGACGATCGGGCGCTTGATAATATCGTACAGGTGCATAAGGTTTTTCCGTTACTCCAGCGCGACCGCTGACGGCGCATTGTCAAACGAGCGCGGGGCGTTCGATTTGCTGAGCAGCGTCTTGATCACATCGAGCGAGGCGAGCGGGATAATCACGCGGTCGAAGCGCAGCAGGTCGCGCACGTTGAGGTAACTGGCGCGCAAGGTCATCGCGTTGGATAAGTTGTGCACGCTTTTTTCGAGCAATTCGTTACGCTCGGCCACCAGAATCAAAGCGGTTTGATCACCCACCAATGTCTTGATGATCGACGCAACGGCTTTGGTCTTGGCCTCAGCGATCGGCATATCATCGACAAATAACAGTTGGCCGTCGCGCAAGCAAGCGGTCAATGCGCTGCGCAAGGCGGCGTGACGCATCTTTTGCGGCATGTGCTTGGTGTACTTATGGGGCTTCGGGCCGAAGGTGCGACCACCGCCGACGAAGATCGGCGCGTTGCGGCTGCCGTGACGCGCGCGTCCGGTGCCCTTTTGTTTGTACCATTTAGCGTGCGTACGGTTGATTTCACTGCGCGTCTTGACTTTGGCGGTACCTTGCCGCGCGTTGTCAAGCTGCATCCGCACGTATTGCCACATCAGGCCAACGTTGATTTTGGCTTCAAAAATCTCGGCGGGCAGATCGATGGTCGATACCTCGTCGCCAGCCGTGTTCCGAACGGGAACTTGCATAATTCAATATCCTCTGCGCTGGCTACGATTTAACCGATAACTTGACGATGACCAGGCCGTTCTTGCCGCCCGGAATGGAACCTTTGACCGCGATCAAATGACGTTCCGCATCGATCACGACGACTTCGAGGTTCTGCGCCGTGACGCGATCCGTGCCCATGTGACCCGGACGCCGTGTGCCCTTGAACACGCGCGCTTGCGAAGTCGTACCGCCGCTCGAACCTGGTGCACGGGTACGGTCTGACGCACCGTGCGTGGTCGGCTGCCGATTGAAGCCGTGGCGCTTGATGCTGCCTGCGAAGCCGCGCCCTTTGGTGATGCCGACCACATCGACGTGATCACCCTTGGTGAACACATCTACTGTCAGCCGATCGCCTTCTTTGACGTCCACTTCGGTCACCCGAAATTCGCGCAGGTGGCGCAGTGCTGGCAAATTCTTCTTCTGCAAATGGCCGAGTTCGCCCTTTGTAATGCGCTTTGCGCGGACTTCTTCCTGGCCTTTGCTATCTTTGTGCATGTGTGTCGGCACTTCGTCGTAGCCCAACTGAACGGCGGTATAGCCGTCGCGTTCGGCGTTACGAACCTGCGTGACAAAGCACGGGCCCGCTTGAATGACGGTCACGGGCGTAACTTTGCCCTTCTCGTCAAATACCTGGGTCATGCCGACCTTTTTACCGATGATACCCTTCATTTACCCCTCCAATGGGACTGTCGAGCGCGTAAATCTCGCATCATCCCGCCCCCGAAAATTTTATCGATGGAACAGCCGTTAAATTACGCTGCTTATTGGTATGTTTTGGCGCGAGCGTCGCGCTAAATCTTGATTTCGATGTCCACGCCAGCAGGCAAATTCAGCCGCATGAGCGTATCGATCGTCTTACTATCGGGATTCAGCACATCGATCAGCCGCTTATGAGTGCGGATTTCAAAGTGCTCCTGTGAGCTTTTGTCGATGTACGGCGAGCGCAGCACGGTAAAGCGCTCAATGCGCGTCGGCAGCGGGACTGGCCCGACAACCCGTGCGCCAGTGCGTTCGGCGGTTTCGACAATACGCTGAGCGGATTGATCGAGAATGCGGTGATCGTATGCCTTGAGGCGAATACGAAGTTTTTGATTAGCCATTCGCTTTGTTTACAACCCTTCTATACGAGCACAGCAGTACAACGCCGTAAACAGAGACTATTAGGGGCGGTTATTCGCCGCCCCTAACGCTTGCCTATGAGCGCTTTTTCTGCGCTTTAATCCATGATCTGAGTGATAACACCCGCGCCGACGGTCAAGCCGCCTTCACGAATGGCGAAGTGCGAGCCGGTTTCCAGTGCCACTGGCATGATCAGCTCGACTTCCATGTTCACGTTGTCGCCCGGCATCACCATTTCCACGC
>Ga0209724_1000289_pt1 | contig 51497 bp, 42 predicted proteins | sample grotaG_FD_184143 | JGI IMG/M metagenome (GOLD analysis project Ga0209724, IMG submission 184143) | Glacier valley bacterial and archeal communities from Borup Fiord, Nunavut, Canada, to study Microbial Dark Matter (Phase II) -... | ecosystem: Environmental > Aquatic > Freshwater > Ice > Glacier ... | reverse complement strand
CGTGCGCTCGGCCGTGATCTCGAACTTGACCGCGGTGAGGCCCGCTGCACGGTTCATCTTCTCGGTGTTCGAGATGTACGGCCACAGTTGCTCGGGCGAGCACGCGAGGTCCCACTGGAACGTGTAGGTCTGGACCCAGCCTGGATTGACGATCGGTGGCGACGGATGTGCCTTGACGATCGCAGTCGACCCGAACACGACCTGGTCGATCGCGGCGAGCATCTCGGTCGCATCTTGCGGACGCGTGCTCGGATCCTTCTGCAGGCAACGCGCGATCAGCTCGCTGATCGCCGGCAAGACATCGGGGACGAGGCTCGCGAGCGTTGGTGGCGTGGTGCTGACGATCTCCATCAACATCGCGACCTGGCCCTCGCCCTCGGACTCGAACGGCGGGCGCCCGGCGATCATCGTGAACAGTGACGAGGCGAGCGCATAGACATCGGTCGCCGGCGTCACGCCTTGGTTCAAGCATTGCTCGGGCGCCATGTATTCGGGCGTGCCGAGTAGCTGACCTTCTCGTGTCCCCTCATGCGGCGCGGTCTCGATCAGCCGCGCGATGCCGAAATCGCCGAGCTTCACGATCTGTGCGCTCGGTGCGCCTTCGAGCTCGATGCCGTCGCGCACGAACATCAAGTTGTCGGGTTTGACGTCGCGGTGAACGATACCCTGACGATGCGGCTCTTCGAGCGCATGACACGCGTCCGCGATGATGCTGATCGCGAGCATCGAAGGCAGCGTGCCGAGCTTTTCGAGTGCGGCTGCGACGCTGCCACCGTGCACGAGCTCGAGCACGAGGTAGTGGAAGCCGCGATCTTCGTTGAGATCGATGATGTTCGCGACGTACGGGCTGCCGACCATCGCGAGCACGCGGGCTTCTTTGCGAAACCTGCGCAACAACGTGGGGTCGGCCGCGATCTCGGGCTTCAGCAGCTTGATCGCGACATCGGGACCGCCGGAGAGATCGTGCGCGGACCATACTTCACCGCTCGAGCCGACGCCGAGCTGGCGCGCGAGCTCGAACCGGCCGAGGCGAAGGCCAGCTCCGGGCCGCGGTGTGCGAACGTGCTCGCTATCGAAGTCCTCTGCGGTCGGGCGCATGGCGCGCGTGCCGAGCTCGAGCCGGCGTGCGACTTCGCTCGCGGTCGGGCGCTGTTCCGGATCCGCGAGCAACATCTGATCGATCATCGCGCGCATCGCGGGCGGAGGTGTCCGGGTGCCGGCGAACAGCTCGAGCAGTGCGCCGAGCGCATAGACATCCGAGGCCGCATCGGGCGCACCACCGGCTTCGAGCTCGGGCGCGTGGCAGCGTGCAATCCACGGATGATCCTCCGAGCGTACGCGCAACCCGGTGAGCTCGATCCTGGCTTGGTCTCCCGGCGCGACACGGACGGCCCACGGTTGGAGCTGGGTGTGAGCGAGCCCCGCCTTGTGGACCGCTGCGAGCGCGTTCGCGAGCTCCACCATGATCTGCGCCACGCGCTGGATATCGTACGAGGGCTGGACGACGAGCTCGGCGAGCAACATGTCGCGATCGCCTTCGAGGACGAGCGTAGAATGGGCTGCTTCGACCAGCAGGATCTGGCGGACCGCCGGATGCGTGACGGCGCTTGCCTTGCGCAGGCGCGCTTCGAGCGCGAGCCACTGCGGAGAGCCTCCCGCGAAGCTCGTGCAGAGGACCTCGACAAGGTCGGTACCGGCCCGCGCGAGGATCGCGTGCGCGTCCGGACCGGTGCCGAGCTGCGCGATCGGGATGCGCGGATTGGCGGCCCGGATCAAGAGGAGCGGCGACGTGGTCACGCTCCTGGTATCGACCACTTTACGCGGCTGGCGAGCCTACAGACCTTCGACCCGGATCCATGGGCCCGCCGTGTACGGGAACGATTGGTCGAAGTGTACGTGCGCGACGTACCACAGCGAAACGTCCTTACCGTCGAGCTCCTCGTCGCCGACGTAGCCGGCCGGGAACGGCTGGCTGCCCTGCGAAGACCGCGGCGAGAACGGTGCCCACTCGCCATCGTGATAGCGAATCGCGAAGACCTCCGCATCGTCCCAGGTGTGCGGGCGAATGTTGATCGAGGCGCGCGATCCGAAATCGATCTGGCGCCACACGTTGCCGTGCTCGTCGGCTTCGCCGGAGTACGGGAACCAGCCCTCGCGCTCGACACGCTGCCAGCGGCCTTCTTCGAACCGCTCGAACGCGTCATCATCGGCGCCGTCGAGATCGAAGTCGAACCGGAAGTGCGGGTGATAGGTGTGTTGATCGTGGACGCCGGGGCCTCCGATCGTGAGCCACGGGCACAACCGACCATCGTCATGGAACCGCCACAGCTGCGTGTACTGGTATGGGCCGGCGACGAAGTTCGCGGAAAGCTCGACCCCGCCACGGAACGATTGCACGCGAACCGGCCCGACGAGCGTGCGCGTGCCCAGCGGGATCCACCACGGGCCATGCGGCTCGCTCGGATCTTTCTGCGGATCAACCTCCTGGCGCTGATGATCGACGGTGACGTACGGCAGCGAGCCTTCCCACAGCACGCGCCGACCCTTGAAGTCAGCGAGGTAGATCATGATCCCGGCCGACTCGGTGAGCCTCCAGTGAAACTTCCAGTTCGCTTCGGTGATGACGTTCGACATGTTCACCACAGTTCCGCGGGGACCACTTGGGTCACCTGTTGATCGATGAGGTCGACGACCGCGACCAGCGACGCGTGGCCATCGCTCCGGCCGAACGTCACCGCCGCCGAGCGCCGGTTGTACGAGATATCCAAGGAGCTGCGCCCCCAGTAGTGGAGTGTCGCGAGCGGCATGTCGCCCATCGCGAGTTTCGCCCGCACGCTCTCGTCGACCATCGCGATCGAGACCGCGAGCGCTTCTTCATCGCGCGACAGCATCGGCTGGCTCTGATCGAGCTGGAGGTGCGCGACGACACCGGCATCGAGATCGATGCACGCATCGACCGCACGGGCCGAGGCGTAATCGTACGCGACGACGCGCGCGAGACGATGACCCGCCATCCAGTGCGGTGGCTTGACCACGAGCGGCTCCGTACAGATCACGCGATAGCGCCCGACCTTCGCCATCGAAGCGACCCGGCGATCCTCGGTGAGCGTGCGCAGGGCATCCGCGATTTCGCCCGGTGTGAGCGGATCGAAGAGGCTCGGATCGGCCGCCAGCACATCCGGCGGCTTCTTCGGGGCGACCTTGGCTTTCGCCTTAGGTTTCGCTGGCTTCGCAGCTTTCTTCGGCTTCTTGGCGGCCATCGAAGCGACTATACACATTAGTTTGTCACTGCGCGTGATGGCGATCTGAATCAGTCGATGTTCCAGGTCGCGAGTGCGTCGTACACATCCGAGATCGCGGTCGGCTCGTCGATCATCGATGATCGATCGATCGGTCGATCGGTCGATCGATCTCGACCGATGGAAATGTGGAAGCGAGTGCGCTGTCGAGCTTTCGATCATGGCGTCCCCGTTCGACTCTAACTGGCTGGCTTGCCTGAGGAAATCAGGAGGCCGACCCCATCTATACTTTCCGTAGATCGCCAGGGCGCTCGGCGCGTTTACCAGGGCATGCGGAACCTGTTCGCGGCTCTTCTGTTCTCGGCGGCATGTGGCTCGGCATACGCCGATCAACCGACCGGACCCGGTGGCTACGCGCCCGGTACGCTGATCGCGATCGATGTCGCGCCCGCGAAAGTTCGCGCGCCGTACGATGTCCAGGTCATCAAGGAAGGTGGCGAGACGCTACCGACCTACGCCTCGCGCGATCGGTTCTACGTCCAGGGCAACTCCGGCGAGCGCTACACGATCAAGATCTCGAACCCGACCGGTCATCGCGTCGAAGCGGTGGTCTCGGTCGACGGGCTCGATGCGGTCGATGGTGAAGCCGGTGATCTGCGCAAGCGCGGCTACATCGTGCCGCCGTATGGCGAGGTCCGAATCGAAGGCTTTCGCACGTCGCTCGAGAATGTCGCGACGTTCCGGTTCTCTGCGGTCGATGGTTCGTACGCGGGCCAAAAGGGCAAGGCGCGCAACGTCGGCGTGATCGCGGTCGCGATGTTCGAAGAAGAGCATGCACACGATCAGCAGATCGTCGCCCCGCAACAATACAACTACACCGACGATCTCGACGAAGGTCCGGTCGGCGCCTCGGCACCACTGTCACCACCGCGCGAGCGCGTCGCGAAGGCCGACAAGGACTCGCGCTCTGCGATGAAGAAGGCGCCGGCTGGCAACGCCATACGTCGGCCAGCTCCGGTGCAGCCGGCACCCACCGCCACCACCACCGCCATCACCGCCACGGGGGGCGCCGGCAAGGCAGCGCATCGTTACGAGGAGCATATCGACGCCGAGGAGAGTCGCGCCTACGACCTGGGCGGCGAAGACGCAGCTCCGCCGACTTCGCGGCCAGGCCTCGGCACCGAGTTCGGTGAAGCGCGCTACTCCGCGGCGAACTACACGAAGTTCACGCGCTCGACGACCAAGCCGATAGCGATCGCCGAGCTCCGCTACAACGACGCCTCGGGCTTGATGGCGCTCGGCATCCCGGTCCAACCGATGCCCGATCAGAACGAGGTCATGGTGCGCGAGACCGCGGACCCGTTCCCCGGCGATCACTTCGCGCGGTCGCCGCGTTAAGGCATCGTCTTCGGTTCGCAATCGTCGAGCGGATTCTTCAACCCCGTGACACAGAACGGCAGCCGCTTCGCGTTGCACATCACCGCGTCCCGAGAGCCATCGAACACGACCGTGACGTGGCCTTTGTAGTGCGGCGCGCGACACTCGAGCTCGAGCTTGGTGCCGTACGGCTCGGAGAGCCGCGCACCACTCGGGCCGCGGTACGTGAGCTTCTGGTACACGTTTGCTTCTGCGGGGCGCGTGAGGATTTCGACCGTGATGGTTTTCGGATGCGCCGGTGGAACGAGCGGGCTGCCGCCGTCGCGCGGCGCGTGGAGGCCGGCATCGAGGCTCGTCGGGCCTGGTGTATCTTCTGCGTCCAGCTCGATGCCGCCGTCGTCGACCTCGGCGATCAACCGCGCATCGCCGCGCGAGACACCGGCGTCTTCGTGTACCGCGATCAGATGCGAGCGATCGTGCATCGCATAGAACAGCGCCCCGGCGCCGCCGAGGAGTATCAGCGCGAGGATGACGTACGGCCAGCGTCGCCCCGGTTCGACAGCTTCCTCGTCGTAGAACGCAGGAGGCGGAAGCGAAATCGGGCCTTGCGCGAACGCGGGCTCGTGCAGCTGCCGGGTCTTCTTGACGGGGCGGCGCGGCGGCACGTTGACCGGCGGATCGGTCCCGATCACGGGCGGCATCGGCACCGGCGTGAGCAACGGATCGTCGGCGCCGGGCGGCAGCTTCGGTAGCGAGCTCGAGTTCTTGATGTGCTGGGTGACCTCGTCGAGCGCGGCGACGAACTCGGCCATCGTCTGGTAGCGCTCTTCACGCTTCTTCGCGAGCGCCTTCATGATCGAGAGCTCGAGCGATTTCGGGATCGAAAGATCGGGCCGGACCTGGCTCGGCGGCACGATCGGATCGAGCATCTGCATCGCGATCGTGCGCACGGTGCTGTCGCTCTTGTGCGGCGTCGTGCCGACGGTCAGCTCGTAGAGGATCGTACCGAGCGCGTAGATATCGACGCGGCGATCGGTATCGCTGCGGCCCGCCGCCTGCTCGGGCGCCATGTACTCCGGCGTGCCGAAGACCGAGCCGACCCGCGTGAGGCGTGGACCTTCGGCCTTGCCTTCGATCGGCTGGACCTTCGCGATGCCGAAATCGACGATCTTGACAAAGTCGATGCGCTCGTCTCGATCGACGAGGAACACGTTCTCGGGTTTGAGATCGCGATGGACGATGCCCTTGTCGTGCGCAGCACCGAGCGCGCGCCCGATCTGCTGTGCGATCGGGATCGCTTGCTCGGCCGGCATCGGCGCGCGATCCTTGATCGCGCGCGAGAGCGTGACGCCGTCGACGTACTCCATCACCGAGTACGTCATGCCATCGGGCGTGGTGCCGAAATCGGTGACGTCGACGATGTTCGGATGGCCGATGCGCGAGGCAGCCTTCGCCTCCTGGACGAAGCGCTTGATCGTCGCGGCGTCGCGCATGACCTCGCGCTTCAGCACCTTGATCGCGAGCGGGCGCTCGATCACCGCGTGGCGCGCCGCGAACACCACGCCCATGCCGCCCTCGCCGATCTTGCGCAGGACCAGGTAGCGCCCGTCGAGTGTCTCGCCGACGAGCCGATCGTATTCGCTCGACGCGGGCTCGCGCCGCATCGTCTGGACCACGCTCGTGTGCGAGCGCTGCGCCGACATCGCGCGGATCTTGTTCGTCGTGTCGCCAACGCCGCTCTGTGTCGGTGTTCCATCCGTGACGGTGTCGTGCGGCGGACTCGTATCCGGAGCCTGCGCCGACATGATCGCCGAGAGCACCGTCGGCTTTTGCGCGACGCTGACATCGGAGAGCGGCTTACCGTCGTAGGGACAGAAGCCCGGCTCGGTGAACGAGCGCTGACACGCCGGGCATTGGAAGATCACCGCTTTGCGTACAGCGACGTCTGGTAGAAGCTGTACACCACGTTGTCGGCGGCAACGACAACGATCGGTTGGCCGTTGTAGCGAGTCGTGGTGACCGCTCGGCCGAACAGATGATTCGAATCGCCGTTCGGAATCTGCAACGTGTCGGATGCCGTCGCCGCGATCGCGCCGCCGGTGACCGTATGCAGATCGACCGCGCCGGCACCCGAGGTGCTGCCGTTCGCGCGGCCCGGATATCCGAGCACGAGGACGCCCGAGCCATCGAATGTGTCGTAGGCCGCCGCTCGGACGCCGGGCGCCGAGATGACCGAGCCAGCGAGCACTGGTGTCGCCGCCGTCGTGATGTTCACGAGCTGGATGGCACCGATCGACGTCGCCGCGGTGTCGTACGCCGTGAGGATCGCGTACTTCGAGGTGCCCTCGGTGATGATGGCGAGGTGGCCGTTGTTCGTGGCAGCCGGGCCGCTGACCTTCGCCGTCGTCGGACCGGTCGGGGTCCCGACCACGCACGTATCGAGCGCGGTTAGCGGATATCCGAACAAGTCGCCTGCCTTCGTGTAGACCCACAACATCGAGCTATCGATCGCGACGGCCGCAGGCGCGACGGCCGCGGGCGCACCGGACGTCGTCCCATCGGTGAACAGGCAGCTCCTGACCGCGGTGCCCTTCGCCGAGAAGATGTTGGCCGCCGTTGCACCCGACGACGTGACGCCAACGACGAGCTGGCCGTTCGCGAACGCGGTCGCGTCCGGCGTCGCGGGCGTCGGAATCTGCTGATCGAGGCTGAGCGCATCCGGCGAGCCGCTCACCGCGACGACCGTCCCGACGTTGGAGTTATCGACGAGGACGACCTGGCCAACACCATCGAACAACACGGTGCCTTTCGCGGTCACCGAATCGATCGTGTGCGCGCCGAGCGTCTCGTTAGCGCCGAGATCCTGTGCGATGCCGCCCGGATCGAGCGCGAGCGTCGAGTAATTGCCCGAGCCCGAGGACAAGATCGCGATCTTGCCACCGCTGGTCTCGGCCGGAAGCGTGGCACCCGCGATCGAAACCCCGTACTCGGTGGCTTTGATGCCATCGGGCTTCTCGGTGCCACGCACGGTCGTCGTATCGGAGAGGTCATCGAATTGCGACCAGCTGCACGCGCCGATCAGGCTCGTCGCAGCAAGGAAAAGTAGTTTCTTCACCAGTGCACCTCCATTCCGAGGCCGGCATAGTTGGTATTGATCTCCGGCACGAGCGTGACCGACTTCGCGTCGATCAAGGCGGTCGACGGCGGACCCTTGTCGCGGAGCGTGTAGTAGACCGCGGTCACGAGCGTGATCGCCGAGATCGCCAACGACGCATCCGCGGCGATCGCGTAGATCTTGCCCTTGAGGAAACGCGAGTCATTCGAGGCTGGCGGATGCGCCGATGCGATTTCCTTGTTCAGGTCGTCGTGCAGCTGGTTCGCTTGGAGGCCGAGGTAGATGCCCGCGCCGCCGAAGATCGCACCGACGACATACGCCACCACCGCATCGCTGCGGCTCGGCTTCGGTACGAGCGTCACCTTGATCTGGGTCTCCGCTTTCGCTTCGATCGTGATGCGGCGCTCGTACGGCTTCCAGCCTTCGCGCGTGACGAGGATGACGTGATCGCCTTGCGGCACGCTGCGCAGACACGGACCGCGCTCGCACAGGAGCTTGCCGTCGATCGCGATCTGCGAATCTTCGATGCCGTAGCCGGTGATCGCGATCTTGCCTAGCGGCGAGCCCTTGATCGTGCCCTTCACCGCTTTGGTCTCACCGGGCGCGATATCGATCGTCTCGGTGTACTCGTCGTAGCCCTCTTTCGAGATCCAGAACGTGTGCTTGCCCGGCTTGATCTGCTGCGACCACGGCGACGACCCGACCGCGCCGATGCTCTTGTCGTCGATGAACACGTCCGATTTCGGAATGTTCGAGGCGATCTCGACCCACGCGAGGTAGTCCTCTTGCGCCATCGACGAGACGAACTGCACGAGCTTCGTCGGATCCGCGGAGATCGTCGACTCGACGACCTTGTAGCCGCGCTTCTCGATGATCAACTTGTGCTCACCGTCGATCGAGCCGCTCCACGGTGTTGTCGCGAACGGGCCCTTCTTCTTGTCGTCGAGGTAAATCGTCGCGTTCTGCGGCTCGGTCACGATGACGACGAGGCCGCGGACTTTCACATCGCCGAGGTTCTGGACTTCTTGGGACGGCGCGGCTGCCGTGGCGCCGCTGCCCGAGCCTGAGCCCGCACCTGCATCGAGGCGCTTGATCTCGTCGTCGAGGACGCCGATCGCCTTCTCGACATTCGCCTTGTCTTGCGCTTGCGGCTCCTCGGCGAGGTACCGCTTGTAGAACTCGACGGCCTTCCTGTACGCCGCCACATCCGAGGTTCTCTTGCCCTTCATGTGGAAGCTGGCGCCGACGTTGTAGAGGAATTGCGGGAACGGCCGAGCCGCGTACGCCTCCTGAAACCGCGCCGCCGCCTCGTCGAATTTGCCCGCGAGATATTCACTCTGCGCGGTATCGAACGAGGCCTGAGCCTTCTTTAGTGAATCAGCACTCTGACCGAATGCCGAAGTCGTCGCGAGCATCGCCACGGCGACACAGATCGCGAACAAGACGCGTGTTTTCATCAGCCAAGCTCCCCGCAGAGGCGCTCATCGTATCACGCGTCAGGAGCAGAACGTGACGTTGGCCTCGACGGATTCGCGCGCCGTGCGGGTGCGATTTGCCGGGACCGCATGATCGGCGTAGCCGAGCGCGAGCCCGAACAAGATCACGTCGGTCTCGGCGATCGGTAGCTCCTTGCGGAGTGGCTCGGGATACGCCGCGATCGCCGCCATCGGGCAGGTCGCGACGCCGAGCACCTCGCAGGCAGTCAGCACGTAGCCGAGCCAGATGCCGACGTCGACGTATGCGTACGGACCGAGACGCTTGTCACAGGCGACGACCGCCATGTGAGGAGCGTCGAAGAACGCGTAGTTGCGCAGGAACGCGTCGTAGCGACCCAGCTTGTCCTCGCGCGCGATGCCCATCTCTTTATAGAGCGCGGCACCACAGTTCACGCGGTGCTGCTTGTACGGCGGCGGATAGTCGAGCGGGAATGGAATCGCGGGGCTCGGAAACCCGCCCTTCGCGGCCGCGACCGTCGCCTCGGCGAGCCGCTGGGTGATCGGCGGTTCGGTGATCGCGACCCGCCACGGCTGGATGTTGCACCAGCTCGGCGCGGCCTGCGCCGCCGCGAAGATCTTCGTGAGCGTCTCGCGCGGCACCGGATCCGGCTCGAACCCGCGCACGCTGTGCCGGCCGCGCCAGAGCGCATCCAGCTGGTCGATCATTACCGGGCCCTCTTGAGCTCTTTGAACCGAAAGATACCGGTCGAATGGCCGTCGGAGAACTGGATGCCGACCCCGTAGTTACCGACGAGGTGCATGTCCTTGACGCTGATGTCCTCGGGCACGCTCTTGGGGTCGAGCAAGCGTTCGCCGGTCGCTTCGGACTGGCAGTTCGCGCACGCGCACTTGATCCGCAGCGCCCGGACCGGCCATGTGTCCTCGTCCTTCGGATCGCCACCCTCTTCCCAGATGAATCGGATCTCTTGTTTACCGAGCCCGATAATCTCGACTGGCATGGGCATGCCCGCCGTATAGCACTGATGTACGGTGGCCGTGTGCCACCGCCGCGCCAGCGCCGCTCGCTCTCGATGCCCAAGATGCCGGGCAAGCTCCATCGCGATGGTGATTCGCATATCGCCCGGATCCTCGTCGATGCGCTGACCGCCGCGCAGACCGACAAGGAGACCGCCGAGACCTTCACGCACCCGTTTCACACCTACCCGGCGCGGCTCCACCCGGCGACCGCGCGCGTCCTCGTCGACCTCGTCTCCGACGGTGCGACCCGCGAGCAATGCCTCGTCGATCCATTCTGCGGCTCTGGCACCACGCTCGTCGAAGCCCGCGCGAACGGCCTGCGTGTCGTCGGCAGCGATCTCAATCCGCTCGCCGTGATCGTCGCGCGCGCGAAGACCTGGACCGCGCCGCCGCGCCGGCGCACCCAGCTCCGCGAAGCCGGCCACTCGATCGCCGGCAACGCGCTCCAGGCCGGCAAGGCCGCGCGCCGCGCCTCCTCGGACCCGGCCCCGCTGCGCAAGCCCAAGGGCTTCGATCCGAACGCCCGCGATCGCCGGCTCGCTGCCTGGTTCGCGCCCCACGTCCGCCGCGAGCTCGAAGACCTCGCGACCCGGATCGAAGACGTCCGGCAAGACGACCCCGAGATCGCGGGCATCCTCCTCGGTTGCCTCTCGAGCATCCTCTACAAGGTCAGCTCGCGGACCTCCGACACCGACGCGACCTGGACCCAGCGCAACATCGGCCGCGGCTTCGCGTCGCGCCTGTTCGTCCAGCGCGTGGATCTCCTGTACGCCGGCCTCAACGATCTCGCGAAGGTCCACGCGCCGATGCCCGAGGTCCACGAGGTCGATATTCGCCGGCTCGAGACCATCGTCCCGGACGGCACCGCCGCCGGCGTCATCACCTCGCCGCCCTACGCCGGCACCTACGACTACGCCGAGCACCAGCGCCTGCGCTTCGATTTCCTCGCGCTCCGCCATCGCGAGTTCGAGGACGGCGAGCTCGGCACCCGCCGTTCGTTCGAGAAAGACCCGACCTCGGCGCGCGCCAACTGGAAGAAGGCGCTCGACGGCTTCGTCGGCAAGATCGCGGCGACCCTCGCGCCCGGCCGGCGCGCCGCGCTCGTGATCGGCGACTCCGTCGCGGCGGATCGAGCGATCTTTGCCCTCGACGACCTCCGAGATGCCGTGACCTCCGAGCTCGTCCTCGAAGCGTGGGCCTCGCAGGAGCGCCCGTTTTTTGGCATTCACGAGCGCCGCGCGTTCGGCGACACGCCGAAGCGCGAGCACATCGTCGTGCTACGCCGAACCTAGCGGATGACGATACACGGCCGCGAGCACGAGCTCGCAACCGATCGCAGCGATCGTGATCCGATCGGTGGCCTCGGTGAACGTCCAGCCGGTGCCGACGCGCTACCAGAGCCCGGCGCGCTGCGATCGTGATCGAACAACACGATCGCTTCGAGTGACGGAATCGCTCGGTAGTGGCGCAGCTTCTCGCCCCGATCGTAGTCCGCGGTCGAAGGGCTGAGCACTTCGATCAAGACCTTCGGATTCGTGATCGTATGACCGGTGCGATCGATCGGAGCGGTCTCGAGTGCACCCGACGACCAGCACCCGTCTCGCGAACGCCAGCTTCACACCAACCATGGCGCGAAAATTGACTGTCGGTCGGCTCGCCTGGCGGTTGCGTGCCCAAACGCACGGCTTCGCCGATGGCGGTTGGAAGTCCGGTTCGGTTGGGTTACGACTCGTGGTCATGAGGAAGCTGAATCTGGGATTATTTTCGGTCGCGCTCGCGGCTTGCGGTAGCGATGCGGCAAAGACGTCGGACGCGCCCCCGGTGGCGATCGATGCGAAGCCAATCGACGCTGCAAAGGTCTTCCTCGATGCTCCGCCGCCTGCGTACGACCTCAGCTGTTATCAGCACACGGCGCCGGCGACGGCCACCGACCCCGTCACGATCTCTGGCACGACACAGACGCTGAACGGCACTCTTGGTCCGTTGGCGACCGTCAACCTCGAGGTTTACAAAAATGGCTCCGCGACGGCGCTGGCAACGACGGCCAGCGACGCGAATGGCGTCTACGCATTTGGCAACGTCGTTACTGGCGGAGTGCCAGTCGATGGCTACATCAAAGGCACCAAAGCCGCCTACCGCACGACCTACCTCTATCCGCCGAACGAAGTAGTCGCGAACCTCGCGAACGTTCCGGTTCCGCTGATCTCACTCGCGACAGCGAGCATGTACATTTCTAACCAAAACGATACGAACAACGGCCTGTTGTTCCTCACCGTCGCCGACTGCACGCTGACGCCGATTGCAGGCGCGACGTTGACGGTCAAACAGAACGGCGCGAACGTCGGCACGCAGATCGATCTTGGCGCGTTCTTTCCACAGCTCCACGGCGTGTACATCGTCTCGAATGTGCCAGATGGTGACGCCACGATCTCGGCGATGTACAACAGCATGACGTTCCCGAGTCACGTCGTCGCGTCGCACAAGCGCCCATCGCCAGATGCGCCGGGTACCGTGACCGCCAGCGCTGTAGTCCCGGGCTTTTTCTGATCTCCGCGTGGTAGTTTCCGCAGACCGTGGAGACCGCCGCGTACCTGCAGAGCGCTGCTGACGGCCACGCCCAGATCGTGGGCGGCCTCACGGTGCTCGAGCGCCGCCTTCGCGAGCTCGCGAGGGACGGCGTCACGCGCGCGCTGATCGCGACCGCTCCGATCGAGCTGTCGCGGCCGATGCCGATCCCGATCCAGTTCGTCCCGCCCGGTTCTCCGGTGCCGGCTGGAGCGCGGGTCGAGCGCGCCGATGTCATCGCGGGGATCGAGATCACCGACGAGGCATCGCGCAGCGCGGCCGAGTGGAAGCTGATCCGCGGCATGAACAAATCGTTCGAGGGCCCGGTCGATGCGCTGATCAACTGGCGGTTCTCGATGCGGATCACGCGCGTGCTCGCGCGGCAATCGCTGGCGCTCACGCCGAACCACGTGACGATCGTCGCGATCGTGATTGGCTTGCTCGCCTCGGTGCTCGCGAGCCGCGGCACGTACGTAACGGTGGCGATCGCGGGCGTACTGCTGGAGCTCAACTCGATCCTCGATTCGTGCGACGGCGAGCTCGCGCGGCTGCGGTTCCAGTACTCGAAGCTCGGGCAGTGGCTCGACAACCTTTCGGACGACATCGTCGACAACGTGTTCTTGATCGCGATCGGCCACGGGCTCGGCGGGATCTGGGCGTGGATCGGTTTGTTCTCCGCACTCGGGCGCGTGCTGGTCTCGCTCGTCACGTACGTGAGCGTGTATCGGAGCACCGGCACGGGTGACGTGTTCGCGTTCCGCTGGTGGTTCGAGAGCGACAAGGTCTCCGCCGACGACGTCTACGATCCGAAAGCGATCACGACCTGGCTGCGCTCGTTCGGACGGCGCGACACGTTCGTGTTCATCTGGATGCTCGCGTGCGTGGCGGGTTTCCCGTACTGGGTGATCGGTCACGGCGCGGTGATCGCGGCCGTGAACGTGTCGCTGCTCGTCCTGCAGTTCACGGTATACCGGCGTAAGCTCGCCGCATGACGAAGTGGATCGTGGTGGCGCTGGCGCTCGCCGCGTGTGGCAAGGGCGATAACACCAAAGCGAAGAGCGACGACAAGCCCACTATCGAAGCGTTCGAGGACTACAAGCACAAGGCGATGGCGACCGAGGGCAAGCTCGAGCTCAACAAGCTCAGCAAGCTCGCGAAGACCGTCGCCATCTACAAGAGCGCCTATCCGATCGGCAAGGCGGCCCTGACGCCTGCCATCGAGTGCTGCAAGAGCGCCGATCACAAGTGTGCGCCGGATTCGAAGACCTGGGCGGTCGAGCCGTGGACCACGCTCGAGTTCACGATCGACGAGCCGCACCGCTTTCGCTACAGCTACGAGAGCACCGACGGAAAATCGTTTACCGCCACCGCGGTTGCCGATCTCGATTGCAACGGCACGGTGACGACGCTCACCGCGACGGGCACGCTCGATGCCTCGGGCTCCCCGCACTCGGAGATCAAGTAGTCCCCATCAGGTCGAGCTTCGGCGATCGACGGGTCGCTCCTCGGGTTGCAGTTCACGGTCGGACGCACGAAGATCGCCGCATGACCAAGTTCCTCCTGGTAGCGTTGTTTGTCGCGGCATGCGGTAAGGGCAACACGGGCCCAGGAACGAGCAGCGCTACGTCAGGATCGGGCGGCGCGCCCGGCGCAATCGGCGCGCCTGGCGCGCCCGTCGAGGACAACAAGCCTCCTGCCGTCGGGCCCGAAGGCAGGATGATGCTCAACCGGCTCGGCAAGGATGCGAGACGGCACGTCGGCGAGGTCGGAACCTATCCGGTGGGCAGCGCACCGCTGACTCCCACGACCGATTGCTGCAAGGCCGCCGACCATACCTGTCCCGCCGATCCGACGGCGTGGGCGGGCGAGCCGTGGAAGACCCTCGATTTCTCGATCGATTCGCCGGGTCGATTTCGCTTCTCGTACGACGGCGCGGCCGATGGCAAGTCGTTCACCGCGACCGCGGTCGCCGAGCTGGACTGCGACGGCAAGCTCACGACGTGGACCGCAAAAGGCAGCGTCGATGCCGCGGGAAAACCGACCGTCGACATCACCCCGAAGTAAGAGAGCGATTTGACCAAATATCTCTTCGCGGCGGCGCTGCTCGCGGCGTGCGGCAAGACCGACACGACTGACAAGCCGGCGAATAAGAAGTCGTCGGACGAGAAGTCCAAGGAGTTCTTCAAGAAGACCGCGGTGCAATTGGCTCACCTCCAGCTCGAGTCGATCGCGTATGAGGCGGAGCCCGTTGCCAAGGCAACGGGCTCCGTCCCGCGAGCCACCGCGCCTCTCACGCCGACGCGCGACTGCTGCAAAACCGGCGCAGATCCGGGACGCTGCGACGCCGATCAGGCCGACTGATCAGGTGAGCCCTGGAAGGAGCTGCGGTTCGAGCTCGTCGGGTCCAGCGCGTTTCGTTATTCGTATGCGAGCGCGGATGGCAAGACGTACACCGCCACCGCCGTCAGTGACCTCGACTGCAATGGCACGCTCACCACATTCAGCGAGACCGGAACGATCGATCCCGCCGGCGCCGTGAAGCTCGAGCTCAGACCGTAGCAGCGAGCTCGCCGCGCCGGTGCCGCCGGGGATCGTGACCGAGACCGAGCGCTCGGTCGCCTCGTAGCGCGGCGCCGCACGTCCGTATCTGAGCTGCCCGTAGAAGATCAAATCGACGCCGCGTCCCGTGCGCTCGACGATGCCGGCGCGCTTGAACGCATCGGCGAGCAGCGGATTGCGAGGGCGCGGTGGCGTGATGAGCAGGTTGTCGAGCCGCACGCCTTCGGGGAGTCCCCAGGACTGTCGATGCGAATCCCATCCTCATTCCATTGCACGTGGATCGCACCGAGCTGCGTGTAGTCACGATGGGTCATCGCGTTCGCAAGCGCCTCGCGAAAGGCGTCGGGATCGAAGTCCGGGATTTCGGTCCGGAATAGATCGACAAGCTCGGTACTGCGATTGCGCGCGCGGAACCGTTCACCGAGATCCTCGAAGGTCCGCAGCAGAGGGCGCCGGCTGAACTCGTTCTCGAGTACGTTCTGCGCGTCGAGGACCTGCCACCCGACCTCGTGCGTCGGCATCAGTTGACGGAGCGAGTCCTCGCGACCAAACAGCAACAGCGCGAGCTTACGCACTTTGCCACCGGTCTCGAGACTGCCGATCGCATGGCAGAGATCTTCGTTTGATAGCTCGATCAAGGCGCGGTCTCCACGCCCACCGCTTTCCCGGACGAACCGACGAAACCTCTCGATCTCGAGCGATCGAGATCGTTCCAGGTCGCTGCCGGCACGATCGCGGCCGAGGGATCCTGACTCATGCCGTAGGTGCCCTGCTCGAATACGAAGAACGGATTGCACGCAGGCTTGCCGTCGCCGCCGAGCACGCGTCGCAAATACGTCCCCTTCGATGTTGCCGTTGGAATTGTCGCTACCGGAACTTCGATGACCAGGATCGGCTTGCCAGCATGCTCGACCATCTCGGCGCGCACGCCGAGTGCCGGTCTCGTGTTGTTCGAAACGAGCGCTTCGATCCGTCGCGAGTCCGTAGCCGCACCGTGCCTCGGCCGCGCGCCGTGGATCGTGCGGTCGTCTTCGATGCCGACCAGCAGCGTTCCTCCTACGCGATTCGCCAGACACACAACTGCTTCGACGAGCTCGTTGTCGTTTACCTCTCGCTTGAACTCGACCTCCAAGGTCTCGCCACCGGCGATCATATCGGCGAGCGCGGTCACTTCGAGCGCTTTCGCTTCGTCCGTTTCACGCCACTACCATCGCGAACTGTCCACAAAACACCAAGAGCCTAGCCCAGTGGGATGACAGGCAACGTCGCCAGTTCGCCGATCCGAGCGCCGACAACCAATTCGGACCGCTCCCCGCACGCTGCAGGCACTTGCAGCCACCTCGAAGGTCCGCGGTGCGCCGAAGGTCGACATCACGCAGCGAGCTCGCCGCGTCGACGCAGCTGCCACATGTAGTGATACGGGTTCTCGCGGATGAACCCCTTCGACCCGACCTCGAAGTGCTTGCTCATCAGCTTCGTGATCTTGCGCGCGGTGTGCGGGTAACCCATCTCCCAGTGATGCTCCGGAATCGGCTCGTGCCGCCAGGGCAGCATGAACTTGTGACCCGCGGTGAAGTGGTGGTCGCCCCACCAGAAGGACCAGCGCACGCGGAGGCCGCGATACGGCAGGGAGATGAACACGTGCGGGTTCGCGCGGCGCGCGATGTTCGCGAGGCAGGTCTCGAATTCTGCGAACGGGAGGTGCTCGAGGACCTGGAACGCGCAGATCGCATCGAACGTCAGGCCCGCCGGTAGCACCGCATCGAGCTTCGTGATGTCGGCGACGTAATCGACGCCACGCGTGGTGTCGATGTCGAGTGTCTTGACCTCGACGCCTGCGGCTCGGAGGTAGTTGCGAAAGACGCCGGAGCCAGGACCGATCTCGAGCACGGTCTTGGGGCGGACCGAGAGCACGACGCGCAGCTGGTGCCAGTACGACATCCAGCGCTCGGCGTCGTCGTAGCGCTCGAAGTCGTAATGCTCCGGCGCGACCTGGACTTCCCGCTCGGTCATGCGAGCCGCACGCTAACATGGTATCCCCGACGGAGTGACGGACGAGCCCGAGCTCGGCAAGCGGGTCGCGCAGGGAGTTGCGTGGGCCGGCGGAGCCCAGGCGATCATCGCGGTCGCCGACCTGATCTCGTTCCTGCTGGTCACGGTGTATTGGATCGCGCTCGACGACTTCGGCGTGGTGGGCGCGGTCATTCCGTTTTACACGGCGCTCGATTACATCGCGGATCTCGGGGTCAGCTCCGCCTTGATCCAGCACGACGACCACACGCCCGACCGCGTCTCGACGGTGTTCTGGTTCAACCTGCTGGTCTCCGGCGGGCTCTTCGTCCTGCTGCTCGGGCTCGGCCCGCTCTACGCCGCGATCCAGCACACCCCCGTGATCGCGTGGTTGCTGATCGCCTACGGCGCGAAGCTGCTGATCCAGAACATCTACGCGATCCCATTCGCGCTGCTTCGCAAGGAGTTGCGGTTCAGGGATATCGCGAAGGCACGCGTCGCTGCGCACCTTGCCGAATCGGGCAGTCGCATCCTCTACGCTTATCTCGGCGCGGGCATCTGGAGCTTCACGCTCGGTGCGATCACGCGCGCGTTCGTGTTCGGAATCGCGATCCAGCTCAGCCATCCGTGGCGACCGCGGCTCGTGTTCCGCCCGCGAGAAGTGATCGGCTACGTGAAGTTCGGCGCGCGCACCGCCGCGAGCAACGTCCTGTACCAGGTCTACACGAGCCTCGATTCGCCGATCATCTATCACTACTTCGGCAAGGAAGCCTCGGGCATCTACACGCTCGCCGATACGTTCATCCTGGAACCCGTGAAGACGATCGCGAACGTCGTCATCGATGTGGCCTTTCCCACCTTCGCGAAGCTGCGCGCAGATCGCCGCGCGGTGGCGAATCAGCTGATCAAGTTCACGCGCCTCAACCTGCTCGCGGTCCTGCCGTACACGATCCTCATCTTTCTGATCGCGCCCGAGGTCCTGAACCTGTTCTGGCTCGGTCACGGCAGCGGCGATCTGAAGTGGACCTCGCGCAATGTCGAGCTCTGCGTCGATGCGATCCGCCTGCTGTGCGTGATGGGCTTCTTTCGCTCGCTCGGCTTCCTCGGGCCGCCGCTGCTCGATGGCATGGGTCGCCCCGATCTCACGCTGCGCTACATGATCGTCGCCACGTTCGCGGTCCCGGGCTCGTTCCTGCTCGGCGCGAAGTTGCTCGGCCCGAGCCTCGGGTTCCTCTCGGTCGCGGCCGCGTGGGCGATCGGCTACCCGATCGCGTTCGCGGTGCTCGCGTACCTCGTCGCGCACACGGTGAAGCTAAACGTGCGCGAATACGTTCAGGCCTCGTGGGGCATCATCGCGAGCTGTGCGATCGGGCTCGGCGTCGGTTTCGCGGTCGATCGCGCGCTACCGGATGCCTCGAATGCGTTGCGCCTCGCCTCGATCACGGCCGCGACCCTGGGCTCGATCACGCTCTTGCTCGTGTACTGGCAGAAGCTCACGCCGCGCGCGATCGCCGCGAGTCTCGGAGACTAAGTTGCCCTACGAACTAAACAGAATCGCGCAGGTTGAGGATTATACGGACCGGGCTAGTTGCGAGGAGACTGGGTTCTACTTGAACCGTGGCGAACATCGACACCGAGGGGAGTCGCGCTCGTCATTCGTCTTATAGGGTGGTTGGTCAGGCGCTGCTCGCCTGAATCGAGTCGACTCGACGCGCGCAGCTGGACGTGACTTGCTTGCACGCCACCTCACGCAGTCATGTGGTCTCCAGCAGGATCGATTCCATCTCGATCCTCGGGCGTTTCTCAGCAGCGTCGCGCCGGTCGAAGGCACTTCGCGCGCTCCCGCGGTCTGCCGCGCCGGAGACACCTGGTCATCCTGCGCAGCTGGAGAGCAGGCTAGGTCACTCCCTGCCGCGAACACGCGAGCGCTGGACGGATCAGCCGCTCGAGGTCAGGCCTATCGACCTTCGCGAGTGCCTGGTCGACATAGCGCGCAGCCTCGGCTTTCCTGAAGCCGAGGCTGGTCAGCGCTTGCTTCGCCTGCGTCACGACGACGACGCTCTCGAACTTCGAACGCCCCACGGGGGGCGTCGGTACTGCTACTTGCGGTTGAAGTCGCGCCGCACGGAGCGCCTTGCTCGCATCGCTCGCCGGCGCGATCGCGAGCGCTGGCGACGAGGCAGGTGGATTCACATAGGTGATCGTGAGGTTCGGCGCCGAGCCCGTGATCAGTAGCTTGCCTTCATGAAGGGCGCGATGGTGTGCCGTACATGTGAGGGTCAAATTCTCTGCCTCGTGACCGCCGCCGTGTTCGCGATGCACCACGTGATGGAGATCGACGTTACGCGAGGCGCGACAACCCGGGACACAGCACTTGCCGTGATCTCGACGCCGCACGAATCGCCGCACCATCGGCGTGATGTCTTGGGTCGCACGCTCGGGTTCGCGATCTGATCCGATGCGCTGCGCATCGCATTCAGCGCGTTCGACATCGACCGCATCGATCGCGATCACCCGGCCAGCGGCGTCTTGCCATCCCTGGTTGCAACGCTGGCAGACCGTGATCATCAGCTGATGCCGCGCGCGACCCTGATCCGCCTCGCCGCCGGCGAAGTACGCGGCGCACAGGGTCTCGATCAGATCGCTGTCGTCGACAAAGCTGCCGACCTCGGCGGAGATCGCTTGCCTCGCTTGCCGCAGCTGCGCGGTCGCTCCGGCACGGAGCTCGAGCGTGATCTTCGCAATCGCGAGATCTGGATTTTTCAGATCGCTCGGTCGATCGCCCTTCGCGTGCCCAGCGACCAGCTCCTCGACCTGCCGAACATTCATGCCTCGCGCGGCCTCGCGCCACTCGGCCACGGTCTCAGCGGTGGTCACGCGGGAGAGCTCGCGCAACGCGGTGTAGCTCTGTTCACCCGACTCCAGCATCTCGCCGAGTATTGGAAGCTCCTCGATCGCGAATGCCACGCGCACGTGCTCGCGCGCGACCTTCGGCGTGTAGCCAAAGACCTCCTCGAGATACTCCGACAGCGAACCGCGACCGAAGTGGCTCCAGATCCGCAGTCGCACGGCCTGGGTCAGCAGGTGCGCCTTGTCGTGCTCGAGCCGGCGCTCCGCGTTCGCGATCCGGCGCAACTCTCGATCGACGGCCTCGGGGCCCATCGCCAGGTTCGCGATGACGCCATGGATGTGATTCGACTCGGCAGACGCTTGATCCACTTGAAACATCACCCACTCCTGGTTGCGTTGACGAGGTCACAGTAGCACTGCGTTTTCTGGTTCGAGGGCGTGCGTTCTCGACGACGATTCGATGGTACAGGCGATCGTTTCGATCTGTTTGGCGAAGGCGGCGCGAGACGTCAAGCCAGTGCGTCTGGTGGGCGAAGAGATCGAGGTCGCGGTGACGCGTGTTGCGACCGGATAAATCACGTCAACGACAAACCCGTGGGGAGAAGGAAATCGTCTAGCGGAGATCTTCACGAGTCACACACTGTCCGCAACCCGGACACCATTGCACTCGATCGCGTTCGCGAGAACGCCCTCACGTGTTGCGCGGTCACGTCGCTGCCTCGATGGCGATCTTTCGATCTCGTAGGGCGTCTCACCGACGAAACGATCTACAAGACGAGGACGTGGCCCTGGCACCTCGAACGAACCATCGTCGCGAACATCGACGAGACGCCGGTGCTGCGAGGCCGTGCTGCGGTCGAGCGACGGTCCGAGTGATGCCGCGCCGCGCAGCACCTGCGATCGACGAACATCGACGGCCCCCGTGGGACATCGAGCGCCGTGGTCGGACCGCGGCCGATGATGATCGCGGGGGAGCTCGCACGCAGACGTCCTGCGACGGTCCGAGTGCTGCCGCACAGCACATGCGATCGACGAACATCAATGGCCCCCGTGGGACATCGAGGGCCGCGGTCGCGCTGCACCCGATGCACATCACGTCGCCGACGAACGGATCAAATACGCCACGCGAAACACGACGAACTGAGACCGCGAACACGAGCCCAGCCCATCGACGTGACGCCATCGTCGGCCGCGATGGCCGTGACCTTGCGGCCGTCGATGTACGCTCGCACGGCGCGCTCGAACCCAGTCGGCGAGGTCATTCTAGGCATCGAGCTGCTCGAGTCGCGGGCGACGACGCGCGGGGCGGATTGCCTAACCGGCCTTGGTTCGAGGCACGATCGAGCGACGATGACCCTCCGGTGATCGGTCGTCAAAGCGTGGATCGCAAGCCGCGCGATCCTGTTTAGCGCCGACCACCTCACGCTCGAGATCGAGCGTGCTGCGCCGGGTCGCACTGCGTGACTCGGTAGTTAGTGCTTCTTGCCGACGAGCTCGTAGGTCGAGGTCGTCGCGTAGCCGCGCACCATCACGTTGATCGTGGTCGGTTGCGCGAGCGTCACGGTGCAGCTCTCGTTCGAGCCGGACTTGTACGGGCGGCAATCGTAGGTCGCCGTGGTCGGCGCCTTGCCGACGCGAACGTAGAGGTCGGCGTCGCCGGTGCCGGTCATGTCGAACTGGTACGTGCCCGCGGCGAGCGTCGGCGTGGTGAAGTTCTTGTTGCTGCTGTGGGCGATCGTGCCGTGCTCGTTCAGCCCGGCCCACGCTTGCGGCTGCGTGCCACCACCGGCGCCCGGCGTGAAGAGATTGTCCTGCTCGCCGGTGACCATCACCATCTGCGAGTCATCGATGTGCGCGAAGATCTGCTCGTAGGTCTGCGGGTTGTCGAACGCGAGGAAGCCGCGGAACAGGCTCATCGACGCGCCCGCCATCGAGGCGAAGAACGCTGGCATGCCGTTGTTGACGATGTCGATGTACTTCCAACCCGTGGTGTCGTCAGCGTTGAGCGATTTGTGCGCTTGCGACAGCGAGCCATCGATGTACGCGAACGTGTCGCAGCCGTTCATGAATACGACGACGTACTGACCCGCGACCCACTTGCCCGCGGCGTTGAGCGCGCGGATGTTCGAGCCGAGGCCAGCGTGGCCATTGTAGACGATGAAGTCCGCGCGAGTCGAAAGCGTCTCGTAGCGCGCGCGGAAGGCGGGCTGCGCGAGGCCGTCGTTGACGTTGTCGGTGAGGAGCGCGACGACGTGGATCTTCTTGCCATCGGCGAGCGTGGCGTTGAATTCGATATCGGGTGCCGCGACGCCGGGGCTGGTCGGCACCGAGGCCGGGATCGAGGTGAGGCCGTGCGTACCGAGCTCGGTCTTCATCGCGTTGACGAACGTGTTGAAGCCCGCGATGCCTTCATCGCCACTCGCGGCGCCATCCTTGTACTTGCCGAAGATCGCGACGACGTTGAGCGTGTTGTCTTCCCAGATCTTGGTGTACTCGGGGAACTTGCCGGTCGTCGTGGTCGGGCTCGGGGACAGCGATGCCGAGACCTTCGTCGCATCCGCGGCGGCGACCGTGCAGCCCGACATCTTCGGGCGGAAGTAATAGAACATCGAACCCGAGTCGACTTCGTGCGCGCCGAAGTCGACGCACTTGGCGCCGTACTTCGTGACGAACGCTGTCTGCGCCGCGGCCGACATATCGGTCGGCAGCCACAGCTCGATCGCGCTCGGCACCGCGTTCTTCTTGGCCCACACGATCGGCAACTTCGCGGTGTACGTCAGCGTGGTGCGCGTGCCGGTCGAGGTCTTGACGATGTTCGAGAGCTCGGCCTTGTCGACGCGGCCGACCGCGGTCAGGCCGTTGAGCTGACCGACCGTGAATAACAGGTGGTCCTGGATCGTGCCGCGGTCATCCCACGATGAATCGACCGTGACCTTGCCGTTGAAGGTCGCGTCCAGGAAGATGCCGCCCGCGCTCGCATCCGCCTTGCCATCCTCGGCCTTCACCTCCTCGCCCTCATAGGGGTCGACATCGGTGCAGGCAGTGAACAGGATCATCGAGGCGAGCAGGCGCTTCATGCACCGCGCAATGAGCAAGGCCGGTGCCGCGCGCTGCGTGGCCTAATGCCCCGATTTTGCTACACCGCCCGAGCCGCGCGCGCGCAACTCGAGTAGCCAGGCAACAGGCGGATCAGGCGGATCAGGCGGATCAGGCTTCGAACGCGATCGTCATGCTGTCGTCATCGCCGAGACCCTTCTCGAGCATCGCGAGCAGCTCGGGATCCGCGTCGTTATCTGACAACAGCTCGATCGTCTCGGCGTCGATGTCGTAGTCGGTATCGTCGGAGTTCGCATCTTCGAGCTGTGCGACGAGAAATGCTTGATGTGCATCGGAGATGGTCCCGATGTCTTCGTCTTTATCGATCCGTATCACCCGCGGCATGTTTGGAGTCTGCCGAGGGTGCAGGCCCTGGGTCAATGGGCTACAAGCGATCCGTGGGCGACCTGCCGGCCAGCGCAAACGTGGTCATCATCGGCGCCGGGTTTGCGGGTGTGGCGACGGCATGGGCGCTTCAGCGGCTTGGCATCAGCGACGTGATCGTGCTCGAGCGCGAGGTCCAGCCGGGCCGGTTCGCGAGTGGGCGCAGTGCGGGGCTCGGGCGCCAGCTCGCCGAAGATGAAGACACTACACGGTTGACCGTGCGGGGCGCCGCCCTGATGCGCCAGCTGCCGGCCTGGGCTCCGACCGGTGGTGTGCTGTCATTCGATGACGAGGTCACCGCGAACGCGTATCTTGATCGCGCGCGCCGTCACGACGTCGCCGTCGAGCCCGGTCTCAAAGACATCGTGATGGCGCGCTGGCCGCAGCTGCCCGAGCTCCGCATCTCGCACGCGCTGTTCGTGCCGAGCGACGGCACGATCGATGTCGGCGGCCTCCTGTCGGCCCTTTCGCAGGGCGTCCGGATCGAAGTCGCGACGCCGGTCGTGCGCGTCGAATCCGCGAATCGCGGCGCGAACGTCATCACCGCGCGCGGCACGATCGCGGCGCGCGTGGTCGTCGATGCAGCCGGCGCCTGGGCGGGCGAGCTCGTCGCCGGCGAGCCGCTCGCAACGTTCAAGCGCCACATCTTCATCCTTGCCGCGACCGTCGGCGAGCGGACCCCGTGGCTGTGGCACCTCGGCGCGGGCGAGATGTACGTGCGCCGCGATGGTGCGAGCGTGCTGTCGTCGCCGTGCGATAGCGCCGCCTGTCCACCCGGCCATCAAGAGCCAGATCTCGTCGGTGAAGCGCATCTGCGTCGCTTGCTCGACGAGGCCGATTCCGAATTCGCGGGCCTGCCGATCACGCGCCGCTGGGCGTGTCAGCGCGCCTTCACCGAGGATCGCAAGATGCGGCTCGGTCGCGATACGTCGAAGCCGTGGCTCGTGTGGGCCGCGGGCCTCGGTGGTCACGGTGCGACCGCCGCGCCGGCCGTTGGCGAGCGCGTCGCTGCGGCGGTCGTCGAAGCGCTCTAATCACTTCGCTTCGTCGCACTTGCCGATACCGTTGTCGCCGCTGATCTCGTTCGCGGCGAGGGCGCAATCGACGCGCGTCTTGGTCATGGTCTTGGTGCACATCGAGACGAAGTCGTTGCCGCGCAAGCTCGTGATCGCTATCTTGCTCTTCGCCTGCTCTTGCTTCGCCGCATCGCCGGAAGGTGCGTTCGCACCGCCCTTTTTGAATTCGAGATCGACGAGGTGGTCCATCAGCTGCTTGCACTGATCTTCCGAGGGACCATTTTTGCAGCCCAGCATCAGGACCAGGGCGACCGCAACGCTCTTCATCCCGTTATTTTATCACCAGCGCCCTGCGCAACGTATCGATCCGGCGTTGGACGTCCGGAACCGGGTGGAGTGCCAGGGCCCGATCGAGCAGGTGCGCCGCGGTCTTGGCCTGGTGATCGGCGGCCCACGCGGTTGCCAGGTGCAGGAGGATCTCCGGCTCGCGCGGTGCGAACCGCGAGGCGCGGTCGAGGGTGCGAATGGCCTCGCGGGTCTGCCCGCGCTGCAGCAGCAGCCAGCCCCACGAATCGAGGATCGCCGGGTCGCCGGGGGAGATCTCTCTCGCGTGAGCCAGCCAGGCTTGGGCCTCGTCGAGGTGCTCCTTGCGCTCGGCGTAGAGATAGCCCGCGAGGTTGAGCGCGCTGGAGTTATCCGGGTGCGCGGCGATCAGTGGCAAGAGGAGCTTTAGCGCCGCGCCTGCGTCGTCCACGTGATCTTCGAACCGCGCGCGGACGAGTTGCGCCTCCGGGCTCGGGCCCAGCGATCTGACGAGCGCCCGCCCATCACCGACCGCGCCCGCATCGGCGGCCGCGATCGCGGCGGTATACGCGAGCTCGAGATCCTTGGGCGCCGCGGTGCGCGCCGGCTCGAGGATCTCGAGCGCACGCTTCGGCAGCTGGGCCGCGATCAAGGCCGAGGCCGCATACCGACGCGCGAGCGCGAAGTTCTTCGAGCCGGGCTCGATCGCTGCAATATCGGCGACCGCGAGGGGCTCACCGGATTTGGCGAGCTCGCCGGTAACGCTATGCAATTCCGCGAGCGCGAGCGAGCCCGCCTCGGCATCCTGCGCGGCGATGTGTTGCGCGACCTCGGTCGCTTCGGCGATCCTGCCGAGGCCGAGATCGAGGCGGAGCACGGTCGCGAGGGCATCGAGATCGCTGCGGTCGTCGTCGAGCAGCGTGAGCAGATCGATCGCGGCCTGGCGATCATCGGCCTCGCAGAGCAACCAGAACAGCTCGTCGGCGATGTCGAGCGGCTGCGCGGCTCGATCGAACGCGCTGCGCGTCTGGAGGATCGCTTCGTCGAGCTTGCCGAGCCGGCGCGACGTGCGCGCGAGATCGAGCCGCGCATCGATGTGATCGGGGTCCTGCTCGAGCACCGCGTGCAGCTGCGTGACGGCGTCGGGGAGATCCTTCGCGAGCAGGAGGCGCTGGGCGAGCCGGTAGTGACCATCGGTCGAAGTCGGGACGCGTTCCACGAGCGCGCGCAGCGTCGCCTCGGCCGCCTTGCCCTCATCGCGCGCCAGCTGGACGCGGGCGAGGCCGAGATACGCGCGTTCGTCGTCGGCCTCGAGCTCGATCGTGCGGCGATACGCACGCGCGGCATCGGTCGGTGCATCCTTCTCGAGCAGCTCGCCCGAGGCCAGCCAGACTTGCGAATGATCGGGCCACTCCGCGCGCGCCTTGGCGAGCACCGCGCGCGCTTCGGGCCCGCGCTTGGCTTTTGCGAGCGCGCGCGCCTGTTCGATCGCGATGCTCGGCTGATCGGGTGCGGCCGCTGCCGCGGCGGTGAGCTCGGTCGCCGCCTCGGCCCAAGCTTCGCGATACATCGCGAGCTTGCCCGCCAGGTAATGCGAGTATGCATCGCGCGGCAGTGGCCTCATCGCCACCGGCATCGCGTGATGACACGCGACGAGTACGGCGATGAGGAGAAAGCGTTTCAAAGAGGGATGTTGCCGTGTTTGCGCGGCAGGTTGGTCTGGCGCTTGTTCGCGAGCACGCGCAGCGATCGCACGATCGTCCAGCGCGTGTCGCGCGGCCGGATGATCTCGTCGATGTAGCCGAGCGAAGCGGCCTTGTACGGCGTCGCGAACTTCTCGCGATACTCGTCAGTGAACTTCGCGCGTGCCTCGGCCTTCGCCACCGGATCGGTGATCTTGTCGAGCTCTCCCTTGTAGATGATGTTGACCGCGCCATCGGCGCCCATCACCGCGATCTCGGCACCGGGATACGCGACGTTGACGTCGGCGCGGATGTGCTTGCTCGCCATCACGTCGTAGGCACCGCCGTAGGCCTTGCGCGTGATCACGGTGATCTTCGGCACCGTCGCCTCGGCGAAGGCATAAAGCAGCTTCGCGCCGTGCTTGATGATGCCGCCGTACTCCTGCATGGTGCCCGGCAAGAAGCCCGGCACGTCGACGAACGTGACGAGCGGGATGTTGAAGCAATCGCAGAACCGCACGAATCGCGCGGCCTTCGTCGAGGCGTCGATGTCGAGGCACCCCGCGAGGTGGTTCGGTTGGTTCGCGACGATCCCGACCGGGCGACCATCGAAGCGCGCGAAGCCGCACACGATATTCTTCGCGAAGTCCTTCGCGACCTCGCAGAACGCGCCGCTATCGACGACCGCGTTGATGATCTTCTTGATGTCGTACGGCTTGTTCGACTCGAGCGGCACAACCGTATCGAGCAGCGCTTCGCTGCGGTCGGCCGGGTCATCGGTCGCGCGGATCGGCGGATCCTCGTGGTTGTTGCCCGGCATGAACGAAAGCAGCTCGCGAATGCGATGGATGCAGCCGAGCTCGTCATCCTCGGTGAAGTGCGACACGCCCGAGCGGGAGGCGTGTGTCATCGCACCGCCGAGCTGCTCCTTGGTCACTTCCTCGTGCGTGACCGTCTTGATCACCTCGGGGCCGGTGATGAACATGTACGACGTGCGATCGACCATCAGGATGAAATCGGTGATCGCCGGCGAGTACACCGCACCGCCCGCGCACGGGCCCATGATCGCGCTGATCTGCGGCACCACGCCCGACGACAGTACGTTGCGCAGGAAGATATCGGCGTAGCCGGCGAGCGACTCGACGCCTTCTTGAATGCGCGCACCACCCGAATCGTTGAGTCCGATCACCGGGCAGCCGATCTTCGTGGCGAGGTCCATCACCTTGCAGATCTTCTGGGCGTACGCCCCCGACAGCGAGCCGCCGAACACCGTGAAGTCTTGCGCGAACACGCAGACCGGTCGGCCATCGATCGTGCCGTGCCCGGTGACGACGCCGTCGCCCAAGATCTTCTGGTCCTGCATGCCAAAATCGGCGTTGCGATGGGTCACGAATTTGTCGAGCTCGACAAAGCTACCTTCATCGAGCAGCGCGTGGACACGCTCCCGAGCGGTGAGCTTGCCAGCCTCGTGTTGCTTCGCGATGCGCGCTTCGCCGCCGGCCTCTGCCGCCTTGGCTTCCATCTGCTCGAGCCGAGCGATCGGGTCTTTCACGGCGCGTATCGTAGCGTTTGCCGCGTATAATTCGAGAGGGTTAGCGCGAGAAACGCGGAAACATGGTGAGCGCGAGAAACGCGGAAATATGGTGAGCGCGAGAAACGCGGAAATATGGTGAGCGCGAGAAACGCGGAAATATGGTGAGCGCGAGAAACGCGGAAATATGGTGAGCGCGAGAAACGCGGAAATATGGTGAGCGCGAGAAACGCGGCAAGATGGTGAACGTCAAAGGAAGCGCGATGTCGTCGCGCGTCCTCTGGGTCCAGCTCGGACATGGTGCAATGGGGTTCGACCGGTTGGTGTCGCAGTGCAGCGCTGACTTGCGCGCGAACATTGAACGCGGCTTCGCGAAGGCTCGCTGGTATCCACTCGGCCAATTCATCGAGCTCAACGAGCAGGTCGATCGCGTGTTCGGCAAGGGCGACCTCGCGCTCGTGAAGCAGATGGGGCGGTACAGCGCTGATGCAAACCTCACCACGATCTATCGCCTGTTCTTCAAGGTCGGCAGCGTGCAGTGGATCCTCGGGCGGGCGGTGCGGCTGTGGAGCGCTCACTACGATGCCGGTTATATCGAAGTGATGACGCGCGGTCAGCGCGGCGCGGTGCTCCGGCTGCGCGGGTTCCCCACGCCGCATCGCGTCCACTGCCTCGCGGTGGCTGGCTTCATCGAGCGAGCGATCGAGCTCAGCGGCGGCAAGCGTCCGAGCGTCAACGAAGCCAAGTGCCGGCTGCGCGACGACGAATTCTGCCAGTTCGACGTCGGCTGGGCCTCTAGCTGATGAATGCGCGCGTGATCGCGAAGGCGAGCAGTGCGACGAGCACCGCGCCCGCGATCAATATCCACGGCCGCAACCCGGTCTTCGTCGGTCGCGGCCCGAGGGACTTGACCTGCGGCGGTAGTAACTGGGGCGCGCGCGGATAGACCGGGCGATCGAAAATTTGCGCGGCGATCGGCGGTCCCCACCGCGTGAGCGGCAGGTTCGGCACCGGCGGTACGGCGGGCATCGGTACGGCTGGCGTGCCCGGCTTCGGCTTCGCGATCACCGTCGCCGCGGCATGCGCGGGCGGAGGTGGTGGCGCAGCTGGACGAGGCACGACCGGTTGGGGTCGCGGCGTGCGTTGGTACAGCCGGGTCGCTTCGCTCTGATTGAAGTTCTGGTGCGGCGGCGTGTTGCGATCGATTCGCGTGACCGGCAACACCGTCGGGGGGGCGTCGAACCGCTGATCGATCGCGGTGCTATCGGACTCGTCTAATTGCTCGCTCAGTGCGCGCGCGCGCGTCGCTTCATCGCTCGGCGCGCGCGTCCGCCGCTTCGGCGGTGCAGGGGAGGGCACCCCGCCGGAATCGCGCGGTTTGGTCTCGCGGAGCAGGCGCATCTGATCGCCGGAGAGCTGCGCGAGGCGCGTCTCTTCGTCCTCGAACCGATCGATCACTTCACGCGCCGCGATGATCGCACTCTCCTCGGCACCGCTGAACGCATCGGCGGTCTGGATCCGGATCACGGTCGCTTCCGACGCATCGAACTCGTTCACGTGCGCACGCGCCGGCGACGCTTGCGGCGCGGCCTCCTCGACCGAGGCGATGATCTTTGCGAGCTCGGTCGCTGGATCTCCAACGGCCACATCGAGCGAGTAGCGGAGTGCACGCAGCTTGTTGCCGAGCGCACCCGGGCTCGGCCAACGGCGGGTCTTGTCGCGCGCGAGGGCGGTGATCACGATGTCGTCGACTTCTTTGGGCAGCCGCGGATCGAGCTCGGTCGGGCGGCGTACTTGCGGCTCGCGGACCGCGCGCAAGGCTTCGAGATCGCCGAGCCCCGAGAACAAGCCGCGATTGCAGAGCAGCTCCCACAGCAAGACGCCGACGGAGAAGACGTCGCTGCGTGGATCGAGATGTTCGTTGCGCGCCTGCTCCGGCGAGATGTAGGCGAATTTACCGCGCACCGAACCGCCGTGCGTCGCATCCGATTCGGCGCGCTTCGCGATACCGAAGTCGGTGAGCTTCACTTCGCCGGCGCGTGACACCAGCACGTTCGAAGGCGAGACATCGCGATGGACCAGCGCCATCGGCCTGCCATCGGGCCCGCGCGAGGTCACGGCGTGCTCGAGCGCCTCGCAGATCTCGGCGCCGATGTGGAGCACGAGATCGAACGGGAGCTTGCGCCGCTGCGCTTGGAGCACGCGCTGGATCGCGCCGATGTCCTTGCCATCGACGAACTCCATCACCAGGAAGTTCTGCCCGTCATCGCCGAGCCCGACATCGAAGATCTGGACGATGTTGCGATGCTTGAGCAGCGACAACACCTTCGCCTCTGCGATCAGGAGCTCGACGAACCGCGGATCCTGCGACAGATGCGGCAGGATGCGTTTGATCGCGACAGGCTTCTCGAAGCCACCGGCTGCCACCGCTCTACCGCGGAAGATCTCAGCCATGCCGCCGACGCCAATGCGGTCGAGCAGCTCGTAACGCGTCACGTTCCAGGCAAATTACCATGATATGGCTGACCCGTGATGGATGCGATCGTCAGGCTCGTCGACGCCGCGCTCGCGGCCGGGCTTGGCTCCGCGGTCGCGGTCTCCGTCGGTGATTCGGGTCGTGAGGTGTTTCGCCTGGTTCGCGGTCACACCCATCGGATCCCGGTCCTCGGAACGGCGATCACCGAGGCGACTCCGTTCGACCTCGCGTCGCTCACGAAACCGATCTCGACGGCCGCGTGCGCGATGGTGCTCGTCGCTGAGGGCGCGCTCGATCTCTCGGCTCCGATCCGGCGCTGGCTACCCGCGTCGGCGAGCACGGCGACCGTGCGCGACCTGCTGGGCCACGCCGCCGGTTGCATCGCGCACGTCGAATTCTTTCGCTGGTTGCGCGGAGCGCGGCCCGCCGATCCCCGCGCCACGCTGGTCGAGCGCGCGCAATGCGTGCCGGTCGCCACGCCGGGATCAAATGGGCCGGTGTACAGCGACCTTGGCTTCATCCAGCTCGGCGCGATCATCGAGCGCGCCGCGGACCGTCCGCTCGAGCAAGCGTTCGCGGAATTGGTCGCCGGTCCGCTCGAGCTCGCCGCACGCTTCGCGCCGGAGCCGATCGTCGGTGCGGTCGCGACCGAGCTCGACGAGCGCGGCGTGGTCGCGGGCCTCGTCCACGACGAGAATTGCTTCCACGGCGGGCGGATCTGCGGCCACGCGGGCTTGTTCGGATCGATCGACGATGTCGCGAAGTTCGCCGCCGCGATGGTGATGCCGAAGGATCGCTTTCGACCCGAGGTGGTCGAGCGGTTCTTCACCGATGCGCCCACGCCCGGGGCCGCGTGGCGGCTCGGTTGGGACACACCTTCGACGACGCCCGGCATCTCGCAGATCGGCGATCGCTGGCCGCGGACCGGCGCGGTCGGTCATACCGGGTTCACCGGCACGCAGCTCTGGCTCGATCTCGCCAAGCGCCGCTGGGTGGTGCTGCTCGTGAATCGCGTCCATCCGACCCGCTTCGCGGGGACCGCCGAGCAGATCAAGACCCTGCGCCGCGCCGTCGGTGACGCGGTGGTCGAAGCGCTCGATCGCTAGTGCTTCTTGCCGTTGGCCTTTTGCGGCTTGATCGGCTTGGGTACCGGAATCGCCTTGCGCGGCCGCGGCAGCGCACCGGGCGCGCCAAACATCGGGTCGACGCCGCGATCCGCACACGCCCAGAGCGACGTGACGATCGCGAGATCTGCGAGCGTGCGCCGGCTCATCGAGGACGGAATCACGAGCCCGTAGGTCTCGCAGACGAACCGCAGATCCTTTAGCACGCGACCGACTTCATCGCGGCTGACATCGCCGTGCCAGTACACGACGCGCGTCATCAACAACTCGGCATTGCGGCGCAGGAACTCGCCCATCGAGAGCGGCTCGGCGATCCGGATCGACGGTGGTTTGCAGATCTCGAGCAGGTCTTCGAGGTACTCGTTCCAGTGCCCGGCGAGGCGGCGATTCTCGGGCCGGCGGAGAAACTTCACACGCTCGACGGAGAAATCGGCCTTGACGGTCGTGCGAAACCGCGGCTTGACGGCCATCAGGTCGTAGAGCACCGGTGGTTCGGTCTTCGAGTAATCGGTATCGCGATAGCGCCACCACTTGCGGAGCTGCGGCCACGTCTGGATCGCGAGCACCGGGTTGCGATTCGAATCGACGATCACGAACCGATCGCCTTCCGCGCGAAGCACGGTGATCCAGTGCGTCCACTCGTCCACGCACAGCAGCACCGGCGTCTGGTCGCGGAGGTACTTGATCAGCAGCTTGCGCGCTTGTTCCGGATCGCTGCGGCGCTCGAGGATGAGGTCGCTATCGAACTGACGCGCTGCACGTGCGAGCTGGATCTCGTCCGTGCCCGACCACCAGTGGGTCTTCGCGGTCTGCGCGACATGCGTGACATCGACCATGCGGCCGAGTGCGAGCAGCGCGTGTTTCAGCGCGAACGGGCCACACGTCCACTCGTTCGGTTGCGGGTAAAAGCCCGGTCCGGCGAGCGACTCGGCCACATACGGACTCTAGCCCAACCTCACGGCCTTCGCGCCTCCCCATCTGGCGCATTAAAGCCGAAAAGAATCAGTTATTTGTCGACCGCTGCCAGCGACGACCCACGAGCACCGACTCGCGAGGGTGAGCCTCGATCATCCGGCGCCAGCGGTCGAACGCCGCGCCGTGGGCCGACGCTGCGGCTGCACGGGACATCGCCTCGAGCAGGAACCGGCGCTGGGCCTCGAAATGATCAGGAGTCCAAGCAATATCGCCTACATCGAAGGCTGGACCCTGCGCTGCGCGCAGCTCGAGCCACTCGATCAGCTCGTGCTCCCAGCGAGCCTTCGCGAACGGCCGGGCCTGGTGCGCTGTAGCCAGCAGCATCTCCACCGCGACGTCATCCGCGACGATCATCTCGACGCCGGCACCGAGGCGCTGATTGGAGAACACCACCATCTCGGGGGAGCCTAAAGGGCTGGTGTGACAATCGAGTGGCAGATCGGTTCGATCCGCGAAACTTTCTAAACGCGCAACACAGAACGCGGCAGCCCGAGATGATCGAGCAGCTGCGTGCACCGCACACACGGCGCGACTGGTTGATCGGCGCCAACTAGCGGGCCCTCGTTCGCGATCGCGATCGCGCCGGCGCCCAGCGCCGCGATCGCCTCGCCGAGTTGGGCCCCGTCGAGGCCGCCCGCAGGCAAGCCGAGGCGCTGCTCCTGCACCGCGAAGTAGCCGGCGAGCGCGTTCGCCAGCGCACAGCGGCCTGGCGGCACGAAGCTCTCCGGGAGCTCGGCGTGTGCGAGCCGATCGATCCAATCGACGTAATAGGCCGTGAAGCTCGCGTACATCGGCGCGACGAGCCCGACCCCGCGCGCATCGATCCACACTTGATCTTGCGAGTCGCCGTCGAGTGGGATCACCGCTGCATAGCCGCAGCCAAGGTGTGCGATCGGTTGTGCGCGCTGCCATGCCGTCACCCCGCGCGCGGCCTCGATCGGTGGCGAGGTGGTGGGCAGTAAGCCGTAGTACGGGCCGACGCCACCACTCGCGATCGTCGTCGCGTACGCGCGCAATTCTTCGGGCAATGCCCGCGCCGCTAGCTCGTCCATCACGGGTGCGAGCAGGTAGCGATGGTTCGCCGCTCCGAACCGCATGAAGCGCGGATCCGCCGCGGCAAGTGCCGCGATGGTCTCGCGCAGCGTGGTCAAGAATTCATTCACCAAGGATCGTGACCGTGACCTTGCGCGTGTGCGGTGCCAGGCGATGCTCCCACAGATACAGCCCTTGCCACGCGCCGAGCTCGAGCGTGCCGCCCACGATCGGAATGCCGATCGAGGTTTGCGTGAGGACGCTGCGCACGTGCGCCGGCATGTCATCGGGCCCTTCGTCGTCGTGCGTGAACAGCCTGTCACCATCCGGTACGAGCCTCGCCGCGAACCGCTCGAGATCGGCGCGCACATTCGGATCGGCATTCTCGCTGATGATCAGCGACGCGCTCGTGTGGTGAACGAACACCGTCGCGAGCCCGCGCTCGATGCGGCTCTCGCGCACGATCTGCGCTACCTGCTGCGTGATGTCGTACGTGCCCCGCTTCGGGGTAGGAACTCTCAGCTCGCCGCGGTGAAACATCACGTGCACCCTACCGCGGCGGGGGCGCCGCTTCGAGGATCGCGGAGCCCGCCGTATCGGAGGCCACCAGGATCGCGAAGCGCTCGACGCGATCGAGATCGTCGGTCGACAGCGTCGCGTAATCGAACCAACCGCGCAGATCGGTGTAGCCGTCCTTGTAGAAGGCCACCGAGCCATGCTGGTCGCGCGCGTACACCTTGATGTACGTCGCCGGCAGCGCACCACCTGTCGCGCGTTGCACGCGGACCTGACCGTATTGCTGCGCGACGTGCGCGGTGAGCTCGTTTGCGTAGTGGATCTTCGCCTTGCGTAGCCCTGCGCCAACTGCTTCGACGACGACATTCTTGCCGCGCAGCTCGGTCGGCCAGGGCACGCGCTGTTCGGCGGCCGGCTTCGTGATCGCCTCCGTGTGACCGGGCTCGATGAACGAGAACCGCGAGACATCACCCTGAACGAACGGTTGGCGCGAGAACAAGAGCTCGATGTCCATCTCGAAGTAGCGCAGCTCGATCGCATCGACGTGCTGCTGCTGGATCAGCGCACCCTCGCGATCGAGCGCGAGCTCGAACGTGGGCTGGCGCAAAGCGAGCTCGGTTTGCTGTTGCTCGCGATGGTTCGGGTCGGCGACTTGCGTGCCACCGCCCGTGATCTCGTCGAGCATGTTCGCGAGCGCGGTGAACCGCGTGCGCCAGCGATCGACGGGATGCTCGCGCCACGGCTGGACGAGCTCGCGAGCTCGCGCGGTATCACCAGTGAGGCATGCCGCATACGCCGCGAGATAGGCGTACTGGAGCTGCTCGGTGACGGACGTCGGCTCGACGCGTGAGAGCAGCGCGAGCATGGCTTCGGTGCGGTCTTGGGCCGCGACATAGCTGGTCGCGGCGAGCAGGTCCTCGTTCGTCGCTGCGGGGCGATGCGCGACGAGCTGCAGGAACGCGCGGTATTGCTCCGCGAAGCCATCGTTGAGGATGCGCAACTTCGGCCCCAGCTGATGAGCGCGGGCGTTGATCAGGGGCGAGAGCTCGAGGTGCTCGTAGGCGCCGAGCTGCTCGGCATCCAGATCGATCATCTCGAGGACCGGCCCGGCATCTGCGAGCTCCTGAGTGCGCAACCACGCGCGGATCCGCGGTGTGTCGCGATGGAGGAGCGAGTACGCCCACACCTCGCGGACATAGAAGTGTCGCTTCTCGAGCGCGTCGAGCAGCATCACGTACGCGCTGCGCTCGCGGAGCCGCCACAGCAGCTTGGCCATCCCGAGCGCGGCGAGATTTTCGTGCTCGAGGAACTTCACGACCTCCTGGATCGAGCCGCCTTGCGAGATCGAGGCCCACGATAATGGATCAGCGGCAGGGCCACTCGCGGTCACCTCGATGGTCGGCGTCGCTGCCGCAGCGACGATCGTTTCGGCTCGGCTGACATGGACCGGAAAGTGCGCGTACGAGCCGGGTGTCGGGAAGTAGAACGAGTACTCGTGGCCGTGCGTGCCGTACGGCGCGAGCGCGATATCGATCGTCTGGGTCGCGCGCGCGCCTGCGACCGCGACAGAGCCGCGCGGGATTTGCAAGAGGGCGGCGATGCGCTGGCGCGAGCTGGTTGGATTCGCGAGTACGATCAAGCAGGTGTAGACAACTCCGACCGCGAAGGGCCCGGTGACGTATTTGTCGTGCTGCTCGCCGTCGTCGTACTGATAGCGGTCGTCGGTGCGGACGTAGCTCTGGCCGACAACGAGCGGTGCCCCTCCCGGCTCGAGCGGTGCATCGACGAGCTGCGACGAGCCCGCGAGCGCATTGCTCGACGCGGTCACCGTGAGGCTCGCACCTTCGGTGACCATCTCATGGACCGTCGGCGCGAACGGGAGATCGACCACGGCTAGCGCGCACATCGCTTCGGCGAACGACGACGTCGCGAGACCGAACCACGGCGACAGGAAAAGATCCGTGGCCGAGGTCGCGTAGTCGCGCCACAGCTTGTTCGGGGAGATCATGTCGGCCGTGCCCTCGGAGGGCTCGCGATGCCACCAGTCGTGCTCGGCCCACTCCTGCGTCTTGTCGGCCGCGCGATACATCGGCTTTTCGATCTCGCGACGCTCGAGATCGGCCTTCATGAAATCGTCGCCACCACCGCCGCCTTCGCGCATGCTCTCGCTCGGTTGTTGCTCGCGTTTCGCCTCTGGCTCGGCCGCCTTCTTCAGCTTTGACATCGCGCCGCCGATCGGCCCGCCACCCGGTGCACTCGGCGCTGGCGGGGCGGACGGGGGTGTTGCCATCGACATCGCAGGTGTCGCCAAATCGGCTACGGCGAATGCGTCGCTCTGCATCGCGGACAGTTCGTTGTCGCCTTCGAGCGCGGACGCGCCGATCAAGGCATCCACGAGCCTGGTCTCGGTCGCAGGATCGGGTGCGAAGAGCGCGACCCTATCCGCCAGGATGCGCGCGAGCGCTGGATCCCCGGCGAGCCGACGACCGAGCAGTGCGAGCTCGAACGCGTTGAGGCGCTCGAAGCCGCGCGGCTCGAGGTACGCGGTGAGGTCCGCATCGAGCAGCCAATGATCGATGAACGTCTTGGTCCGCTTGTCCGCGAGGTACGGTCGGACCACGTCAGAGAAGAACGGCCGGTCCTTGAAGTACAAGAATAGATGGAGCTCGTGACACGCGTACTTCGAGTAGTGCTCGCGCCGATCCGCCTCGGTCATCGCGTGCCAGCGCGTGATCCACGCGAATTCGCGTAGCGTGGCATCCGCCCCGAGGGCGAGGAGATACGCGTGCGCCTTCTCGACCGTGTCGATCAGGTGGAGCTTCGCCGTCGCGAGATCCGCGATGTTCAGCACTCCACCCGCGCGGAGCGGCGTGATCGTCTTCTTCTGGAGCGCATGCCGAGCAGGATCGAGCGCGACGCGCAACCGCAGATCACGCGGCTCGAGCGACGTCTCCGCGAGCCACACGCGGCGCATCAGGGAGCCCGCCGGATCATCGACGATCACGGTCACCGCGGTCGCGCGGCCGAGCTCCGCGAGGGGCACGGTCACGATGCCCTCGTTCGAGGGCACGAGATTCGCGAGCACGAGCGGTGGCTCGGCGACGAAATCATAGCCGACGTACGCATCGGTCGCCGCCTGACCGACCGATGCCGCCCGCGGTCGCGGTGTTGCGGAGCGCTCGGCCAGGTGCGCGCGCAGCGGGACCGCCGCGCCGAACGCGGCGCCCGAGCGAGCGGTCGCGACGTTCGTCGTGGTGGTGCGCCGGGACCACGGGTTGAGCAGCAGGCTCGGCTTGTCGAGCAACAGGCTCGGGAAGCGCTTCGCGGTCCGGCGATCGAGCACGTAGCGATATTCGTCGCCGAGCTCGCGACCCGAGATGTAGCTCGCGCCACGCTGGCGATCAGCACGCGCATCGACCTGGCGCTGATCGAGAACGAGCTCGCTGATCGCGCTCGGCACGAACCGTCGCGCGATCACGTGGACCCGGGTCTTCGGCGTCGCGCGGAGCAGCTTCACGGTCAGCGCGGTGGTCACCGCGAGCGCCTGGATCGCGGGTGCTTCGCGCGAGACCTCGATGACCTCGGTCGCGGTCACGGCCGCGCCTTGGACGACCACGATCGGCTCGATCACCGTGATCCGGGTCGCCGCCAGGCCGGCGCCGCGGATCTGATAGTCGCCGACGGGTAGCCTCGAGATCACGATGCCGCTCTCGATCTCGGTCACCACCGCCGCGACGTGGCGCAGCGGCACTTGCGCGCGCAGCTCGACGAGCGAGAGCCGCCGCGCGAGCTCTTGCGCGGTCCGGCTCGGGGGGATCGGGATGATGATCTCGCGCCCATGGCTCGCGATGATGTCGGGCTCGCGTCGCTCGTAGTTGTCGCAGATCCAGCTCTGCGAGCCCGAGCCGGATATCGCACGGATCTGTTGCACGCCAAGGAGCTCGCCAAGCTCGATCCGGCCCCGCGCATCCGTGGCAAGCTCGACATTGCATTCGGTGCGCGCCCAGCGGTGCACGAGCATCACGCTCACCGGACGTTGCGCACGTGGCTCGCCGGATTTGCCGAGCGCCGAGATCACCCAGCCCGCGGTGGTGCGCGCGAGATACAGCGCCTCGGTGGCATGGGTGCCGTACATCTGCGCGACCTCGACGGTCGCCTGTTGCACGAGCTCTTGCTCGCTCTGCGTGCTCACCACCTTCACGCGACCGCGCACCGCGACCGCGAGCTGCGCGAGCTCGTCGCCGAGCGGGAGCTCGAGCACGGCCGCGCGATCGTCGGCGAGCACGAGCGGCTGCGACTTCGTGGTCGCGACGCCGTGGCGGTCGGTGATCGTGATGTCCCAGGTCGTGCGCTCGAGGAGCGCGAGCGAGACCGGCACGCCGGCGCAGGTCAGCCGCACGCGCGCGATCGCCTTCGCGGAGCGACCCGCGACGAGCTGCTGGCGATCGAGCACGAGGTCGAGCGCGAGCGCATAGCTCTCGGCCGCGACGGCTCGGCTCTCGACCTGCGCGAGATCGCCGTGCATCAACAGCATCGGGACAACACCCGGGCTTGTCGAGAACGGCACCACGAACGTGCCATCGGCATCCGCGATGTACTCGCGACCACCGATCCACGCGCGCGCGCCCGGCAACAGCGCGCCGGTTTCATCGAGTACCGCGATCACGGTGCCCGCGGCACTCGTGCGCGCGACGTGCCGCAAGCGACCCTTGTGGATCACCGCGCGGCTCGAGATGCCGTTGCCGATCAGATCGACGACGTACGTTCCCGCGGGCGCACACATCGGGAGCTCGATCCGCCGCCGCACCTTGCGCACGGGCGGTTCCGGGTAGCGCTGGACCAGCTCGTGACTCGCCGCGAGACCGTCGAGATCGAGATCCGTCCCGACCTCTCTGTGCTCATGCTGGAAGTACGCGAGCGGATCGACGCGGAACACCTTCACGACGAGCTCGGCCACGTTCTTCACGTCGACATCGAGCACGACGGGCTCGGTCGCGCCGAACCGCGTGGGATTGTGCAAGCACCAGGCGAGCTCGATCCGCTCGCGCAAGGCCGCTGCGCGTTCGGGATCGAGCCGACGCGACGCATCACTGTCGCCGATGCCCGCCAGCAGCTGAGCCTCGGCGACCTCCCATTCGAACCACGTGCGATCGAGCCACGGCGCGTAGCGCTTCGCATCGGAGAGCGCGCGGCGAAGTAGATCGCGCACGAGCTCCTCGTCACTGCCCGCGAGCCACAGCCCGGTGACAGCCGAGAAGTCAGCCGAGTCCGAGACCAGGAACTGGCGGGTCGTTTCGTCGTGCGTCCGGCGCTGGACCCAGGACGCGGTGCGCGGCAACTGCAAGAACTGCTCGAACAACGTTGGTTCGACCGGAGCATCGCGACGGCGTTGCGCGTCGAGCAGATGCCACAACACGTGCGCCTTGAGCAGATTCGAGGCAGGCGGCAGCGTCGCGACGAAGTGCCAGATCTCGACGAGGTAGGCCTCGCGCGCCGCGCGATCGAGAGCGAGGTCGACATCGTTCGGCGGTCGCATGCGACGGATCACGGCATCGATCCAGGCGCGCACGGTCAGCAGCTCCTCGTGGCGCTCCGCGACTTCGCGCAGCTGCGCGAGCGTGAGCTCTTGATGGATCTGGAGCGTGCCGAACGAATTGCCACGCACGTCGAGATCCGCGGCGACGAGCTGCGCCAGCTGCGGCGCTGGCGTGTGATGGATCCGCGACAGGAGGACGTGCCGTCGCGTGGCATCGAGGTCCTGCGCGAGCAGCTCGTAAAGACCCTCGTCGGTGACTTGCGAGAGGTCGCTCGCGTAATCGACCGCGCCACGCAAGAGCTCGGCCGGATCGAACGTACCCGGTGCGAGGCGCGTGGGCCGCGTCGGATCGACCTCGGCAACGTCGGCTTGGTGATCGTGCGAGACGCCTAGCCGATCGCGGAGCTCGTCGGCCGCGCTCTTCGGATCGCGCATCACGCGATACATCAGCTGGCGAATTTCGAGCCGCTCGAGCCGGTCGTCGTGGCCGTGGCGTTCTGGCCAGGCATCGATGGTACGTTGTGCCTCCTCGAGGGCGCCGCGCTGCTGCGCGTGCAAGCTCGTGAAATAGTCGTGGTCTTCGCTGCCGGGCAAGAGCTGCGCGAGCGCCGCAGGCCGGTCCGTCGAGAAGGCGAGGGCCTCGAGGATTTCCAGATCCATCTCGTGACCCTAGCCTGGTAACATCGTCATCGATGTCGCGCCGCGCCTGGATCGTAGTGGAATGCCGGCGGGATTGCTCGAAGCCCCTGTGAAAGCGTGAGGCGCACCCCGATTCACCCGGCGTGACCTCAGCTCGGCGGCATCGAGGACAACGCAGGACGCCGAGGCTACATGCACAAGAGTTGCAGGTGCTTGCGCGCTTCTCGCGCAGGGCGTAGAGTGGCTCCATGGCGAGCCGGCAAACCCTCGACGAGCTTCGTGGCGCAGTCCGCGGCAAGGGCTTGCGTGCAACGCCGTCGCGGCTCGCGGTGTTCGAGTTGCTGCGCCACTCGGATACGCCGATGTCGCATGGCGACGTCGCCGACCGGCTCGCGAACCAAGCGTGGGATCGCGCGACCATCTATCGCAACCTGACCGATCTCGCGGAAGCTGGCCTCCTGCGCCGCACCGATGTCGGTGATCACGTGTGGCGGTTCGAAGCCGTGACCGCAGAGCACGCGGGTGCCGCGCATCCGCACTTTGTCTGCACCGAGTGCAACACGGTGCAATGCTTGCCCGAGATCGAGCTCGCGATCAGTGCTGCTCGCACCAAGTCCGCGAAGCCGCCGCGCGCGGTCAAGCAACGCCAGGTCGAAGTCCACGTGCGTGGTCTATGCGACGCCTGTGCATGATCGCGCTGCTCGCTAGCTGCGCCGCGAGCGAGGACGTTCCCGCGCCGCGAGTCGCGAGCATCGCGCCGACGCGCGCGACCCCCGGCACGATCGTGATGCTCGCCGGCAGTTACTTCTGCCAGCGCCCCGATAACGGTGTCGAAGATCCGACCTGTAATTCGACCGGCACCGTCGAGTTCGCCACGGTGCCTGCCACGGCGACTTCGTGGGCCGACAACGCGATCATGGTCGAGGTGCCGTCTGGCACGACCGGCGATGTCGATGTTTCGGTCACCGCCTCGGGGCGGATCTCGAACAGCATTTCGTTCACGATCGAGTAGGCGAGAACTCGAGAACGATCGTAGCGTCGTTCGGATTCGACGGCTTGACGAAGCTCAGCCCGCGGATCGCATCGCCGACACACTGACCGACGGTGAGCGTGACGCCCGCCGAGGTCTTGACCTTGCGGACCTTGCCATCGACATCGATCGTGAACTCGACCGTGATCTTGCCCGCGAGGCTCGGGACATCGGCTTGTTCCTTCGCGTAGCAGGCGAGGAACTGATTCTGCGACCGCTCGACGAGGTCCTTCGCGCCCGGCGTTGGGAAGCGAAGATGCAAGTCACCGAGCGTGACGTGGGCGCCGTTCGTCGGAGGTGGCGCGACCGGAGCGGGGCCGCGCGTCACCACGGGCACCGGCGCCGGACCGGCCTTCTCCGGTCGCGCGAGATGCGCGAGCTCGGGATCCGGCTGCGGCGGCGCGGTGGCCTCGGTATCACTTGTCGGGGGCGCCTCACCGACGATCGGGCCGGGCGCATTGCGCGGCCCGTTCACCGAGGGACTGCCGCAAGCGATCAACAACATGCACGCGAGGCTTCGCATGCGCGCAGTATGTCCCCTTTAACGGCCCTTGCGGCCCTTGCGGCCCTTGCGGCCTTTGCGGCGTTTACGGCCTTTACGGCCTTTACGGCGTGACGTGGATACAGGCCTCGTACCACGCCGCGCCGAGTCGCTCGTCGCGAACGACGATCCACACGGGGATGTCTTCGGGGCCGGCGAGGTCCGTGGATTTTGGCGCCGTGAAGTCGGTGAACAACGGCTTGAGATTGCCGAACACGTCGTGGCCGCCTCCGGTCGAGCCCTTCGAGAGCTTGCCGTCACCGATCACCCACTGGTACGTGATGCTCTCGATGAAGGTCTGTTCGCCGCCCGTGATCGTCGGCGTGACATAGACCTCTCGAACACCATCGGGCTCGATCGGGTTGAGGCGGACCTTCGTATCCGGCGGGACCTCGAGCTTGTGCGCCGCCGGGTCGTCGCATGAATTGAGCACCATCGGCTGCGGGTTTGACATCACCGCATCCGCTTCGCTCGCGACCAGACCCCCGAGCGTGGGGTTGTGGTTCGCGGTGATGTCGGCAGGAATGCGCGGCATCAGGCGCAGAGATTTCTCCGCGTAGATATCGTCCGCGACGCTCGCATCGCTGCCACCGAGCTGGAGCTCGATGCCGTAGTAGATGCCGCCGAGCCCGTGCAGCTGATCGTCCTGGAGATAGCTGTACGCGACGCCGAGCAAGTTGCCATCCGGGTTGATCGTCGTGCAGAGCGGCGGTCGCGGGAACGTATCGGGATCCGGTGCGATGCCCGAGCCGAGCACGATGCTCGGTCGAGCTTCGTCGCAGCGGTCGTTCGTCTTCGGCACGCATAACGTGAACGAGTAGCGCAGCGCGCGATCGTGTTCGCGATCGGAGACCAGCGCGCAGATCTGCGTTGGCACGACCTGCGTCAGCAGCTGCGTGGGATCCTGAGTCTGCGAGACATCGATCACCTGCTCCGGCGGATCGGAGTCCATCGCTAGCACGCGCAGATCGATCACGACGTTCGGATCTTCGAACGTGCCGCAGCCGACGAGCGCCACCACCAGGAGTATTTTCACCACGTTCCTCGCACGCCGAGCGTCGGCAAGATCGGAAAGCTCGCGATCGGCGAGCGCTCGCGGAAGCGATAGTCGTACTGGTATGCCTCGACGTTCGTGTGGTTCGTCACGTTGATCACGTCGAGGTACACGCCGAGACTCCAGCGATCGAACAACCAATCGCGTTCGATGCGCGCGTCGAGCTGATAGAAGTTCGGCTCGCGGATCGAGCGTAGATCGCCGCGCACGGCGACGTACTTGCCAGTATCCGCATCGTAGGTCGCACCGATGATCGGCGTATTGGGTCGACCACTCGCGAGCTGGAACCGCAAGCCGACCTCGAACCCGCCGCCCGGCTTGTAGCTCGCGACCGCATTCAACACGTGCGGTTGATCGAACGTCGTCGGAATCCACTCGCTATCGGCATGGCGCTGCTCGCGCGCGCGGCTGTACGTGTAAGACAGCCAGCCATAGAGGTGGTCGGTGATCTCGCGCTTGATGATCGCTTCGAACCCGTACGAGTAGTTGCGCGCTTCGTTCGTGAAGTTGACGTAGGAAAAAGAACCATCGGCGCTCTGCGTGACATCGTTACTGAAGATCACGAGGTTGCTGCGCTCGACGTAGTAGACCTCGCTATCGATCGACCACACGTGATCGGGGTTCCACTCGTAGCCAAGGCCATAGTGCATGCCATGCTCGAGCTGGAGATTCGGGTTGCCGAACCGGCGATCGAGCGCCTCGGGTTGCGGTGGCTGCGTGAAGTGCCCGACATAGCCCTTGATCGTCCACTGATCGGAGAGCTTGTAGCGCGCGACGAACCGCGGATCGATCGACTCGCGCGACACCCCGTCGAGGATGTACGCGTCGAGGCGTAGCGTCGGGATGAGCTTGAGGCGATCGGTCACGTCGATCCCGAGATCGATGTACGCGCCGGTACCGAACAGCTGCGAGCCGCGAAACAGCTGGGTCGGCGAGATGTCGACACCCGCCGTGTTGATCAGCGAATCGGCGACGGGCACGAGCGCTTCGTAGCGCGTGACACGCGAGAGAAAATCGAGGCCGGTATCGAGTGTGAATCGCTTGCCGACCTTGCCGTGCACGCGCAGGCGATACGAGAAAGCATCGTTGACCACGCTGATGCTCGTGAAGGGACCGGAGGCCTCGGCTTGCGCGCCGGTGAACGAGATCGTGTCGCGTCCCCATGCCGGAGAGATCGTGAGCTTGAGATCGCCTGCCATCGGGCGCTCGTAGGTGCCGATCACGCGCAGGAACTTCACCGAGCTATCGAGATCCGTCGATACCGCGGCATCGGGATCTTGGTTGAGCACGTGCAACCCGTCCGAGGACCCGACGACGAAAACGCTCGCCTTGCCGTTCTCGTGCAGGTTGTAATCGACGCGCGCTTGATAGTCGTAGTAGACCGGCGTCACCACGCGCGACGCGCCGGGTGCCGGCTTCGGCAATACGAACCCGAGGAACGCATCGATGTACGAACGCCGGCCCGCGACCGCGATCGCGAGATCCTTCGTGATCGGCGCGCGCACGTAGCCGCCCGCATCGAGGAAATCGACCTTCGCCGAGCCATGGATGCCGTCGGATGCGGTCGTGCGGGTCTCGAGCGTGACCGCGCCACCGTGATGGCGCCCCAACCGACCGGGGAAGCCGCCGGGATACAGCGCGATCGAATCGAGCATCTCCGCATTGAAGATCGATGGGCCGCCGAGGAAGTGAAACAAGCCGGGCACCTCGTGCCCGTCGAGGAAGATACCGGTGTCGTCGGGATTGCTGCCGCGCACGAGCAACAGGCCCAGGCCGAACGGCGCGCGCTGCAAGCCGGGCAGGGTCTGGATCACGCGGATCGGATCGCCGAACGTGCCGGGTACCGTGCGGATCTGCTGGCGCTGGAGCGTCCGCTTGGTGACCTCCATCTGCGCTTTTTCGCCTTCGATCACGGTCTCGTATCGATTGCCGCCGCGCGGTCGCATCCACAGCCGGACCTCGAGCGCTTCCTTCTTCGTGATCTCGATCGGTCGCTTGAACCGGTCGAAGCGATCGTCGACCGCCAGGATCGTGTACTTGCCGGGCGGCACACCGTGAAAGAAGAACATGCCGTCTGCGCCGGTCACGGCATCGAGGCCGAGCTCCGTGATCGAGACGATCACTCCGGTGAGCTTGCTGCGCGTGCCACGCTCGACGACCAGGCCTTGCAACGTGATCGGCGCGCTCATCGCGCCCGCGTGATCCGGCGGACCGGCGTGGTCCTTTGCCGGTGGAGGCGGCACGGGTTGGTCTTCTTCGACAGGCTTTGTCTCGATCGTGAAGTTGATCGTGGTCTCCACCGTGATCGCGCCGGGCTTGCCATCGATCTCCGCGGGATCGAAGACGTACTGCAGCGCAGCGGCGACCGCGGCCTCGTCGAACCCATCACCGATCTTGTCGACCACGTCGACACTCGAGACGATGCCGGTGTTGTCGATATGGATCTTGACCTTGACCTTCGCCTGCCTGCCTGCCGCGAGCGCCGCTGGGGGATAGTCGGGCGCTTGCGCCTGCACGAGCTTCGGCGGCTTCGTGACCACGTTCGTCCTGGTCGGCGGCGGCGGCTTATCGGGCAAGCGCGGCGCGTCGTCACCCTGCGCGCGCACGGTCAACGCGCACAACGCGCACAGCACCGCAGCGACCCGCAACATCGCGCAGAGTATATGCGGAGTCGGGTCCGGGGGTATCCGAGCCGAAGCCGAAGCCGAAGCCGGACCAGGACCTCGCCTCGGTCTTCGGCGGGCAACGAGCATCGTGAAAGCACGGGGCACAGCGAGAGCGAGCCACGTGCGACGAGGCTGCGAGCCATCGGCGAACGGCTGCAGGAATGACACGTTCGTCGAACCGGTGACGTCGACCGATCGCTGCTTATCGACCAAAAATATTTCAATGTCGCTCGAGGCGTTCTCGGATTACTTCACTCGAATCTCCGCGACGTCGCGCTCGCGAAGCGATCCTCTCTGGTTTGCGCGCGTTGTTTGGACGGGGTGAAATCGCGTCGGTCGAGATCGCGATTCGTCGTCGAGAACGCATACCAACGATTCGAAAAAGCGAGTGGTCGATGTAGTTCATCAACGAACGCTAGCGACCAGCATGGCTCTCGCGCATCGACGATGCGTCATGCATTGCGCTGTCGTACGGGATTCCGGAGCCGAGCTCCTCGGCTGGTTCTACGACTACGACTACGACTACGACTACGACTACGACTATGACTGCGACTGCTGGCGCAGATGCGTGAGCAGCTTGTCGAACATGCCGCGCATCGCGCCTTCGAGCGCTTCTTTGCGATAGGTGCCGAGGTACTGCTGCTTGAACTTCGCGGTCGGAATCTGGACCTTCGCGCCGCCCGAGAGGAACGACAGCATCTTGCCGTTCTCGTCCGAGATCGCGAGCCGGAGCTCGGCATCGATCTCGACGTAGCCGCCGTTGGTCTCGACATCCATCTTGACGACCGACAGATCGACCTGGCGCGGGTCGAGGCCCCAGCGCTGGGCATCGGCTGCGGTCATCGTGACCTGCGGCGCGACCTTGAACGAATCCATCAGCGCTTGCTTGACGAGATTGGCGTTCTGCTTGCGGGTCGGCTTGTCCGCCTTGCCGGGCGAGTCATCGCTCGACGTCTTGATCATCACGTAGAGATCCGGCGCGTCGCTCACCGCATGGGGCGAACGACCGAAGCCCGAGGTGTGGCGCGCTTGCTTGCCGGTCTTCTTTACAGAAGAGACGACTTGTTGCTCGGGCATCTCGGCTTCGATGCCGTTCGCCACGGCGACCGCGACCGCGGCATCCGCGGCTTTCTTGCGAACGTTCTCGTCCGTGTCGTCGGCCGCTACTGACTTGAGCGCAGGCAGGGCCGCCTTGTGCTTGAGCTTGCCGAGTGCACTCGCTGCGATCGCGCGAACATCGGCGCTCGGATCGTGCAGCGCGGTGACGAGCGGCTTGAGTGCGCGCTTGTCATGGAGGCGTGCGAGCGAAACCGTGGCGGCAAGCCGCGCCTTCTCGTTCGAGCTCGACAGCTGCTTGTTCAGATCGTCGACCGAGTCGGCGTATGCAGGCGCTGCGTGGCCCAGCGCCATCGATAGTGCGGCCGCGCCGACGAGCTTGACGAGGACTGATCGCATGCCCTTGGGTGGATTAGGCGCCCGGTTTTTCACTCCGTCAACGTTTTAGGCGCGAACAGATCCTGGTTGCATCCGTGTATGTTGGAGTGAACGCATGGATTCACCTCGACCGCAATTTCGAACTGGTGTGATGGCAGGTGGGTTGGTGCTAGTTCTGGTCATCACCTACCTGCGGTTCTGCGGGAGCCTGTCGATACCGGCCAAGCCTCCCGCACCTACAGGACCTACCGGCACGCAGAAACAATTGTTGTCGCAAGCGACGGCAACGCCCGGCATGTATCTGAACTTTCTGGAGCGTGATGCAGCGGCCGCCGGTGTGCGTGCGCCCACGCCCGCCGATATGGGCAAGAAGCTCGCGTATCGCGTCGACGATGCACGTCATGTGCTCGAGCTCGGGCAACCCGCGATCGAGGTGGCGGGTTTACGCCTGCATCTCGAGCGCGCAGGTGATGCCGTCACGCTCGCGATCACCAACCTCGAGAAATCCGATCTCGCCTACAACGTCGTGACGACGTCGAGTGTTGGCACCGGGCTCTGCAACTCCGTGCGACCGCTGCCCATCAACGCGATGGTGATCAATAAAGGCGGGAGCGAGATGCGCACCGAGTGCGGCTTTCGCGACGGCATCTCGATCATCGTGACGAAGGTCGAGACCGTCGAGGTCGGCACCCTGTCGGCCTACTACTTGAGCGAGGTCCCTCCGACGCTGGTGGGCATCGAAGACCGTCTAGCGCGAGGCCACCGTGGCGTCGAAGCGAAGGAACCTTGCACTGCGGTGATCTCTCAGGTCGTCCGCTCCGGCATCGACCGCGGCGATATTGGGTGGAGAGATCTCGTGGACTTCTATAGCCGCCACAGGTGCCAAAGTTACTCGTTTCCTTCATCGTATCGGGCGTTTAAGTCTGATAACGAGCGTCCGGTCCCGGTATCAGACTGAAAATTTATCGGCTTTTCATAGCGTTAGACTTGCGCCGCACCATCGTGGCGGCTTAGCCTATTCCTAGTTACGCGGAGTTACGGGTGACCAAGTCCGAGCTCATCGAAAAAATATCAGAGACGTTAAAGCTGCCGGCCGGTAAGGCGGAGGCAATCGTCAACACCATCTTTGACTCGATGGTGAAGGCACTGGAACGCGGGGAAGGCATCGAGATCCGCGGCTTTGGTAGCTTCACTGTCCGTAAGTATAAAGCTTACGAAGGTCGCAACCCCCGAACCGGCGAAACCGTCCATGTCGCCGAGAAGCGTCTGCCTTTCTTCAAGGTTGGCAAAGACTTGCGCGAGCGAGTCAATGCGGGCCTGGGCACGCCGCTGCCGGCTGACAAGCCGGACGAAGCCGACGACACCGACCCGAACGAGCCCGACTACGACGACGACGACGATTAGTCGTTGGTCCTGAGCTTTTCAACGAGGTGTGACGGTTCCTGCATCGCCATCGACCTCGACCAACTGACCCTCCGTCAGTGAAGTCCATGCGTCGTGGCATCCGACCACGCAGGTGACCCCGAGCTCGCGCGCGAGCGCAGCACCGTGATCCAAGATGCCCCCGGTCTCGCTGACGAGTGCAGCACATCGCCCGACGAACACCGCGAGTGCGGGGGTGACGGCGCGAACCACGATCACGTCTCCCGGCGAGGCGAGCGTCGCGGCCGCGAGGGACGCGAAGCGAACGACGCGTCCGGTGACGCGCGGACCGTGACCGACGCCGTGAAGTGCGGCTCGCGCGGGCTGCGGTTTGCCCCCGACGATCAGGGGCATCTGCCATTTGCTCGCGCGCTCCGCGGCGGCGCGGGCCGCGGATGCTTTGCGCTTCGAGACGATCGGATCGATCGGTTGGTGCTCGTCGGTCCCTCGATCGAAGAACTCTTTCCAGACTTCCGACCACAGCGGGAGCCAGAAGATGTCGTCGCGATCGATGCCGAGCTTGTCGGCCCACGCGAGCATCGCGGTTCGGACCATGTGCTGCGCACGCGCGAACAACAGATCATCGCGCTCGGCGAGATCGGCGGCGATCGCCGCGAGATCGATCCATGCTCGCCACCGCGCGAGAGGAACTCGGGACAGAGCTGCGCGCAGTCGCCGCCGCATTCGGTGGCGTCGCGACGAGCGTGACCGCTCCTCGTTCGCCTCCGCTTTGATCTGCGCTCGCGCGGAGGGTGTTGGTTTTGCGAGCTCGATTGCGCGGATCAGAAGCTCCGGGCGCTCGCCGAACGAGGGGACTGCGACGTCCCAAGTCGGCGCGAGCGCGCCGATGCGACGGACGACTTCGGCGAAATCAATCGCGCCGCGTGCGGCCGCTGCGATCGTGACTTCGACCGAGGAGGGACGATGGCTGGGTTGTCTGCCGGCGCGCTTTCGAAGCTCCGCGATTCGCGGCGAGAGCTCGCCGGCCCAGAGCCCGATGACGGTTCCGTATTCAGCAAGCGCGTGGAAGAGTCCCCACGAGGTCGTCGTGTGAATTCGCGCGCGCGCCAACATGGTCTCGAGCTTGGTCTCGAGCTCGCGGCATTGCTTGACGAGCGCCGCCGAACGCTCGTGGGTAAATCGCGGCGCCGCGGACTCGCGAGGAGCCGAATACAGATAGCCACCGACGACGCGAAGCTCGTACGCGCCGAGCTTCAACCCTTCGAAAGCTTCGACCAGCCCGGTCTGCGCGGGCGAGAGTGGATCGGGGTTGTGCGTGACATCCCAGGTCCAAACACGACCATCCTGCAACGGCGCGAGGATGATCGGCGGTGGCGGCGTGAACGCGGTGCGAGCGCGCGGCACGATCGGCCGCGCTTGCACGACCCAGGTCTCGATCACGTCGTCGCGCAGGGAGACCTGGATCAGCTCGACATCGGCCGCTACACCGAGCACTTGCTCGGCGCGCAGCGCTTGCACCGCGGCGTGATGATCGGCGAGCTGTACGGGCAGGGCGTCGCGCGAGGCACGAGTGATGTGCTCGCGGCGCTGGATCACCAGCTCGTCTCGATCATCGCGCGTGTAGACGGTGATGCGCTCGCCCTCGATGTAGCGCTGAACGATCACGCCGAGCGCCACTTCGTGGGAGCGGCGATTCGCATATTCCACCGCGTGCGGCGTGAGCGCGCTCGCCCACACCGCGCGGATCGCGGCTCGCACCGAGGCCGGATCCGCAGGCACCGCGACCAGCGAATGAAAGATGCCGGCGGCGGATCCCGCGGCTCCATCCTCGACGGTCGCCGAGCTGCGGACTGCGACCAGCGGACCGATCTCCTTCAGGTGCTCGACGAGGCCCAGCTCGTCCAATCCGTCGGGCTCGTCGGGCTCGTCGGGCTCGTCGGGCTCGTCGGGCTCGTCGGGCTCGTCGGGCTCGTCGGGCCGCGTCGCTACTGCCGCCGCGAACCGTTCGAACAGCTTCACCGAGATCGCGAAGCCGGCCGGTACCGGGAGCCCGGCGGCGATCAGCTTCGCGAGTCCGACGGCTTTGCCCCCGCAGGCTGCGTTCGCGTCCCGGAGGTCGGTGATGTCATCCGGATCTCGCACAGCGCCTGAACTAACCATATGATCGTTCCGTGCGCACCGCTGTCGTAATCACCATGCTGCTCGCGAGCACGGTCGCGCGCGCCGACGACAGCAAGCTCGCCAAAGAAGACGTCCCCCTCCAACCGACCGTCGCGCTACGTGGCAAAGACAAGACGTGCTGTGGCTACCCCCTCGTCGACGAGCTCCAGTGGGCGCTGCGGTTCTACTGGCTCGCGTTCGAGAACGACTACGACGACGTCCAGCCCCCGAGTCCGAACCAACCAAAGAGCGCGGCAAGCGCGAAGGATGGCGTCTCGAAAGTCTCGCCGACCACGTTCGTCGAGCTCTACACGCCCGAGGGCTACTACTTCGGTCGCGTGCCCGAGCGTTACGCATGGTCCCTGCGGCTCGAAGGCTCCGGCATCATGCGGGATGGCCGCGTCATCAACTACGCGGGCAAGTGTCCGTACGGATACGGCACCTGCTTCGAGCAGCTCGATATCGCAGAGCATCCGTTCGGTCGGGGCAACAAAGGTCGGCCGCTGATTCCGTTCAAGTCGGTCGCGATCGACCCGCGCCTCGTGCCGATCGGCGAGCCGCTCTACATTCCGGAGTTCGATGGCCTCGTGCTTCCTGATGGCTCGATCCACGACGGCTGCGTGCGCGCCGACGACACGGGTGGTGGCATCAAGAAGCGCAAGATGGACTTCTTCGTCGTGACGTACGGCAATTTCAGGTTCCTCCTCGACGAGCTCGAGAACGTCACGTG
>Ga0209724_1000284_pt1 | contig 51842 bp, 31 predicted proteins | sample grotaG_FD_184143 | JGI IMG/M metagenome (GOLD analysis project Ga0209724, IMG submission 184143) | Glacier valley bacterial and archeal communities from Borup Fiord, Nunavut, Canada, to study Microbial Dark Matter (Phase II) -... | ecosystem: Environmental > Aquatic > Freshwater > Ice > Glacier ... | reverse complement strand
GCAATGACCAAAGGCGAAAAGGGTGTGTGGAGTTATACAACATCAGTAATACCATCAGATCTTTATGGATATTCTTTCCTTGTTGACGGATTAAAAACAACCGACCCCAACAACGTTTACCTGATCCGCGATGTGGCCTCCGTAACGAATATTTTTCTTGTGGATGGCGATAAAGGTGATTTATACAAAGTCAATAAAGTTCCTCACGGAACCGTTGCCCGTCGCTGGTACAACTCACCCGGAAACGGGATGGAGCGCCGCATGACCATTTACACACCAGCAGGTTACGAAACAAGCAAAGTGAAATATCCGGTTTTATATTTATTACATGGAATGGGTGGCGACGAAGAAGCATGGATCGCACTGGGCCGCGCCTCGCAAATCCTTGACAACCTGATTGCACAAGGAAAAGCAAAACCAATGATCGTGGTTATGACCAATGGAAATGTGTCGCAGGAAGCTGCCCCGGGTGAATCAACCCTCGGAATGTATAAACCTACTTTCCAGTTACCCCACACGATGGATGGCAAATTTGAGGAGACATTTACAGATGTGATTAAATTCATTGAGGGCAACTACAGTGTGAAAGCTGAAAAATCGGGTCGCGCAATTGCTGGCTTATCAATGGGAGGATTTCATTCGCTGCATATTTCGAGGTATTATCCCAACACGTTCGATTATGTAGGTTTATTCTCAGCAGCGATCATGGCTGATGCAAAAGTCACTTCAAAAGTTTATGAAAATATTGATGGCACGCTGAAGACCCAGATGAAAAACGGCTACAAGCTCTATTGGATTGGGATTGGCAAAGCCGATTTCCTCTATAAAGATGTGACCGAATACCGTGCAAAACTGAATGGAATGGGTATGAAATATACTTATCGCGAAAGTGAAGGTGGCCATACCTGGACCAACTGGCGCGTTTATCTTTCTGAATTTGCACCCTTACTCTTTAAATAGTTATCGATGAAAACAATATCATTTTTGCCGCTCGTTGTTCTTCTATTTTCCGGATTGTTTGCTTCAGCGCAATCTGTATTTAAGAACAATGATCTCGAAATATCTAAACTCGAAGACAAGGTCTGGGTGATTGAAACAACAGATAAAACAACCATGTACCTGATCGAAGGAACAGAAAAAGCATTGTTGATCGATACCGGAACTAAATGCGAAAAGCTGGATGAAGTGATTCGCAAAATCACCCAAAAGCCACTTGACGTTGTGATCACACATGCACATGGCGACCATGCCGGCAACATTCGATTTTTCAATGAAATCTACATCCATCCTGCCGACACGGTATTGCTGGATAAAACGTATAAAGGGAAGGTTCAATTTGTCAACGATGGTTATGTTTTCGGTCTGGGCGGCAAGAAGATAGAAGTAATTTATATGCCAGCACATACCCCAGGTTCTATTGTACTTTTAGATCGAAAGGCAGGAAGCTGCTATTCAGGCGATGCCTTTGGATCAGGACAGGTTTGGCTGCAACTTCGGCCATATGCTCCGATGAAAACTTATATCGAATCGTGCAAAAAGATGGAAAAATTGATGGATGGAGGAATTACCAAAATCTACTGCGGCCATTATCCATATGTGAAAAAGGCATACTCCAAGCAGTACATCACTGAAATGCGGACTCTTGCAGAAGCGCTTGTTAATGGAACCGCACCAAAAGCAACACCCCATCCTCAAAAGGTTTCAATTGGCAGCGAAAACCCGATGATGGTCACGCTGGGTGAAGCGACAATCGTCTTTGATCCTGATCACATTAAATAAATAAATATCAGTCAGATATCTTTAATTCTAATAAAATGAGAATTCAAATTAAATTGGAAATTGTGCTTGTTATCATGCTGATGGTAGTAAGTGGAGCATACGCTCAAAATCCGGCAGGGAAAGATGGCTCAGCTGATAATTCAAAGATAAATGGCATCATTTCGAAGATGACACTTGATCAGAAAGCACAGCTTGTGATCGGAACAGGAATGTTTTTTGAAATGCCCGATTCAATGCGGGCAAAAATGCCACCAGGTTTTGGTGGTGATATTAATACTAAAGATCCGGTATATAACGAGATGGTTAAACGTATCCGGAAGTATTTGCCCGGAGCTGGCGGTGTTTCTTCTGAATTTCCTGAACTTGGGATTGCATCGCAGGTTTTAACCGATGGACCTGCCGGATTGCGAATTCAACCAATGCGCAAAGGTGAAACGAAAACCTATTATTGCACCGCTTTCCCGATTGCAACTGTTCTGGCTTCAACCTGGGATACCGATCTGGTTTATAAGGTCGGACAGGCAATGGGAAACGAGGTAAAAGAATATGGCTCTGATATTTTACTGGCTCCTGCACTCAACATTCAGCGCGATCCGCTTTGTGGCCGTAACTTCGAATATTATTCCGAAGACCCGTTGATAGCCGGTAAAACTGCTGCCGCCATGGTAAAAGGGATTCAGTCGAATGGTGTCGGAACATCCATCAAACACTTTGCGGCCAACAACTCCGAAACCAACCGTATGACGGTAAATACGATTGTTAGCGAACGTGCGCTGCGTGAAATTTACCTGAAAGGTTTCGAAATTGCTGTAAAAGAAGCGCAGCCATGGACGGTGATGTCTTCTTACAATAAAATTAACGGTACTTATACTTCTGAGAGCAATGATTTGCTGACTAAAATCCTGCGTAACGATTGGGATTTTGAAGGTTATGTGATGACCGACTGGGGCGGCGGAAGCGACGTTGTTGCCCAGATGAATGCCGGAAACGATATGATTCAACCGGGCCAGCCAAAGCAAATACAGGATATAATTGATGCCGTAAAGAGTGGCAAACTCGACGAAAAAATTCTGGACCGTAACGTCAGCAGAATACTGAAAATTATGTTGAAAGCACCCCGCTACAACAATTACAAATATTCAAGTACTCCTGATTTAACCGCGCATGCAGCTGTTACCCGTCAGGCAGCGACAGACGGAATGGTTTTGCTTGAGAATAAAGGGAATACATTACCAATTAAGGCTTCAGTTAAAAATATTGCAGCTTTTGGAAATACTTCCTACGACTTTATTGCAGGTGGAACCGGTAGTGGCGACGTGAACGAAGCGTATACCATTTCCTTGTTCGAAGGTTTGACCAATGGTGGCTACACTCCTGATGCTCAACTGACCAATACCTATAATTCTTACGTAAAAGATGCGAAAGCAAAGCAAGGCAAGCCAAAGAACCCTATCGCTGCGATGATGGGAGCAAAGGAACCTGTTTCTGAAATGATTGTTACACCTGAACTGGCCAAAACAATGGCAGAAAAATCGGATATGGCATTAATCACAATTGGGCGCAATGCCGGAGAAGGTCAGGACCGAACCGATACCGAAGGTGATTTCAGGCTGACAGTAACCGAAAAAGAAATGATTAAAAATGTGACCGAAGCATTCCATGCCAAAGGTAAAAAAGCCATTGTTGTTTTGAATGTGGCCGGTGTTGTTGAAGTAACCAGCTGGCGCGATGTACCAGATGCGATCCTCGTCGCATGGCAGCCCGGACAGGAAGGTGGAAATTCGGTTGTAGATGTCCTGAGTGGAAAAGTAAACCCATCAGGGAAACTGGCAGTTACTTTCCCGATGTCTTACTTCGATGCTCCTTCAGCGAAGAATTTCCCGGGGGTTGCCGAAAAATCGGATAAGGTCGACAAAGCTCCCGATCTTTCAGGCTTCTCTTTTATGCGCCGTACACCATGGGAAATGGTATATGAAGATGATATCTACGTTGGATACCGCTACTACAACACGTTCAAAGTTCCTGTAGCATACGAATTTGGTTTTGGATTATCCTACACCAAATTTGATTACTCCAAAATAAAATCAGTAACGACTGATTTCAAAGGACAACTTACCGCTTCAGTTGAAGTGAAAAATTCGGGCAAAGTTGCAGGTCGTGAAGTCGTTCAACTTTATATCGGTGCACCTTCAGGAAAACTGAAAAAACCAGCGGAAACTTTGGCTGCTTACGGAAAAACAAAACTTCTGAAACCGGGTGAATCACAAACTTTAAGCTTCAAAATCGAGACCAGGGATTTCGCTTCATTCAACGAAGCTACATCCACCTGGATTGCCGAAGCCGGAACATATAACCTGAAAATCGGAGCCTCTTCATTGGCTATCAAACAAACGGCAACCTTCAAAATTGCCAAAGAACTCGAAGCCGGTAAAGTAACCAAAGCATTGGTGCCAACCCGCGAAATCAACAAGCTGACTTCAAAATAATCAGATTAAGAATAAGATGGAAACAGCTTCAAAAACTTGCACATATGTACTTTGGGTAACCCTTCTTTTAAGCTTTGGCTGTAGTCCCAAATGGACAGAGAAAGACAAAGGAACATTTAAACAGATCAGCAACGAAGGTGGGCAAACATTGGGATATTCGTCAACTTCGGGAGTAAAGATTCTCACAATTGATCGTCTGGCATTTAAAGACCTGAATAAAAACGGGAAGCTTGATAAATACGAGGACTGGCGCTTACCGGTTGATGAACGGGCCAAAGATCTTGCGTCCAAATTGTCGGTTGAACAAATGGCCGGGTTGATGTTATACAGTGGTCACCAGGCAATTCCTGCAGTCCCTGGCGGCCCTTTCGGCGGAACTTACAACTCAAAACCGTTTAAGGAAAGCGGAGCCCGATCAAGTGACCTGACCGATCAGCAAAAGAAATTTTTAACCGATGATAACCTTCGTCATGTGCTGATCACATCAGTTGAAAGTCCGGCGATTGCCGCACAATGGAACAACAACGCACAGGCATTGGTCGAGGGAATTGGGTTTGGAATTCCTGCGAATAACAGTTCCGACCCGCGCCATGGTAGCGACTCATATGCTGAATTCAATGCCGGGGCTGGCGGTAAAATCTCGATGTGGCCCGGAACTTTGGGGATTGCAGCAACATTCGATCCTTCTGTTATGAAACAGTTTGGTCAGATTGCCGCTGCGGAATATCGTGCGCTGGGAATTGCAACTGCACTTTCGCCGCAAATTGATTTAGCCACCGAACCGCGTTGGAGCCGTTTCGAGGGAACGATGGGTGAAGATCCAAATCTGACCACCGATATGGCAAGGGCTTATGTGGATGGTTTTCAAACCTCTACAGGAACTGCGGAAATCGCAGGTGGATGGGGTTATAAAAGTGTGAATGCCATGGTGAAACACTGGCCGGGCGGTGGTCCCGAAGAAGGCGGTCGCGACGCACATTTCGGATATGGTGCCTATGCCATCTATCCGGGCAATAATTTAAAAGATCACACGAGACCATTTACCGAAGGTGCTTTCAAACTCGAAGGCGCCACAAAAATGGCGGCAGCCGTGATGCCATATTATACAATATCTTTTAATCAGGATACGGCAAACAACGAAAATGTTGGTAACAGCTACAGTAAATACCTGATCACAGACTTGCTTCGTGGCAAATATGGCTATGATGGCGTGGTTTGCACCGACTGGATGATCACCAAGGATGTGCTGGCAATTGACAAGTTTAGCGGGAAGTGCTGGGGTGTTGAAAAAATGACCGAAGCCGAACGTCATTACAAAGCCATTGAGGCGGGTGTTGACCAATTTGGAGGAAACAACGAAATGGGTCCAGTGATTGAAGCTTACAAAATGGGTGTTGCAAAACACGACTCGGCCTTTATGCGTAAACGCTTTGAACAATCAGCTGTCCGTTTGCTCCGTAATGTCTTCAGAGTCGGGCTTTTTGAGAATCCCTATCTTGATGCCGCAGAGACAGCTAAAATGGTGGGTAACCCTGAATTTATGAAAGCAGGATTCGATGCTCAAATACGATCAGTCGTAATGTTGAAAAATCAGCAAAAGACCCTTCCGCTCAAAAAACAATTGAAAGTTTACATCCCCAGGAAATTTGTACCCGGCGGACGCAACTGGTTTGGTGTGGAAACACCAGAAAGCTGGAAAGATGCAGTTAATCCGGAAGTTGCAAAGAAGTATTTCCAGGTGGTAGAAAAACCTGAAGAAGCTGATTTTGCTTTAGTTTGCGTCGACAGCCCCAAAGGTGGGGTCGGCTATTCGCAGGAAGATGTGAAAAAGAAAGGAAATGGTTATGCGCCAATCAGTTTACAATATAGTCCATATAAAGCCGACGAAGCTTTGGAGACAAGTATTGCAGGTGGTAGCCCGCTGGAAAGTTTCACCAATCGCACATACAAAGGAAAAACTTCAGTGGCTTCAAATACAAACGATATGGTTAGAATTACGGAAACGAAGGCAAAAATGGGTACAAAACCCGTAGTAGTTGTTGTTAAAGTTTCGAATCCTTTGGTTTTTACAGAAATCGAAAAAAGTGCAAGTGCCATTTTGATTCATATGGGAGTTCAGGACCAGGCCATCATGGATATCCTGACAGGTGCAGCAGAACCTTCCGGATTGTTACCTTTCCAGATACCCCTTAATATGAAAACCGTTGAGGAACAATTCGAAGATATACCGCGCGATATGAAATGCTATGTTGACGCAGAAGGGAATACCTATGATTTTGCTTTTGGCTTAAACTGGAGTGGTGTTATTAACGATAAAAGAGTCGCCAAATATAAGAGATAGATTGATATCCAAATAAATATCTTCCCCAATTTAGTCATTATGGGTGTTGCAAAAAAAATGGCAACACCCATTTTTTCGTTGGTAATGCCGACGAAACTTGATTTATTTTAATTTTCTGTTCATTTCCCGGTCTTCTAATTTGACAATAAAGGTTATATTTACATACCCAAAAATAAATTGAAAAATCAGACAAATGAACAGCTTAAATCAAACCCTCCTTTTTGTTGTATTAATCATATCCGGAATTTTTTCCGGAAGTTCTTCCTCGGCTCAGGTCAAAAGAGACACGCTTAAAGTGCTTTTTGTCGGGAATAGTTACACTTATGTTCAGAACCTTCCTCAGGTGGTATCAATCATATCCGACAGCACAAGAACCAAGCTTGTGACACGGAAATCAACCGTTGGAGGCGCCTATCTGAGTGAACACTGGTATGGCAACAGAGGGCTTAAAACGAAGGATATCATAACGAAGGGGCGCTTTGATATCGTCATTCTCCAGGAAAACAGCATGGGTACGATCCAACAACCTGATAGCACGATCAAATACGCGAAACTTTTATGCCAACTAATAAAGGCATCAGGAGCAAAACCCTGTTTTTATATGACCTGGGCGAGGGAGAAAGTGCCTCAATATCAGGATGAGATTACGAATGCCTATTCCAAAATAGCCAAAGAAAACGGGGCGATACTCGTACCTGTTGGAAAAGCCTGGGAATTGGCAATGAAGTTACGACCAACAATTAATTTATACGATCCGGATGGTAGTCATCCTTCAAGTTTGGGAGCTGTTCTATCGGCATACGTTTTTGTAGGTGCACTGACAGGTGAAGTTCCTTCTTCGATTCCCGGATGGTATGGAATCACTGATATCGACGGAGAATCGGTTCAGCTCATGAGTATAGATAATCTGGATGCTATTTTCTTTCGGAAAGTTGCAGAACAAATACTGCGTGAATCGGGCCTTCTGAAATTCTAATCCGGTTCTTCTGAACACTATAAATTATAACTATCAAATAATGATTAAATTGAATATGCTATGAAGAAAAAAATAGGCTTCTTCGGTTTATGGACGATTGCTGCTTTATTTGTATTGTCGGTTACGCAGTGCAATGCCCAAAAGCTTGTCAAGATACAGTTTGACAGCAATAAAGAGGTTTCGGGTCAAAAATTTGCAATCAAGGATATTTCTCCCGGACTTCCCTCTAACTGGGACAAGTATAACTTTGTAGTTCTGGAGTTTAAATCGACAACCCCACAACGGTTCCAGGTTGGTTTTACAACCAAAACCGGCTACAACGAACTAAGGGTGATGAGCTACACCGCAAACGGCTGGAGCAAACTTGCAATACCTTTGAGGTTTTACAGGGATTTGCCTGGCGCTGCGCTCGATCTTGCAGCTACTTATAACCAGGCCCGTTACACGGGATGGATCAATCTTGGGGGGAAACGTGGTCCGTTAAAAGGTGTGGATACGATCGGCATCAGGATGAATGCGCCAATTAACAACCCGGTTATTGAACTCCGGTCAATCGCACTTTCGGTAGAAGATCCAGGCGACCAGTACCTTGGAAAAATTCCGGTTGTCGATGAATTTGGGCAATGGAACCTGGGAGATTTTGAAGGAAAAATCAAATCAGAAACTCAACTTAAAAAAGAGTGGGCATCAGAAGATAATGAAAAAGTTTCAACAAAAGCCTATAATTACTCCAAGTTTGGCGGTTACCTCAACTCAAAAGTTAAGGCAACAGGTTTTTTCAGGACAGAAAAAATTGATGAACGATGGTGGTTTGTCGATCCGGAAGGCTACCTTTTTCTATCAGTTGGCGTTGATTGTGTGAATCCCGGAGGTGGCGGGAATGCCATCAATATCGACAAACGGAGAAACCTATACAAGGAATTACCCCCTGCAGGAATCGGAACAAATCCTGAAAGACCTAATTCTGCATCATTTGGTACCTGGAACCTTTTCCGCAGGTATGGCAATGAATATCCTGCCAAATCCAAATCGATGATTATTAAGCGCATGGATAAATGGGGGCTCAATACTATTGCCAACTGGTCGAGTCCGGAAGTAACCAAACTGAACCAAAAAGCATTCATGCTGCAGTTGCACGGAGTTGGGATTGAAGATGGTATAATGGGTTTGCCCGATGTTTACGCAACCGGATTTTCATCCAAAATTGATGCTGCCTGCAAAACGTTTGCCGGACCTTACAAGGAAAATCCCTGGCTAATCGGTTATTTTACAGGTAACGAGCCTTCGTGGCTGGAGCAGGAAGAACGGCTTTGCGGACTGATCCTGGACGATACCGATAAACCCATCAAAAGCGAATTAAAAAAATACCTGGCCAATGGTGATTCTCCCGAACGCAGGAAGCAGTTTATCTACAACACTTTCCGAATCTTTCTTAAAACGGTGGATGCTGCTGTTAAACGATACGACCCCAATCATCTGAATCTTGGTATGCGTTTCGGACATGTTCCGGGTAAGGAGATACTGGATATTTGCAAGGATGTTTTTGACGTATTCAGCTTCAATTGTTACGATCTGTATCCGAAAAAAGAATTTATGGATCAGATACTTGCCGGAACCGGATTGCCAATGATCATCGGGGAATATCATTTTGGAACCATTGACAGGGGAATGGCGCAGTCGCTGTGGCAGGTAAATTCGCAGGAAGAGCGGGGTGTCGCTTACAGGTATTATACCGAGCGTGCTTATGCCCATCCGGGATTGATCGGAACCGCCTGGTTTCAATGGTCTGATCAGGATCTAACGGGTCGCCGCGACGGTGAAAATTATAACTGCGGTTTGGTTGACGTCACAGATCGTCCCTATCTACACATGGTTGAGGCGATGATGGAAACGGCGAAACGTTTAAATGATATTCACACGGGGAAGATAAAACCAGTTGATCAGGCTCCTGTTAAAGCCCGCGGACATGGTACGATCCCCGATTTATGGAACAAATAATCAATTAAAAATGGGTGATTCCACTTCGTTCGTTCATGTAAATCAACCTGAAAACTGGGATAAGATCATGGAATTTACCGAGAAACCGAGGGGCAATTACAAAGACGTTCGTGAAGCCCGTCCCGATCAGGCGCTGGCTCGAAAAGCACTGCTTGACTACATCGAGAGTTGCAAGTTCTCCAATTGCACCAAAAACGAAAACTATATTAAGGCCTTGGGATTGAGGCCATAAAACAAATACTCCAAATCTAAATACAGATCTCATTTGAGAATTATTCCCAAATAGCTTGAAACATCGATTTTTTGTAAAAATAAATTTATACTTTCGCCTTTCAATAGCTAATATATTATCTGCAAAATGGAAAATATGGATTCAATAGCTAATATATTATCCGCAGATGATTTTTCAATTGACGACTTTAACCCAGGCAAAATCATGCAAAAAATAGCGGAAAGGGTGAAAAGAAACAGATTGGAATTGAATCTCAGTCAAAGTGCTCTGGCAGCCAGATCCGGGGTAAGTTTAGGAAGTCTGAAACGATTTGAACAATCAGCTGAAATCTCGCTTAAAAATTTGGTGATGTTGGCGATAGCGTTGAATGCAACACAAGAGTTTAGCTCGCTTTTCTCCGGAAAACAATACAAAAGCATAGATGAATTGTTGACGAAAGATAAGGCAAAAACCGCAAAAAGAGGGAGGATAAAAGTTTAAAAAACAAAGCAACAGATATTTATGAAACAATTAAAGATAAGTGCAGCAATTTCAGAATTTCATAGATTGAAGGATACAAATAAAAATTAGATGTTATGAATAGTTTTAAAATTTCTGCAGCATTTTCACTTTTAGCCATTTGGGGTTGCAGTACCCCACCAAATAATAAAATAGTTGAACATTCGGCTAAACCCACAATACCAATTAATGCGCAGGTATTTACAACAGCCAAAGATACAACCCTGCGGTTAAGTCAAACTTCAGATGTCACATTTGCAGACTTTGGACAACCACTTGAAACGCAGGTATGTGTATTTGTGGATCCAACCAAAAAATTCCAGACAATGATCGGTATTGGTGGCGCTTTAACCGATGCTTCGGCTGAAGTTTTTGCAAAACTCTCCAAAGAGACTCAAGATGAATTTCTTACAGCCTACTACGATGCCAAAAAAGGGATTGGTTATAACTTTGCCAGAACGAATATTGCCAGTTGCGATTTTTCGAGCGATACCTATGGATATATTGCAGATAACGACTCACTACTAACCTCATTTAGTGTTGCGCATGATGAGAAATTCCGCATTCCATTTCTCAAGCAAGCAATCGCCGCGTCAGGTGGCACATTGCCACTTTTTGTAAGCCCCTGGAGTCCACCAGCCTGGATGAAAGACAATAATGACGTATTGCATGGTGGAAAACTTCTTCCTCAATTCAGCCAGGCATGGGCGAACCACTATGTCAAATTCATTAAAACATATGAGGCACTGGGTATTCCGGTTTGGGGACTTTCGGTCCAGAATGAACCGATGGCAAAACAAAAATGGGAATCGTGCATCTTTACGGCGGAAGAAGAGCGGGATTTCATTAAAAACTACCTGGGACCGACTTTGCATAAAAATGGTTTTGGTGAGAAGAAGCTTATCGCATGGGATCATAACCGTGATTTAATCTACCAAAGAGCCAGCACATTACTAAGTGATTCAGTCGCTGCAAAATATATTTGGGGAATCGGTTTTCACTGGTACGAAACATGGACCGGTAGCGGAATGCAATTCGAAAATCTGAAACGCGTCAACGAAGCTTTCCCCGACAAAAACCTCATTTTCACTGAAGGGTGCGTCGAGAAGTTTAGCCTTGACAGAATTAATGACTGGTCACTCGGCGAAAAATATGGCTACTCGATGGTCAACGACTTTAATTGCGGCACTGTAGCCTGGACCGATTGGAACATTCTTCTGGATGAAACCGGTGGACCAAATCATGTAGGCAATTTTTGCTTTGCCCCAGTCCATGCCGACACCAAAACCGGTAAACTGATATATACCAGCAGTTACTATTACATCGGGCACTTTTCAAAATTTATCCAACCCGGAGCCAAACGGATAAGCTGCTCAACCAATCGTGATAAACTTCAGTCAACCGCGTTCCTGAATCCTGACGGAAAAATAGTTGTCGTTGTCCTGAATCTTTCAGATGAAAAACTGCCTTTCCAATTGTCAATTGGGAGCAAAGCTGCTCCTGTCACCAGTTTACCACATTCAATAATTACTGTAATAATCTGATATTCTGATAAAAATAAATCAAAAAAAAGATTTCTGTAAGAATTTGAGTTGAATGAATAGCAGTGGGTATTTGACACCTGCAGATATCCACTTACAGATTCAGTACAGAAAATCGTCGCTAATTACTAAATCTATGTGCGCTATTTAAATACCAATAAGAGAGGAGTTTTGATCGAAAAAGAAAGAATAGTTTAAAAAATGTTAATTTTGGTTGTTTCAAATAATTTAGTGGAGTAGTTTATTGTTAAGGATTTAAATTAGAAGGGACTTGATTTGAAAAAATTAGAAACTCTAAAATACAGGCTAACGGCAATTCTTTTTCTCAATGCTTTGTTATCGTTCAATGTTTTAGCCGAAAAATTTTATAGCATCAATTCGTTTTATGGAATTTCGATGCGGGAGACAAACTCGGTATGCAAAGATGATAATGGATTTGTTTGGGCTTCTTCAAAAACGGGTATTTTAAGACTTACAAAAGACAATTACCATATTTATCGGCTTCCATACGAATCTTCAGACTTTTATAAAGTAAAGCTATTATATAATAGCTTCAAACTTTTTGCTTATACCAATAACGGTCAAGTCTTTTACTATAATCAGGTATTCGACAAGTTTGAGCTGATATTAAACCTTAATAGCATTTTGCTGGATATGCTAATTGATGATAAAGGTATTTGCTGGATCTCAACGTCATTGGGATTGTATAAATTTCAGTCTGGAAAACTTTCCCCGGTTTTTGAATTTTCTTCGAATACTTATGCGATAAATTGGTATGATTCTAAGAATATAATTGTAGCAAAGCAAGATGGAATCTGGCTTTTTGATATCAATTCTTTGGAAAAGAAACACATTTATGAAAATATAAATCTAACCACTATCGATTTCACCTCGCTTTATCTCGATAAAAATCAGGATAAACTTTGGCTTGGAACTACGTCTGAAGGATTGTTCCTGTACAATTTCAGAAATAGAACTTGTTCCAATCAGCTAAAATCAGTTTTACCCAAACAGCCAATCCTGGCTATTACAGAAAATACTGATTCTACCTGTTTAATTGGATTTGATGGTCAAGGTATTTGGGAACTCGATCGGAGAAATCAAAAGATACTGAATATTTATAAAGAAAATTTAGACGTCCCATTTTCTTTGCGGGGAAATGGAGTCTATGACCTGTTTTGTGATAATAACAGCAGGGTCTGGGTGTGTACGTATAGTGGGGGACTATCGTTTTTCGATCAGACTACTCCATTAGTTAATCAAATTGTTCATCTGCCAAATAATACTAATTCATTAATAAATAACGATGTTAATAGTATTATTGAAGATCGTTGGGGAAAAGTTTGGTTTGCAACAAATAATGGAATCTGTTATTGGGATTTAGCCACGGATAAGTGGAGTCGGTTTTATAATGATAAGGAGACGCACGCCCAGGTATTTCTCTCACTTTGTGAAGATAACCAGGGGAGAATATGGGCGGGAACTTACTCTTCGGGAGTATATTTATTGGATGGAAAAACCGGGAAAGAACTGGCTCATTATAACAAATACGGGAAAGGGTCTCCGGTTCTAAATGATTTTATATTTAATATATTTAAAGATAGTAGTGGAGATATTTGGTTAGGAAGTGTTGGTGGCTCGGTTGTTTGTTATTTATCCAGGGAAAACAGATTCAGAACTTATACGAGTCAATTTATTGGTTGCTTTGCTGAATTGCCTGATAGCCAGATTATTTTAGGATGCAGTGATGGATTGAAGCAATTAAACAAACAAACTGGTGATACCACAAAGCTAATAGCGGGTCTGCTGGTTCGTGATGTTCTTGTAATAGGAGAAGATGTTTGGATATGCACCTCCGGAGATGGATTAGTCAGATATAAATACAAGACAGGCGTAACAGAAAAGTTTACGACACAGATGGGATTACCCTCGAATTCTATAAATAGCATTATATATGCGAATGATTATTTGTGGTTAGGAACAGAAAATGGATTATGCAGGTTTGATCCAAAGAATACAAATGCAATTGTCTATTCATCAATCTATTCACTTTCCGCGACTTCATTTAATAGTAGTTCGCATTCGAAATTGAAGAATGGTCAATTAGCATTGGGAACCAATAATGGAGTAGTAATTTTTGCTCCAAATCTGGTTGATGAGTCTTCAACAAAAGGGAATATTTTCTTTCAGGACTTGACGGTTGCGGGTCGCTCAATCAGGGATATACCGTCTTTCAATCTGAAAATGCCCATAGATAGTCTACAGGAAATTAATCTCAGGTATTTTCAAAATACGATTAGCCTTGAATTACTTTCACTTGGCCAGACACCCGGATCAAAATTTTCCTGGGAAATGGAGGGATTTGACCAGCAATGGTGTCAGCCTTCCGAAAACAATGTTATTACTTATACGAACATTCCAAGCGGGCACTTTACATTAAGAATAAAACTCTATGACAGTTCATTGAGCAATGTGTTAGCCGAACGGTCAATAAAAATAAATTCAATCCCTCCATTTTGGAGAACAGGATGGTTTTGGGTGCTCATTATTATAGTGATGTCCGGAATCATCTTTCTTTATTTGCTGTATTACATTAACCGGCTGAAACAGAAACACACAGAAGAAAAAGTGCGTTTTTTCGCCAATACCGCACACGATATTCGGACATCGCTGACCCTAATCAAAGCTCCGGTTGAGGAGTTAAGCAAGGAAAAAAAATTAACCGAATCAGGAAAGTATTATTTAAATCTGGCCATTGAACAGGCAAGGCAACTCTCCTCCGTTGTAACCCAATTGATGGATTTCCAGAAGGTTGATATTGGCAAGGAATACATGTTGCTATCGATGACTGATATTGTAAAATTCATTTCAAACCGCAAAATTTTACTGGATTCTTATGCGAAAAGCAGGAACATCGAACTCGTGTTTACTCCTGACCGGGAGCATTACATGACAGCAGTAGATGAGTCGAAAATGGAGAAAATCATTGATAACCTGATTTCTAATGCCATTAAATATTCGCAGGACAATAGTCAAATTCAGATTGACCTCAAATGCGATGATAAAAAATGGATGTTTCAGGTAAAAGACAATGGGATCGGCATCAGCAAAAAGGCACAGAGACAACTATTTAAAGAATTTTACAGAGGCGACAATGCGATCAATTCAAAAGTTGTCGGTTCCGGAATAGGGCTTTTATTGGTTAAAAACTATGTAACTATGCATAGAGGTAACATTAGTTGCAACAGCCAGGAAAATGTCGGATCAACATTTCAGGTAGCAATCCCGTTTAAATCGATATCGGGGAAGTCATTAGCAACGAATACATTCTCTAATAGCCCAATAGCTCATAGCCAAATTGAGGATATTTCTCAACAATCAGAAACTGAAATTCAGTCTTCGAAAGAAATGAAAGTGTTGATTGTTGAGGACAATGATGATCTTTTGATTTTTATGAAGGCGACTCTCAGTAATGATTTTAAGGTGTTTACCGCCGTAGATGGAGAAAAAGCCTGGGAGTTCATCTCGAAACAAATCCCTGATTTGGTTGTATCTGATATCATGATGCCAAATATGGACGGTTTTGAATTGTGTAAAATCATGAAATCGACCTACGAAACCTCACATATCCCCATTGTTCTACTGACAGCTCTTTCTGAAAAGACAGATCAGCTGCATGGTTTGGGATTGGGTGCAGACGATTATTTAACCAAACCTTTCGACATGAGTCTTTTGATTCAACGAATCAAGTCGATTATTCGCAATCGGGAGGTTGTACGGGAAAAAGCATTGAAGCTAATAAAAGGCGATTCAAACGAACACATTCTACCAAACGAACTCAACGATAAATTTGTGAAGAAAATGTTGGAGGTTGCCACGACCAATATTTCCAATTCCGAATTCGGCAAGGAAGAATTTGCTTCGGCAATGAATGTAAGTTCATCTCTGCTTTATAAAAAGATAAAATCGCTCACTGATCAATCACCTGGTGATTTTATCAAAACCATCAGGCTCAATCACGCCGTGGAACTTTTGCAATCAAGAAACTACACAGTTACCGAAGTAAGCGAACTTTGTGGTTTTGCAAGTTTGACATATTTCGGCATCGTATTCAGGAAACAATTCGGGAAATCACCATCCGAAATTTTAGAATGAGCATAAATTTTACGGTTATGTCATCGACTCATTTAAAGAGAAAGATTTTGGAGATACCCAACCTTTTTCAGATAATAACATGATTGTTTAGCATCGTGAGTCGTCACTCATCCGGTTACTGATGTATATTTTTATGGTTCATCTAAGTGTAACTTTGCTTTCCAGTTTTCAAAGAATCAATTTTAGCCACCGGCTAATGATTACTGACACAATTTCAAACAGGAACGTAGCTCAAATCAGAAATGCACACATATTCATATATCAGATCCGAAATTTATAGGATAATCGACTGCTTTAATGATACTTAAATGCAATTACACAAATAATTGATTATTCAAAAATATCCAAAACATAGAATCAAATATCTGCGATAAAGAGTCTGCTCCTGAAACTCTGTCTACATTTGTTTCGCTTAATAACTAATGCAACTGATTTTTATGAGAAGAAAATATTTAAATCTATGGACTGGATCTTGGCTCAATTGGCTTCTTTTTAAAATAGAGACCATACGGCTGCAACTGTAACAAGTTCGAATCCTATCAATAGTAATCCGCGTCCTGTTCCACCGGGTCCGATTGATGGTACGGATGGGCACACTGCTTATAAAGATTCTTACCAAAACCCGGGAGTTTTATTTGATGGGGAGTTTTTAAAATATATAATTTATTTAACAGTTAAGATTAGTAGTTTGAGAATGCGTATGAGTAGACAGGGACACCGTCCGATTACAAATCGTTCGGGTCCCTTTCTTATTTCCCATGAAAAGTGCTGAATTACAACTAAAAAAATAAATGACTATCCAAATCAAAATTACCCAAGCTGGTGCGGCTTTGCAATTTTACCACCAGTAAAGTGGTGGTAGCTCAATTTCAATTGGCATCTTAGCTTAAATCATAGATGTACACAAATCCATATTTGTCAGATCCGGAATATTTAGGATAAGTGACTGCATTTTACCCACTTAAATGTAACGACACAAATAGTTGTTTTATTCAAATTTATCCAAAACATAGAATAAAATGGCTACAATATAGAGTCTGCGCCTGTGATCTATTATACTTTTATCACATAAATTAACTAACGAACTTGAATTTTTATGAGAATAACATTTTAAATCTAAACAAAATATGCATAAGAATAAAGGTCCTTAGTGGCCCTGATTAGCCAGTAACAGGCATTCGTCGAAAAAGAACAGACGAAATTGTCATTAACTTATTTCTTTATTAATAAACAAAAAATTAAATGTATGAAAAAAAACAAATTATTACAGGTTGCAATCATAATGCTACCGATGTTGCTATTTTCACTTTGGGGTTTTGGGCAATCCATCAAAGTACAAGGTACTGTAAATGATGAAGGTGGAAGTCCGGTACCCGGAGTGAGCGTAGTTATCAAAGGAACTACACAAGGTATTGTTACAAATATCGATGGAAAATACCAAATTGAAGCCAATAGTAAGTCAACGCTATCATTTTCATTTATTGGGTATAAAACCCAGGATATTCCAGTTTCCGGCAAGAATGAGATCAATGTCAAACTTGTTCCGAGCAATTTGCAAGTGGATGAAGTTGTTGTGGTTGGTTATGGTACTCAAAGGAAGAGCGATATTTCCGGTTCAGTTGTTTCAGTTAACACGCAGGAAATGATGAAAAAAGTACCTACGAACATTTTACAAGGTTTAAAAGGTCAGGCTGCGGGAGTCGTGGTTTCAGCACAAGACGGTTCTCCTGATGCAAACAGCACCGTCCAAATCCGGGGTGTTGCAACTATTAATGGTGATACCAAACCGCTGTATGTAATTGATGGTGTAGTAGTAGGTAAAGACGCCAATTTTCTTAACCCAAGTGATGTAGCAAGTATTGAAATTTTGAAAGATGCTTCTGCAACTGCTATTTACGGTTCGGCTGGTGCCAATGGTGTTATTATGGTTACAACCAAACAGGGTACGGTAGGTACTGCACATATTACTGCTACAGCTGACTTTGGTGTCCAAAGTTTGGCTGCAACATTGGATGTTGGCAATGTAGACCAGTATGCAAGAAATATTCGTCAAGCCCGCGCGAACGATGGGAATGGTACTGACACCGGTCTTGCAAATCAGATTTTTGCCGCGAAATACGATGGTCAAAGAAAGAACATTGACTGGCAAAAAGAAATGACACGCCCTGCCCTTAGACAGCAATATACTTTATCTTCTCAGGGAGGTACTGAAAAAACCCAGCAATTCTTCTCCTTAAGTTATTTGAATCATGACGGTATTGTCATCAATTCGAATGCCAAACGTATCACTGCTCGCGCAAGTGTAGTTAGCAAAGTGGCTGATTTCCTTGAAATTGGTGGAGACATCAATTTTATTCACAGTGAATCACAGGGTAACAATGCAGGGCTCGGTAATAATGGCAACCTTTCTTCTATCCGCGATATGGCTTTCTTATGTCCCACGATGGATTATGTAGACCCTGCCACCGGCAAACTTATAAGTCCGAACGTTAGAAACGCGAATGGAACTTATGGCACTCCTGTTCAGGGTACTGGTAATTACGATGGAAATCTGGGAAATAACATATATGCTGAACAGATGGAACAGAACGGACTATCCAAACATAACCAGACAATTCTTAGTGCTTATGCCAATATTAAATTGGCTAAAGGATTAACTTTTAAAACAGTAGGATCTTATAATTTTTCTGCAGACAACTGGTATAGATTCTGGGGTAATAAAAAACGTTACCTGCCCGACGGCATAACACCGGTTACATTGATCGGTTACGATACCAGGTATCAGTTGGGAATCAACAATAGTAACAATAATGTACTTCAACTTGAAAGTTATTTGACTTACAACTGGAAGAATGAAGTTCACAATGTTACTTTGATGGCAGGTAATTCTGTAAGCAGACAGTTCGGAAACTGGAGTAATGCTAACGGTATTGATTTTCCCGGCGATAACATCCGTGATATTGGTTTGACCAACCTTTCCACTTCAAGAACAGGTTCTGGTGCTTATAACCTGGAAGTTCATAATTTGTCTTACTTTGGTCGTGTTCAATATAGTTTGAAGGATCGTTATATTTTAACAAGCACTGTTCGTCGCGACGGTTCTTCCAGATTTGGTGTGGATAACACATGGGGTACTTTCCCTTCAGCAGCGGTTGCATGGCGTATTTCGGAAGAGGATTTCATGAAAAGCGTTACGGCAATCAGTAATTTGAAACTTCGTTTAGGCTGGGGACAGACCGGAAACGCAGGTAATCTAAATAGTGATCTGGCGACTGCCGCATTAACTTCAGCTAATATTCAGTACAATTATTATCCGCAAAATGGAGCTTTAGGCGCTGGTTCATCATCAAAAATTCCAGTTGTCGGCACTGTTAAAACGTTAGTTGATCCCAAGTTGAAATGGGAGACCAACGAACAAACCAACATCGGTATTGACCTTGGGCTATTCAATAATAATTTGAATATATCTGTCGATTATTTCACCCGTTCATCTAAAGATTTGTTGAATTGGTTGAATATACGCCCTTCATCGGGTTACTCCAGGGTATATACGAACTTAGGTGGTATTGACAATAAAGGTTACGAATTCAGCATAAATTATAAGAAACAAATTAATCAGGATTGGAATTTCGGCGTGATAGCTACAGGTTCGCACGTGAAAAACAAAATTTCAAATATTGGTGGCGATATATTCTTTGAAAACACGGGTGCTACCGGCGATGGTTCTAACCAGGGTCAAATTGGTGCTCCTTCGGGTACGTACTGGAACAATCACTCAATCATGCGTGAAGGTTATTCCGTAGGTTCATTCTATGGTTACAAGGTAGATCATATCTACAAAAATCAGGCTGAGATTGATGCAGACAATGCAGCTGCTATTGTTAAAGGTCACACTCAATACAATAACGGATCAAAAACCGTTCCTGGTGATTATAAGTATAAAGACGTGAATGGTGATGGTTTCCTTGATGAACAGGATAGGACCATTTTAGGTAATGGTTTCCCTAAGTTAAACTATGGTTTAACCTTCAATGCATCTTATAAAAATTGGGATTTTATGATTTATGGTTACGGAGTTTATGGCGCACAAATCTATTCTTACTCTGCAATGACCTTAACCGACATGTTCCCGAGTGATAACGGTACAACTCCTAACGTTTTGAACGATGTTGCACAAAATGCATGGACTCCTACAAATAGTACGAACGCGAAATATGCCAGGTTGTCATTCCTCGATTTGAATTACAACATGCGTGGTTCTGATGCATGGATTAAAAAAGGTGACTACTTCAAACTCAGTAATATTCAGGTTGGGTACAATTTTGACAAGAATTTATTGAAGGTCGTTCGTCTCCAAAGTGCACGTATCAGCGCTTCTGTTTCAAACGTACTTTGCATCTCCTCCTATAACAAATATGGTGATCCTGAAGTCGGTCAGGGTAGTGTGCTCTATACCGGTTTGGATACTGGCCGTTATCCTATGCCACGTGTTTATTCCGTAGGTTTGAACATTCAATTCTAATTGTTTCACATAAATACAATTAATATTATGATAAATATTTCAAGGATATTATATTCCACACTCGTAGGCGGTCTATTCCTTACAGGAATGAACTCCTGTAACCAAAAGGAATTTTTAAAGGTAGACCAGTATAGTCTATTAGCTGCTGATCAAATGTTTAAAACAGCTGAACAAGCCAAGGGTGGTCTTGTTGGTTGCTACACGATGATGCTTCCTACAGATGCTCCCGATGGAAAAGCGATCAACGGAGACTGGGGTATCAAACCGAACTTGTTTATAGGTGGCCACCCTACAATGGATACTCAGGCCACAGGATGGGATAAAAAGTGGAACCAGCAAGATTGGAATCCAGGTAGCCCGGAACTACTGTCAGGTTGGAAACAAGCCTATGCTGCTATTACCCGTTGCAACGACTTCCTTGCCGGACTTGATGCAGTAACTGATACTACCATTGTTAATAGTGCTTTAAAAAAATCATTGGATGGTCAGGCCCGCGGAATTCGTTCTTTCTTTTATATGTGGCTGGCAAAAGCGTTCGGTCGTGTACCGATGCTGGCAACAGGTGAGAATTATATTAACACACCGGCAAAAGCCCGCGCTAAAGATTATACAGAAATGTGGGATTTCATTATTGCTGACTTGAAAATAGCTGCTGATGAACTCCAGTGGGATCCATTAAATAGTGAGTATGGACGTATAACCAAAGGTTTTGCTCTTTCATACCTGGGAGAAGCATATATGTGGAAAGCCTATCGTGTTCCGGCCGAAGCTGCAGCAAACTATGGATTAGCAAAGACCGCTTTTGAACAAGTTATTGCCAGTGGTAAATACGAACTAAATAAATCTTTCACCACTTTGTGGGATCCGGGCGCTGTTTGGACAAAAGAGTGTATTTGGGAAGAGGTTCTCGACGAAGGTTCACAGTGGAATCAATGGTCGAACCTGTCACAGGCTCATAACTGGATGGTACAGTTTACAGCCTGCCCTTCTCTGGGTGGATGGGGTACCTTGTACCTCTCATGGGAATGGTGGAGTTCATATGAACCAGGCGACAAGCGTCGTGAGGCTTCAGGTGTTACCGGTGCTGTTATAAATATTGATCCTGCCTTAAAATCTGCTACTAACTACGGTTACCATCCTTATTTGCAGCAAAGTCTTTATAATGCAGATAGTTTAGCTTTGCGTTATCATTTTAACATGGGTGGTGAAGCGGCTCCTTCCATCTGGTCTAATAAATACTGGCGTTCAACCCGTTCAAACTATCAGGCTCCATGGGGTTCCCAACAGATTTATTATAAACGTTATGCAAATGTTTTGTTAGACTATGCAGAATGCTTGTTTCGTTTGAATGGTGAAGGTGATGCAACCGCCTGGGCTCAAATTGCTAAAATTCGTGATCGTGCATGGGGCAACACGGAAGTTGGTAATGTAGCAGCTTTAACCAGTACTTATATTCCATACTATCAAGCTATTACCACCTTCTTTAATGGTAATGGCGCTAATCCTCCAATGGTATCGCCCACGAGTTATCCACTTCCATTCAATACAACTACCGTTGTAGTTCCTGATGCTAAGACTTATTATACGAGCTTAAAAGCGACTAAAGGTTTTGCTTCGCCGGTATGGTTGGTAGCCTTGGGACAGGAACGTCGCAGGGAATTTAATGCTGAATGGTCTCTTGCTCCGGATTTAATCCGTTCTGGTTTTATTGAAGATCATATTACACACAATTATCCAAAAGGGGTAGGTTATCCAAACAGTGACCCTAAGGTATGGAATGATTATCATACTTATCGTGCTTTTGATTTCAATCTGAAAAAGATGGATATGCCAATTCCAACAGACGAAATTATTAAAAACCCATTGTGCGATCAAAATGAAGCTTACAAATAATTGAAAGAAATTATATTACATTTTTAGGAATGTAATATAATCTTTACATTGCATAAAAAAGGGGGAATACCTGTGTGCATTCCCCCTTTTTTCTTTGAAATCAAATACCTGATAAATGAAAACGGACACACACATTTGGAAAAAAAACAGCCTGCTTAAAATCAGCCTGCTGCTTATTATAGGTCTTTTTTTATTTGATGCTTATTCAGTTACAGCACAAACAAAAAAGGGCAAGAGTGAAAAAATAAAAAAAGAAGTTCATACCGGCGCTTACCGGAACCTCTTTCTCGAAGCCGGGTACAGTCAGACCGAAATTGATAAAAAAGTTGAAAAGGCCTATCTTGACCTGTTTGAAGGTCCAAACCGCATTTATTTTGAGGTGGGTGATTCGATGGCTTACGTGTCGGATATCAAAAACCATGATGCCCGTACCGAAGGACTTTCGTATGGGATGATGATTGCCGTTCAACTCAATAAAAAAGAGGTCTTTGACCGTATATGGCTATGGTCGAAAAAATATCTTCAACATCAGGAAGGGCCGCGAAAAGGATATTTTGCCTGGAGCATCGATCCTAAAACAATGAAAAAAAACTCCGAGGGGAGCGCTTCTGATGGCGAACTCTACTACATTACCAGCCTTTTGTTTGCATCGAATCGCTGGGGCAACAACACTGGGATAGATTATTATGCCGAGGCACGCAATATTCTGGACGAAATGTGGAAAAAAGATGGAACAGGCAATGTATATAATCTGATAAACACCGATGCCAAACAAATCTCTTTTGTGCCTGAAGGCAATGGTTATAAGTGGACAGATCCTTCTTATCATTTACCTGCTTTTTATGAGATCTGGGCCGAATATGCCAAAGATGGCCATGAACAATTTTATAGAGATTGTGCAGATACATCCCGCGTTTTCTTACATAGGGCATGTCATCCTGTGACAGGTCTTAATGCCGACTATACGGAATTTAGCGGAAAGCCTCACCCTACGCCCTGGATGCCAGAAGGTTTTCGCTATGATTCATGGCGGGTGCCCATGAATATTACCATGGATTACGTTTGGTATGGAAGGGACAAAACCTGGCAGGAAGACTATGCCAAACGTTTTCAGGGATTCCTAAGATCAAAAGGCATTGACTCCTTTCAAGATCAGTTCAATCTCGACGGATCAACGCCCGAAACCATTCTTCAGGCAGGAGGTTTTAAAAAATTAAGACATTCTTTAGGGTTGTTGGCTACCTCTACTACAACCTCACTGATTGGCAAGAATGAAAAAAATCCCGACTTTGTAAATGCACTTTGGAATTCTAAGCTTGAACCTTACGAAGACGGCTACTTTGATCCATATTACGATGGCTTATTGTATATGTTCAGTCTGATGCATTTAAGCGGTAAATATCAAATTGTCACACCTCAACACAAATGACAAAGTATTTTTTTTGTGGAATCATTCTTCTCATCTTTTCTACTGGCATAAGCTTTGCCCAGACCAAGGCACCTGCCCCTTTTGGACCTGTTCCAACTGAAAACCAGTTGAGATGGCAGGATATGGAATATTATGCTTTTGTTCATTTCTCGCTGAACACATATACCGATCAGTCGTGGGGATTCGGGAATGAAGATGTAAAGCTGTTTAATCCTGAAAAGGCTGATTGCCGGCAGTGGGCGCGTATTTGCAAAGAAGCAGGGATGAAAGGCATTATCATCACCGCCAAGCACCACTGCGGTTTTTGCTTATGGCCGTCGAAATACACAGAATATTCGGTAAAAAATGCACCATGGAAAAACGGCAAGGGCGATATGGTTCGCGAAATGGCCGATGCCTGCAAAGAATATGGATTGAAGTTGGGAATTTATTTATCTCCCTGGGACAGGAATAGCAAGGACTATGGAAAACCGGAATACATCACCTATTTCCGTAATCAGCTCACCGAACTTCTCACCAATTACGGGCCGATTTTCGAAGTATGGTTCGACGGTGCTAACGGAGGCTCGGGTTATTACGGTGGTGCAAACGAAACCCGCAAAATTGACCGTACAACCTATTACGACTGGAAGAATACATATGCGATGATCCCTAGGTTACAGCCGAATATTGTGATTTGGAATGATGGTGGTGACCGTGGTGATTTGCGCTGGGTTGGAACCGAAGAAGGCTATGTTGGTGAAACAAACTGGAGTTTATTGAATGCCACTGGTGACGTACCCTATAATATGTTGCATTATGGTTTGGAAAACGGGAACGCATGGGTGCCTGCCGAGGTTAATACTTCAATCAGGCCAGAATGGTTTTACCATCCAAACGAAGATAGCAAGGTGAAAACAGTTCCAGTTTTGATGGAAACTTACTATAACTCCATTGGGCGTAATGGCTCTTTATTGCTCAACTTTCCGATTATGCCAAACGGACTGATCCATCCGAATGACGAAAAAGCAGCACTTGAATTTGCCAAAGCAGTGAAAGAATCATTCGCGGTAAACCTTGCCGAAAAAAAGAAAGCAGAAGCTTCCAATGTCCGTGGAAATGCAAAAGAATTTGGAGCAGCTATGGCCATAGACGGTAATAAGGACACCTATTGGACTACAGACGAAAATTTTACAAAAGCCTCATTGACTATAGATTTGGGTAAACCAACCTTGTTCAATCGTTTTCTGGCACAGGAATATATCCGTTTGGGACAACGTGTGAAAGTATTTACTGTGGAGGCACTTGTTGATGGAAACTGGAAAGAAGTGGCATCAGAAACGACAATTGGATATAAACGCATCCTTCGTTTTCCGAGCGTAAAAGCGACTAAAGTTCGTTTCAGTATCACCGATTCGAAAAGTTGTCCGGTCATTTCCAATATCGGAGTTTACAATGCACCGGTATTTCTGAATGCACCCTCCATCGCCAGAAACCAATCAGGTGAAATTTCGATAACTACCAATGATATCGGCCCGATTTTTTACTATACGCTGAACGGCAGCGAACCAACCACAAAATCAAATATCTATGCCGCGCCTTTTCCGACAGATGGGAAAGTGGAGGTTAAAGCAATTGCCTACGATCCGTCTTCAGGCAAAAGCAGTCCGGTAAGTCACGAAAAATTCGATATTTCAAAGAAAGACTGGAAAATAGTCGGCATAAATGATGAAAAGGCCAGCACAATCATTGATGGAAATGCATCAACTGTTTGGCATCAAAGAGATAACAAAAAAATGCCCATTGATTTAGTCATCGATTTAGGGAAAAACTATAATGTGTGTGGTTTCAAATACCTGCCAGATCAGAACAAATGGAGTTCAGGTATCATCACAAACTACCAGTTCTATATTTCAGAGGACAATGTAGAATGGAAACTGGTTAATGAAGGTGAATTCTCCAACATCAAAAATAACCCGGTGTGGCAAATCAGAAATTTTTCGCAGGTAAAAGCCCGGTTTATTAAGCTGAGGGCGATCAAAAATACTTCGAATGATGGTGTTGCAGGATATGCCGAGGTGGATGTAATAACAAACTAAACTTTATTAAATATGAAAAAAGCAGTTTTAATAGGCTTTTGTTTCTTATTCTCAATTAGCGTTTTGCAAAAAGGAAAGGAGAGCAACCGCTTTGTGAAAAGATATAATCCTGAAATAAAACTAAGATCTTAAAGAAAGTATTAACTAAATATATCACGAATTATAAAACGAGTTATTATGAGAAAAAATGTCGCTATCGTTTTGTTAATCATGCTGATGACCGGAGGATTTTGTTTTGGACAGTCTCCTGCAAAAATTATTGAAGACTTCAAAGCTTCTTCAGTCAATCAACCCAGTAAAGAATTTCCTCAGGTGAATTCCGAAGGACGGGTACGTGTTCAAATTAAGGCACGCGATGCACATAAAGTTCAGTTGGATATTAGCGCTGTAAAATACGACTTGGTCAAGGATACAAGCGGCGTTTGGACTGGCGAATCGGCTCCTCAGGATGAAGGTTTTCATTACTACCAGCTTTGGGTTGATGGTGCAGCAGTTCCTGATCCTGCCAGCTTGTACTTTTATGGTGCAAGTCGTTGGGGAAGCGGTATCGAGATTCCAGCGAAAGACCAGGATTTCTATGCCTTGAAAAATGTGCCTCACGGTCAGGTCATTGAGTTACCCTATTTTTCAAAAAGCAACAACAGTATGCGTCGTTGTTTCATTTATACGCCACCCGGATATGACAAGTATGCCCAGAAACGATATCCCGTACTTTACCTGCAACACGGCGGCGGCGAAAATGAAACCGGCTGGTCGAATCAGGGACATGCAAACCTCATCATGGATAATCTGATCGCAGAGGGTAAAGCCAAATCCTTTATTATTGTGATGGACAATGGAACCTGGGCTATGACTGGCCCACGCCCTGCTGATCGTAGCGCCGGCACCTGGCCGCCCAAAGGATGGGCTGATGGTTTTACAAAAACTCTTTTGGAAGACATCATTCCAATGATCGATGCCAATTACCGTACAATTGCCGATCAGCCATACCGTGCCATGGCCGGACTTTCCATGGGTGGCATGCAAACCCGTGTAATTACACTCGCTCATCCTGAAGTATTCTCGTATGTTGGCATATTCAGTGGCGGCAGTATAAGTACCGAAGATTTAGCAAATGCAACCGGATTTAAAGAAAAAAACAAACTGGTGTTTGTGAGCTACGGAAGCCGCGAACTCGAAAACCCGAGGGCTGGTTTCGGAGGAAATCCAAAAGAGAACCAGGACAAACTAAAAGATGCCGGAATCAATACCCATTTTTATGTATCTCCTCAAACGGCTCATGAGTGGCAAAGTTGGAGACGCAGCCTGAATGAATTTGCACCACTTTTATTCAATAAATAAAAAACAAGAAGATGAAAAAATTTTCAATAATTCTCGTATTATTACTGACTATCACAGGTATGCAGTGTTTTTCACAGACAAGCCAGCCAACCATTACCGATGATTTCAAACCTTCAAGCCTGAATCAACCGGGAAAAGAGTACCCACAAGTTAATTCACAGGGCTATGTCCGTTTTCGGATAGAGGCTCCCCAGGCTCAAAGCGTTGTCGTGAGTCTTGGATTGGGCGGGACCAAAGGCGGTACTCCACTCACGAAAGCAGAGGATGGTTCCTGGGTAGGTACAACTGCAGGCCCAATGGAGGAAGGCTTTCATTACTATCATCTGACAATTGACGGTGGCGTATTTAACGATCCCGGAGCTTTAAATTTTTACGGTTCAACCCGTTGGGAAAGCGGCGTCGAAATACCTGCTCATGACCAGGACTTCTACGCCTTGAAAGCTGTTCCCCATGGAAATGTGCAGCAGATACTTTTCCCATCGAAAAGCACTTCGACCTCGCGCAGGGCGTTTGTCTACACACCTCCCACTTATGGTAATGACAAAAACAAACGTTATCCGGTTCTTTATCTGCAACATGGCTGGGGCGAAGATGAAACAGCTTGGTCAAATCAGGGTCGTGCCAATCTGATCAGGGATAACCTGATTGCGGAAGGAAAAATCAAGCCTTTCATCATTGTAATGACTTATGGAATGACCAACGAGGTTCGGTGGGGACATATGAACGAGTTCAAAATTGAAAATTTTCAAACAGTTCTGGTTGATGAGTTGATTCCGTATGTCGATGCCAACTTCAGCACAATAGCCGATCAGCAACACCGCGCCATGGCCGGACTCTCGATGGGTGGCATGGAAACCCATACGATAACGCTAAACAAACCAGAAGTATTTTCATACTATGCCCTGCTTAGTGGTGGTTTATACAAGCCTGAAGAAATCAAAGACAAGTCGAAAGTAAAACTCATCTTTTTGAGTTGCGGAAGCTTTGAAAATCCTGATGGTGTTAAAAATGCCGCAGTTGCTTTAAAAGAAGCTGGTTTCAATGCCGTTTCCTTTGTTTCCGAGAATACCCGTCACGAGTTTCAGACCTGGCGCCGTAGTCTGAAAGAATTGGCACTGCTATTATTTAAATAATGTTTAAAAATTTAGAAATCGATGAAAATAAGGATGGGTTTAATCCTCATTGTAGGATTGCTTTTTACAAATAATAAAGTGTTTTCACAGGATCCCAATTTTCACGTCTATCTCTGTATTGGACAATCGAATATGGAAGGCGCTGCGCGGGCAGAGCTTCAGGATTCAACTGTTAATCCTCGGTTTCAGGTAATGGAGGCGGTAAACTGTGATAATCTGAATCGCAAAATGGGCTTCTGGTATCCAGCTGTTCCACCCTTGTGTCGTTGCAAAACGAATCTGGGACCGACTGATTTTTTTGGAAGAACAATGGTTGCCAATCTTCCGGAAAAAGTAAAAGTTGGGGTGATTGTGGTGGCCATTGGTGGTTGTAAAATTGAGCTTTTCGACAAAGACAATTATCCGTCATACGTTGAAACCGCGCCAGGTTGGATGAAAGAAATGATTAAAGAATACGATGGGAATCCATATGGAAGACTGGTTGAAATGGCCAAATTGGCACAGAAGGATGGTGTTATCAAGGGCATTCTGCTTCATCAGGGTGAATCGAATTCGAACGACAGTCTGTGGACACGAAAAGTAAAAGGCGTTTACGACAACCTGATGAAGGATTTGACCCTCGACCCAAAAAATGTACCGTTGCTTGCCGGCGAAACAGTGAACGCCGATCAGAACGGAATTTGTGCGGGTATGAACAGCATCATCGCTACATTACCTCAAACCCTTCCAAATTCGTATGTCATTTCTTCGGCCGGTTGTGCCGATGGCCCTGATAACCTCCATTTCAATGCTGCCGGATACCGGGAATTGGGAAAACGATATGCCGAAAAGATGCTTTCATTAATGGGAATTAAAATTCGTAATCCTAAATAACTCAGTACGAAAAATAGCTTAAATAAAACCATTCAGTATGAAAAAAAATAACGACCAATCATTTATAAGCCAAACCAAAATTCTGTTAGTTATTCTAATGTCAATGTTTTGGATCTCCGGAACAAACGGTCAGAATAAGGCAAAAGAAAAGATGACTTCCAATTCACCGGTGTTCTCCAATTTTGTTTATCAGGGCAACGATAAAGTTTACAACGATTTTCCGCTGAACCCGGATGAGTTTTATAACCCAATTTTGCAGGGTTGTTATCCCGACCCTTCGATTACAAGAAAAGGTGACGATTATTACTTGGTTTGCTCATCGTTTGCCATGTTTCCCGGAGTGCCGATTTTTCATTCAAAAGACTTGGTAAACTGGACGCAAATAGGTCACGTACTCGACCGGGAATCGCAATTAATTGTGCCCGATTGCGGAATTAGTGCCGGAATTTATGCACCACAGATTTTGTTTAACAAGAACAACGACACCTTTTACATGATTACCACACAGATATCCGGAGGCATCGGAAATATGGTGGTAAAAACAAAAGACCTGTTAAAAGGCTGGAGCGACCCGATTAAACTCGAATTCAATGGTATTGACCCTTCTCTTTTCTTCGACGATAATGGGAAAGGATACGTTATTCACAACGACGCTCCCGACAAAGGAAAGGAACTTTATAACGGTCACCGTGTCATCAAAATCTGGGAGTATGATGTGGCTAACGACAAGATTATCCCGGGAACTGATAAAATCATTGTTGACGGTGGTGTTGACCTTTCGAAAAAACCAATCTGGATTGAAGCGCCACACATTTACAAAAAGAATGGTAAGTATTACCTGATGTGTGCCGAAGGTGGTACCGGTGGTTGGCACAGCGAAGTGATTTTTATCAGCGATAACCCGAAAGGGCCTTATACTCCGGCACCCGGTAATCCGATTCTTACACAAAGACATTTTCCAAAAGAACGGGAAAACAAAGTGGACTGGGCTGGCCATGCCGACTTGGTTTTAGGCCCCGACAACAAAAAATATTACGGTGTTTTTCTGGCTGTACGTCCGAACGACAAACAAAGGGTTAATACAGGCCGTGAGACTTTTATTTTGCCGGTGGATTGGTCGGGTGAATTTCCGGTATTCGAAAACGGGCTTGTTCCAATGGAACCAAAACTGAAAATGCCCGAAGGTATAAACGAAAACAAAACCGGACAGAAGGATTTCTTCCCCAATGGCAACTTTGCTTTTACCGACAATTTTCAGGCTGAAAAGCTTGATTATCGATGGATTGGTCTGAGAGGGCCACGTGAAGAATTTATTTCGGTAACCAAAAATGGTTTGCAGATTAAACCATTCGAAACAAATATTAAAGAAGTAAAACCTACTTCGACGCTGTTTTACAGACAGATGCACAACAGCTTTTCTTATACGGCAACTATGGATTATAAACCGGAATCGGAAAAAGATTTGGCAGGTATCGTAGCGCTGCAAAGTGAAAAGTTTAATTATACTTTTGGAATAACTAAAAAAGGAGCCGACTATTATCTCTTGCTCGAACGAACCCAGGGAAAGTTCAGAAGCAGAGAAGTAACATCCACAATTCTTGCAAGTACTAAAATTGATATTTCGAAACCAGTTCATTTACAGGTAACGGCAATAGGCGATGATTACCAGTTTAATTATTCAATCAACGAAACCGACTTTGTAAATTTAGGCGGTACGGTCTCGGGTGATATTCTTTCAACCGATGTGGCTGGTGGCTTTACTGGTTGTTTGCTTGGCTTGTATGCTACTTCGGCAAACAATGCTAAACCTCTGGACTAATTAAAAGGTAACAACCTTAACCGGTCGAATGACTTTATAGGTTATTATAAACAAAGTTTCAGGTATTATATTCTCAAAGTATAAAATGATACGGAAAAGTAAAATAAAACTACTGCAAATTAGTGCATTCATTTGCTGTTTGCTTTTTGTAGACAATGTTAAATCTCAGGATAGACTGTATCTCAACGAATTCCCATTGGGTGATGTGAAACTGCTCGATGGCCCGTTCAAACATGCCCGCGATCTGAACATTCAGATACTTTTAAAGTATGATGTCGACCGCTTATTGGCTCCTTACCGAAAAGAAGCCGGATTGCCTGAAAAGGCAAAATGCTATCCCAACTGGGAAGGCCTTGACGGTCACGTGGGTGGACATTACCTGTCAGCTGTGGCAATGAATTATGCGGCAACCGGTAATGCTGAATGTAAAAAGCGCATGGATCACATGATATCGGAGCTAAAAGTTTGTCAGGATGCCAACAACAAAAACAATCCGACCTGGGGAAAAGGGTATGTTGGAGGTGCACCAAACAGCAGGCAGATTTGGAACACATTGCAAAAAGGTGATTTCACGGCATACCGTTCGGCATGGGCCATCTGGTATAACATCCATAAAATGTACGCAGGACTAAGAGATGCCTGGTTATATACCGGAAATGAAGATGCCAAAGCTATTTTCCTTGATTTTTGCAATTGGGGCATAAATATCACTTCTCAACTGACAGAAGGCCAGATGCAATCGATGCTCGATGTCGAACATGGCGGAATGGATGAAATATTTGCCGATGCTTACCTGATGACAGGCGATGAAAAATACATGACCGCTGCAAAACGGTTTTCACACAAAATGTTTCTGGACCCATTGTCGCAGGGAATTGATATGCTTGATAACAAACATGCCAATACTCAGATCCCAAAATTTATTGGTTTCGAACGGATTGCGGAGCTCGGCAATGATGAGAAATACGGTAAAGCAGGCAGCTTTTTCTGGGAAACAGTTACAACTAATCGTTCGCTGGCATTTGGAGGAAACAGCAGAAGGGAACATTTCCCAGCCAAAGAATCATGTATCGATTTTATCAATGTCAACGATGGGCCGGAATCGTGCAATTCATACAATATGCTCAAGCTGACCGAAGACCTGTTCCGGGTTCGCCCGTCGGCCAAATATGCCGATTATTACGAACGTACCATATTAAACCACATCCTCTCCTCTCAGCATCCCGAACATGGCGGATATGTTTATTTCACCCCCGCACGCCCGCGCCATTACCGGGTATACTCTGCGCCAAACGAAGCCATGTGGTGTTGTGTGGGCACAGGTATGGAAAACCACGGCAAATACAACCAGTTCATTTACACGCATTCAAACGATTCTTTGTTCCTGAATCTTTTTATTGCTTCCGAATTAAACTGGAAAGAAAAAGGCTTGAAAATCAAACAGGAAACCAGTTTTCCTGATGAGGAGCAAACAAAACTGACTATAACAGACGGTTCTTCAAATTTCAAATTGATGCTGCGCTATCCGGTATGGGTAAGCAAAGGCGCATTGAAAATTGCGGTGAATGGAAAAGATTTTGCTTATTCTGCACTTCCTTCATCTTATGTTTGCATAGACCGGAAATGGAAAAAAGGTGATGTGGTTCAGATCATGCTGCCGATGCACAATACCATCGAACATTTGCCCAATGTCCCTGAATACATCGCTATCATGCATGGTCCGGTTTTACTTGGGGCAAAAACCGGAACTGAAGATTTAAAAGGGCTGATTGCCGATGATGGCCGTTGGGGACAAAACGCAAGCGGAGAGTATTTACCCGTTGACAAAGCTCCTATCCTGATTGACGACAATATTGAAACGATTGCAGATAAGTTAATTCCGGTAAAAGACAAGCCCTTAAACTTTTCCTTGAAAGTAAGAATGGCCAATCCTGCCGGGCTCACTTTGGAACCGTTTTATAAAATTCACGATTCCCGATACATGATGTACTGGCTGGCCCTGTCAAACTCAGGCTACAAAGCATATACTGATTCATTGGCAAGCATTGAAAAAGAGAAACTTGCCCTCGAAAAACACACCATCGACCAGGTAGCCACCGGAGAGCAACAACCCGAAACCGACCATGTCCTACAGCTGGAAAAATCAAACAAAGGCAATAATTTGAATGAATTTTTTCGAGAGGCACGCGATGGTGGCTATTTCAGTTACGATCTGGCAACAAAGTCAGAAACCAATTTAAGCTTGCTCATCCGCTATTGGGGCGCCGAATGGGGAAACAGAAAGTTTGACATATTTATCGATGATGAAAAGTTAGTAAGTGAAGACAATACCGGTAAATGGAACCAGTCGATGTTTAAAGATGTGGTTTATCCAATTTCTGATTCAATGCTTATTGGGAAAACACATGTCCGGGTGAAATTTCAGTCACTTCCCGAAAGTACAGCCGGAGCAGTTTATTATTTACGATTGATCAGAAAGAAAAACTAATGCAACAAAGTTGAAATGAAAAAATCCAACAGACAATTAGCCGGTAAAAATAGATATAACTTATTTAATGCAATTGCATTAACTGGAATAGGTATTTTATTTTCGGTAACAGTAATTGGGCAGCCGGTAAAAGATGTTAAAAAAATCAGCTCCGATTTATTCGGCTTGTTTTTCGAGGATATTAACTATTCAGCCGATGGCGGATTATATGCTGAACTTGTGCAAAACCGTTCGTTTGAGTATAATCCTACTGAACGAAGCGAATGGAACCCTTTTTCCTATTGGGAATACATTTCACCGGGATTTTCCTACGGTAGAGTGAGTGTGGAAACCTCAGCTCCCCTTCATCCCAATAACCCACATTACCTGGTTTTGGATGTGGAGCATGTTGGTAAGGAAGTAAAGTTTGTCGGCAATTCCGGAGTTGGATTAAAAAATTCAGGATTTGACGGAATGGTCGTAAAAACAAACGACCAGTACAACTTTTCGATGTTTGTGCGCCAGTTAAGTAAGGACCCGATTTCATTCACTGTTAGTTTACAAACCCCAAAAGGTGAAGTTATTGCTGAAAGCAAGATCACCACTTCGTCCAACGACTGGAATAAATACACTTCAAGCCTTATTCCGACACAGAGTTGCGACACTGCAAGCCTGGTAATCCTGGCCACCACCGAAGGTAAGTTTGCCATCGACATGGCATCGCTTTTCCCTGAAAAAACCTTTAAAAACCGTCCAAATGGTTTGCGTGCAGACCTTGCTCAGCTGCTTTCAGATATGAAACCTCGGTTTATCCGGTTTCCGGGTGGTTGCCTTGTTCATGGCGATGGACTTGGAAATATGTACCGCTGGGAAAACACCATTGGCCCCATTGAACAACGAAAAGAACAACGGAATATCTGGGGTTATCATCAAACCGCTGGGTTGGGATATTTCGAGTATTTCCAGTTTTGCGAAGATATTGGCGCCAAACCATTGCCGGTTTTACCGGCAGCCGTTAGTTGCCAGAATTCAGGCGGAACCTGGCGCATTGGCGGAACCGGACAAAAAGCAGTTCCCATCAGCGAAATGCAGGATTACATTCAGGAAGTATTGGATTTGATTGAATGGGCAAACGGACCAACAACCTCAACTTGGGGAGCAAAACGTGCGGCAGCAGGGCATCCGGATCCTTTCAACCTGCAATATGTGGGTATTGGAAACGAAGATAAAATTACGCCTGAATTTGAGGAGCGATTCGCCATGATTTCGAAGGCAGTAAAGGAAAAACATCCCGAAATTACGATTGTTGGAACTGCAGGTCCTTTCCACAGCGGCGAAGATTTCGAAAAAGGCTGGAAAATTGCCAACGACCTGAATATTCCGGTTGTTGACGAACATTATTATACCGATCCGAAATGGTTCATCAGCAATCAGTATCGCTACGATAAATATGACCGGACAAAAGGTGAGGTGTATCTCGGAGAATATGCATCGTGGGGCAACAAAATGCGCAATGCAATTTCGGAAGCGGCTTATATGACAGCCCTCGAACGCAATGGCGACGTGGTAAGAATGGCTTCTTATGCGCCATTACTTGCCAAAAAGAATTTCACCCAATGGAAAACCGACATGATATTTTTCGATAATGTAACCACTTGTCCGACACCAAATTATTACGTGCAAAAAATGTTTACGGCCAACCAGGGCGATTACTATTTCGACAAGGTGATTACCAAAGATGAAAAGGATAATTCCTTGGCCTCTTCCTGTGTTCAGGACTCAAAAACCGGGGATGTTATCCTGAAACTTGTGAATTACAACGAAACAACCAAACCGATGAAGATCAATCTGGGTAAATTTGGTAAAATTGCTACTGAAGGTGAACAAACAGTTTTGGCCGGAAGTCCTGACGCCGAAAATACATTTGCAAATACAAAAAATATAGTGCCAACAAGTTCAGTAGTTAAAATCAAAAAATCGTTTGATTATTCGTCTCCGGCTATGTCGCTGACTGTAATCAGGATAAAAACAAAATAAATTACTAATCATTTTGAAATGAAAAAATCAATTTATCTGGCGACCTTGCTTATTCTGTCAGTATTTGTCTCCGAAACTTCGGCACAGGAAAATGGAGTACAAAACCCCATTATTTACGCCGATGTTCCTGATATGTCGATGATTCGTGTGGGCGATGCATATTACATGAGCAGCACCACCATGCACATGAGTCCGGGCGTGCCGATCATGAAATCGAAAGACTTGGTGAACTGGAAAATCATTAATTATGCCTCTGACACCTTGGCAAATGTTGACGCGATGAACCTGGTGAACGGGAAAAGCACCTACGGAAAAGGTACGTGGGCAAGTTGTATCAATTATCAAAAGGGAATTTTCTATGTTTCCACTTTTGCGCAGACAACAGACAAAACCTATATCTACAAAACCAAAGATATCGAAAAAGGTCCATGGGAAAGAATCGTTTTTGCGCCTGCGTACCACGACAATACCATTTTTTTCGACGATGATGGGCGCATTTACATGATTTGGGGTGTCAGAAAACTTCGGGTAGCAGAATTGAAAGACGACCTATCGGGCGTAAAAGAAGGAACGGAAAAGGTTCTTATTGAAGATGCCAATGCCCCAATGGGCAAAAATGGTGGTCTTGGCGAAGGTTCTCAGCTTTTTAAAGTGAACGGCAAATACTACCTGTTTAATATTGGCTGGCCACGAGGTGGAATGCGCACCGTCGTGGTTCATCGTGCTAATAAAATATCGGGGCCGTGGGAAGGAAAAGTTGCATTTGCCGATTTGGGAGTTGCCCAGGGCGGTATTGTTGACACGCCCGACGGGAAGTGGTTTGCCTACCTTTTCCGTGACAACGGATCGGTTGGCAGGATTCCATACATCGTACCCATGAAATGGGAAAATGGCTGGCCGGTAATTGGTGTTGATGGGAAGGTTCCGGAAACACTTGATCTTCCGGCAAGCAAAGGTCTGATTCCGGGCATTGTCAACAACGATGAGTTTACGCGAAAAAAAGGCGAACCGGCATTGCCATTGGTTTGGCAGTGGAACCACAATCCCGACAACAGCCTCTGGTCGGTTTCTGAGCGCAAAGGGTATTTACGCCTGAAAACCGGACGGATCGACAGCCTTTTCCTGAAATCGCGCAATACATTGACTCAGCGCACCTTTGGCCCGGTTTGTTCCGGAACTACTATGCTCGATGCTTCGAAAATGAAGGAAGGCGATTTTGCAGGATTAACTGTATTCCAGCGAAAGTTTGGTCAGGTGGGTGTTAAAATAAAGAACGGACAAAAACAGGTGTTCATGGTGAGTAACAAAACCGACAAACCAACAGAGTTGCAAAGCATCCCGCTGTCGCAAAACAAGGTTTACCTGAAAATTGAATGCGACTTCAAGGATAAAATTGATGTGGCTAAATTCTTCTACAGCCTCGATGGTAAAACATGGAAACCCATTGGCGGTGAATTAAAAATGGAATATACCCTGATGGAACATTTTATGGGTTATCGTTTTGGATTGTTTAACTACGGTTCCAAAAATCCCGGTGGATTTGCCGATTTTGATTACTTCCATATCAGCGATCAGATTAGCAAAGTGAATTAAGGAACAATTATAAACCACAAAATGAATAAACCAACTAAAAATAAACCAATGCGATTTTGCCTGTTCAATGCTAAAAAGCTACATTTTTCATTGGCTGTTTTTGTAGCACTTATCAGTATTTGTTTGCTTTCAAATCCTGCATTTGGACAGGCTCTAAAGCTCAACGATTTGGAGTATTTAGAAAAGCAAGGTGTTAATATAATGGTGTTTAGTGATCAATATAACGGTATGTTTTTCGATGAGAAAACTGCCGGGATTGAAATCATTCATCATGGGGTAAGAACCTCAACCGGCGGAGCGGTTAGGATACAAAATACCCCGGAACAATGGGATTTAATTCCTACGCTTGTCGATCGAAAAGTGGATCGGGCAACTAACACCATCAGTGTTGAATTGACTTATAAAGACTATAATTTCAACTCCAGAATAAGTGTTACGGCCAAAGAAAACGGCGTGGAAATTAATGTGTTCTTAGACAAGCCTCTTCCAAAAGAGCTTGAAGGAATAGCAGGGTTTAACCTTGAATTCTTACCATCAGCCTATTTTGAAAAGACCTATTTGGTTGATGGCAACCCGGGAATATTTCCAAAGTACCCTTCAAGTACTAGCAAAATTGAACCAATCAGTAAAAAAATACCCCAGTTCAGCGGCCATACAACGTTTGATGACAGGGGCAGAAGTGAATATATAGTGCCTTCCTCAATTGCAACAGGTAAAACTTTCATATTGGCTCCTGAAGATCCTGAGCGTTTTGTAAAGATTAAAAGTTTGAACGCTGATTTGATGCTCTTTGATGGTCGCAACCTGGCCCAGAACGGGTGGTATGTCGTTCGAAGTTTGCTTCCGGCCAATAAAACCGGAAAAGTATTGACCTGGTATCTTGAGCCAAATGCAATCACCAACTGGAAAAGGGAACCTATGATTGGATTTTCTCAGGTGGGTTATATTCCGGGTCAGAAAAAAGTTGCTGTTATTGAGCTGGATAAGAATGATACGTCATTAACCAAAGCATCAGTTTATCAGGTTACGGCAGAGGGTCAATTCGTTAAGAAATTCAATGGTGATGTAAAAATGTGGGGAAAATACCTTCGCTACAATTACGCAAAGTTCGATTTCAGTTCAGTAAAAGATCCCGGTGTTTACTACATACAGTATGGCGGTCAAAAGACAAATACATTCGTTATTGGTCCGAATGTTTATGACGAAGTTTGGCATCCAACAATGGATGTTTGGTTCCCCGTGCAAATGGATCATATGGAAGTAAACGAAGCTTACCGGATATGGCATGGCGCACCATTTCTGGATGATTGTCTTCAGGCGCCTGTTAATCATCAGCATTTTGATGGCTATGTGCAGGGCCCAACTACGGATACCAAATACAAATCGCTGGAACGTATTCCAGGAATGGCTGTTGGTGGCTGGTTTGATGCCGGAGATTTCGATATTCAGACAGGCTCACACAACAGTGTCATTTCAAGTTTTGTGGACTCGTGGGAGAGTTTCAAAGTTGACAGGGATCAAACTTACATTGACCAGAAAACCCGCTATGTTGATATTCACCGTCCGGATGGAAAGCCAGACATTTTGCAGCAGATTGAGCATGGTACCTTAAACCTGGTTGCTCAGTGCGAAAATATTGGTCACCCGGTTCGTGGAATAGTTGTTCCCAATTTGCATCAATACCATCATCTTGGCGATGCAATCACTGAAACCGATAATCTGCCGTACAACCCAAATCTGAAACCTTACGAATCAGATGGGTTAACCAGCGGAACGATGGACGATCGCTGGGCTTTCACGAACCGGATGACATTCCTGGATTTTCAGACTGCTGCTTCATTGGCTGAAGCCAGTCGTGCACTCAGGGGATACAACAACGAGCTTTCTGATAAAAGTTTAGCATGTGCAAAGAGGCTGTTTGAAGAAGCTGATGAGGCAAGCAAAATTCCCAAAGAAAATGAAGATCAGTTTATGAAAATGATGGGAAAAGGTGCCGATATGAATCCCGCGCTTCAAATCTATATCACCACCAAAGAAAAGAAATATGCCGACCGCTTTTTGGAACAAGTATGGCCAATTCTTGATCGAATGGCAACAGGGAAAGGACCAGGTTCTGGTTATTTTGCAGGCTTTGGAGGACGTGGTAGCCTGATTCCGGCACTGATGGCTGTTCCTTATATGGACGCCGGTTATAAAACAAAGCTCAGAGACTATATTCTAAAATACAAGGAATCCATTGACCTGAACGAAAAGGATGATCCTTATGGTGTTCCGATGTCAATAAGGGGTTGGGGCGGAACATCAAATGTAATTAATTGGGCAATAACTAATTACTATGCATATAAAGCTTATCCTGATCTAATTGGTAAAGAGTATGTTTATCAGGGGCTCAATTATATTTATGGTTGCCATCCTTATTCCAATCTGTCATTTGTAAATGCAGTTGGTGCCCATTCCAAAAAAGCTGCCTACGGAAATAACCGTGCCGATTTCGCAACCATTGCCGGTGGCGTTGTTCCCGGATTGATCTTGTTGAAACCCGACTATCTTGAAAATAAAGATGATTGGCCATTCTTGTGGGGCGAAAACGAATGCATCATTGACGGAGGAGCCTGGTATATCTTTCTGGCCAATGCCGTTCAGGATTTGGTGAAAGAAACTAAATAATACTTGAAAAAAATTATTTATGAAAAATTATAAATCATTCATTTTCGGTTTTGCTCTGATAGGAATTAATAGTCTTTCAGCCCAAAACCCAATTGTTAGAAATCAGTTTTCTGCCGATCCGACAGCAAGGGTATTCAACGGCAAAGTGTATGTTTTTCCTTCGCACGATATTCCAACACCTAAAGACCAAAAACAATTGCGAAAAGATTGGTTCTGCATGGCCGACTATCACGTTTTTTCTTCTGAAACCCTGACTGACTGGACCGATCATGGGGTAATTGTCAGCCAGAACAAAGTTCAATGGGTCGATTCGACTTCTTACAGTATGTGGGCGCCCGATTGCATTGAGAGAAATGGAAAGTATTACTTCTATTTTCCGGCCAATAAAAACGTGGCTGATGTAAACGGAAGAAAAGGTTTTGGTATTGGGGTAGCCATTGCCGATAAACCTGAAGGACCATACGTTCCGCTGTCAGAGCCGATAAAAGGTGTGAACGGCATTGATCCAAACGTTTTTATCGACAAAGACGGACAGGCTTATTTATATTGGTCAATGGGAAACATCTTTGTGGCAAAATTGAAAGATAACATGACCGAGTTGGCCTCTGATCCACAGATTATAGCGAACCTTCCGCAGAAAGGCTTGAAAGAAGGTCCGTTTTTGTTTGAACGAAACGGAATTTATTACCTGACTATCCCACACGTTGAAAACAAAATTGAACGTCTCGAATATGCCATCGGTGACAATCCAATGGGACCTTTCAAAATGGCGGGAGTTGTGATGGACGAGTCGCCCATGAACTGCTGGACCAATCATCAATCGTTCGTTCAGTATAAAGGTCAATGGTACTTGTTCTATCATCAGGATGCCTATTCACCTAAATTTGATAAAAACCGGTCAATTTGTGTTGACAGCCTTTTCTTTAATACTGATGGTACCATACAAAAAGTGACACCAACTTTGCGTGGTGTAGGAGTGACCCGTGCAACAAATACGATTGAAATCGACCGATACAGCAGTAAAAGCGAATCCGGTTCAACGGTTTCTTTTCTGGATTCAACAAACACCTTTAATGGATGGAAAACAAAACTTGAAAAAAATGGATGGGTGAAGTACAACGCTGTCGATTTCGGCAAAAAGAAGCTCAAATCAGTGCAGGTCAAAGCTTTTTCTGAAAAGGGGAGCACTTTTCAAATACGGCTGGATAAAGCCGACGGACCAATGATTGCGGAAGTTAAAGTGCCAAAAGGAACAACCTGGAATACAGTTGAAACAAAAGTATCCAAATTTGAATCCGGTATTCATAACCTGATTGTGGTACTGAAAGATGAAAATCATGTTGAAATTGATTGGGTACAGTTTAAATAGATCTTTTCAAACCATTCACCCAATCAGCAGAATTAAAAATTTGTCAATATTGCTGTAAATCTTAAAATTCCTATAAACCAATAACAAATGAAAGACACACAAAAAATTTCGCCATTCGAGAAAATCGGCTACAGCCTGGGCGATTTGGCCGCTAACCTGGTTTTCCAGACCTTAATTACCTATCTGGCTTATTTCTATACCGATATCTATGGACTAAAAAGTACCGATGCGTCAATAATAATGCTTGTTGTAGGCCTGACTGCTGCATTTATATTTAATCCAATAATTGGAGTTTTGGCCGACAGAACCAATTCGAAATGGGGTAAATTCAGACCCTGGATACTTTACACCGCTGTTCCTTTGGGTGTTGTTGCACTTCTGGCATTCTCAACACCAGATTTTTCGTACAAAGGAAAACTCATTTATGCCGCTGCCACTTATTCTCTTTTATTGATGTTGTATGCCTCAAGTAACTTACCATACTCCGCCTTGAGTGGGGTAATCACAGGCGATATGGGTGAACGGAACAGTATTTCGTCGTACCGTTTTGTGGCAGTAATGTTTGCCCAGTTTTTTGTTCAGGTATTTATGTTGCCGATTATTATATATGCAGGTCACGGTGATAAAGCAGTCGGGATTGAATCAGTAATGACGTGGATGGCAATAGTTGGTACAATCATGTTATTGATCACATTTTTTACAACCAGAGAGCGAATTGTTCCAACGCTGGAACAAAAATCATCCATAAAAGAAGACCTGTCGGATCTTGTGAAGAACAAGCCATGGCTGATAATGCTCAGCTTAACCATTTTGGTGTTCATTACCCTTGCCATGAAAGGTGGTTCGTATGTGTTTTATTTTAATAATTACGTAGATAAAGTTTCACTGGCGAAATTTATTAATCCAGTTATTTCTACTTTATCTGATTTAGGAATTAATTTCTTTGGATCAGACCCTGCTGCTGCCGGTTTTGGTTTGTTCAATGCCGGAGGTATTATCTTCATGATGGTCGGAATCTCATTTTCAAAAAAGCTTGCTGATAAATATGGCAAAAGGGATGTCTTTAAATATGGCTTACTCGTTGCTACCTTTTTTGTTCTGATCTTCGTATTTTTCAAACCGGAGAGTGTATTAATGATGTTCGGTTCGCAAATTCTGCATGGATTTTTCTATGGTATCACTATTCCTGTTCTTTGGGCCATGATTGCCGATGTTGCCGACTATTCAGAAGTGAATACAAAGCGCAGGGCAACTGCAATTATCTTTTCTGCGATGATGGTAGGTCTCAAAGCAGGGCTCTCAATTGGGGGTGCTTTGGTTGCCTGGATTTTAGGTTTATACGGATACATTGCCAAGGAAAGTGGAGTTGCAGGACAAGAGATTATACAACCTCATTCTGTCTCCGAAGGAGCAAGACTGCTTGTAAGCATATATCCGTCAATTCCATTTCTATTAGGTGTTGGCCTGCTTTTCTTCTATGTAATTGATAAGAAAATGGAAGTGAAAATTGAAGGAGAATTGGAATCCCGTAGGAAAGGAAACGCATAACAGCCCCAGATCAATTAAACACAATTCATATGAGAATCAAATTTTTTTCAGCAATTACTGCCATGGTTTTTCTGGTATCTATCCAAACTATGGCCCAAAAAACATTAGGCGAAGCTACAAAAGGCAAATTTTTATTTGGTGTAGCAGTCAATTCGCAACAAGTTGATGGCGTTAACCCCATCGAAACGGAACTGATTGCTAAAGAATTCAGCGCTGTTGTTGCCGAAAACTGCATGAAACCCCAACCCATTCATCCGGAAGAAAACCGGTACAATTGGGATAATGCCGATAAACTGGTTGCTTTTGGAGAAAAAAACAAACAGGCCGTGACTGGTCACTGCCTGATCTGGCATTCTCAAATAGGCCGATGGTTCTTTATTGATGCCGACGGGAAAGATGTAGCTCCCGAAGTTTTGAAAGAACGGATGCGTCAGCACATCCTCACAGTTGTTGGTCGTTACAAAGGCCGCATTAAAGGCTGGGATGTTGTAAACGAAGCATTTGAAGACAATGGCGAATACCGTAACAGCAAATTCTACCAGATTTTGGGCAAAGATTTCATCAAATATGCTTTCCAGTTTGCCCACGAAACCGATCCGGATGCAGAATTGTACTACAACGATTATAATGTAGAAACTCCTGCCAAATGTGATGCGATAGTAAAATTAGTGAAAGAACTCAAAGCTGCCGGATGCAGAATTGATGCGGTTGGTTCACAGGCACACATGCACATGAATTCACCTACGCTCGACGCTACGGAAACCAGCTTCAAAAAACTCAGGGATGCCGGTATTCACATCCTGATTACAGAATGGGATATATCAATTCTCCCAAGTCCGTATGAAGGAGCAAACATTTCTGCTAATTTCAAATATTCCAAAGAGATGGATCCATACCGGGAAGGAGTTCCAGACGCTGTTCAACAGAAATGGAATAAACGCATGTTGGATATGTTCGGACTCTTCCTCAAATACAATGATGTTGTTGATCGCGTAACTGTTTGGGGTTTGACTGATAATACAACCTGGCTGAATAATTTCCCGATCCGGGGCAGAAAGGATTATCCAATGCTTTTCGACCGAAATAACCAACGCAAGCCGGTGGTTGATGAAATGATTAAACTGGCAAATAAATACAAATGATTTACGATTAGAAAAAATAAATAGGCAATAATGTGAATTAAGAGTTGGATTTTTAAACCCAAAGGGTTGTTATGATTGTAGAAAATGATGGATAAATAGCATCTTAAACCACGAAGGGTGACATTATTCTGCCATGCCTTCGGAATTTTTAGATCTTTTTCATCTTAATTTGCTATAATCTTTTCATGCCTTCGGCATTATGATTCAATTATATCTCAACCCTTAATTCGCATAAATCGTAAATATTACCAATCAGAGCAATAGAATACTTAAATAACAACTTAATGAAACAACCACGATATTTAGTTGAAAATGATTTTATGGCCGATCCGGCCGTTCATGTATTCGAAGGAAAATTATACATTTATCCTTCACACGACCGTGAATCTGGCATTCCTGAAAATGATACCGGTGACCATTTTGATATGAATGATTACCATGTTTTCTCAACCTCTGATATCGAAAACGAGCCGCTGACAGACCATGGTGTTGTGCTTAAAGTAAGTGACATTCCATGGGCCGGACGACAGTTGTGGGATTGTGACGTAGCGGTTAAGAATGGCAAATACTACATGTATTATCCACTGAAAGATAAAACCGATATTTTCCGCCTTGGAGTTGCTATTTCCGACAGTCCGGCAGGCCCGTTCATTCCTCAGCCCGATCCGATCCGGGGAAGTTACAGCATCGATCCTGCGGTATTTGAAGATACCGATGGATCTCATTACATGTATTTTGGCGGTTTATGGGGAGGACAATTACAACGTTACAAGAATAATAAGGCACTGGAAAGTGCTTATTTGCCTTCAGGTGAAGAGTTGGCTTTGCCATCACGGGTCGTTCGTTTGTTGGACGATATACTTGGTTTTGCTGAAGAACCACGTCCTGTTACGATCCTGAATCAGGATGGAACTCCTATGAAAGCCGGACAAACAAACCGTTTCTTCGAAGCATCGTGGATGCACCGCTACAACGGCAAGTATTATTTCTCCTATTCAACAGGCGATACACACTTATTGTGCTACGCTACCGGAGATAATCCATACGGGCCATTTACCTGGCAGGGCGTGATTCTGACTCCGGTTGTCGGATGGACTACTCACCACGCCATTGCTGAGTTCAAAGGAAAATGGTATTTATTCCATCACGACTGTGTTCCTTCAGGAGGAAGAACCTGGTTGCGCAGCCTGAAAGTGGTTGAACTGGAATACAATGAAGACGGTACAATCAAAACCATTGAAGGTACAGAATAAAGAAACGGACGTTAATAACTCAAAAAAATGTGGTAGCTTCGGGCCCAATCTATCAGTTCATGAGCGTGAAAGAAAATAAAGTTGAACTCACCTTCACCGAATTAAGAAATTTCGAATTCGGTGGCAGTGCGTTATGTCTGGGCCGACTATCCCGAAGGTGCTAACTTGTTTAATACGTAAGGATTACCAGCTTCAACATTTAAAACAGATGAATAATTTATAAATAAATGAAAAAAGCATTCGAAGTTAAGAATCCAGACTTTGCGTTAAGTCCCTATTCAGGGATGACCAAAAAACATTATATAGAATTGGCAAAGTATTTATTGGAGCGAGCTTTCGTCCATGTTGACTCCATTGAAAAACCGTTGACATTTCCATCGGTTCCCGGAAAAACATATCCACAGCCAGATGCACCAGCATGGCGACATCGCTCACAGGAGTTTGAAGCACTGGAAAGAACCTTTACCCTTGCCGGCCCGTTGATTCATATCGACCCCGAAACGATGATAAAGGGTATCAATCTTCGCGATTACTATGCCTTGCAAATCTACAATGCCCTTACTCCGGGACATCCCAATTCACTACCATTACCGGAAGATTTGCCCGACTCCAACTACCAGTTTACCTGCGAGTTTGGAGGATTGTTTAAAACATTGCTATTGATGCCAGACACCATTTGGTTACACTTTACCGCAAAGCAAAGGGATGAGATGGTCATAACCATTTCAAAATGGGCTCATCACAGAACGACTCAAAACAATTGGCGGATTTTTAATATTATCACCCTTTCGTTTCTTAAAAAGTATGGATATGAGATTGATGATGATCTGCTAAAAAATCATCTTTTATGGGTGGCATCCTATCATTCGGGCAATGGCTGGTACCTCGAGCAAACCTATAATTACTATTCAATCAGTCTTTTCATCGTTTATACAACCATATGGAACAGGACTTTTGGCGATGAACACTACCCTGAGATCGCTGAAACAATTGAAAAGTCGGCACAGAAATTAATGGAATCCCTCACCAGCTTTTTTGGAAGAGACGGCTATATCAATATGTGGTCGAGAAGTATTTGCTACCGGACATGGGTTTCGGGGGCCTTCCCGGTTTCTTTTATGTTGAAGGATAAAACCCTGGTGGATGCAGGTTGGGCCAGACGGCTTTGTTCAGGGTCCCTGTTGCAATTTGTGACACGCGAAGATTTCTATTGTAATGATATCCCCAGCCTTGGATTTTACGGACAGAAGGAATACATGGTGCAAAACTATAGTTGCGCAGGAAGTCCTTTCTTAATGTTTCTGCCCTTTATCTGCCTTGCCCTCCCGGATGATTCGCCCTTTTGGACGGCCAAAGAAAACGAGGGGATTTGGGAAACACTTGGAAACAATTCACATAAAGTTGTTCTTGAAAATCCGGGACTTATTCTTGTAAATCACGGAAAAACAGGCACATCTGAAATAATCCCTGGAAAGGTTTACTATGACGATCCTAATTATTCCAAGCTTGTTTATAATACGCATTTCCCGTGGGAAGACCATAATCCACAAGGCGGTACATCGATGGAATACAGTTTCCGCAGTCAGGACCCGAGAGATTTAAGGGGTGACGATGTCAATTTTTACCTTACCGGGAAAACAGTGGAAAACGATTCTGAAAAAAACAGGTCATTTACGATTTCACAAAGCATGTTTTTTAACGGAGTCCGAAAGGGTGTTTTATACCGGCAGGCAATCATGCGAAGGCCTCCAAACAATGGGGTCGGATATATCATTGATCTGGCGGAAATAACCATTCCCGGTGGAGTTATTAGGGTCGACCGTTCCAGACTTGCTTTTGAGTATGAATTAACCCTGGGGCATTTCGGCATGCCGCACATTAATGGCAAAAAGGCTATAATAAATCAATTTGAAGAAGGAACCAAAAAGGTGATAACCGCATCTATTTCAGGAAGAAGAATAGCATTGATCACCTATAATGGCTGGGATAAACTGGATAGTCTGGTCCACAACAACCGAAATGCAGAAGCCGATGAGAGTACGGTCATTTATGCGTCTAAAAAAAGGATGGCAAAAAATCCTGCTATGGAATTAATGATCGCTGTCATGCTGCATAAAATGGATGACAATGAGTGGACTGAAGAAGAATTATCACCCATAAAGAATATCAAAATCATGGATATTACGCCCGCTTATTCGGCTTTGGGTGCAACAATCACCCTATATAATAATGAGAAATATGAAATTGATTTTAAAGACATAGATGGTAAAAGGACTTGTTAATCTATTCATTGCACTGACTGGATTGATTTTAAATGCGCAGCCATTGGCAGATCAACAGAAACAGATGAAAACTGAGCCTGGAATTAGGTTTACCCCCTTTGTTCGCAATAGTAAAGGGGGTTATTGCTATGAAAAAAATCGATAGTTGATTCAGCTTTTTTTTAATTAGCTTCGCTAAGTCATCCGTGATTTTGTTCCGGAAAAACTAATTAATCAGACAAAAATTATTTCGTTTAAATTTAGCCAGTTATCACCAGACAGTAACCGGATAAAAAATCACCATTTATGCTAATTATCACAGCCATATTGATCGGTCTTGTGTTGATCGTTGTATTTACCTCCGTCTTAAAATACAACACCTTTCTTTCGATCTTTGTTGTCTCATTATTAATTGCGGTGGGAACATTACCACTTCAGGATGTAGTCCCAACTATTTTAACGGGATTTGGTAATACGATGAAATCCATAGGATTGATCATTATTTTCGGAATCATCCTTGGGCTCATCCTCGATAAAACACATGCGACAAAGAGCATTGCTCACGCTATTTTAAAGCTGACCGGAAAGAAAAACGCAGGCCTTGCTGTTCATTCTACCGGTTTTATTACCGGTATTCCCATTTTTTGCGATTCGGGATTTATTGTGCTCCAGGGAATTAATAAATCCTTGGTTGAAAGTACGGGTAAACCGATGGTATTTATGGCTTCGGTTCTCGCGGCAGGTTTGTATTCAGTCCATTGCTTAATTCCACCCCACCCCGGTGCCACTGCTGCTGCCGGTATTATGTCTGCCAATATCGGACAGCTTATTTTGATTGGACTTCCGGTTGCTGCAGTAGCTGCATTGTCAGGATTTCTTTGGGTGAAGTTCATCACAAGAAACGATCTTAATACCCAGCCAATTGACGACTCAGATAAAAAAAATCAGAATGAAGCAATTGAATTGCCTTCTGCTTTCCGGTCGCTGTTGCCAATTGTTGTGCCTGTCCTTTTGCTAAGTGGCAGGTCGGCATTTTTATTGCTCGCACCTGGAGATCAGGGAGCGTTAACCAAAATAATTTCCTTTTTAGGAGAACCCATTATCGCATTGATGATAGGGATTCTGCTTGCTGTTTCGCTGTATAAAAAAGTGAATTCAAAAGAATTAAATGAGTTATTCGATCTCTCCATTGAAAAAGCAGGAACCATTCTTGCGATTACCGCTGCGGGTGGTATTTTTGGCACTGTGATTAAGGCAACCGGTATTGGTGAAGTCGCCGGAGTATACCTGGCCGCGACCGGACTTGGATTATTTGTTCCGTTTCTGATTGCCTCTTTTTTGAAGACTGCACAGGGTTCTTCCACCGTCGCCATCATGACAACCGCCTCCATTATTTCACCCATGCTGGCATCGCTGAACCTGAATGGCAGCTATGGCATTGTGCTTGCGACGTTGGCAATGGGTGCCGGGTCCATGTTCATTTCCCATACAAATGATTCCTATTTTTGGGTGATTACCAAATTTTCGGATCTGGAAGTTAAATCTACACTTCGGGTCTGGACAACGACAACTGCCGTAATGGGAATATTTGCATTTGCGGCAGTTTGGGTACTTTCGCTGTTTTTAAGATAAATCACCTTTATAGAAACTTCACTAAAGCTTTTAATAAGAATGAATAACCGGCAAATTGCACTTGAAATATTTTTAGCGGGGATTGAAAGTGTGAAGCCAGATAAACTGATTCGCAACTCCATTTTCTGGTCAGGTAAAAAGTTAGTGATTAATAATCAAATATTTGATCTTTCAGCAGTTCAAAACATTTATGTGATAGGCGCCGGAAAGGCAAGTGCCCTGATGGCAAAAGCATTGGAGTCAGTTCTTGGTTCTGCAATAACTGGCGGACATATTGTAACCAAGTATGGCCATTCGGTTCCTCTTCAATACATCGGCGTGAGTGAAGCCGGCCATCCGGTACCCGACGAAAACGGGCTAAAAGGTACTGAAAGGATTATTTCGTTTGCACAAAAAGCTGACAAAAATGACCTCGTAATCTGTTTGATATCAGGAGGAGGATCAGCTTTGCTCACAGACGTCCCCGAGGGTTGCACGCTGGCTGACCTGGCATCAATGAACGATTTGCTGTTGAAAAGTGGAGCAGACATTGGGGAAATTAATTGCGTTAGGAAACATCTCTCAGCCATAAAAGGGGGTCAATTAGCAAAAATGGCTTCACCTGCAATTATTATCAGTTTGATCTTGTCCGACGTGATTGGTGATCCGATTGATGTGATTGCTTCCGGCCCCACAGCACCCGATGAATCTACTTTTGCAGATGCGGCGACGGTTCTAAACCATTATAGACTAACATCAAAAGTAGCACCTGCCATTTTGAAGATTATAAATGACGGCGTTCAAGGTAAACGTCCCGAAACCTTAAAAAAAGATGATCCAGCTGTTAATCAGATTAATAATTTCTTAATTGGGAATAATAAACTGGCGCTTCAGGCAGCAAAATCAAAGGCCGAAAACCTGGGCTTTTATACGCAAATTGAATCGAGTACCCTTTCCGGGAATGTGGAGGAAATCGCACCTATCATTGTTGAAACCGCCAAAAAATTCAGTAATGAGCATAAAGGGAGGAAAACATGTTTACTGTTTGGAGGAGAACCAACGGTGAAGATTTCAGGCAATGGATTGGGTGGGCGAAACCAGCACCTGGCACTCCTTTGCGCAAAGCTCCTTCACAACCAGGCAGATATTACTATTTTATCAGGTGGTACTGACGGCACAGACGGACCGACAGATGCTGCCGGAGCAGTTGTTGATAATCAAACATTTAATACTGCGAAAATTCAAAATCTGGATATTAACCAGTATCTTCAGAATTGTGATTCCTACCATTTTTTCAAGCAAGAAGGGGGTTTGGTAACAACCGGTCCTACGCAAACCAATGTGATGGATATCATTATCGTATTGATCGGATGATATCTGTTATTTGCCAGGGCATAGCAACAAATTGGTTATCACCGATTGCATACATGGCCGGACACTCAGGAACAATATAATAGGCTCTTTGCGGCTTCAAATCGTGTATAGTGATGGCCATTGATTTGGTGCGATGCGGTTGTGGGGAAAACTTGGCATCTATCGCAGCAATACAGGCATTTCCATGATAAATGACTAAATCACATTCGGCACCATCTGCAGTCCTGTAAAAGAAATAATTGTATTCATCACCTAATGTATTAATAATATCTTCAATAATATAACCCTCCCAGAGATTCCCTAACATAGGATGCCTTAGTATATCTTCGTAAGCCGATAAGCCCAACAGATAATTTACTATACCCGAGTCTCTGATATAAATCTTAGGTGTTTTAACCAGCCGCTTGCCAATGTTTGAATGCCATGGCTTTAAAATCCTGACAATAAAAGACCGCTCAAAAAAGGAAATTGCATTGCCTACTATAGGTGAAGAAACACCTAAAGAATTGGCTAAACTACTAAAATTTAGCAACCCACCCTGTGAAGCTGAAATCATTTGAAATAGCCGTTGAAGATTAGTCGGCGAAGTATTTAAACCTAACATCCTTAGGTCACGCTCAAAGTAAGCGGATAAAAAAGATTTAAACCACACGCTGCGAATAGCACTATCATTTTGCTTGAATGATTCAGGAAAACCACCTTTGAGCCAATGATCCCTGAAATCGGTTAAGTGCTGTATTTCTTTATGTTCAAATGGTGTCAATTCGAGGTAAACGATCCTTCCGGCAAGTGTTTCATTACTTAAAAACAGCAATTCAGGACTGGCTGATCCGAGTAAAATAAACCTGCCATTTACTCTGTTGTTGTCGATAACAGCGCGCAAAACCGGAAAAAGATCTGGTTTCCGCTGAATTTCGTCGATGATTACTGTTTTGTTTGATACCGAATTAAGAAATTCAACCGGATGCATGAGAGCTCCCAAATCGGCAGGATTTTCAAGATCAAGGTAAATACTTTCTTTTGCCAATTGCTTCCTGATTTCTTTAACCAAAGTTGTTTTACCTGCTTGTCTGGGACCAAGTATGGCTACTGCAGGGAAATGCTCCAGAAGCATTAACATTTTTTTCTCTATAGTTCTTTTGATATACATTGTCCTTTATTTATCCCCGTAAATTTAAATATATATTTTAAATTTACGGGGATAAATAAAAGAATAATCATTACAAATACAAAAATGATCTTCGATCGAAAAAACTAAGCTTCGAAAAGCGCATCCATTGAAATATCATTCTGAACCAGGCCAATAGAATGGGTATTGGGCTGTAGTCCATAAGTAGTAATCAAAGTTAGGAATACCGATTTTCGTGTTTTGGTCTCTGTTTTGAATACACCAATCTTATTCCGCAACTCATCGGCATATTTTGAA